>ENA-UOZX01000140-UOZX01000140.1-food-metagenome-genome-assembly--contig:-NODE-140-length-33549-cov-79.099958_pt1 | contig 33549 bp, 37 predicted proteins | sample MGYA00249884_ERZ772741 | MGnify/ENA primary metagenome ERZ772741 (study PRJEB29005, sample SAMN08379464) | food metagenome | isolation source: cheese - non spiked | study: EMG produced TPA metagenomics...
GTTTATATAAAAAATAAAAATATCCAAACTTCTCTCCAAGACTTTTTAATAGCTCTTAATCAAAAATATGGGACTCATATTACTTCTAAAAAATTAACGACTCGTCCTAGTGATTTTTATCCTAATAATTATACTAGTTTCATTGGTTTAACTAATGATAATTTATCTTTATTTATAGGAATTTCGATAGTTTTCTTTGCTATCTTTTTATTTGTTTGGTTAGTTGGAAATAATAAAAAAATTGCTACTTATCGTTTGAATGGCGTCAGCGCTCATAGGATAGGCTTGCGTTTATTTTTGAAAGAATTTTTTATAGTGACATTGCTGGCTTATATATTTTCAAGTTTTTTAGTTTTCAGAGGATTTAATCTTCAATTTAGTTTGCAAATGTTTATTATGCTGTTACTTGTTATCATAGTTTCCTATATCTCCATAGTACTTGTATCTAGCTTTTCACTTGCCAATCAGATTAACTCTAAGTCATTTTTTAAGTATAGTCACTATGTTCTCTATGCGGTCAAAGCATTTGTATTTTTGATTACAGTTTCTACAACAGCAACTCTACTCTATTTTGTAAATGCTAAGCTAGAAATAACTTCCAAAATTGGGCAAGAATATGCCATACTTTACCCAGAATTTTCAGGCTATGACGGAGGTCAGCCCCTAAATCTATCATGCATTGATTTATTTGTTTATGCTGAGGAACATGATGGACTTTATATTTCTGATTCAAGCATTGATATTGTAGAAAATGATAGTCTGAATGACTTACAAATTAATGATAACTATCTTTCAAAATTTGCTATATACTCCCAGGACAATCAAAGAGTAGAAATAAATCCTGATACAAATTCGGGGATTATTTTGGTTTCGGAAAAATATAAATCTCAACTTTCTAAGATAAAAAAATATTATGCTTCTTCTGATTCATTGGCATTTTTTAAAGGTTCAACTATAAAATACTATTTCATAAAAGATGCTCAAAAGTTAGACTTACTAGACGAAAATAGTACCAAAATATCTCCAGATTTAGTAGAAGTTTATACGAGAAAAAATTTTACTGATAAGGGAAATGTTACTTTTCAACACAATACTGTTTTGAAATTTAAAATTAGGGGAACAATAGAAAAAACATATCAACCACTTATTCCTATTTTGAAGAAAAATAGTGCTCTTGAAACTCACCCTTCCATGATTAAGATAGACGATATAAGTAAAACGGATAATTTGAGTACGGTTGGAAATCCCTATAATTATGCTGTTACTAATGGTTTAGTGATTCTTATATTTTTATCAATGATTCTGACAACTACGGTTTTTTATTTTGAAACATACAAAAAGAAAATTGCGGTCAAAAGATTATATGGAATTTCTTTCTTTGTAACTTATAAAACTCTTTTTGCAATAGTCTTAGTGCAGGGAAGTTTATATTTTGCTTTTGCTTTAAGTCAAAGAGATGTTAACATCACACTGGAGGGACTGGGAATTTATTTTGTCTTAGAAATTTTGATTATTATTTTGATATTGCTAAAACTACAAAAAGGACTATTTTTGAATGTCTTGAAAGGAGAATAGAATGATTGAGATTGAAGAACTGACAAAAAGTTACAAAGGGCATATTATTTTTGATAAATTAAATTTAAGAATTCCGGAAGGAAAAATGACCGCAATTTATGGGACAAGTGGTGCGGGAAAGTCAACACTTTTGAATATTATTGGTTTAATTGAGGATTATGATGATGGGAAATATTATTTTAACGGTCAGTTTGCACCACCTTTTAATAGTTCCTTAGCTTTAAAGATGAGGAGAAATAAAATTTCCTATCTTTTTCAAAACTTTGCTTTATTAGAAGATGAAACAATCGAAAAAAATTTAGAGATAGCACTGATTTATTCTAGAATTTCAAAAAAAGAAAAACGAAAAAAGATGAAGAAATTGTTACTCCAAGTAGGCATAAATCATCGATTAAATACAAAAGTTTATAGTCTTTCTGGTGGAGAGAAACAAAGAGTAGCAATTGCACGGGCTTTATTAAAAGAAAGTCAGCTGATTTTGGCAGATGAACCAACAGGTTCGCTTGATACAGAAAATAGAAATGAAGTGATTGCTCTTTTGCGTCAAGAAGTTGATAAGGGAAAGGCGGTTGTCATTGTGACACATGATTCTTACCTGAAAGAAGTTAGTGATTTGGTTATTGAGATTGGTGAATAATGAATTATCTATGATAAAAGTTAATAGGCTCAATAGAAATATTGGGTCTTTTTTTTGCTCCTCTAGGTAAATAAACATGTTATAATAATGTCAGAAGCTGATTTTTATGAATCGGCCTTTTGGCTTTTATTGAAATATTTACTGACAGATAAAAATAGGACAGCTGAAAAGTCTGTCAGTAATTTTGGTAGGTTAAACTAATGAAAATCTATATTGTCGGAACAGTTGGTTCTGGAAAATCAACGTTGGCTAGGAAATTAAGTGAAAAAAACTCAATGCGCGTGTTTCACTTGGATAATATCGTTCATGAAGGTGAAAGAAATCGAACAGATAAAGAAGTTTTCGAGTCAATTGAGTGTATTTTTAAGAATGAGTGTTTTATCATTGAAGATACATTACGCGAACGATTTATTCCATTGTTAGACAAAGTTGACAAGATTATTTATTTAGATTTACCTAAGAACTTACTGAAATATCGGATAATTAAGCGCTATGTAAAACAAAAATTGAGACTTGAAAAATCAACTTATCGACCAAGTTTACAGATGTTAAAACAGATGTTTATCTGGCAAAAAAATGGCCGGAGTGAACTGATAAATGCTCAAAAAAATAAAATTGTTTTACACAATAAAAGAGAAATTCGGCAATTTATAAAAAATTTTCAAAAATAGAGAAGAAAGAATAGAAAATGACAAAAATGATTGTTGGCTTGGGAAACCCAGGCGATAAATATGAAAAAACAAAACATAATATGGGCTTTATGGCACTTGATTTACTGGCAAAAGAACTGAATGTTGATTTTAAAGAAGAAAAACCTTTTATGTCGCTTGTCGCGTCAACGTTTGTGAATGGTGAAAAATTGTTTCTCGTGAAACCTCTGACTTTTATGAATGAATCTGGGCGGTCGGTGGCGCCACTTTTGAAATATTATAATATAGACGAAGCAGATTTAACGGTCATGCATGATGACTTGGATTCACCAGTCGGGCGCGTGCGTCTAAGACAAAAAGGGTCATCAGGTGGACAAAATGGAATAAAATCAGTCATTACACATGTGGGAAGTCAAACTTTTAACCGTGTAAAAATTGGGATTGGCCGTCCAAAACATGGGATGACAGTTGGGAATCATGTACTCTCTGGTTTTGACAATGAAGATAAGGAAATCGCTCAAGATGGAATTTTCAAAGCTGTTGATGCAATGAAATTCTATCTTGAAAATGGTGATTTTCAAAAGACAATGAATAAATTTAACTAAATGAATATTATTGAATTTTTTGACCAAAATTGGCAACTACAAAAATGGCAACAAGGTTTTTCAAAGCGTGAGCGAACTTTACTGACAGGATTGTCAGGAACAGCAAAGAGCTTAGTGATGGCAAATGCTTATGAAAATGTTGCTGACAAATATATTATTGTTACTGACAGCCAGTTTCATGCGAATGAACTTTATGATGAACTGTCAACTTTGCTTGGTGAAGAAAAAGTTTTTCAATTTTTTTCTGACGATAACATCTACGCAGAGTTCGCACTTGCATCTAAAGATCGAGTTGCTTATCGACTTGAGGCACTTAATTTCCTACTTGACGAAAAGTCAACAGGATTTTTGGTCGTACCTTTTTTGGCATTACGGAGCTATTTACCAAGTCCCGAAAATTTTTTAGAAAATTATCTTTTACTGACCTCTGGGGATGAGTATGATTTATCAAATTTAGTTAATTTATTATCAAAAGCTGGTTATGAAAAGACACAGCGCGTGATGACGCCAGGTGAATTTTCAATGCGAGGAGATATCGTTGATATTTATCCTTTAGATGCGGAAAATCCGGTACGTTTAGAGTTTTTTGGTGATGAAGTAGATACGATTCGCTCATTTGATGTGGAGAGTCAACGTTCACTGACAAGCCTTGAACGTTTGGAAATATATCCGGCCAGTGATTTTATTTTGACTGACAAAGAATTTGACAAGGGTGCAAAATCACTGACAGAAATGACAAATTTACTGACAGACCCGTCAGCAAAATCATATATGGAAGAAGTGATTTCAGCAGCTCAAAATCACTATTATCACAAAGATTTACGAAAATTTGCGGAGTATTTTTATGATAAAAAAACTTCACTTTTAAATTATTTTCCAAAAAATGTTCAAATATTCATTGATGATTTTCAAAAAGTAAATGAAATGAATAATAAGTTAGAAATGGAATTAGCAGATTTCATTTTATCTGAAAAAGCAATGGAAAGAGGATTTGAAGGGCAGACTTATTTGCTAGATACAATGGCAAAAGTTAGAAATTATAAGCCTGCTACCTTCTTTTCAAATTTCCAAAAAGGGCTCGGAAATCTCAGATTTGAACAACTTTATAATTTCAAACAACATTCAATGCAACAATTTTTCGGTCAATTAGAACTTTTTTACACTGAAGTTGAACGATTTATTAAGCAAGAGTTTACAGTTGTTTTAGCTGTATCATCAGAAAAACTCCGTAAATCACTCCATGAATTAGATTTAAGTTTACAAGAGGTTGACAGAGAATCTATTCAAGTGGGTAAAGTCAATCTGATTGATTTGCAATTATCCAATGGTTTTAATTTCCTTGATGAAAAATTAGTCGTCATGACTGAGCATGAAATATTTGGTAAAATGCGTAAGAAAAAGGCACGCAAACTGAATATTACAAATGCAGAAAGACTAAAAGATTACAATGAACTCGCTGTTGGTGATTTTGTTGTCCATAAGAATCATGGGATTGGGAAATATTTAGGTTTACAAACGCTTGAAGTCGGCGGAATGCATCGTGATTATCTGACCATTCAATATCAAAATGGGGATACAATTTCTGTTCCAGTTGATCACCTAGATTTACTCAGTAAATATACAGCTGGTGAAGGAAAAAGTCCTAAAATCAATAAACTGAACGATGGGCGTTGGCGTAAAACCATGTCTTCTGTCAGTAAACAAGTTGAAGATATTTCAGATGATTTGATTAAACTTTATGCTGAACGTCAGGCGAAAAAAGGATTTGCATTCTCGCCGGATGACACCAGTCAAGAAGAATTTGATTCTGGTTTTTCATATGTTGAAACTGAAGACCAGATGCGTTCAATCAATGAAATTAAGCATGATATGGAACTTGAACGGCCAATGGACCGCTTGTTAGTTGGTGATGTTGGTTTTGGTAAAACCGAAGTTGCAATGCGAGCAGCCTTCAAAGCCATAAATGACGGGAAACAAGTCGCAGTTCTTGTGCCAACGACTGTTCTTGCTGAGCAGCATTTTAATAATTTTACTGAACGTTTTATCAACTTTGGTGTAAATGTCGAAGTTCTCAGCCGTTTTCAAACGAAAACACAGCAAACTGAAATTCTAGCCAAATTGAAAAAAGGACGAGTTGATTTAATTATTGGAACCCACCGTTTACTTTCAAAAGATGTTGAATTTTTTGATTTAGGTTTGATGATTATTGATGAAGAACAACGTTTTGGAGTTAAGCATAAAGAACGTTTGAAAGAATTAAAAACCCAGGTTGATGTTTTGACATTGACAGCCACACCTATTCCTAGGACTCTACATATGTCAATGCTTGGAATTCGTGACTTGTCAGTTATTGAAACACCACCAACAAACCGTTATCCAGTTCAAACCTATGTCATGGAAACAAACTACGGTGTGGTTCGTGATGCAGTGTTGAGAGAAATCTCTCGTGGTGGACAAGTTTACTATGTTTACAATAGGGTTGACACGATTGAGCAAAAAGTTTCTCAATTAGAAGAATTAATTCCTGAAGCAAGAATTGGTTTTATACACGGCCAAATGACTGAAGTACAACTTGAAAATACTTTACTTGCCTTTATCGCAGGTGATTATGATGTGCTTGTTGCAACGACAATCATTGAAACTGGGGTTGATATTCCAAATGCGAATACGCTTTTTATTGAAAATGCGGATATGATGGGCTTGTCACAACTTTATCAATTAAGAGGGCGAGTGGGGCGTTCAAATCGGGTAGCTTACGCCTATTTCATGTATCGACCTGAAAAAATATTGTCTGAAGTTTCGGAAAAACGTTTGGAAGCTATCAAAGGCTTTACAGAATTAGGCTCAGGTTTCAAGATTGCCATGCGTGATTTGTCTATCCGTGGTGCTGGTAATTTACTGGGAAGTGAGCAATCAGGATTTATTGATTCTGTTGGTTTCGATTTGTACTCACAACTGTTGGAAGAAGCCATTCACGCTAAACTTGGGACAAGTAAGCAAAAACGGACTTCAAATGTGGAAATTTCTTTGGAATTGGATGCCTTTATTCCTGCTTATTATATTTCTGATGAACGTCAAAAAATTGAAATTTACAAACGAATTCGTCAAATTGATAGTCGGGAGATTTATGAAGAACTACAAGAAGAATTGGTTGACCGTTTTGGAGAATATCCAGATGAAGTCGCTTATCTTCTGGAAATTGGTCTCTTAAAACCCTTTGCAGATAACGTCTTAGTTGAAAAAATTGAAAAATCGAGATTTGAAGCAACTGTTACTTTGGAAAAAGTGGCTAATACCACCTATGACCCACAAGATTATTTCAAAGCCTTGGCTAAAACAAGCATGAAAGCTTCTGTGGGGGAAAAATATGGTAAAATGACTTTCCGCTTTAAAATTGAAAATCGAAACTCCGTTGTTCTTTTGAGCGAAATAATGAATTTTATTGAAGAATTATCAAAAATACGAGACAGTTACGAAAACAAGTAATTGTTTTGTAAAAAAAGATAAATATGATACAATGCTTTTATATAAAACTATGAAAAATAGAGTTTAATAATTTTATGGAAATAAAAAACATAAAGAGAAAAAATTCTCAAGATGTAATTTATAAAATTAAACTCATATCTTAAAGGAGATTTATAAAAGTGGATTTAAAAGCAGCAAAAGCGGAGTTGAGAGAAAAAAGCCGACCCTATCAAACTTATTCTTACTATCTTATTATTCCAATCTTTATTATTCTTGTTTTTCTATTATCTTTAGTGGGGTACAATAAAGGAACTTTTGGAACAATCGTTTTTGTTTTTGTGATTTTTGCTCATGTTTGGGCAAGTAAACTGGATTTAGTAAGAAAAAGAAAACATGTGGCACCAATTTTAATGTATGTAACTCAAGGATTAGGAGTTGTTCTTATGGTTTTATTAGTTACCGAAGTTTCAGCGGGTGGGACAGGAAATATTGCTTTAGGACTTTCAAGTCTTATTCTACTTCCAATTGAAATTATTGCGATTGTTTTCTTCTTTATTTCAGCTAATGATATAAAAAAAGCTTATCCAACAATGAAAGAAGACGCCAAAGCAGCAAGGCTAGAATATCAAGAACTTAGACGTTCAAAATAATAAAAAAATTACTGACAGGGCTGTCAGTAAATTAATAAGGTTCTGTCACTAATGATGGAGCCTTATTATTATGAATAAAGGCATTTTCAAACAAAATGAAATATGTTATAATCAAACCATGAGATTAGATAAGTTTTTAAAAGTTTCGCGCTTGATTAAACGTCGTCCAGTTGCGAAAGAAGTTGCCGACAAAGGTCGGATTAAAATTAACGGAAAATTAGCGAAATCTTCATCTGATGTAAAATTTAATGACACAATTGAAATTCGTTTCGGAAATAAAATTGTTGAAGTTCGGGTTGCTGAATTAAAAGAGTTTACACGTAAAGAAGATGCTGATAAAATGTATGAAATGATTAGCGAAACTCGTATTACAGAAGAAGTTGAGTAATTATCATCAAAATAGATTGGAGGTTGTCATGGCAAAGCAAGTGATTCAACTAAATAATAAGTACACTCAGAAGCAAAAAAAAAGAAATTTAAACCCAGTACCAAAAAGAAAACATTTAGGGCTTATTTTGATCGTGGCAATTTTACTTTTTAGTTTAGCAAGTATGAGTTTGATAAAATCATATGAAACTTTGCACAGTCAAGTAGCTTTAGAACAAAGTGCAAAGAAACAATATGAGAGTCTTTCTAAAGAAGTAACGATTAAAAAAGAAGAAATATCAAAACTTCAGGATCCTAACTATCTCCAAAAATTTGCTCGGAGTGACGGTCAAGAATATTCACAAAGTGATGAAAAAGTTTTTACTACTGACAGTCCCTTGATTGGAAGTAACGGGTCAAAATAATGATTGGACAAGTTGAAAACATTACAAGATTTGGACTTTTTGTAAAAATTTCTACTGACAAACTTGACGAAAGTACAGAAAAACTTGCTGACAAAGCTGTCAGTAAAAATAGAGGACTTTTGCGTTGGTCACAAATCCCTAAAAATGTACCCAAAGTACAAATTGGAGATTTGATTGGTGTTGAAATTTCAAATATACATGAAGATGGTAAGGTTGATTTAAATTATCAAGAAAAAATTTTTAAAAATGTCTATGCCGAATTTTTAGAAACAAGTCACCAAAGACTTACAGAACTTGAGCAAAAAAATCGTGAATTGAACTAAATAATTAAAAAGAAAAAATATTATTTAGTTTTTTCTTTGACTATTCTATTGACTAAAAATAGCACCTATTTTATGAAAAATTCTAGGAATTAAAAAGATAAAGATTACAACAGAAATTATTCTATGGAATGGATAAGATGTTGGGCAAGGTTTTAATCATGCAAAAACAGAGAACAAAAATTAATAGTGGAGTAGCCTTGGTGATGCTTTTAATGATTATCACAGGCTTTTTTGCTTTTTCACAAACAAGATATTTTGCTGACAAAAAGGTCAGTAAATCAAAAAATATTGTTGCAGCTGACAAAGTTACAGACAAAGAAAAAGAAACTGAAACTTGGACTTCAATCCCCCAAAGAGCAGTGGCTTATCAAGAATTAACAACTTATGAGGACTCAAACCTTACTAAATCAGTTGGTAAAATTCCAGCTAAGACACAATTAGATATTCCCGAAATCGTTGGGAAATCCTTTAAGTTAAAGACAGGAAAGTATATTTCTACTGACAAAAAAGCTGTGATATCAGATCTTACAATTTCTAGAGAGTCAATAAATACAACAATATATACTGATAAAAGTGTCAATGTATTTTACAACCCCGTAACCACTTATGATAATCAAATAATGACAAATTTAAGTGGTACACATCAACTTTCTGCTGATAAAATGGCTAAGACTAACTGGGGAACTTACTACGAAGTATCTTTGGATAATGGCCAAAAGGGTTGGGTTTCAGAAAATGATATTTCTTTGGAAAATCCCAAAATCAAACAAGTTCAGGCATTATTGAATCAGAAATATAATGACAAAAAGTATTCAATCTATGTCAAAGAACTTGACGATAAGTTTACAGCTGGTGTAAACCAAGAACAGAAAATGTATTCAGCGAGTCTTTCTAAAATTCCAATTCTTTATTGGACTCAAAAACGACTTAATGAAGGTTTGGCTTCACTTGATGACAAACTATTGTACACCCCAGCCATTAATACTTTTTATGGAAGTTATAAACCAGAAGGAACTGGAAATTTACCAAAAACAGCAGATAATAAATATTACAGTCTTCAGGATGTTATCAATAGAACAGCCAAACTCTCAGACAATGTCGGAAGTAATATGCTCGCCTATTATGAAACCCAGGAGTTTAATCCAAACTATCAAAAAGAAATAAATAGGATTGCTGGACAAGAGTGGAATCCAAAAGAGCGAAATGCCTCAGCTCAAATGGTAGGTAGAATGCTAGAAGCTCTTTATAATGAAGGAGGGGCTTCCTTTAACGCTTTATTTGATACCTCTTTTGATGATGTTAAAATTAGAGCAGGCGTTCCTAAAAATATATCGGTTGCTCACAAAATTGGTGGTGCAGATACAGATAATCATGATGCAGCCATTGTATTTGCAAGTAAACCATATCTTTTGGTAATTGAAACTGATGGGGCAACAGATGATGAAATAAAAGCAATTTCTCAAGATGTTTATGGAGTTATGAAATGACACCAGCTCAACGTAAATTTTTAAAAATAGTCAAAGATGAACACTATTTTGATAAAGATTCAAAAATATTATTGGCTTTATCAGGTGGTAAAGACTCAATGACTCTTTTTAACTGGCTCTATGATTTAAAAGAAGTTCTCGGTATTGAACTGGGACTGGCTCACATTAATCATGGCTTACGAGAAGAGTCAAAGTTTGAAGAAATTGCTCTTCGAGAAATGGCAACAAAACTTAAAGTACCAATTTATGTTGACAAGTTTACAGGAGAGTTTACAGAAAAAAATGCACGTGATTTCCGTTATCAGTTTTTTGAAAAGCTAATGATAGGAGAAAATTACAATATTTTGCTGACAGCTCATCATCAAGGAGACCTTGTTGAAACGGTATTAATGCGTCAAATTACAGGACGTCCTTTGAGAAGTCTTCAGGGCATTGCTGACCGTCAACCTTTTGCAGGTGGGCAATTAATCAGACCATTATTGAAATTTACAAAAGAAGAACTTGATGCACAAACCTATTATGAAGATTCAACAAATCAAGGACTAGATTATTTTAGAAATAGAATACGTAATCAACTAATTCCAGAATTAAAAAAAGAAAATCCTCAATTTTCACAATCAATCAGTGATTTGAGCTCGGAAATTAAAAAGGCGTTGGCAGTAATTAATCAAAAAATTTCGGAACTTGAAATTGTTGATGAAAAAATATCATCTAAAAAATTCATCTCACAAACAAAAGAATTACAACATTTTATCTTACAAGCATTTTTTGCTCAATATCCAGAAATAGAAGTAAGTAAGAAAAAATTTGCAGAATTACTTCATATTATCAATCGTCCTCAACAATATTTCGCAAAATTGAATAAGGAATTTTATTTTGTGAAGACTAAAGATTTCTTTTATCTTGAAAAAATTCAACTTGAAAGGGAGAATTCAGTAGAGATTGTAAGTGAAAATCCGCAAGATGAATCATTTATGGAAGTTTATTTGCCTCTTGAAGGGGAAATTGAAATTCGTAAACGCCAGCCTGGGGATCAAATTCTAATCAATGGTCATCATAAAAAATTACGCAAGTTTTTTATTGATAACAAAGTTCCATTAAAGGCTCGAGAGAATCCACTTATCTTCGTTGATAAAAAACTCTATGCCATTGTCGGTCTTGCGTGTTCTGATTTGAGTAAAATGCTCAAAAATGATAAAATTAGAAGAATATTATGGGTCAAACCCAGTATAGGAGAGGAAATCAACGATGCTCGAAAAAAATCTTGATAAGGCCATTGAAAAAGTATTAGTTTCAGAAGAAGAAATTATAGAAAAATCCAAAGAACTTGGAGAAATATTAACAAAAGAATACGAAGGAAAAAATCCATTAGTCTTAGGAATTCTTCGCGGTTCAGTTCCTTTCTTAGCTGAATTAATCAAACATATTGATTGTCACTTAGAAACTGACTTTATGACTGTATCAAGTTATCACGGCGGAACAAAATCCTCTGGTGAAGTAAAATTAATCCTAGATGTTGATACAGCAGTCAAAGGTCGTGATATTTTAATTGTTGAAGATATTATCGATACTGGTCGTACTTTAAAATATCTAAAAGAACTTTTGGAACATCGTGGGGCAAACGTAAAAATTGTAACACTTCTTGACAAACCAGAAGGACGAATTGTTGAAATTAAACCAGATTATTCAGGTTTTACAATTCCTAATGAATTTGTTGTTGGATTTGGTTTGGACTACGAAGAAAACTATCGTAATCTTCCATATGTCGGAGTTTTAAAACCAGAAGTTTATAACAAATAATTCGTTGATTTTAGTCATCTAAAATTTTTCTCAGACTAAAGTATGAAAAAATCTCTGACCAATACTTACTATTAGCATTCCAAAAGGAAATATGCTATAACTAGGTATAGCTGTTATTGACTAGCCTGTATCCTTTATTACCAGTGATACTAAGAAGTAAATTCTTGGCTTTTCTAATAATAAATAAACAAAAGATAAGGAAAATATGAATAACAACAAACAACCAAAACAAGGAAATTTTGTAAAAAATATCTTGATGTGGGTAATCTTGGCTATTGTTGTTGTTGTCGGTTTCAATTTCTTCTTCAGTAGTAATCAATCAAGCGTGGATAAAATTAGCTATTCACAATTGATGACGAAACTTGACGGTAACAAGATTGAAAACGTCACAATGCAACCTTCTGATAGCTTAATTACTGTAACAGGTGAATATAAAGAACCTGTAAAAGTAAAAGGAACAAATAATTTCCCACTTTTAGGTAATTCTAGTAGTGAAGTTAAAAACTTCCAAGCTTATATTATTCCAACTGACAGTGTTGTCAAGGATATCCAAAATGCAGCTAAAAGTAATGATGTAAAACTTAGTGTTGTTCAAGCTTCATCAAGTGGTATGTGGGTTCAAATTCTCTCATACATCATTCCAATGCTTCTATTTGTTGGTATCTTCTGGCTCATGATGGGCGGAATGGGCGCTCGTGGCGGAGGCGGCGGTGGAAATCCGATGTCCTTCGGTAAATCTCGTGCTAAACAACAAGATGGTAAAACATCTAAAGTTCGTTTTGCTGACGTTGCCGGTTCTGAAGAGGAAAAACAAGAGCTTGTAGAAGTTGTTGATTTCCTTAAAAATCCGAAAAAATATCATGATTTAGGAGCTCGTATCCCAGCAGGTGTTCTTCTTGAAGGCCCTCCAGGTACAGGTAAAACATTGCTTGCTAAGGCTGTTGCCGGTGAAGCAGGAGTTCCTTTCTATAGTATCTCAGGTTCTGATTTCGTTGAAATGTTTGTCGGTGTCGGTGCCTCACGTGTCCGTGACTTATTTGAAAATGCTAAGAAGACTGCACCATCAATTATCTTTATTGATGAAATTGATGCTGTTGGTCGTCAACGTGGCGCAGGTCTTGGTGGTGGTAACGATGAACGTGAACAAACCCTTAACCAATTGCTCGTTGAAATGGATGGTTTCCAAGATGATGGCAACTCAGTAATCGTTATTGCTGCAACTAACCGTTCAGATGTGCTTGACCCAGCGCTTTTACGTCCAGGTCGTTTTGACCGTAAAGTCTTGGTCGGAGCTCCAGATGTTAAAGGTCGTGAAGCCGTTCTTAAAGTTCATGCTAAAAACAAACCTTTAGCAAGTGATGTTGATTTGCACAATGTTGCTACACAAACTCCAGGCTATGTCGGAGCTGATTTGGAAAATGTTTTGAATGAAGCTGCACTTGTTGCTGCGCGCCAAAATAAAAAAGAAATCAATGCTGCTGACATTGATGAAGGAATGGACCGTGCAATGGCTGGTCCAGCTAAGAAAGATCGTATTCAATCAATGCGCGAACGTGAAATCGTGGCTTACCACGAAGCAGGTCACGCTATTGTTGGACTCGTTCTTGAAAATGGATCTACTGTTCGTAAAGTTACCGTTGTTCCACGTGGACGCATCGGTGGTTACATGCTTGCTCTTCCAGATGAAGAAATCATGCAACCAACTAATTTCCATCTTCAAGACCAACTTGCCAGCCTTATGGGTGGACGACTTGGTGAAGAAATTGTCTTTGGTGTAGCTACTCCAGGGGCATCAAATGATATCGAAAAAGCAACACACATTGCTCGTTCAATGGTAACTGAATATGGGATGTCTAAGAAACTTGGTATGGTATCTTATGAAGGAGACCATCAAGTATTTATTGGTCGCGACTATGGTCAAACTAAGACTTACTCAGAAGCAACTGCTGTTATGATTGATGATGAAGTGCGTCGTATTCTCGGTGAAGCTTATGACCGTGCTAAAGAAGCAATTGAAACACACCGTGAGCAACATAAAGCAATTGCGGAAGCTCTGCTTAAATATGAAACACTTGATGCGAAACAAATCATGTCACTCTTCAAAACAGGAAAAATGCCTGATGAAGCAGCGGCAGCAGAAGTACCAGAACCAAAAACATTTGAAGAATCTCTCAAAGATGCAAATGCGAATGTTGATGATTTTTCAAACATTAATATCTATAATGGTGATGAAAAAACAGATTCTAAACCAGAAGAAAATAAGGAAAAATCAGAAGATGAAACAGCCGAATAAGGCTGTTTTTCTTTTTTTTTATGTTTTAGAATAAGTGGTCTAGTTTATTCTTGACAAAAAATAATATTTTGATATAATTAAATAGTTGTCGTTTGAGACGACTGACTTTCTTATTATTCATCTAAAATATTATTTTGAAAAGATAACACAGTTTATTCTTGACAAAAAAATATAAAAGTGTATAATAGAAAAGTACTGTTTGAGACAGCACAACAATATATGGTCCGTTGGTCAAGGGGTTAAGACACCGCCTTTTCACGGCGGTAACACGGGTTCGAATCCCGTACGGACTATATCTGGAGGATTACCCAAGTCCGGCTGAAGGGAACGGTCTTGAAAACCGTCAGGCGTGTAAAAGCGTGCGTGGGTTCGAATCCCACATCCTCCTTTTTAATTATCGCGGGATGGAGCAGCTAGGTAGCTCGTCGGGCTCATAACCCGAAGGTCATAGGTTCAAATCCTATTCCCGCAATTTTGGCTCGGTAGCTCAGTTGGTAGAGCAATGGATTGAAGCTCCATGTGTCGGCGGTTCGATTCCGTCTCGCGCCATTCCTTATTTAGCGGATGTAGTTTAATGGTAGAACCCCAGCCTTCCAAGCTGGCTACGCGAGTTCGATTCTCGTCATCCGCTTAACTTAATATTTTGGGAGTTTAGCTCAGTTGGTTAGAGCACTGTGTTGATAACGCAGGGGTCCCAGGTTCGAATCCTGGAATTCCCATATTTGGTATTTATTGCATAGGAGATATACCTGTTCCCATGTCGAACACAGAAGTCAAGTCCTTTTGCGCTGGAAGTACTTGGGGGTTGCCCCCTGGGAGATAAAGACGATGCCAAGTTTACATTGCGGATTAGCTCAGTTGGTAGTAGCGCATGACTGTTAATCATGATGTCGTCAGTTCGAGTCTGACATCCGCAGTAACTAAGTCACCTAAGGGTGACTTTTTTTATTTTATAAATATCATCAATAAATCTTGGCACGCCTTTTTGTGTCAAGGTTTTTATTTACAGCTTTATTGGTAGCGGTTACAATATAATTATACTAGTTACTATGTAAAGGAGTCTGAAATGACTGATACTGTAAACTTAAAAGTACGAGTGCAAAAACTTGGTACCGCATTATCAAATATGGTAATGCCAAATATTCCTATTTTGATTGCCTGGGGGGTGTTGACGATGTTCTTCATTCCTGATGGTTTTACCCCTAATAAAACATTTGCAGCAATGGTTAGTCCGATGCTTGCTTTTCTTATTCCCCTAATGATTGGTTACACTGGTGGAAAAAATATTTATGAACATCGTGGAGGAGTGGTTGGTGCAATTGCGACTTTCGGTTCAATTATTGCCACAGCTAGTCTTTCTCTAGGAGGTCTAAACACTAATGGAAACGTTCCTATGATTTTAGGTGCAATGATTTTGGGTCCTTTTGGTGCTTGGGTAATAAAAAAATTTGATGACTATGTTCAACCGCATATTAAAGCAGGTCTAGAAATGTTGATTAATAATTTCTCAGCTGGTTTAGTTGGATTTGGACTTGCACTTTTTGCTGTAAAAGTGGTTGGTCCACTTGTAGCTTGGTTAACCGACGTGATGGGACATGGGGTCGACTTTTTAATTGCTAATCATTTGATTCCCCTTGCTAATCTTTTTATTGAGCCAGCAAAAATATTATTTTTAAATAATGCAATCAATCAAGGGATTTTATCGCCATTGGGAATTCAGCAAGTTTCTGAAAATGGAAAATCACTTCTATTTTTACTAGAAGCAAATCCTGGACCAGGACTTGGAATTCTGATTGCTTTTATGCTTTTTGGTAAGGGTTCAGCTAAAGCGACGGCACCTGGTGCGATTTTGATTCAATTTGTCGGTGGTATACACGAAATCTATTTTCCTTATGTCATGATGAAACCTGCGCTCTTTTTTGCTGTGATGGCAGGTGGGGTATCAGGAACCTTGACAAATAATTTACTAGGCTCGGGTCTTGCGGCTCCTGCTTCTCCTGGTTCAATTATTGCAATCACAGGAATGGCATCAGCTAAATCAGCGGGTGGTTTTGTAAATGTCTTATGTGTCTGGTCAGGAATAGCTGTGGCAGCAATTGTTTCATTTCTAGTTGCATCTTTTATTTTAAAGCGAGATAAATCAATGATTGATGATTCTGCTTTTGAGAATGCAAAAGTAGGTGTAGCTGCAGATAAAGCTGTCAGTAAAGGACAAGTTTCTGTCAGCAATAATATTACTGACCAAGTCGATTTCTCTACGATTAATCATATTATCTTTGCTTGTGATGCAGGAATGGGTTCATCAGCAATGGGAGCCTCTATTTTGAGGAATAAAGCTAAGAAAGCAGGTTTGCTACAAGATGTTACTAATGTCGCCATAGCTAACTTAAAAGCAGGTTCTGACACAATTGTTGTGACACAAGATGAACTTGCTCCACGAGCTGCGATAATGGCTCCTGAAGCAATCAGATACTCAGTGGCTAATTTCCTCAATTCACCTCGCTATGATGAAATTATCAGTAGTTTATTGACTACTGATAATGATACAAATCAAACAATAATTACTGACAGACCTGTCAGTAAAAATGAGATAGACTTGAACCAAATTGATGAAGTTGTCTTTGCTCATGATGATTTACATATTGGTTCAAATACAATGGGCAAAGAAACATTAAAAGCAATATTCCAGATGCATGGTGTTAAAATTCCTATTTCTGATGTTGAATTTATTGGTTTAGGAGCATTTAATGCCAAAAATATCATGATTGTTTCAACAAAAGAATTTACGACAAGTGTAAAAAACGAAGCTCCAAATGCTCAACATCTTTTTGTTGAGTCATTAATTACTACTCCTGAATACATCAATATGGTGAAACGGATGAACAAATAAAATACTAGCTGTTAATTGGCAGTCTAGTTATGAGTAGAATTTTAAAAAAGGAATTTTTATGTTTTTAACAAGTCGTGAGCAAAAATTAATCCAGACATTTTTGAAACGTGGAAAGCTTACGATAGCAGAAATGATGGAAATTACAGATACAAGTCGCAGAACGCTTTATCGCGATTTGAACAATTTACAAAAGTCTTTACCAGAAAATATCAGTTTGGAAAATACTGATGAAGGATATTTTTTGAAAGGGGATATCAATCAACTTACTCAAGCTCATGAATTAATAGACTATTCAATAAGTGAACGTTTGTATGGTGAGTTGCTTTTATTAATTGAAAATAAAGCATCTATCGCTTCTCTAACAGATTATTTTGGAATTAGTCAACCGACAGTAACTAGTGATTTGAAGCAAATTGAGCAAGCTCTGTTTGAAAATGAACTAGTACTAATCCGAGATCGTGGCTTAAAACTTAAAGGGGCAGAAGAAAATATTCGTCCAGTATTTGTGGCAGTGATTTATAATTCAGCAAGCATTCAGGAACTACTTCTTAATCAACTTTCTAACAATAAAATTTTAAGAATAATAGATTTAAATAAATTTAAGCAAGTTAATGAGGCTTTTAAACGTATAGATTTACCTGAAAAAATGACTGACAAAGTCAAAGTTTTAATGCAACTTTTTTGCTTAGTTGTTTTGCTGCGTTTGGATGAGGGGGATTCTGTCAGTAGTGAAACTCTGGGCAGACCAAGTAAGCAAGCCTTAAACTTTGTCAATAAGTTACTGACAGAGTTGCCAGTAACAAAATTTGTTGTTTCTGAGATCACTTATCTTGCATCAGTTTATGATATTTTATATTTTGGCTTTGGAAGAGAGCTGCTATTTATGGAAAAATTTGATACCGATTTTTCTTATAAAATTCGCCAACTCATTGATAAAGTTTCAACAATTCTTGAGATAGAATTTGGGAAAGATGACCGTTTATATGGTTTACTATATGCTCATCTCAAAGAATCAGAGATGTTACCAGTCCTCTTTCCTAAAAAAGAAAATGATTTTATCAAAAAGATAAATAAAGATAATCCTGAAATTTATAAAACAGTCAAAGAATCATTAAGGGAGGTCTTTGATAAGAATTTTTCAGAAATGGAAATTGCTTTTATAAGTCTTCACTTTGTGGCGACTCTTGAACGCAGTGACCTAGTTTTACCTTTAAGTGCCGTACTTGTCAGCAGTCGTGGAAGAATTTCTTGCGAATTTATCATGAGTAATTTAAGAAAGAATTTTCCCTTCTTAAAAAAGATAGAACTTATTCAAAGTTCAATCCATATCACTCAGGAAAAATATGACGTCATTTTTACAACAGAGAAAGAGTTAGATTACATCTACATCAATCCAATGCTAGATCAAAAGAATTTGGAAAATATTCGTCACCAGCTGAGGTTAATTCAACAAAAATCACGAGCACTTACCTCTGATTCAGAAAAAGAAAAGAATTTTTTAAATCTCAATGACTTATTTTCAATAGGCAATGAAATATTAAAATCTTTTGAAATCCTATCTCTTGAAAATAAGGCAGAATTACATGATACTGTAAAACAAATTATTCAGCGAGTAAACCCAGAGGATAGTGGAGAACTCGTTCATTTGGTGGAAGAAAGATTTAAAGAAACACATCTAGCAATTCCAGAAACAAAAATTGCTCTCTTTCACGCAGTTCATTCATCAATCTCAAGTCCAATGTTTAAAATCTTTGACTTAAGTCAACCAATTGAAGGAATAGCAATGGATCATCAGGCTATTCAAATTGGACGAGTTCTATTGTTATTAGCGCCTCCAGAAGTTCCAGAGTATGTTTCCTTTTTATTAGGTAAAATCTCAAGTTCAATTATTGAAAACAAGCTTTATACTAGGATATACGATTCCGGAAATTATGAAATTGTAAGTGAGTTACTAAGAGAGATAATTATCGAAGCTGTTAAACATTATGATGACTAGGTTTACATAAGTTGTAAACCTAGTAAACCAAGAAAGGTAGTTTTTAAATGGAAATTCAAAAAAGTCTGATTAAAATTAATCAAAACTTTTCAAATAAAGAAGAGGCCATAAAATATTGTGGAAGTTTGTTGGTTGATGGAGGTTATGTCAAACCTAACTATATCTCAGCGATGATTGAACGAGATAGAGAATTGTCAGTCTATATGGGAAACTTTATTGCAATTCCTCATGGAACTGATGAATCAAAAAAAGAAGTTTTAAAAACAGGAGTAGCCATTGTTCAAGTTCCTCGTGGTGTAAATTTTGGAACAGTAGAAAATCCTAAGATAGCAACAATGCTATTTGGAATTGCGGGAATTAAAGAGGAGCATCTTGAGCTGATTCAAAAGATTTCAATTTTTTGCGCGGACGTTGACAATGTTGTAAAACTTGCTGATGCTCAAACAATCGAAGAAATTGCAAAATACTTTGAAAATTAATTAAAAAATGGCACAGCTTTTAGTGCCATTTTTTATATTTACCAGCATAATGTAAAAGCTTACAATTACTTATATAGAGGGATTTTAGAGAATTCTATTTGAACTTTTACTTTCTAAATAAAGGAGCAGTAAGTAAGATGAAAAAAGCAGTACATTTTGGTGCAGGAAATATTGGACGTGGTTTCATAGGTGAAATTTTGAGTAAAAATGGATTTGATATTCACTTTGTTGACACAAATAAATCTATAATTGACGAACTTAATAATCGGCATTCCTATGAAATTGGGATTGCAAGTAGTGAACATGAAAAAATTTCTGTAAAAGCTGTCTCTGGTATTAACAATAGTGAGAATCCTGAGGCAGTCATTGAAGCAATTGCAAAAGCTGATATTCTAACAACAGCGATTGGTCCTAATGTCTTGCCTTATATTGCTGAGCTTATTGCAATAGGACTTCAGAAACGTAAGGAAGAAAAGGTTCAGAGCCCGTTAGATATTATTGCCTGTGAGAATATGATAGGGGGCTCTGAATTTTTGGAAGAAAAAGTGTCCGATTATCTGTCGGAATCTGATAAACTTTATCTTTCTAAATTTATTGGTTTTCCTAATGCTGCAGTTGACCGTATTGTTCCTGCTCAAAAACATAAAGATGTTCTCTATGTTGAGGTAGAGCCTTTTAGTGAGTGGGTAATAGATGCAAGTCATTTAAAAAATAAAGAAATCAAACTTGAAGGAGTTCATTATACAACTGACCTCGAACCATTTATTGAGCGTAAACTTTTTTCTGTAAACTCAGGACATGCTGCAGTTGCCTATTCTAGCGCATATAAAGGTTATAAAACAATATTAGAAGGTTTACAGGATGAAGAAATTTTGAATATCCTAAAAGCAGTTCAAAAAGAAACACGCGCTTTACTTTTAGCAAAATGGGCTCAATATTTTAAGCAAGATGAGTTAATTAAATATCATGAACTAATCATTTCTCGCTTTTCTAATCCAGAAATTATTGATGAAGTGTCACGCGTGGCAAGAACACCTATCCGGAAATTAGGATATGATGAACGTTTTATTCGTCCAATAAGAGAATTAAACGATCGTAAGCTTTCTTATCAAAATCATCTAGATATTGTTGGAAAAATTTTTGCTTACCATGATGAAAATGATGCTCAAGCCATTCAACTCCAAGAAAAACTAAAAATAACAGAACTCCCAATGCTCATTGAAGAAGTGACTGGTCTAAGCAATCAAAAGTTGATTTTGGAAATCGAAAAGGTTATTAATCACTATAAAAAATAAAATTTGGTAGAGATGATGATTTTTTATTAATACAATTTATGATTCAAAATTTAACCGCTTTCTATTGAAAAAAAAGATAAAAAGTGTTATTATATAATCATAGAAAAAGCACTGGAATGTGCGAGCTCTTTCATTTTTTTGACCGACTATATTTGTATTGCATAGGGGTTCATGAGACATTCGGTAGCGTAATACCTCGAACGAAAGTAGGGGAAGCTGATGCGAAGCGAGAACACCCACCTGGCGTTTTAGCGGGTTCAATACACGGAAGAGCATACGGCATTCAATCAGTGTTTTTTTGCTATCCAGCAGACCTTAATAGAGGGTAAGAAGTGCGGTTTTAAGCGATTCTTTAAAAATTGATACCCACCAGAACCCATTAGAACCAAACGAACTCGTAATAAATCTCGTAATAAAAAAATAGTAAATTTTTGTCAGGCAAGGGGCTGTATATCTCGGATATACGGCTTTTTTATTTTGTCTCTTTTTTAGGAACTCGTAATAAAATGATTTTTCTATTCCCACGGTTGAGCGATTCATATTTTTGGAAATATGTCTAATATATTTTTTTATATATATCAGTCTAAAAAAAGGCAAGAAAGGGAAGCAATTCCCCCCTTTTTTTGCCTATAAACTTGATTATATCAATGTTTTAGATTTTTGACCCCCCTATATAAAAATTTTCAAAAATGGACTTTCACGCAAGATGATACCTATGTGTGTGGTTTCCCTGTGAAAAGATACGGGCGGGGGTGTTTAAAAAATAATCTAATCATTCGAGCTTATCGCAAAAATATTATAGATTAATAATGTAAATCAATCACAGAAGCTCACGGTTTAATCGCTGTGAGTTTTTTTATTGTCTAATAATAATTTTTATATTCAATCAACCTCACGCGCGTGCTGTGCTTGTTCTGTGGCTTTCTTTATAATCTCTTTCACTTGTTTAATAGCTGGGTTCGTGTGGTTTCTAACAGTACGTTCGTTTAACAGATAACGACTTGCAACTTCTGAGAGTGTTAAGCGTTCCGTGTATCGCAAACGTATCAACTCTATGTCATCATCACTCAATGATTCAAACAGCTCTGTCATTGCGTTTAGTATAAAGCGTTGTGGCGTTTCTTCCCCTGTGCTGTCTATCCTGTCAGTCCATGACTCCATAACTCCCGAAAGATATAACCTGATATTAAACTCTGTTTTATTCATAGTATCACCCTCCAAACAAAAACACTACAAAACACGCGATACATCTTCTTTGAAAGCAAAGTATATTTTTTTCGCTCTCTTGATAGGTATGTCTATGCCTGCGCTCTCTAACTCCATAGCGACACGATACCACGTATAACCGTTATACCCTTTATACCTTAACTCTATGATTCTTTTTTCTGATACTGTTAAAGTATTGTATAAAGCTCCTAAAAGTTCAAGTGTTCGCCTTAATCCTATCAGCTCTTTATCCTCTTCCATGCGTTCCTTGTCTAATGTGTTCCCCTCTGGCTCCGCTGTGCCTTTGTAAGCTGTTCTAATCCCTAGGTTGTCCTGTTTTACCCTGTATATATAACGGCTCTCAATTGCTTTTATTTTGGCTTGTGTGCGTCCGTTAATATAATCGCTTATGATTCTATCTGTTTTATCTTTCACGCTTCCCCCTCTCTGCTTGCTAAGGTTCTAAGTTCTTCCTCTGTTAGATTCTCAAAAGGGTTACTAACTTTTAAATTCCCTTTGATATTAATGTCTTGGGTAAGCGGGTAACGTTTTAAGATTTCAGCACTCGCCCTAATGACTTGATTAGTGTCAGGGTGTTTGTCTATGACATCACCCTCTGCTGTTATCACTTGCTCTGTATGCTCTCCGCGTACTATCTGTGTTAATATGGTTAAAGTCTCCTCTGCGGTTGCTATGGCATTGTTTGAAATGTCTTTTAACTTGCTATCAATGTATTTTTTTAAGTCAGGTTTAGTCAGGTTTTCGGCTCCTATCGACTTCGCTGTTTTTTGGCTATACCCTGCATTAATAGCCGACTGCGTGGCGTTTCCTGTTTTTATATATTCGTCGCAAAATTTACGCTGTTTAGGTGTCATTGTTTCCCCTCGTTTCTGTTTATATGTCCTTTTGATTATAACAAAGTAAAAAGACAAGTTTTATAAGTTTTATAAGTTTTTTATTTCCACATAACGTTAAAAAAGCCCAGTCATTGACTAGGCTCTTTTTGTTTATTCTTCTAACTCAAAGCCGATTAATTCAGCGATATTATCCAGCGCGTTGATATTCATATCTGCTAAATCTTTCGCTGTGATGATTGTACCGTCTGTGAACCGTGGCACTTCGTGGATATCTTCTTTAAACATGGAATGATTGAGCGCGTGCAAGTCTTGTAACTGTGTTTTGAGTGCCAATTCATGCGGTTTGTTTTTACTCTTTGCTGAAAGGCTCATTTCATTCAATCCTAACGCCTTAATCAAACGCTCAATACTATCCGTCAGTAAGTCCGCAAAGACTTGCGTGTCATTGCCTGATATTTCATGAGGCGCAAAGGTCAGCTCTTGCATTTCCTTAATGATTGATTTTACTGTTTCTTGTGGCTCGTCTTCCTGTGTTTCTGTCAGTTCGTCCACAGATAAGCCCAAAACTTCTGTAAGGTTGACTAGGTTCTCGCGCAATCCTTCCAATAAGTCTTTTTGAGTCGCTGGCGTTTCGTTTGCTCCCTCAATATTAATCAATTTTGAAGTGGGTTCTGAAAGTTCACTTGTAAGTGTAAAAAGGTTAGATAAGATTGTTTTTGTATTTTGGCTCATTTTATTTTCTCCGATTTTTCTATGTAGTAATTTGTAGTATTTTTTATGACAACATTTGTCAACACTTCAATTTGTCGGACAGCGTGCTTTTTTCATGTTTTTATTTCCTCTGATAAATTCCTAGCGAGTAGGTGTTTTTGCGGTAACATAGTAACAAAGTGCTACAAACGGCTTAACCATAGGGTTGAAGCTGTAACTTCTAACAGTAACGCGTTACCGATTTTCAGTAACGTTTTTTATTTTTTCTTGCGCAAATAGCCTTTAGCAACCTTTTTTTGTTTGTCGTCATCCCAATGAAAGAGCCGTCTAAAAAGCTCATATTCCTCCGCTCGGTGTAAATCAATGGATCTATTAAAACCTGCGCTATTCGGTCTTTGCGTTGTTTTTATCCATTTTTCTTTAATGTGGTCAGGTAGTTTATTTTCAAACTCTCGCTTAGTAAATGGCTTAATACCCTCATCTTCACACCATGCTCGATATAAGGCACTTAGAAAAGTAGTCGGTAGAAAATCACTTACAAATTCCTCAAACATATCATTAACAAACGCCAGTACATTGTCATTGCTGATTTTAAAGTCATCTAATAGCCCTTGTGTGGCTTTCGGTTCGTCAAACTTATCAAAGTTGAGTGATAAAGCAATTTTAAGGACATATTCTAAAACGTCAGTCCGTTTAATATAATCATCTTTGATTTTCCAGTCATCATTATCTGCGGTAAAAGACTTTTCAAAAGGCACGATAAGCAAACGTCTGTATGTTCCATTTGACTTGTTTCTAAACTTCGGTAAAAAGTTAGTGGACTGAATGACTAATTTATTAAATACTGCTAGTGTCGGTTGCTTTCCTTTCGCTTCAATCGGTACCGGGTCGCCAGTAACTATGCTGAAATAGTTCCCCGCGTTGTCTAAGTAACTGACTTGGCTGTCATCTCCAATAATACAAGTTTTGCCAACGACTTGGGAAAGGGCGAACCGTTCCGCAAATTGTTCAGCTTTGACACTTGCCACGTTCTCACGTCCGATTAAGTTCATGATGAGGCTCTGAAATGTACCTTTGCCGTCATTTCCTTTACCGACGAGCCAAACGCCTTTACGATAGGAGTAATTGCCGTTGGTACTTGCGGAAATAATCTGCCATAAAAGGCTAACAAGCTCCTTATCTCCACTCATGAGGTCTAACAGCCAGCCGTCTACGTTCCAACCGTTGATATTGGGTACTTTTGCTTTGTCGTTGTACTTGGTCGCAATGGTTGAGGTAAAGACATACTTGGGACTAAACGGCTCTAATTGCTGGGTTTTCTTATTGAAAATACCGTTCGCAACTGGGATAAGATGAGCTTCTGTGGTTTGTTGCTTAACCTCTGCTAAAGTTTCAAGTTTAAAGAGGACCTCTTTAGACCGTGCCTGACTGTATGACGGTTCTAGCCAATAAATGAGCCGATGAAAGAAGTTTTCGTTTGTTTCATATATGCCTAGTTCAGGGTTGTAAACGCCTAACAGTCCGCTTTGGTGGTCTAATTTGATGACTTTTAGCGTTTTATAGATGATTCTAGCCGTATCTAAGGGACTTAGTGACTTGGGTGCGTTGCCGTCTTCCTTAGGTGTGCTTAAAAATAAGTTACGGTGTTCAAAGAATAGTTTTTTAACCGCTCTAAGCGTTTGAGTATGTGCTTTGACATAGTCAGGGCTATTGATGATTTCTTTTTCTTGTTCCAGCCAGTCTTTTAAGCATTCCTGATAACCTGCGACATTAACGACTTTTTTGCCGTCTTCGCCATAATCTGTGAAGTCCTCTATTTTAGGTTTTGGACTTCTTACGTTTTCCTGTGGTGTTTCTGCCACAAGTTTTTCTAATTGGTCTGTCATGACTTCCTTTCTATTTCATCTTGAATACACTTTTCCAAATAGTTGCCAGCTCGTCATCAGGTAAGGGCGGACTGGTTCGATTGTTAAAGGTTCGCAATAAGTCCATACAGCTATTATTATCAATACCAATCTTTCTCCAATAGTGGAGAATACGATTTGTATCGTTGTTTCGGTTGCCTTTTCTTGCGCCTTGGTTGAATAGCTCCCACATTTCAGCGCCATAAGTTCGGCTACTTGTGCCAGTTGTTGCGCGTGCCTGTGGTCGTTGTATCATTTCAAGTAACCAATCAGGACAATCGCAAAGACTATCGAAAGTTAAAGGCTCGTTAGTTTCTGTATCATTCAAAGGGATATAATCGCCGTCTGTACGTTTGCTTGGGTAGATTGGGGTAAAGTGTGTTTTTATCTCCACGCCGTCCGCTAGTTCACTGACAAGCGGACTATTAAAAATTGTTTTAGGAACTTTAAAGAAAACATGCAAGCCGTTGCCTGTGGGTGTCTTTTCAACATAGGTACTTAATATTTCGCCCTCGCTGTGTTCATTCCACAAGCGACTGAAAACATTCCGTCCATTCTGTCCGTTTTGGTGCTGGTCTAAGTCAATACAAATCAAACCGCTATTTCTAAGATTAATCATGATGTTACGGTTCGGTATTTCATCGAACCACGCGCTTACTGTGATTTCATCAAGGCTTCCTGAGGAACTCCCCTTTATAATTGCCCTTTCGCTTTTTCCTACAGGATAACCAGCGATAACAGAAAAGCCACGACTAATACAGTTTAGGGCTTGTTCTTTGGGTGTCAATAGTCATTCCTCCTTAAAAAGTTGGTCAATCCAATCAAGTTCTGCAAGGCTATAGCCATTGACCGCATTATTAATCGCTATGCCTGTGCGTTGTTTCTTGATAATTCCGGCTCTGCGCTCGTCTTCGTTAGTTGGAATAAAATAGCCGTTATCAATCGAACCAATGGCGCAACCCTGCTTATGGAGGTACTCAATTCTGCTCTGAAGCGTTCTAAAATCAATATCAAGGGCTTGTGCTAAAATCTTGCCTTTGACAGCTCGGTCAATTCCTCTGTGTTCGGCAAGAAATTTAATAATATTTTGGTCTAACGTCTGTAAGTCAGTTATCTTCATTGAGATACCCCCAAATTCTAGTAATCGTTTCTAAAAATTGCTCATAGCTTGCTCTCTGTCTAGCTTCGCCAATCAAGGTAAACATTAAAACAGTCATAGCTTCGTTGCTTGTATCGCTGATAAGATACTCTAAATTGTCCTTATTGCTTTCATTTTCAAGGACATCAATAGTAATTTTCATGGTTTAGTTTCCTTTATCTGTAATTTCATGATAGCCAGTTGCTTGCCCAAAACTGGGCTTACTTGAGTGCATAAGTTGCTTTTCACTCCACTAGGTAAGTTTATGCTTGTGCTAGCTTCAAACTGCTGTATTAAGTCATATTTAACCGCTCTTGCATTGTGAATCATCTTATAGGGGTGTTTTCCTATCGTCCTGAAACTATTCCGCCCTAGCCGTTTCCTTGCCGTGTAGCCTTGGTGGTGTTCTATCATTTCGCTACCTCATCAAATAAGCTGATTTCTCCGCCCTCTTTCTCGCCCTCAAATCGGATACCGTGCTTATATTTACGAACTTTAAAAGAATAATCAACGGTGCCTGTATTGGCGTTTAACGGGTCTAATTTCTCAATCTGCTTATCTGTCAGCTCCGTGTGATAGGCTTTTAAACTTCGCAACCCTACGCTATCAATACCAGCCACATAAGAACAAGCTCTAATAATATTTTGCATTTTCTCAATCCTCTAATAAAATTTGCCTTGCCTGACAAGTTGCTAAGTATCTATGATGATGAATTTGCATATATCATCAATCAAATAGTAAATAAGTGTGGTTTTGTATCGTGGTTTATAGCGATTCAATCCGTGCTTTTCCCAATTATCAAGTGTGCCGTCTGATATATCTAAGTCTTCCATAACACGCTTTTTAGAGATATAAGGTAATACCCGCTTTTCATTTCTGATTTTGAGCTGTGTACCAAGATACTTATTAAATAAATGAATGACTTCATCAACTAAGCCACGCGCCACAAGGTTCGTTAAGGTGTCGTCATTCACGGAGTACCTCCTAAATATTCGTTTAGTTTTCTATCAAAATCAACTTGTTCCCCTATAAAAATATATTTTATTGAAAGACCATAAAATTTTGAAAATCGAAACATCTCATCAATTGTGATAAAACTACTATCTTGTTCTAGTTCAGCTATACGTTCCCTGTTCAGTTTTACTTTTCTAGCAACTTGTTTTAATGTTAAGTGGTTGAGTTCTCGTAGATCTTTTAAAGTATATCTCGAAGTAAACTTCATGCCATGCCTCCATTCTTGCGTTTAGAGATAACTTCCATAACTGCGTACGTTAGTTTATCTTCACTAATTCCTAGCTCATTAGAAAGCTCTGAAACATCTTCGGAACTGATAATATCAAATGCCGTCAATGCTTTGTGCTGGGTTTTTCTACGTTGTCTTTCCTGACGAACACCTCGGTTAAAAGCTACATCATAAAGATATTCGTAAGCAAAAACGCGTTTCCATCCCTCCCAATCGTCCTTATCTTGTTTATTTAACAATTGAGATACATCTTTTTCAATGGCTTCAATTAATGGATACAACCCGTTAGGGCTGTCTGTTTTCTTTCGCGTTTGCTTAATTTCTTGTTTAATACGGTACTTTTCAGCAATTTCGTGCGTGATTTTCATCTTAAAAGGGTTGCCTTTTTTAATATAAAGGATTCTGCTTGTTGGTATCCGTCCACCTTTGAGAACAAATGAAAGTATAGTTTCGTCTTTGCGATGGTAAGCTCTTAAATTAAATGTTTTAAATTTCATACCCTACCCCTTAATCATTTCTACTTGAATGTCATTTTCTAAAGTTGTGAAAGTCACAACTGATTGACCGTCAAATAAGCGGTAAACATACTCATTAAGCTGTATAAAATGTCTTGCTTTAGCTTTTAATAAGTCCATGAGTTCAAAGGCGATTGAATCATCAAGGATATAAGTTTCTTTGTTTGCTGTATTATTCATTTTGTTTTTATTCTCCAATTTGTTATAATTAGAGCAAGAAAAGCCCTGCAAGGCTTGCCTTACTTAATATTTAAGCTGTTTCTGTGGTGGTTTCAGCTTTTTTTGTTGTCATTGTGGATTTGATTGCTGTTTTGATAGGTTCATAATCAGAACCAGCTTCAATCATTGCTATTGCGATACCTTCAAGCATTTTGTAACGTTCCATTTCCTCCGAATTTAAGAGGTCAAGGAGCGTTTTTTCTTTTCGCCAGTCAGTATCTCTAGCTTGTATCTGCTTTTTAGTTAGTCCTGTTACAGTTGTAGCAAGCAAACTTCTAATAATGGTGTGCCATGTATTGCCATGACGTGGATAGTGTACCCATTCTGAAATAGATTGATGAAGAGTAACACCTTTTTGCTTCTCGACTGCTCTTGCAATCTTTCGTGCTTGTAACTCATTTCTCATAGCAACAAATGCAGCAGCTAAATCAAATTTGAATTGCACAACTGCTGGAGTATTTCCTAATAATGGAATAAAGAATAAAGTTTGTTGTTCGTTGAGATGATAAACTTTTCTTGCGTTTCCTCGGTTGTTTACACGGATTTCAAATCCGCGTGAACCTTTCTTCATGGAACTTTCAAAGTGCCATGTCAACGGTGCTATTTCTTCAAGTTTCTTTTTATATTTACGAACCAATCGAGAAACTGAATCATAGATAATACCTGTTTGTTCAGCAATAATTTCGGTAGTAGTGTAAAAATCTTCATTACTTGCTTTAGACAAGTCTAGGCTGTCAAATAATACTAATGGGGTCATTTTTCCCTCGTTTCTACTTCGTTTAAAGACATTGCGGTCATGTTGGGGCAGTAGTTTAGAGTCATGCTTAGGCTGTGAGAATCATCCACCAATACTTGCAACGGCTGGATAGTTGCGTAAGCACATTACGGAAAGCTTTGCAAACCGTTCTGTTTGTTCTTAATAAGATGATTATTTTGAGTTTGGTTCTGGAATATATTCGATAAGTTCGGAAAGCGTACAGTTAAGGTAGTTGCATAGCTTAATGAGAGTTGACAATTTAATATCTTTTTCATTATCTACAATATTTACGAAAGAAGATAGTGTACTTTCTGCAATACCTGTACCTTTTGATACTTGATAAGCTCTCAATCTTCTCTTGACAACCAAAACAGAAAAATTATTTATTAGCATATTTACCTCTATTTTTTATATTTTTATAGCTGAGCGGATTTTTTTATTGCGTTAGCGCTATAACAAATATTAGGATACCTCATTTATTTTAATTTGTCAAGGATAAAAAATATAGTGTTTGTTTACTTTTTTTAGTGCGTGTGCTAAAATATAAAAAAGGAGACATTTTTATGATTATAAATAAACTCAATCTTTTACTTGCTGAAAGATTTATAAAAGCCTCAAAACTTGCTAAAGATACTGGAATAGCCCAATCTACTATTTCCAAAATAGTAAATAATGCAACTTCTCAAATAGACTATTCAACCTTAGATAAAATTTGCTTATATTTAAAAATAACTCCTTCTGATTTTTTTGAATATGCACCTTATCAATTTGTATTTAAAAATTTTCAGAATGACGGATATACAAAAAATAAAGAATCAGCACATTTCAAATTCGATATAGAAATTGTAGGAGAGTTGTTTCCTGTATCATTCACTGGTTACATTTTTGATTTAAATAACCCAGAAGGCGCTTCAGTAAGTGTAAACCCATTAAACGAAAAAAATTTGGAAAATATTTTCTTTGACTTTGACAAACATCTTTCAATATCAATAAAATCTTCTCTTTCTGAAGAAATAACATCTTATATTTCAAAGAACATTTTAGATAGTTTGGGAATTAAAAAGATTAATAAGGTCGATGTTGATTATTTTTATATGCCGTTTTAATTAAATGATACTTCTTAGACTTCTACGGCTATCATCACAACGCTTATGACGAGGCGCGTGCGTTGCTGTATGAGCTGTGCTGGTTTGAGTTGGTGGGTTAAAAAAGGAGGAAACATGAAACTATCGGACTACTTAAAGAGTATTGATAACTTAGATGAAAAAATGCAAAAAGCTGTAATTATAGCTGAGTATGAGAGAATGTTTGGAGAACACTACAGACTACCACAAGAACAGTTTGCTGACCTGATGGAATTACCTTTGCCAAAATTAAGAAGAGTTATTCATGAAATGAAAAAAGCAATAGATTAGAACTTTAATAGTGCTAAAGTCTATATAGCTGTGAACCTTAGCATTTCTTAGCATAGCTCTAAAGGTTCAAAAAATAACCAAGGGGAAACTGCCCACGTTAAAAGCTTTATAGCAACTCGCTATAAGATTAAACCTTTAGTATTATTTAGTACTTGTAACGTCAAAGATGACACTACAAAAGTTATAAAACACGCGAAAGTCAAGGAATATCAATGGTTGACGGATATAATGAAACAGTTGAAAACAACTGTATTTGTTAGTTTTTGTCAAGTAGAAAAGGATATAAAAATGAAAGTAAATAATAACGAACAAAGAGGTATTAATAAAAATGTTATTGCCAAAACTATAATTTTCTTATTTGGTTTATTAATACTTCTAATGATAAGGGGATTTTTAAAAATTAACTTGATGCCGTCAATGTTCATTTCATTGCTTTTTGTAGTAGTAGTATTGAAAAATCCTGAAAATAAATATATGAAAATAGGACGTATAGGTCTCATTGCCGTTTTATCGATACTCTCAATACTTTCTTTAGTGTTGCGATGAACAGTATACTATAGCAAGTCCTAAATTTTAGGAATGCAAAATAAAAAGCGCTTGAGCGCGTTAAATTGTAAATCTATGTGTTTCCAGTCACTAAAAACTGGTAAGGAGTAATTTATGAAAAATAAAAGTAAAAAATGGTGGTTTTGGGTTCTAGCTGTTTTACTGTTCCCTTTCTTATGCCTTTATGGCATTTATCGTTTAGTTATAAATTATAGAACGACAGGTCGAAAAGTTTGGTTAGTCGGAGTTGTCCCACTTGCGTTAGTTTCATTGTTTGGATTTGTAGTTTATGCTGGAGCATTTAGTGGACCGAATTCGGATAATAAAACTGAAACAGCTATATCTAGCTATTCCTCTAGTTCTTCTAGCAGTTCAATATCCACAAGCACTAAGCCTGCGAAATCTGTAAGCAAAAGCAGTAGCACAAGCCCTTCCAATTCTAAAGTAGCTAAAAAAGTAGTTGCTAGTTCCTCAAGCAGTTCGTCTGTAGCTAGTACAACGGATATTTTAAACAAATTAAACGAGTACACTAACGCCAAGTCAGCAGGTCCTACTGGTAATTACTACTGGGAAAATGGTTCAGCAAGACTTTCAGGGTTTGATGCAATAAAAGCAGGAGAATATAACTTTAATGCTGATGATAAAGGGCGTTCGGGAGTAGCACGCGCAGTATTAACATACTCACAATATGAAGATTCAAAAGGTTCGAGACAAGGACAACCATTAGACCCTCCAGCTTGGCCATCAAGCAACCCCAAAATCGCTATTACATTCTCACTGACAGAAAGAACTTACCACGGTTATTTGTATAATAGAAGCCATTCAATCGCTGATAGCTTGCTAGGAGAGGGTTCTTATACATCTAAATATAATTTCACTACTGGTACACGTAGTCAAAACGTTGGAGCAAATCAAAATGGAGGGATGAGGTATGCGGAAGAATTAGCAGAAGATTTTTGGAAGGCTAATCCAAATACAAGTGCAACTATAAATTATCAAACTACCCCTGTCTATAATGCCAATGAAACTATACCTCGTGGCTCAATTGTAGACATCAAGTCTTCAGATAATACTCTAAATACTGAGGTAGTTGTTATTAATAGCGCAGAGGGCTTAGAAATTGACTATGCCTCAGGAACTCCGATCTCTTCAACAACTCAACCAGTACAGTCAGAAGCGCCTAAAGTAAGTTCATCGCAAGCAGTAGAACAAGCCCCAGTAGTTACAGAGCCTTCATCTCAAACAGTAGCTAATGATAACTCCTACACAACTGAGGGCGGGTGGTCTATCGCAGCTCCTGGTATGGTGTTTGTTTCTGAAAGCAACAAGTATTACTCTTCAGTAACTAATCCTAGTAATTACCAATATATGTCACAAGCAGAGGCCTCTAATATCGCGCAACCAGCGCAAAGAGGGAATCAATATGCTAGACCATAGAAAAATAAAAAGCGCGATGTGCGCGTGAATTTGTAAATCTATGTGTTTCCAGTCACTAAAAACTGGTAGGAGATGAGACATGAAGTTTTTATTATTCATTGATAAAATCTATTCAAAAATAGTGACTGCTTACTGCATTTGCACTATACCTTTTCTACTATTATCTCTATATCTTTATAACAAACTACCTGCTTATATCCCTAGTAAAATCGGTATAGGTGGCGTATATAGCTGGTTTAGAAAAGAATTTGTGTTTCTTCTTCCAGTATTATTTTTAATCATTGGAATACTTTTTTCAAAAAAAGGAATAATTAAGCAGTTCTATACTGGAACTCCTGCTATTTTTATAAAGTCTCTCGGGTTAATTGTTCTATTATTGGTACTATTCTCTACCATATTTCTTTATTATTCCTACTTTTCAATGATATAAAAACACAAATAACAATAAATATAATGACGTATCAAGTCAATTTCAAGCCAACAATTGCCGACAATTAGCAAGTATTTTTTGTGGTTGTCATTTGGTTGCGGAATGGTTGACGGCTTCCCCATTTATATGGGGAATAACTACATGTAAATTTTGTATGTTGTTCATACCCTACGTGATGTCGGTATAGCTTTCTGCCACAAGTGGCAAAAACGAAAATTTCGTTGTTGTTATTAAG
>ENA-UOZX01000154-UOZX01000154.1-food-metagenome-genome-assembly--contig:-NODE-154-length-31726-cov-75.608096_pt1 | contig 31726 bp, 25 predicted proteins | sample MGYA00249884_ERZ772741 | MGnify/ENA primary metagenome ERZ772741 (study PRJEB29005, sample SAMN08379464) | food metagenome | isolation source: cheese - non spiked | study: EMG produced TPA metagenomics...
GCCAAGCGCCAGCTTCTTCTTAATCAGCCTGTGGCTGTTAATGAGAAAATCGTAATCTAACAAGGGAGCGAAAGCTCCCTTTATTATTGTTGACAAAGTCAAATACGAGTTCGAACGGTCCCCTCGCCCCTTTGGGGAGAGGGTTAGGGTGAGGGGCACAGATCACGTCTGACTTATCTTTTTCTCCCCCCCAGCAAACTCCCCAGCACACCACGCACAATCTGATTCGTCACCTGGCGAGCGGCGCTTTTGGCCATTGTTTGCACCACACCATCTTTCTTCCCGCCGCGTGGTCCGGTAGTGCCAAACAAAATATCCTTCAATCCACCAAGAATGCCGTCATCCACCGCCACCTCTTTCCCTTTCGCGGGGGGATTATTTTGCTGCTCGGTACTGGCCTGAAAGCCTTTTTGCAACATCTCATAGGCGGATTCCCGGTCCACCTCATCCTCGTACTTGCCATACACCGGAGAGTGATTAATCAAGCCATTACGCTCATCTTCCGTCACCGGTCCCATCCGCGAACAAGGCGCAATCACCATCGCCCGTTCCACCACTGAAGGACTTCCTTTCACATCAAGAAACGAGATTAACGCCTCGCCGGTCCCCAGTTCCTGGATTGCCTTTTCGGTATCAAACGCCGGATTGGCCCGCATGGTTTGCGCCGCAGCTTTTACCGCTTTCTGATCTTTGGGCGTAAAAGCACGCAAAGCGTGTTGAACGCGATTACCGAGCTGCCCGAGCACATTATCCGGAATATCAGACGGGTTTTGCGAAACGAACCAGACGCCCACGCCTTTTGAGCGAATAAGCCTTATTACCTGCTCAATCTTATCCAGCAGTACCTGCGGTGCATCGTTAAACAGCAGATGTGCTTCGTCGAAGAAAAACACCAGTTTTGGTTTCTCCAGATCGCCCGCTTCCGGCAATTGTTCATACAACTCTGAAAGCATCCACAGCAGGCTGGCGGCGTACAGTTTCGGCATCTGATAAAGCTTCTCGGCGCTGAGGATATTGATAACGCCTTTACCGTTGGCATCGGTGCGCATCCAGTCTTTGATATCCAGCATCGGCTCGCCAAAGAAGTGCTCCGCACCTTGTTGCTCCAGCGACAGTAATCCGCGCTGGATGGCACCAACCGATGCGCTACTGATATTTCCGTACTGATTCTGGAAAGATTTGGCGTTATCGCCGATGTACTGGGTAATCGCCCGCAAATCTTTAAAGTCGAGCAGTAACAGCCCCTGATCGTCAGCAATGCGGAAGATGATATTCAGCACGCCAGATTGCACATCGTTGAGATTCAACAGCCGCGCCAGCAACAGCGGCCCCAGGTCTGAAACCGTCGCCCGCACCGGATGGCCTTTCTCGCCAAAGATATCCCACACCACCACCGGATTAGCATGCGGTTGCCAGTCATTGACGCCGATATTTTTAAGCCTTGCGAGCAGTTTTTCCGACGCCGTTCCTGCCTGCGCGATGCCGGTCAGATCGCCTTTCACATCGGCCATAAACACCGGAACACCGATTTCCGACAGAGACTCCGCCAGTTTTTGCAGCGTGACAGTTTTACCCGTCCCCGTTGCGCCAGTAATCAGCCCGTGACGGTTAGCCATTCCCGGTAGTAAAAACAGTTCTGTGTCCGGCGTGCGGGCAATTAACAGGGGTTCGCTCATGAGATTTCCTCCAGTTTCCTGCCTGGAGTATAGGCAACGGCTGTGCACTCTTCACCGCTAAATTCAGCAGATTGCGAGACGCCTTCCAAAGAGATTTAAGTGCCGGGCGACAGGCACCCGGCAAAGGGATCAGAAGTCGGCTTTCAGAACCACGCGGTAACGCGCCTTACCGTCGCGCACATGCTGGATGGCGTCGTTAATTTTCGACATCGGGAACAGTTCGGTGGTCGGCGCAACCTTGCTGCGGGCGGCAAAACGCATCAGCTTACGCAGCTCATAAGGCGTGCCGGTAGCAGAACCAGAGACGCTGCGATCGCCCGCAATTAACGTAAAGGCCGGAACAGACAGCGGCGTGAGAACCGCACCGACCGTATGGAAATTACCGCCATAGGTCAGCGCCTCAAAATAAGGCTGCCAGTCGAGGCTGACGTTGACGGTGTTGATAATGAGATCAAACTGCCCCGCCAGTGCTTTCAGTGCCTGCGGATCGCGGCTATTCACCACTTTATCGGCACCCATCGCCAGTACTTCCTGCTCTTTCGCCGGATTAGAACTAAAGGCCGTCACCTCGCATCCCATTGCGTGCAGAAGTTTTATAGCGATATGCCCCAGCCCGCCAATACCAATTACCCCAACGCGGCTGGTAGCAGTGATATGGTGCATCAACAGTGGTTTAAAGACCGTGATACCGCCGCACAACAGCGGCCCGGCGGACTCGATATCAATATTTTCTGGCAGTGGAATCACCCATTGCCAGTCCGCACGCAACTTCTCGGCAAAGCCACCGCGATTCATAATCGTCGGCACCGCACCTTGCTCGCAGTTGATCTGATTACCGCTAATACAGGCGTCGCAGTGACCACAGCTACGCGCCGTCCAGCCAATCCCGACACGCTGACCGACCTGCAAACCTTTATCCTGCGCGGCGCTCCCGAGCGCCACCACGCGCCCAATCACCTCATGCCCGGCAACCAGCGGATATTGTGAAAATCCCCATTCGTTATCGATCATCGACAGATCGGAATGGCAGATCCCGCAGTAATCCACCTGCACTTCAACATCTTGTGGCTTCAGCTCACCGGGATCGTACTCATAAACTTCCAGTTCGCCGCCCGCTTCTTTTGCGGCATAGCTTTTTATCATCGACATTTTTTGGTCCTTCTCTGGTGTTGTCTGGGAAGTGTAGAGCATGGCAGGGCGGGGTGCCTGGAGTGTGACAAAGGTTACACATCGCTGTATGCAATGCTGAAAATTTCAGCACTTAGCGAGGTGCGAGCAAGCTGGCGCTTGCATGGTGGCGTGCGACAGGTATAATCCACAACGTTTTCCGCATACCTCTTCAGTGCCGAAGTGGCGAAATCGGTAGACGCAGTTGATTCAAAATCAACCGTAGAAATACGTGCCGGTTCGAGTCCGGCCTTCGGCACCAAAAGTATGTAAATAGACCTCAACTGAGGTCTTTTTTTATGCCTAATATTCAGTATTTATCTACCTTTCCAGCTATATTAACTCTCTCAAGGTCAACTGATATCAACGTACATCTACCAACACATGTTGGTACAGATGATGGTATTTCCGGTTCGATAATGCTTGTACCAACAGGGAGGGAATTCGCATGGCATTAACAGATCTCAAAGTCAGAACAGCCAAGCCAGCGGATAAGCAATATAAGCTGACTGATGGTGGCGGTATGCATCTGCTTGTCCATCCAAATGGTTCTAAGTACTGGCGTTTGCAGTACCGTTATGAGGGAAAGCAAAAGATGCTAGCACTTGGGGTTTATCCTGAAATCACACTAGCGGATGCTAGAGTACGTCGTGACGAGGCGCGTAAGCTGCTTGCGAATGGCGTCGATCCGGGAGATAAAAAGAAAAATGATAAGGTTGAACAGAGTAAAGCACGGACCTTTAAAGAAGTCGCGATCGAGTGGTATGGCACCAATAAAAAGTGGTCAGAAGATCATGCCCATCGTGTGCTAAAAAGTCTGGAAGATAATCTTTTTGCAGCGCTTGGTGAACGTAATATTGCTGAGTTAAAAACTCGAGATTTATTAGCACCTATTAAAGCCGTGGAGATGTCTGGACGTCTTGAGGTGGCTGCTCGTCTTCAACAGCGTACTACAGCCATCATGCGCTATGCAGTGCAAAGTGGGTTAATTGATTATAACCCGGCACAAGAGATGGTTGGGGCGGTTGCTTCCTGTAATCGACAACATCGTCCCGCGCTTGAATTAAAGCGCATCCCTGAGTTGCTTACAAAAATAGATAGCTATACTGGTAGGCCGCTAACCCGATGGGCGACAGAACTTACTTTGCTGATCTTTATTCGGTCCAGTGAGCTGCGTTTTGCTCGTTGGTCAGAGATCGATTTCGAAGCGTCTATATGGACTATCCCACCGGAGCGGGAGCCTATTCCTGGAGTGAAACATTCCCATAGAGGCTCAAAAATGCGTACAACGCATCTAGTGCCTCTTTCAAGGCAAGCCCTTGCAATTTTAAAGCAGATAAAACAGTTTTGTGGGGCTCATGACTTGATATTTATTGGTGATCACGATTCGCACAAGCCCATGAGTGAGAATACAGTAAATAGTGCGTTACGGGTCATGGGGTATGATACAAAAGTTGAGGTCTGTGGTCATGGTTTCCGAACAATGGCCTGTAGTTCATTGATCGAATCAGGTTTGTGGTCTCGTGATGCTGTTGAACGTCAGATGAGTCACATGGAGCGAAATTCAGTGAGGGCTGCGTATATCCATAAAGCAGAACATCTGGAAGAACGTCGACTGATGCTACAGTGGTGGGCTGATTTTCTGGATGCGAACCGGGAGAAGGGTATCAGTCCGTTTGAATATGCAAAGATTAACAATCCATTAAAATAGTAAGCAGTCCGGGCAATCAGCCCGGACTGCTTTAACTGATTATTTTTCTTTGAAATGATGACGAAGATTGATGTTTCTGACAAGTTACTCCGGCGTCCATTAAAGTCCCTTCGTCACGTTCTTCAGGCTATTTATGACTGTGATTAGCACCAGGAATATATGGTTTCCATGAGAGCAGGTAATAACCCCCGGTGTTTTCGGCTGCTCTGGTATCCCCGTCCAACACAGGCAGTTATTATAAACGGTAAAAAATGTATTCACTGTTATGAAATCAATAGTCCTGACTTACCGTTTAATGAGCTTGTGTTCTGAACCTCGTACAACCAGTTCATTTGATATCGAATTATAAACAAAACATTGCATCCAACTTTTTCAATATGGACAATAGCTGTCCATACGGTGATTTTATATTCGATAAATCAATGGATTTCATTGAGTCACAGGACTGGTAATGGATGAAAATGCTTTAGGGTTTGCCTCATACTGGCGCAACTCGCTTGCGGATGCTGAGTCAGGAAAGGGCAGTTTTAAACGGAAAGACGCCCAAAATTTCACTCACTGGCATGGGATAGCGGCGGGACGTCTTGACGAAGCGATTGTCAGTAAATTTTTTGAGGGAGAAAAAGACGATGTCGAAACGGTCGATGTCATCTTGCGCCCAAAAGTTTATTTCCGGTTACTGCAGCATGGTAAGGACCGTTCCGTAGGCGCGCCTGATATTGTTACCCCGATAGTGACGCCAGCCTTGCTAAGCCGTGAGGGTTTTTTATATCCGACGCCAGCGACCTCCATTCCCAGAGACCTGCTTGAACCTTTGCCAAAAGGAGCATTTTCGATTGGTGAGATTGGGCAGTATGACAAATACAAGACAATCCATACCTCATTCTCTATCAACTTTGATGACGGCATTGATAAGACTGCCGAAACGGATGAAGAACGGGAAGCACGATATGCAGCCTTGCAGCAGGAGTGGCGTCAATATCTGGATGATTCAGAGAGGCTGCTGAAGAACGTTGCCGGCGACTGGATTAAAAATCCTGAGCAATATGAACTCGCTGAGCACGGTTATATTGTTAAAACGGCGCAATCTGGCGGTGCCAGTTTCCATATCCTTTCTCTTTATGATCACCTGCTTGTTTGCAAGAAGGATGTGCCGCTCTTCAATCGCTTCGCCTCGCGAGAGGTTCATGCTGCAGAGTCTTTGCTGGCCCCAGGCGCAAAATTCAGCGACAGGCTTGGACACTCCGGAGATAAGTTTCCGCTGGCAAAGGCTCAGCGCGATGCCTTAAGCCATTTTCTGGATGCAAGACATGGCGATATCCTTGCTGTTAATGGACCTCCGGGAACCGGAAAAACCACGCTGGTGCTTTCTATCATCGCCACGCAGTGGGCCAGAGCGGCTCTCGAAAAATCTGAGCCTCCGGTTATTATCGCGACTTCAACGAACAACCAGGCTGTAACGAACATTATCGAAGCGTTCGGGAAAGATTTTTCACAGGGCACTGGTGCAATGGCCGGACGATGGTTACCTGAGCTGAAAAGCTTCGGCGCTTATTTTCCCTCAAGCACTCGTAAAGCTGAGGCAGCCAAAAAATATCAAACTGAAGATTTCTTCAACCAGGTTGAGTCAAAAGAGTATGTAGAGGATGCACTGCTGTTTTATCTGGAGAAGGCTAAGGCAGCCTTTCCTGAAAAAGATTGTTCATCCCCTGAAAAGGTCATTGAACTCCTGCATGGTCAGTTGGCAGCAAAATCCGGGCAACTGATAAGACTGAACGCAACATGGCAAACGTTAAGCCAGGTACGGGCTGCGCGTGAGCTTATTGCTAACGACATTGAGCAATATCTCGATAATTTAAATAAATTACTTTCCGGACAAGAACAAAAAGTCACTCAACTGAAGAGTGCTAAAACGGAATGGAAAAAATATCGCGCCGGTGAATCACTGATCTATTCATTATTTTCCTGGCTCCCGGCGGTTCGTAGTAAGCGACAGTACCAAATACAGTTGTTTCTCGAAGATAAATTAGGCGCGCTGATTGCAGGAAATCAGTGGTCTGATCCTGAAACTATCGAACGTAATATTGATGGGCTGCTCAATTCCGCTGAGCGCGAGCAAACAACATACCGGCAGCAGATTGACTCCGCCCATGAAATCATTCTTAAAGAACAGCAGGCGGTTCAGGAGTGGCAGAGACTGGCTCTTGACTTAGGGTTTGAGGGCGACGAGGAACTGAGCTTCTCACAGGCCGATGAACTGGCTGATACGCAGATTCGCTTCCCTGCATTTTTACTGACGACTCACTACTGGGAAGGTCGTTGGCTGATGGATATGGCCAGCATTGATGATCTGCAGGAAGAGAAGAAGAAAAAAGGCGCTAAAGGGGTAACCGCCCGTTGGCAACGTCGAATGAAACTCACTCCATGTGTGGTGATGACATGCTATATGCTGCCCGGCAATATGCAGATAAGTGAGCACAAAGGACAGCGTAAATTCGAGAAAAGTTATTTGTATGATTTTGCCGATTTACTCATTGTCGATGAAGCCGGGCAGGTGCTTCCTGAAGTGGCTGCTGCCTCGTTTGCATTAGCTAAGAAGGCATTAGTGATTGGCGATACGGAGCAGATCCCGCCAATATGGAGTATTGCTCCCGCGATTGATGTCGGTAACATGCTGGCGGAAAAAATTCTGTCTGGCAGTACGCAAGAAGAGATTACCGAGAAATATACGGCAATCGCAGACCTTGGTAAAAGTGCCGCATCTGGCAGCGTTATGAAAATAGCGCAGTTTGCTTCGCGCTATCAATATGATCCCGAACTGGCTCGTGGTATGTCCCTATATGAACACCGCCGGTGCTTCGATAATATTATTGGATACTGTAATACGCTCTGCTATCACGGTAAGTTGTTGCCTAAAAGAGGGCGTGAAGAGAGCAATTTAATGCCCGCAATGGGTTATCTCCATATTGATGGTAAAGGAGAGCAGGCAAGTAGTGGAAGTCGATATAATTTGCTTGAGGCTGAAACGATAGCGGCCTGGTTGGCAGAGAACCAGCAAAATATTGAAGCGCATTATGGCAAATCGCTTCATGAAGTTGTCGGTATCGTGACGCCTTTTAGCGCGCAGGTATCCACTATAAAACAGGCGCTGGGTAAACAAGGTATCAGTACAGGCACGAATGAAAAGTCGCTCACAGTGGGCACCGTGCACTCTCTTCAGGGAGCGGAAAGAGCGATTGTTATATTCTCGCCAGTCTATTCAAAACATGAAGACGGCGGGTTTATTGATAGCGATAACAGCATGCTGAATGTTGCAGTCTCCCGTGCGAAGGATAGCTTCCTGGTCTTCGGCGATATGGATCTGTTTGAGATCCAGCCTCCCTCATCTCCGCGAGGATTGCTGGCAAAATATCTCTTTGAGTCCGAGAAGAATGCGCTCTCTTTTGATTATAAAGAGCGTAAGGATTTAAAAACTTCCGGGACCAAAATCTACACACTTCATGGTGTGGAGCAGCATGATAACTTCCTGAATCAGACGTTTGAAAATACCGATAAACACATCACGATAGTTTCTCCATGGCTGACCTGGCAAAAGCTGGAGCAAACGGGTTTTCTTGATTCCATGATTGCGGCGTGTTCACGTGGAATTAACGTCACGATAGTCACTGACAGAAGCTACAACACTGAACATAATGATTTTGAGAAGCGAAAAGAGAAGCAGCAGAACTTTAAAGCGGCGCTGGAGAAACTGAATGCGCTGGGTATTGCTACAAAGCTGGTAAACCGTGTTCATAGCAAAATTGTTATTGGTGATGATGGTTTGCTGTGCGTGGGATCGTTCAACTGGTTTAGTGCGACACGGGAAGCGCGATATGAACGATACGATACCTCAATGGTTTATTGCGGTGATAACCTGAAGGGTGAGATTGAGGCTATTTATAATAGTCTTGAGAGGCGTCAGGTTTAGAGCAGGAATGGTGAGTAGCCATCTTATTGATTGTTTTCGAGCGTAAGATGGCTGAATGGAATGGCTATTATTGCACAGTCCTTAATTATAACATTCATACCGACATGATTATCTTCTGTCCGGAAGAATCAGAGGCTGCGGTTTCAGACTGTCTGCCGGTACATTCCTTTCTCCGTTAAAAACCATAACGGGTTCATTATCTTCGTCTGTCAGCGGATTGAATGGTGGTATATTTTCAGTACGAATGCCGGTCAGCCACTGAAAAATACCTGCGAAATGACGGGCACTGATTTTTCTGCTGACGGACTGATGAGACGTGATGTCACTGGCGGTAATAATCAGGGGAACGCTGTAGCCTCCCTGCACATGACCATCATGATGAACAGGATTAGCACTGTCGCTGACCGACAGCCCATGGTCAGAAAAGTAAAGCATGGCGAAATGACGGGAATGCCGGCGAAGGATACCATCAAGCTGACCGAGAAAGTTATCCAGTTTACTGATGCTGGCGAGGTAACAGGTAATCTTTCGGGGATACTGCTCCAGGTAATGATTCGGCCAGGAGTTAAGTCGGTCACACGGATTCGGATGAGAGCCAATCATGTGCAGGAAAATCACCTTCGGAGAGGATGTATCCGCCAGCGCACGTTCTGTTTCCTGTAACAACAACATATCATCCGTTTTACGGGAAGCGAAGCTGCCTTTCTTGAGGAAAACGGTATGCTCCGCATCAGAAGCAATAACAGAGATGCGTGTGTCATGCTCTCCCAGTTTTCCCTGATTGGATATCCACCATGTGCTGTATCCTGATTTTGCTGCCAGCGCCACCACGTTGTTGCCGGAATCAGGGTTCTGCTCATAGTCATAAATCAGTGTCCGGCTCAGGGAAGGTACGGTACTGGCTGCTGCCGATGTATAGCCGTCAATAAATAAACCGGGAGCCGTATTCAGCCACGGTGTGGTTGGCACGGGATAACCATATACCGACATATAATCCCTGCGCACACTCTCACCAGTAACGATAACAATCGTGTCATACAACGGTACACCCGGCAGGATTTTCCAGCTGTCAGCCCCGTGCTGACTCAGTTGTTTATAATGCTGCATTTCACGCAATGTGTCAGTTGTCCCCACAACTGTTCCTTTAACCATCCGCAACGGCCAGCTGTTTACTGAGCATAATACGAACAGCAGCAGTGCCAGCCAGTTACGGTGACCGCGGTGGTGTGTCTGCCAGAAAATCACCATGAATACCAGAACCGTGACACTAACCAGAAAATGATAAACAGGAATCATCCCGGTAAACTCTGCAGCCTCATCAGCCGTGGTCTGCAGCAACGCGACAATAAAACTGTTGTTGATTTTACCGTACGTCATACCCGCAGGCGCATACAGTGCACAACAGAACAGAAATAACAGCGCTGTAATGGATGTGAGGGTATTTCTGTGTGCAAGAAGCAGAAGAAAGAACAGCAGCAACACATTCCCGGTGGTATTCTTCTCAGTGTATCCGCATGCAATTGTGGTTATGACAGAAACAACAAAAAAGAATAAAAACAATATAATCCGGGGAGTGTTGCCCGGACAAAACAGTTTTCTTATATTCATCGGAGTATATCGACAACATTATTATGAAGAGAACAGGATAATAAAAATCAGAAATTATCTGTAAAACAGATAACAGACAACCCTGCAGCAATAGACTGCAGGGTGTTTCTGTTTAATTGCAGAAGATATACAATTATATTAATTACAGAATATTCGTGATTATCTCTCGGGAACAGTGTTGTCAGAAGTTATAAGTCACACCAAGCATGATGTCATGACTTTTAACATCAACCTCTGATTTATATTTATCGCCCCACTCGTCCTTGTAACTCACACTGCTGTCACCCGCATCAAGATAGCGATAGCTGAGGTCCAGAGCGATATCCGGAGTAACGTCATAGCGGATACCCGCGCCAAGGCTCCATGCGAAGTTGTCAGCAGAGCCTGAACGTGACAACGATTCACGACCACTGTATCCGTACCCGTAATCCCAGGTACTGATACCGGTTGTTTTCTGGTGAATTCTGGCGTAGCCAATCCCTGCAGATACCCATGGTGTGAATGCGCTGTCATTCCGGAAGTCATAGTACGCATTCAGCATCAGAGTGTTGACTGACACCTCATTCTTCAGGTCATCACGCCAGTAACCGCCTGACCAGCTGTCTTTATCTACGTTATACTTCGAATCAGCTTTTCCACGAGCGTAAAACTCCAGTTCCGTACGAACCGGAATACTGAACTGCGGGTAAAAATCATAACCGGCCGCGATACCGCCACTGAATACCGTATCATGGTCATCGTCACCTTTGTATCTGTCCGCCCACTCTCCTTCACCTGCGACAAAACGCTGGTTGGAAAGAGATAAAACGGAAGTTCCCGCCTTACCGGTCATATAAAAGCCTGTTTTGCTCTCATCAGCCAGGGTCTGGGCTGAAAACATGCCTGCCACAGCAAGTGCTGAAACCGCAATAATCTTTTTCATTTCAGTTACCTCTGCTATCACTTTCCCCGAACAATAAATGGGGTGCTTATTTTAAAACCATGTAAAAGACAGGGTAAAAAGAGAAAATTCGATCGAATCGATCGACAAAATCGATCATGTATGATGAAGGTTCCTTATCGTATCAATAAAAATGGTAAGGACGGGTTTAAGAGATAATCGCAGCAACATGGATGTGTTATGCTCAGAAAGCACGAGAGGTTGGGATTACAAGAGCATCCCCCTGAAGACAGTAAAGCAACTGGACGTCTGATGAGCCGCATGGAATGTAATTCAGTGCGGGTAGCTTATATCCATAAGGCGGAGCATTTAGATGAGCGTAAGTTGATGTTGCTGTAGTGGGCGGATTATCTAGAAGTAGTAAGGAAAAAAACCATTACATCTTTTGATTACGCAAAGACTAATGATTTTGGAATGTAAATTTTGCTATTGGTGTAAAAAGCATTTAAAAACAAGAAATTTCCATGTTTTCTAATGTCCGGTGAACGTTTGGTTGATAGGGTAGTAAAACTAGTAATCATCCTATAATTAGCTATATTCGTGGTTATTAGATTGAAAACAGATAACATTAACAAAATATATAAATCGATTTGAATGATCTTTTTCATCAATGCTGTTGTAACCTCCTGCTATCAAAAGTTTTGCACACAATCTATAAGCTCCCAGAATTGCTTGTATAAATGCTATCATTGGCGCCGTCCTGCCCGATAGAGCGTGGTATCGCGGCCCCGGATTACTTGCCCGCGTGTTAACGGGAAAATACTGCGAACACCTGCCACTGTATCGTCAGAGTGAAATCTTTGCCCGACAGGGTGTCGAACTGAGCCGTGCATTACTATCCAACCGTGTTGACGAACTCCTGCCATGAAACGTAGTTCTCACCAATAAATAAGCGTCAATACGGTGCTCCGTTGACGCTTACTGCCTCCTTAACATCCGTCGCTGACCTTCCCCAGTTCACCTGTCTGAACTCATACATACTGAGGAGGCTGCCCGTCGCACTCTTTGTCCTTGCTTGCCGCAAGTTGACAGAAGTCAGCAACGTGAGCGTGATAGGCGTTGCTGTCCCGGTGTTTTGCATACATGTCAGAACACCTTTGACTGACCCGCGCATACGTGTCGCAGACAGTTACTTCTGCACGACCTGTCAGATCATGTAGGCCGTGGTGACGTTTTCAACCCACAGAGGCGGATTAACGGGTTCATGTTCTTCAGCCTTTCAGCACTCAACCTTGAGGATCATCTCGGCTTAGTGATCTCGCCTCAATCCCCGTTGTCAGCGGGTTACATCATCCTTAGGGAATGCCGCAGGTCACAGTCGCTCAGGTTCACCACAGTCACACCCGGTGGGATTGTTGGGCTTCTCGTCATGAGTTACCTGTTCCATATTCCAGACAGACTCATGGTTCATTTGAGCATCCGTGCTCACCCTGAACTCCGGGCACACCGTAAGTAAAATCAGCCACCCACGACTTTGCCCCGAACTGGCGGTTTACGCGGTCGTCTACGGCAACGGCTTTCCGGCTGACGGTAGTGCGGACCTTTTACCCCAGAGAACACCGACAAGCCCCATAACCGCCATGAGACGTGCCACAGTGCATCTGGCCACTCTGATACCTTCCCGAAACAACTGACGCCAGACTTTACGCACATCGTATACGCACGGTATCTTTTTCTTCAGCCAGTCATCACGCTGCGCACGGGCATTGCGTTTATCAGGATGATGTCGCTGTTGCTGACAGTGGTAATACGTTGACGGGGCAATATGCAGTTCACTGCATACCGGTCCGATCCCGTACTGCTCACGCGACTTATCCAGCAGTGGCATTATTTTTTCCAGGGGCGGTCGAACTCCGCCTTCGCAAAATAAGTGGAAGCCTGGCGAAGGATATCGTTACTGTGGCTCAGTTCACGATTTTCACGTTCCAGCTCTTTCAGACGCTGACGTTCAGTGGTGGTGAAACCACCATCACCGCCCCCAATATCCTGCTCATGCTGGAGTACCCAGACGTGCAGAGTCTCCGGTGTACAGCCAATCTTAGGGGCAATAGAACAAATTGCTGTCCATTGTGAGTCATATTCGCCCTGACTTTCCAGAACCATACGAACTGCCCGTTGACGGACTTCGGGGGAAAAACGAGTATTTTTAGTCATCCTGTTTACCTCTTTCTCAGGGAGTTTAGTCTCCAGGATTTCCGGGGCGGTTTAACGTTTATAACAACTCCGACCATTCAAAATGGCCGGCGGGGTATAAATCCCTATCAATTTAACATTATCTCATTTGACATGAATAACGCCGTTTATCTATTTGTTGCCCTTTAGCTAGTTCATAGCAACCTAGAAAAATTTATTCGTTGCAATATAAATGCTACTTGCGTAGCGATAAAATTGCCCGTGCGGTTTCAGCACGGTTATAGATCTGCATTTTTTTTATTGCAGCATCCACATCTTCACCGCTTTTCTTATTCAGTTTAATCAGAAACTCAACAGGTAATAGCGAAGCTAAATTTTCAAATTTTGATTCAGACCAAGTAATGGTTGCAACAGCCCCTTCAGTTCGCTTAATCATTAGTTTTTTAAGTAATTCTAAACGCTCTGGCTCAACAGTTATATAACCAATCGGCAGGGTTAATGCACTATCAGAATTAGGTTGACCGTGGTATTGCACCAAAGCAATCACATCAGGAATTAAGAGGATCTCCAAACGATCAAATTTAGCCTCTGAAGTAAGGCCAATACCGGTAGGAAAACGACCTAAGTGCCGCTTACGCTCTTGACGTTTTTCACCTTCATCTGCACTTGAGTGTAAAAGCGAAATGCGAGCAATCTTATCATCGGCATAATTGCCAAGTATATCGCCTAGAGCGCGAGTAAAACGCGAAAGTTGACTACCATTAGCTCCCCACAGTGGTACTTTACTGCTATACCACAGCGCTTTTGGAGCTGTTTTACCTATATAATCACGTAATGCATTATGCAACATACTAATGAACAGCTTAGAATTGTGCGGCAAATAAACAGCCCCTAACATGCCGGTAGTCAATGAAGTACCGTAGCCAGTTTTACGTTGTTCACGAGCCTCTATCCAGCCGGAATAGTTGAACTTATAACCATTAGCAAATTGTAACAACACTTTATCATTTGCTAGTTTACAGAAATCTTCACAGTCGATACCGAATTCATCTAGTTTATGTTCTCCCAAAAAATCTGCGATATGAGCTTCCAGCTCGTTTGAAAGCGGCAGCCGGGTGTTACCTAAATATTCATAGGAACGAGTAAATTTCTGCGGCTCAATGCTCCCAGCAGAAACACCGTAGCTAACCTCTATCTCTATTGGGAGCTGCACCATCTCATGCGAACTACAGCCCATTATCTTATATAATTTAGTCCGTTGACGCTCATACTCGCTGTTGCGGCTGAGCAAAAGATGGTGCCGAAACTGGGAACTAAAAGCCTCTGTTACCGCAGCAGCATCTCCCCCGATCTGATGCCGCGGCAATAGCTCTGGCAGTCCAGAAGTAAAACGACGATTTGGTTGCGGTTTACATATCGAAAGAGTTAGTAGATCGAATGCAACTTCCTCCGTACATTCTTGATATTTAACTAAACTTGGCTTCCCACCATTATTAGCTGCATGCTTACGTAGGAATGAGCTAGCCTCAATATGCCCATCAGGATTAATGTTGATCAGTCTGTTAGCCAGCAACCCATCAAGCAATACCTCTCGCTCACGATCAGTTAGACCAAAGTAATTCTGTAACTCGCTGGGATAGAGTTGATCAAAAATCAGCAGCAAGCGACATGCAAACTGTTCAATTCCAGGCATCAGTTTTTCAGTGGTCAAAGCGCAGTTGATCTTGTAACTACGCGCAGGTAGTAAAACGGTAATCAGATTACCCAGACGTGGTTCTGACATTAGTTGTTATCTCCAAGCAGACTTTGACCACACAGGATTTGGTAGTTGGGTTCATCTACTGCAACCTGTTTACTAATAAATTCATGAACGTTTCCAAGTGCTGAATCATTATTGGTCTTTGACCACATACGCCTTGCTCCCAGAATCAATAACCTTTCTTGAGCTCGCGAAATAGCAACGTTTATTCGCGGCGCGTCGCGCAGGAAACCTTGTAGTTTGTTGGGATTATCGCGAACCAGACTGAGGATAATTATCTTGTTTTCATGGCCCTGATATGAATCAACGGTATCGATCTTGATCAAACCACGTAACGATGCAGCCCATTCAGCCCGACTGATAGCATTGTCAATTTCCTCTTTTTGCTGACGATACATTGTGATTATACCAATAGGATATGGCTGTTCTGTGGTAATAGTTTGCTCAAGCTGTGCAATGCAGCCATCACTCGACAATGACTGCAAAGCCTCTAGCAGTAGCCGGACTTCTCGTTGATTATAGTAACGACCATTACCCTTATGTTCTTCTGCACCTGCTTCATTAGGGCTCGAACTATCGATCCAAGTAACAGTTTTGTTCCAAGGGATTGGTAACTTGGAATACCAATCTGGCGAGACTTTCCTCGATGAATGCAGTTTACCGATATCTTGAGCGTAAAAGCACTCCGATACTAACTCGCCAATTGGTTCTACCATTCGATATTGAGTATCGAGTGTTACGCCGCCTGTTGCTTTAAAAGCACGTTCAAAATCAGACTCATAAAAGATCCCTTTCCCGAGTTCTAATTTCTTAGAGGCTAACTTAAGATGCTGTTGATGATAGAATGGTGGCAATTGTTTATGATCCCCTACCAACAGCACCCGCTTGCCTGATTGCAGCGCTACCATCAATTCAGCAGCTTGTGCTCGGCCAGCCTCATCAACTATTACCCAATCAAAGCTGGACTCAGCTAGTTCTAGTCGACGATTCCCAACACCAACAAGAGTTCCACAAACCAATCGCTTACTTTTGAACATAAATCGATCAAATCCAGCCTCGCCGCCGCGTAATACATCCATCCACTCTTGGCTCATTTCCAATAGCTGCATAAAACGTTCAAGGTTCTCTGGATTGTTATAATTGTATTGTATGGCAACTTGCTCAGCCAACTGTCTTATCAAGGTTTCATCATAGACAAGAGTTTTCAGCAAGCTGTCATCGAATATTGAGTTAATAATTTCTTGTGTTCGCAGTTTAAGCTGATTGCTTTGTTCTAATAATTCAGCCAGTCGCTCTTGATGACTAATACTACTACTCTTTATTTGTTCTACTTTATCTAGCTCACGGCTATATTGGCCATATGTCACCATCAAGGGATTCAGCGTACGATGTAACTGACATAACTGTTGGACTAATAATGGGGCCATCCCTAGGCGCTTTCCTAGGGAGCTAACTCGCAGATCATATTCACGGTGAAATTTATGCTGAATCTGTCGCTGAAGAGCTTTAGTTGCAACACTTAGCATACCCTCATCAATCATAAGTTCATTACCAATACGTACTGTATCCAGTTCCATTCCTTTCGTATGGCAGAGCTCTCGAGCCTTGATGGCTACATTATCAACAGAGGCATGGGATTGCCCGACCAAAAGAATGTTATTCACACCGCAATGTTGATACAGATAGTGAATAAATTTTGAAATAAATGTTGTTTTACCTGTTCCAGGTGGTCCCTGCAGAACTCCAACTGGTCCAAACTCGACCAACTGTTGAAATGCCATTAGCTGCTGTTCATTAAAACGTTGTCCAGGCTGATCATAAAGTGCGCGTAATGTCTCCGCGGATGGCCGCGGTTGCATTTGCTGCATGCAGGGTTTCTGGTGGTAATCAAAATACTGTGGCAGATGCTGGATCTCTGCTTTGTTTTCAATTACCCGTTGAAGGGCTCTTTGACGCAACTCTCTTGATGATTTGTCACGGATCGATTCCAATTGTAGCTGGCTGCCGCTACTAATTCGCTTACGAGCAGCATCAAAATCAAAGCGAATAGCCAATAGACTCGGCGTAGTCTCACTTAGCTGCAATTCCCCTAATTGCACTGATTCACGCTTATCTTTAATATAAACAATGATCTTATCATCAAGTTCAAAGCTGAGGTCAGCACCGGATTCCGTAGTATATGGGTAGAGTAAGCAACCACTCGGTGATTCCTGAAAGTCAGTAGAGTCGATGTTGACTATATCTCGTAGGTCTACTTCTGTATCAGATAATGCCTGCCATAACTCAATTGGGCTTGACTCACTACTATCGAAGTCATCTTCATCCATCTCTTGATTAGGATTAGCTCGCTCAATGATGGCATCAATTACTGGCTCGAGGTTAAACAGTAGTTCAATAAAAGTATTACGCTGATTAAGTGAGCCACGTTGTAATGAAAGTTGAGTATTAATTTTAGCCTGGGAATATTTACCAGCCTTTATACTTTCTTCGATCGATAATCCTTTTTCATACACTATTCTATTAATAGTGCGATTATCAGGATCTAAGTCTATCAATAGCCGCTCTCCTAGGCCAGTGATGTAACAACGCAATTCATGCGCAAAGCGTGGGTTCGATGACCAGTTACATTGAAAATAATAGATCCCATCATTTTGTTCTAGAAGCTTCACTTCTTGCGGCCAATCATCTGTGCCCCAGCAAACAGGAATTACCTTATCCTGTGACTCAGACGCCACAACTTGATTAATCTCAGCTTGTTCCGGTGCTCGAATTGACTGCAGCAAAGGATCGAGCGCGATAGGTATACCGTCAACGGTTTGTTTTGCGCGTTCTAGCTCAGCCTGCACCAGTACTGGCATATCTTCACTAAATAGCTCCTCCACCATACGATATACTGCAAAGCAATCTCGCCCAAAAGCATCAGTACTTTCGGGATTCTCTGGCTGGTAGCGATTATCTGCAGTTAATTCATCACTGAATTCAAGCAATCCAATCAGAGTAATTACTGTCTGCTCCCCGACTTGTACCAGCAGTTTCTCTGGGCAAAGATCTCCATGAGGTAACTGCTTTTCATGAAAAGCATGAATGGTGTTGATCAACTTTTCCGCAATTGTAAAACGTTGGGATTGTACTAACACGTTCTCAGCAATAAACTGTGACCACGGTAGGCCATCCACATACTCGCTCACTACATACAAGCCGCCTTGTCCTAATAGTCCATAGGACTGCACCTTAGGAGTTGGCAGATTTATATGCGTAAGCTTATCGATCCGTTGCTTAAAAGCGTGGATACGGCGGTTAACACCAGGTTGTTGAGGGGTCAAAATAACACCATCCCACAATTTTACCTGCAGAGCTTTCCCACCTTGTTCACAGTGATAACTGATGCTGCCAGTCGTAGCAATAGCAGCAAGAGCAGAGTAAACCATAGACAACTGTTCAGGAAGTGGAGGAAACTCAATTAACACACCAACGCTGTTCATCCCTTCGCGAAAGAATTTGTTTTGCTTTAATTCTTGATAAATCTGGTTAGCTTCATCAAATTCTTGGCTATGTTCCTTAGTAGCTGCATTAAACTCATTGAGCATTATGTCCGCACGTGGAAAGCGTTTACTTGGCTCAAGGTTAAGAGCTTGCTCAAACCAGCTATTTAGAATACCGCTAAAAGGATCAGTTAATGGAGCTCTCCATTCAGGCATCTGTCCAGGAGTCAGTAATGATTCACCTGCAAAACAAATACGATAAGCAATTACAGCCAACATGAATACATCTAGGCGATAGGGCTCAACTGCTTCTTCAAAAGCATCTTCGGGCAAAATATATGGAGCACTTTGCAATGTCGGACGCAATGACTCTAGGCTATTATGTCCCTCCAGTGAGGCTGCGCCAAAGCCAGTAACGACAATGCTCTTCTGATCCCCTGCGTACCATAGATTGTGCGGGTCAATATCACAATGACTGATACCCAAGCTATGTAATTCCGAGAATGGAGCTAATAATGCACGAACGCGATCAATACGCTCAGATTTACTCCATCCGTCAGCTTCGCTATCTAGAATCTCATCTAATCGGCTAAAACTACGGCGTAACTCATACAGCTCACGGGCATCATCAGTTATATCCTCCTCGGATAGTTCCCTTACAGCACGCAACATATAATCCTGCATAGTTGCGCTGCCATGACGAACTAGGCGACCGACTCGAGTCTCACGCAGAGCTATCTCAGCCCACAATGTTTGCATTGCGTTTGCTACACCCAAGGCATCAAAGTTCCACTGCCGTAGCAGACCTCTGTGTTGACTATTGTCTTTGTGGGTAGCCCTGAATTCGTTGTAGACCATGTGAGGGTGACTAAAGAATGGCTTATCGTTCGCAAGATAACCGCTTTCTTTTAGTGGCAAAGGCCTGACTTTTGGTCCTTCAAAGAAGGACTTAATTATAGGTAATGCCTCATCAGAATTTGGTCGAGGCTTTCCCCCTTCAAAAAGATGAAAAAAGTTAGTGTGTTGCACCAGCTTTTCGTAATTTTTTGGGTTACCTATAGTCAAGAATTCATCACGGGTATGAACATAGCGCCTCTCACTTAATGGCAAGTTTTCAGGACCAGCTGTGCCACACAGCACTACATGAGCCTCAACATGCAAAAAGTAACCCAGCTTACGAGATAACTCTTCCTGCAACAAATCTTTTAGTCGCAGTGCATGCTCACGCTTGATCTGATAGGGACTTTTGCCTCGTGACTTACCATTTTGCAGCCACTTCCCCCCTTCAAATGTGATGTTACCATTCCACTCTTTAAGCTCGACTAATAGCAGACGGTCAGCAGTAATAATTAGCATATCGATTTCCATCGACCCTTGGCTATCAGTAACAACTAAGCCAGCATAGCCAAACCAACTATCTGGTAACTGCTTAACCATCATATCAACTGTTTTGGTTTCGCTGCGGTGCAGGCCAGCACCACCTACTATCTGATACTTCACGTTTTCTCCTGCACCACTAAATTTTTGTTGGTGGTAGTCCAGTAAAAATGGATGTAGTTATCTAAGACAGCGCATAGATTGTGCCTGCCTAACCCTAAAAAGTGTAATTATGAAAAGTAACGCTAGAAATTCTATACCGTTCGCAAAGAGAACACTTTTCAAAGATATATCATCATCTTGAACATGTCACTATAATGGTGAATCCATAAGATGCGAACACCACATCTTGTGCCACTCAGCAAACAGGCTGTAGCCATACTGATAAAACTTCAGACATGGGCAGTTGAAAATGGTCTGGTCTTTACGGGAGCACATGACCCGCGTAAACCAATCAGCGAAAACACCGTAAATAAGGCCCTTAGGTGCCCTTGAACCACTATATCCAGACAGCCGTTGAGCTTAAGTTAACGTTACCGAGTGACGTTGATATTCCCTCGGTGAGAGATAACCAAGGCACCATGAGGATGCTATTCGTTATAGTGTTCGAACGCCTCCGCAAGGTTTTTTACTGCCGTTAACACGTCCGGTTTAGGTATGATACTGATGTAATCGCTCTTCATCGTTTTCACGAACCGTTCTCTCATTCCATTACTCTGAGGGCTACTGACTGCCGTCGTGCAGAGCTCCAGATTCAACTCTCTGGCGAACTGCCGTGTTTCATGAGTTGTATAAGCCGAACCGTTATCGGTCAGCCACTGGATGGGCCATCCCGGTCTATCGCCAAAGCGTTTTTCTATCGCTCCTGACATGACATCCTGCACCGTTGCTTTGCCATAACCTCCCGTGCTTGCGGCCCAGTCTATGGATTCAAGATCGCAACAGTCCAGTGCGAACGTGACACGCAGTTTTTCGTCATCATCACAACCGAACTCAAAGCCATCGGCACACCAGCGCGGGTCGCTTTCCTTCACCGATATTCGGGCCTTTATGTTCCCTCTGCGGTCGTGAAGGTTTGTCATGTAATAACAACAGGTTATTCTCGCTCATTATTCGATAAACGCGATTTGCATTCACGAACTGCAGTCCTTCGTTAAGACTGCCGTCTGAGAATAGCCCGGACACGACGATAGCCATATGTCGACATATCGCTGATGATATCAAGGATGCGTGCTAACACTTCCGCATCCGCAGCCTCATCACATCTGCGACGACGTTTATCCGGCTTATTACCAGATATTTTCATCCGTTGTGCCAGTTACGCACGCGACACGTCCAGAATACGGATTACCATGGTTATTCCTTGTCCGTTGGCAACAAGGGCGCATGCGCTATCCATTTTTACGACTGACCATACTCCACTGCTTCTTTGAGGATCTCAACTTCCATGGTTTTTTACCCAGAAAGCGCTGTAACTCTTTTATTTGTTTTATAGCGGCAGCCAGTTCTGAGGCAGGAACAACATCCTCTCCGGCAGCAACAGCAGTGAGACTTCCTTCCAGATATTGTTTTTTCCACTTAAATAACAGGCCGGGCTGAATACTGTGCAAACGCGCCACATGGGACACCGTCATGCCAGGCTCCATTGTCTGCTGAATAATGTCAATTTTTTCCTGAGGAGTTTTACGTTTACGAAGCCCCTGCCCCAGCAAAGTTCCTGTCATCTCAAAATTAGAACTAGTGTTAGACATATATCCAAGCCTATCTCTTATTTTAAGATACATCCACTGTCTGGCGTTTCAAGGGGCCGGCTCAAATGTATTAAGAAGTCGAGACTTTCATCAGAAAAGGTGTAATCGCAAGTAATATCCCAGTAAGACCTACTATAACAAATGAAATGCGGAAGCATTTTCCATAAGTCCAAGAAGAACTAATGCCTAAGTTTAGCAAATGACTGCTATTATCTTTAGTGATTATCCTCAGCTTTTCATTGGAAAATTGACATTCAAGATCTTGTAGAGCAATTTCAGCATTTTTTATTAAAATCGACACTCGCTGATCCAATTTCCAGAAAATAAATGAAATAAATGCTACAAACACCCCCATAAGTGAAGTAAATAATACATACTTCCCTCCTTGTTGGAGAGTAACCCCAATGCCAGCAGCAAGAAGTCCTGTTATCGCAATGTAAAAATTGAAAACAGTCATTCTTTGTTGTGCATGCAATTCGAAATATTTCCAGATATGCTCACTTGCACAGCTAAATTCGTCATTCATATATCCACCAGAACTCTTGTCATAAGGTAATTCACTGTACTTCCAGTAAATTAATCTTTGAAAATTCCATATGATTATTTGCGCAACTCATCGATCTAATTTTTTCTTCTCGCTCAATTTATCGATCAACCGGAATAGTTCAGCCTGATATCGGGCATCATGTAATGCATCATGATCACCATATGTCTCAGGTTTGACAACTTTCGCTATTTCACTAGAACGTGTTAATCTCCATGAGGCGTGAGAAACGCCAAAATACATTGATTTTATATCGAGTGCTGCGATGCCAAAAGGATTATCACCTAAATATACATGGAAATAATAATTAATAAAGCTCCAGTCAAATGAAGCATTGAAACCAACAAAAACTACAGTCTCATCTTCCTTTACGACCGAATTAATCCATTCTTTAAATTGAACCATTGCATCAACAGGATCCAAACCATCGACGTGCAACTTCTCCAGCGATAACCCAGTCACTTCCATAGCCGCAGGGATAAAATCTTCAGATATCGGTTTAAGGTAACATGAAAATTGCTTTGATGGTTCAAATGCCACACAAGCACCTATCGATAACATACTGTATTTCCCCGGAATAGGGCCTGATGTTTCCACATCAACTGAAACGAAAATTTCTTTATCAGTTCTCATATAGTTCCTGCTTGCAAGAAGTGCACCGTAAATCAACAAATGTACCGGAATTGGAGTTGATTTTTATAGTATATCAGTTGATTAAGAAATGGGGCCTTATATATCTCCCATGACGGGGGAAGGCCTCATTATTTTCAATAATTCCATCAAATCATTAAAACTTAAAGCCCGTTCAGGAAACGCTCTTGACATTGCTGCGGGATAGAGGCGCGTACGGATATCAGAGTATGTCCATGCTGGCAGATTTTCTTTCTCACCAGTTGCCACCGCTAGTTGACGATATTGACTATCTGACAATCCCATCCCTCCAAGATCCATGCGAAAAAGCGATTCTCGTTCTGTGAGCCCGGGGCGAGTAAATTCTTCGACAATCGCTGCTCGCCTACGAAGTGCAGGGTCAAGGACGGATAGTCTATTAGTACATAAAATTACCACAACCCGGCCGCCAAATTTTCGTAGCTCATCCACTCCTTGAATTAAAGTATTTACTGCTACTTTATCTTCATGATGGCTGTGGTTTTGAGAACGGGAAGCTGCAATTGAATCCCCTTCATCAATAATCAGTATTGCTCTGCGATTTTTACCCGCAGCCTCGCACACTTCTGCCCATGCCTGAGTTAGTAGCGTCCCCATCTCCCCCACTTTTCCGGAACCACGGACCCGATTGCTGAGCTTAAAGAGGGCCGAATCTTCAGTGCGAGACTCGCGGACAAGACGATTCGCGATGCACTCAGCAGTTGCTGTTTTACCTGTTCCTACATCACCATGAAAAATAACAAGCGGATACTGCTCAGCAACGAGCTTGCAGAGCGGTAAAACGCTCTTATGGTACTTCTTGCTCCAGTCAAGGAGTTGCCCTTGGTTAAGCAGCAGGTTGAGTTGGTTGTGGACACTCTCATAACGACTTTCAAAGCCAAGTAAAATGTTCTCTCGCTCTGTCAGTTCGCGCTGCGGTAAATCAATCACTGAGTCGAAAACACTACTCTTGCTCATTAATTGTAATCCTTACGTTGCATACCATAACCATTGCTGGAATATTCACGACCACCACTTTGGGTCAAACCTGAATGACTGATGTCATCACTACATGGCGACCACGATATTTTCATCTTACCTGAAAGCTTTTGCCTCGCAGCCTGATCGTAGGTACTCCGGTTGTTCACAACAATCCGCAGATAAGCCCCCTGAATTCTCGGCCAACGAGCGTCTCCAGGTCTGTCATTTGCCAATTCTCCGGACTCATTCACATGAAACCGGGTTGCTTTCTGTTCAACGCCATTGCTTATAAGGGTCACATCGACGTAATCCAGATATCCATTTTTTGCTAAGAGTTCTATATCGTGAGCATACTCACGTGCTTTTGATTCAGTTATCGCACCGGTACTGGCGGCAATCATCACTAAGTCAGCTGTGATGCGTCGCATGACTGCTTCAACGTCTGTTGTGGTATAAGTCGATGTTTCAGTTGAGGAGTAACTCATGCTGTATCCTCCACTTTAAATGAACGACCAAACAGCTCCTTCCAGATATCATAGTCTCCTTCTACCGACGCAAAATTTGCCGTCGCCCAACTTTCCTCAGCAATCCGGACGATCTCTTTTCGCTCATCCTCGGTAATACGGCTGGTAACGTTGTTCGTATCGCAAACAGGATCCAGTATGACAACTGGATGGGAAAATGCTGGTATAGTGCTATTTTCAGGGAAGGTGATAACTTCTTTTAATCCTGATTCAGCAATGTACAGTAGAAAATCCCGAAATCGCTTCTCCAACGAACCATCTTTTCCATTGACTTCTAGTACATGAGCCATGATTAGTTCTATATGAAATGACTTAAGTGGGCATTCCATGTTGGTACGCCAACGTTTAGCTAAGCGTACTAAAGTACGAAAGTCCGGGTCTTGGTCTTTGCGATCTTTCACAAATTTGATCTGGCAAGGAGCACAAGTCTCTGTCTTCGAACCATCGATACGGTCAAACTGCCATCCATAGCCTTCTTTGTCCGGATTTTCGATGACGGGAACAATATCAACATCTAATCCAGTCCCGACAAAAGAAACAGTAGCAGCCTTACGTTGAATCTCGAAATCTTCTACAGCTTTGTTGGGATACATTTTAAGTAAGGCTTCGTAAATTTTTTCGCTCAGGCTTGCGAAGGTTTCCTCAGCAACTTTCTCTCCACTAACGTAAAACACAACATCCACATCGACCTGACTGTCTGAGGTTTTGCGTAGAATAGTGTGTTTAGCAAACGAACCAGCTTTAACGACACGTTTTATTGTTATTTTATCCTGATCTTTCAGTTTTTTACGTAACGCTGTAATAAGCCGATCTACTTGGGCATTGTAGGTTTCACGCTTATCCTTAGGCAAACGCAGTACATTGCTGTCGTAGTATCGGATCTGAGTATTAGTGAGTGGCATTCACATCCTTCCGAAGATCATTCATGAAAACTGCAACCATCACCTCAGTCACTTCTGAGGTGATGGTTGCACCTTACCGCCCTATAGCGTAGCATTATTATACGTTCAGTTTTTATTCTGCGTCTACTTTTTATATTGAGATATTTTTTATACGCTACCGGGAACTAAGATGCCAGATAACTTTAGAGAAGGGGATAAGCAAGACAGCCAAAAAGGACGGCAAGGTGCGAGATGGGGCCAAGAGCGTCGGCTTGAATTTATTGATTATCGACTTCGATGGGATGGGCAAATCAATCGTAGCAGCCTCACTGATTTTTTCGGCATATCAGTACCTCAAGCTTCGCTGGATCTTAGTGAATATACTAAGTTAGCCCCCGATAATCTTGAGTACGATATGAGTTCCCGAGTTTACCGTTCAACGAAATTGTTTCAGCCAGTTTATATGACCAGCTCTCTGGAATGTTATCTGAATGATTTGCTGCGAGTGGCAATACAACCTGAAATTCATTTTGGAAGCTTTCTGGGCTGGCGCTCACCCGTTGCAGCGGTTCCACGACTGTTACGTAGACTGGACACTGATGTCGTAAGTCAAATATTACGAGCTATACGTGAAAATGAGGCTGTTCATGTTATTTATCAATCCATGAGTGACCCTCAAGGCAGTAAACGAACCTTGACTCCTCATTCATTAGTCCATGATGGTTATCGCTGGCACACAAGAGCATGGTGTCATAAACGTGGTGAATATAGGGACTTTTTATTGTCGCGAATAGTGCAGGCACAAAACGCCGGACCCGATGAAGAGAGGGCTAATGGTGATTTAGCGTGGAATACATTCATCAAAATTATTCTTATAGCGCATCCTGGACTATGCCTTGCTCAACGAAACCTTATTGAGAGAGATTATGCAATGATCGACGGAGAAATCCATCTGGAATGCCGACAAGCTTTGCTGCACTACCTTCTTTTCCAGTTAAATCTTACAGAGACTCAGTCACATCAGGCGCCGGAAGCATTACAGTTAGCATTAAAAAACAAGGATGAAATCTATGCCTTACTTAAACAGTAACAAGTAATACTCCTTTGGGAAGAATTGTGATGACAAATACTAATAATGAGTATGTTCTGATCGCTGGAAGTATATCCAAAAATACAGAAAAACTTTATATTGATCGAGCACATAGTTTCGTTCGAGCATTGACGAAGAGCATCCTTGATGCAAATGTGGGACTAGTTGTCTATTTGGCAGGAGAACCTGTTAATGAAAATGGGGATCTCCTGACCTTCGACTGGACGATAGTAAAAGAAGCTGTAGATTTAATGGAGAATTATACGCCAGCCCACCAACTCAAGATCGTCACGTCGCGTTCTGCAATGCGGGAGAAAATGTCTGAAGAGAATCGGATGCTTATTCGTAAACTTCAGGCAGCTAGATTTGCTGATGTCAGCTATCTAGATGATGATCTCATTACTGGAGGAAATATTGGAAGCGAGCAGGTTGATGCTGCCACAGCCATGATTGCATTAGGTGGAGGAAAAGGCGTTTCCGATCGTGCGAGTAAAATGCGTAAAGCCAACCACCCCATATTACCGTTTGACTTGGAGCTTGGGGGAATTTGCGATGACGGAAAAGGTGCTTTAGGCCTACATGCACGTTTTTATGCAGAGCCGCTGTCTATGTTCCCTTGCACCGGTGAAGCCGTAAAAAATCAGCTCGACACTTTATCGTTACAGGAACCTTACTATGGACTGGAACGACTTTCAGAAATCGCAGTTGAATTGCTTAAAGCTGAATGGGCTGCACAACAGTTGCTGCATACTCCAAATGTGTTGATTTTGACAGCTCTACCAGTTGAACTTGCTGCAGCCAAGAAAGTATTTGGCATAGCTGATGATGAATCTCCGCGGCTCACATCAAATGGAATACATTTCTGGTCCACATCCATACAACGCTCAGATGGCCCAGTAACTGGCATAGTGGCGTCTTTCGCTAGTGCTGGAAATGTGAATGCTTCAGCTATTACTACCATGTTGTTGTCGGAATTCAAACCCCAAAAAGTCTTGATGATGGGGATTGCGGCGGGGTTGAGAGAAAAAATGGTGCTAGGTGAAGTCATTATTTCTGAGCGTGTCATTTATTATGAAAGTGCAGCCGCATTAGAAGGTGGGAAGTTTGCTCCTCGACCTGAAATATTATGTCTCCATATGCCAACTAAACAAAACCTCAATACTTACCTTGCAACAACGTCACTATCCGCACGTCTTGGCGAACGGGCACAGGCTATAGGACTCGAAATGCCTGAAAATTCGCAGGCTGGAGACGTAGCTGCTGGGATAATTGTTTCTTCAGCCACTATCGCATCAGGAGAGCTTCTTATCCGCGATCCTGCTTTACTAGAACGTTTCAGGTCGCTTCATGACAAAGCCTGTGTTGCCGAAATGGAAGCCTATGGGGTATTTGATGCCTGCGAAAAGCAGGGAGTTCCAGCGCTTATTGTGAGAGGGATTAGTGATTTTGGCGACAGCACAAAAGACGACGCTTTCCATTCAATTGCTTCAGTAGCGGCTGCTATTATCACAGCTGATTATCTACAGCATGGATGGATACGTGCATGAATTTATGTGTTTTGTAGACTAGAGTTTGATTGGAGCCTGTACATAGATTTGTGTAATTGCCTGTTTTTGATATGTTCACTCCAACAACGGAGACAGGCAAACGATGGACGAAAAGAAACTTAAAGCTCTTGCGGCTGAACTGGCCAAAGGCCTTAAAACCGAAGCCGACCTCAACCAGTTTTCACGCATGTTGACAAAGCTTACCGTCGAAACGGCGCTCAATGCAGAACTGACTGACCATCTCGGTCATGAGAAAAATGCTCCTAAATCAGGCTCTAATACCCGTAATGGCTACTCGTCAAAAACGGTATTGTGCGATGATGGCGAGATCGAACTTAACACGCCGCGTGACCGTGAAAATACCTTCGAACCGCAACTAATTAAGAAGCATCAGACACGCATCACCCAGATGGACAGCCAGATTTTGTCCCTGTATGCCAAAGGCATGACTACGCGGGAAATCGTTGCCACGTTCAAAGAAATGTACGACGCCGATGTCTCGCCCACGCTGATATCCAAAGTGACCGATGCGGTTAAAGAACAGGTCTCTGAATGGCAAAACCGACCGTTGGATGCACTGTATCCCATTGTTTATCTTGACTGTATTGTGGTTAAGGTTCGTCACGGCGGGAGTGTCATTAACAAAGCGGTGTTCCTCGCGCTGGGCATCAATACCGACGGTCAGAAAGAGCTGCTGGGTATGTGGCTGGCAGAAAATGAAGGTGCAAAGTTCTGGCTGGGTGTACTGACTGAGCTGAAAAATCGTGGCCTTCAGGACATCCTGATTGCCTGCGTGGACGGCCTGAAAGGCTTCCCGGAAGCGATAAATAGCGTATACCCGCAGACGCATATTCAGCTCTGCATCATCCATATGGTGCGCAACAGCCTGAAATTCGTGTCGTGGAAGGATTACAAAGCCGTCACCAGCGGGCTGAAAGCGGTATATCAGGCCCCGACAGAGGAAGCTGCGTTGATGGCGTTGGATAAGTTTGCAGGCGTCTGGGATAAAAAATACCCGCAAATCAGCAAGAGCTGGCGCACACACTGGGAAAATCTCAACACCTTCTTCGGTTACCCACCGGATATCCGCAAGGCCATCTACACGACGAATGCCATCGAATCGCTGAACAGCGTCATTCGGCAGGCGATAAAGAAGGTGTCGTTACGGGGAAGTCATCTTCACAGAGATTTTCAGTCAGTTAGCATTACCGACATTCATTCACCAACTTACCGGAGATAATCGATGTCAAAACCCCGATGGACCATTGGACAGAAAAGGTAGCACGTTGCTGCCTGGCGCGCCAGTGGTCTTACACGTCAGCAATACTGTGAACTCAACGATATTCCCTTCACATCACTTCGCGAATGGCCGCAGGATGTCGCAAAAGCTGAACGCCGGGCAAATGAACCGACCGTTCTTCCCGTTCATATTGCGCCACCACTGCATGCTGATGTACCACAGCCCGTCACGAATGAGCCAGTCACGCTCTTCCTTCCCGGCGGAGTACGGATGTGCTGTCAGCCGTCACAACTTACCGATGTCTTCAGGGCGCTCAAATATGCTCAGTCCTGATAATGTCTTCATCGCGATTAAACCTGTTGACATGCGCCGGGGCATCGACACACTGACGCAGTATATACAGGATGAACTCCGGTCGACATGGCATGAGGGAGCCGCCTTCGTCTTTGTTAACAAAGTCCGTTCGCGTATCAAAGTTCTCCGGTGGGATAAACACGGGGTGTGGTTGTGTACCCGCCGTCTGCACAAAGGCAGCTTCCGCTGGCCACGTGCAAATGATGCTGCCTGGCACCTAACTCCCGACGAGTTTAACTGGCTGATTGCCGGTGTTGACTGGCAGCAGGTTAAGGGACATGACCTGACGAAATGGGGCTGGGAGAATGAACCTGAACTGCGCCCTGAAAACACGCAAAATACACTGCTAACTCAGTGAAAAATAATGAATATCCGTATCTGGAGTGGTATACTCCCCTGTATGGATATCTCCGCTCTCAACACCACGAATGACATCGAAAAACTGCGTGCTATGGCACTTACCATGGTACAAAAAGTCATGTCGGAGAATGCCGAAAAAGAGCGGGAATTACTGGAGAAAAGCCGGCGCATCCAGCTTCTGGAAGAAATGCTGAAACTGGTTCGTCAACAGCGCTTCGGTAAAAAATGTGAAACGCTGGCTGGTATGCAACGCTCCCTGTTCGAAGAGGATGTTGATGCCGATATCGCCGCGCTTACCGCACATCTGGATAAACTGCTCCCGCAATCCCCTGAAGAAGACGAAAAAGCGTCCCGTTCACGCCCGATACGCAAACCCTTACCGGCTCATCTTCCACGGGTGGAAAAAATTATCCAGCCGGACACTGACCATTGCCCTGAATGTGACGAGCCGCTGCACTATATCCGTGATGCGGTGAGTGAAAAGCTGGAGTATATTCCCGTTCACTTCGTGGTGAACCGTTATGTCCGTCCGCAATACAGTTGTCCCTGTTGCCAGAAGGTGTTCAGCGGTGAAATGCCGGCACATATCCTCCCGAAAAGTGCCGTTGAGCCATCAGTCATCGCACAGGTGATCATCAATAAATACGGTGACCACCTGCCTCTGTATCGCCAGCAACAGGTCTTTGCCCGTTCAGTGTCGGGCTGCCCGTCAGTTCGATGGCTGACATGGTTGGCGCGGCGGGTGCCGCATTATCTCCCCTGGCGGCGTTACTCCATCGCGTGTTGATAAACCGTCCGGTGGTGCATGCAGATGAGACTACCCTGAAGATCCTGAACACGAAGAAAGGCGGTAAATCCTGCTCCGGTTATCTGTGGGCATACGTCAGTGGAGAAAGGACGGGACCGTCAGTTGTGTGCTTCGACTGCCGGACCGGACGTAGCCATGAGTATCCTGAAAACTGGCTTCAGGGCTGGGGCGGGACGCTGGTTGTCGACGGACATAAAGCTTACCGGACTCTGGCAAACAAAGTGCCGGAGATCACGCTGGCCGGATGCTGGTCCCATGCCCGCAGGGGCTTCGCCGACCTGTATAAAATCAGTAAAGATCCACGGGCTGCCATCGCCGTGAAGAAAATCGCGGGGTTGTACCGTCTTGAGAAGAAGATCAGTAGCCGCCCCGTGGAAAAAATCCGCCAGTGGCGACAGCGTTATGCCCGTCCGATACTGGAAGATCTGTGGTCATGGCTTGAAGAGCAGGAACCGCAATGTTCTCCGGGAAGGGCATTACACAAAGCCATTGTCTATGCGCTGTCTCATCGCGTGGAACTAAGCCGCTTCCTGGAAGATGGTGCGGTGCCGCTGGATAATAATGTGTGTGAACGGGCCATCAAAAACGTGGTCCTGGGCAGAAAATCGTGGCTGTTCGCCGGTTCGCAGATGGCAGGAGAACGCGCCGCGCAAATAATGAGCTTGCTGGAAACCGCGAAACGCAACGGTCTGGAGCCGCATGCCTGGCTGACAGACGTCCTGATGCGTCTGCCGGAGTGGCCGGAGGAGCGACTGGCAGAGTTGCTGCCTCTTGAGGGATTTACCTTCTCCGGGTGAGTGATACCTGCCGTCAGGTGTTCGTGCACCGGGCCATAACCTGCAGTCGGGAGTTGAACTCCTGACGACAGGAAATGAGCCAGACCAGCAACCACACGGGCTGACAGCGAATAAGAACCTGAATCAGCCCGGAGTCATTCCCGGGTCAGTACATCATCACCTGCCATTAATCCCCGAGTCAGTACTTCGCGGCCTGACGCGATCACCCTACTCAGTACTTCAGAGCCCGCCTCCGGTACCTGCCTGGCGATCGCCCCTGTGCAACAAAATAAATCAACCGTTATCAGACCACGATCGTTCGTATGCGCCGCCGATGACGCGCGCCTGAAAAACGCGTCAATATGAGTTCCCCGGAAGCTTACAATGTTATTACCCGATCTC
>ENA-UOZX01000169-UOZX01000169.1-food-metagenome-genome-assembly--contig:-NODE-169-length-29874-cov-44.109963_pt1 | contig 29874 bp, 8 predicted proteins | sample MGYA00249884_ERZ772741 | MGnify/ENA primary metagenome ERZ772741 (study PRJEB29005, sample SAMN08379464) | food metagenome | isolation source: cheese - non spiked | study: EMG produced TPA metagenomics...
TCTTACTCAGCCTTATTGTGGCAATGGTCATGAAGCGCAATAAAACCGTATAACACCTCTCTGCGCGCAGTACAGCCTGTACTGCGCCTTTGTCTTTAATTCAAATTACCTTTCTTATTCCTTTAATAAATAAGTCACAAAAAAATGATATATACGCGATAAATCTGTGATGCTAATCACTTATTACCGTGGATTATTCTTAATGTGTATGATGGTAATCTAAAAGTCGTAGTGTATTCTAAATAAATAACGTATAAGCTTTTTAGCTGCATTTCTTTGCCAATATCAATGATCGACAAAAGAGATGCACAAGTTATTACCCTTCTTAATAAAATGAGACTAGTTATAAAAACCAGTTAAAATAATGACCTGGAAGGAAGTGACTTATCTATGGCGCGATTCCAGTTTAAAAGCCGTAAAAATAATGGGTTTATTTTTTTAATAAGTTTTATGGTGATGGGAGAAGCTACAATTGCTGCACCGCTGCCACAATGGGCGAACGCCCCAGCGGTAACGCCAGTTGCCCAATTATCTTTACAGGAAAGTATATTACGCGCCTTTGCGCGAAATCCCGACGTCACTCAACAGGCGGCGCAGATAGGTATTGGCGAAGCGCAAATTGATGAAGCCAAAAGTGCCTGGTATCCGCACGTTGGATTAACCGGCAATGCGGGACCGTCCCGACAAACGGACTCCAGTGGCAGGCTTGATAACAACGTTTCGTATGGCATAACCCTGACACAGCTGGTGTATGACTTTGGTAAAACTAACAACGATATCAAACTGCAAACTGCCGCCCGTGACAGCTACCGCTTTAAATTGATGGCAACCTTAACCGATGTTGCAGAGAAAACGGCGACTGCCTATATGGAAGTCAGTCGTTATCAGGCTTTGTGCGATGCGGCTCAACGCAATATTCACTCGCTGGAAAACGTCTACAACATGGCAGCATTGCGTGCTAACGCTGGCCTGAACTCGTCGTCGGATGAATTACAGGCCCAGACGCGCATTGCCGGAATGCGCTCAACGCTGGAGCAATATCAGGCGCAGATGGCAAGCGCCAAAGCGCAACTGGCGGTGCTCACTGGCGTACAGCCGGAGGCGATAGCCGCGCCACCTGCTGAATTAGCCGAGCAGCCGGTATCGCTGAAAAATATTGATTACCAGTCCATCCCGCTGGTGCTGGCGGCAGAAAACTTACGCCAGTCAGCACAGTACGGCGTGGAAAAAACGAAAGCGCAATACTGGCCAACGCTGAGTATTCAGGGGGGCAAAACGCGCTACCAGACCAGCGACCGCTCGTATTGGGATGATCAGCTACAACTGAACGTTAACGCGCCGCTGTATCAGGGCGGCGCGGTTTCTGCCCAGGTGCAACAGGCCGAAGGGCAACAAAAAATCTCTGCCTCGCAGGTCGAACAGGCAAAACTGGATGTGCTGCAACGAGCGTCTGTGGCATATGCCAACTGGACAGGCGCACGGGGTCGTGAAGAGGCTGGGTTAGCGCAATCTGAAAGTGCGCACAGAACGCGAGATGTCTACCAAAATGAATATAAATTGGGTAAACGCAGCCTGAATGATCTATTAACCGTCGAGCAAGATGTCTTTCAGGCGCAATCGGCTGAAATAAATGCCAATTATGATGGCTGGGTCGCCGCAGTGAATTATGCCGCTGCGGTTAATAACCTTATTCCATTAGCGGGAATTAAACAGGGCTTATACAACGACTTACCCGACTTGAAATAATCCTGCCATTATTAATATCAGGTATGCATCGTTGTTGAGTGATTACCTTTGTCTTATTTAGATAAATGGACTCGCTAAGGATGTGCGCCATTTATCAGGAATGCCATTATGAGCCTGATTATTGATGTTATTTCGCGAAAAACATCCGTCAAACAAACGCTGATCAATCCTGGCGACGTTACGGTTGTCATTTATGAGCCCTCTGTGGTGCAGGTTCATGCTCAGGCATCTGCCGTTGCGCGTTATGTTCGTGACGGAAATGACTTGTTGATCTATATGCAGGACGGCACGGTGATCCGCTGCAACGGTTATTTCCTGCAAGCGGCAAATACCAGCGAACAATCCGAACTGGTGTTTGTCGATGGTCAACAACTGACCCACGTAACATTTGCCGATACCGCGGCAGGTGGATTAGCGCCCGTGGAGCTGACCGCTCAGACCACCGCAATTGAAAGCATTGCGCCGTACCTTGATATCGTCGGCCAGACGACGGCTTTCCCGTGGGGATGGCTGGCGGGGGCGGCGGTAGGTGGCGGCGCGCTTGGCGCTTTACTGGCAAGCGGTGGCGATGATGACTCAAAAACTGAAGTGGTTAACAACCCACCGCCAGCCGAACCCGGCAACGCCACGCCATCGTTTTTGGTAACCGATAATCAGGGCGATCAACGCGGTATTCTTTCCGCCAACGATACCACCGATGACACTACGCCAACCTTTAGCGGCAGCGGGCAGGCGGGGGCGACCATCCAGATTAAAGACAGCAATGGTGACACCATCGCCAGTACTCAGGTCGGTAGCGATGGACGCTGGAGCGTCGATTTGCCCACGCAAAGCGCGGGCGAACATACCTGGTCAGTGGTGCAAATCGTCGGCAGTACCATCACTGACGCCGGTTCGATAACGTTAACCATCGACAATAGTCAGGCCAGCGTGCAGGTTGCCACCACCGCAGGCGATAACATTATTAACGCCAGCGAACAGGCCGCCGGGTTTACGCTTTCTGGTACCAGTAGCCATCTGGCCCAGGGAACAGAACTCACCGTTACGCTAAACGGCAAAACCTACACCACCAGCGTAGGCGCTAACGGTGCCTGGAGCGTGCAGGTGCCGACCGCCGATGCACAGGCGTTAGGCGAAGGGAATCAGGCAGTGCTGGTCAGCGGGAAAGACGCCACAGGCAATACGGTCACCGGCGCGCAGCTGCTAACGGTCGATACCCAACCGCCAACGCTTGCCATCAACACCATCGCTCAGGACAACATCATCAGTGCTGCGGAACATAACGTCGCGCTGGTACTGAGCGGCACGTCGAATGCAGAATCGGGGCAAACCGTAACACTGACCGTCAACGGGAAAAGCCATACAGCAACCGTCGGTAGCGACGGAACCTGGCAAGTGACGCTGCCTGCCACGGAAGTCCAGGCACTGGCGGAGGGTAATTACGCTGTCAATGCCAGTGTCAGCGATCGGGCAGGGAACAGCACCAGCCACAGCGCGAATTTCACGGTAGACACCTCAGCACCCGTGGTCAGCGTTAACACCGTGGCGGGCGACGATATTCTTAATAATGCCGAGCAGGCCGTCGCGCAGATCATCTCCGGACAAGTTAGCGGTGCTTCTCCTGGCGATACGGTAACGGTGAAATTGGGCACTCATGTCCTGACGGGCATCGTGCTGGCAGATGGCAGCTGGAATGTGGCACTGGACCCGGCGGTAACCCGCACGCTGGATCGCGGAGCCAATACGATTTTCGTCACCGTGACAGATGCTGCAGGAAATACCGGCGCGGCGTCTCGGGCAATCACGCTGGTCGGTGTTTCTCCGTTGATCACCATTAACACCGTCTCCGGCGATGACATTATCAGTGGCGCAGAAAAAGGTGCGCCACTGACCCTTACCGGTAGCACTCAACAGGCCGAGACAGGACAAACCGTCACAGTAACCCTGGCTGGACAGAGTTTTACCACTACCGTGCAGGCTGATGGCTCCTGGAGTCTGACGGTACCTGCCGCCGCGATGGGAAATCTGCCTGACGGCGCGGTGGCGATTACCGCTTCTGTGACGGATCTCAGCGGCAATACCGGCAACACCTCCCGCACCATTACCGTCGACAGCCAGGCCCCGGCGTTGAGCATCGATCCACTGACCGCTGATAACATCATTAACGCCGCCGAAAGCGGGCAGGATTTGCCCATCACCGGCACCACCGACGCTCAGCCAGGGCAGACGGTGACCGTTACGTTGAATGGGCAGACCTATCAGGGCATCGTGCAGTCAGACGGCACCTGGAGCGTGACCGTTCCCGCCGCCAATGTTGACGCACTGGCTGACGGCAACGCCACGGTCACCGCCAGCGTGAACGATGTCGCCGGTAACCCGACCAGCGTTTCACGCGTGGCGCTGGTGGATGCCACGCCTCCGGTGGTGACCATTAATCCGGTGGCGACCGATAACGTCATCAACACGCCGGAACACACCCAGGCGCAAATCATCAGTGGCACGGTTACTGGCGCTCAGGCGGGCGATATCGTCACCGTGACGCTGAATAATGTGGATTACACCACGGTGGTGGATGGTTCCGGCAACTGGAGTCTGGGTGTTCCGGCTTCCGTTGTCAGCGGACTGGTGGATGGCAGTTATCCGATCAACGTGTCAGTGACTGACCGCGCCGGAAACACGGGCAGCCAGTCATTGGCCGTCACGGTCAATACTGCCGCGCCCCTTATCGGCATTAACAGCATTGCGGGCGATGATGTGATTAACGCCAGCGAAAAAGGGGCCGATCTCCAGATCACCGGCACCAGCGATCAGCCTGTTAATACCGCCATCACCGTGACGCTGAACGGGCAAAATTACACCACCACGACCGACGCCTCCGGCAACTGGAGCGTCACCGTTCCGGCATCGGCGGTAACCGCACTGGGTCAGGCCAACTACACGGTAACGGCGGCGGTAACCAGCAGTATCGGCAACAGCAACACCGCCAGCCATAACGTGCTGGTTGACAGCGCGCTGCCCGGCGTGACCATTAACCCGGTGGCAACCGACGATATTATTAACGCCGCCGAAGCGGGCGTTGCGCAAACCATTAGCGGGCAGGTTACTGGCGTGGAAGATGGCGACACGGTAACTATTACGTTGGGCGGTAATACTTATACGGCGACGGTGGGCAGCAATCTCACCTGGAGCGTGAGCGTTCCTGCGGCAGATATTCAGGCGCTGGGCAATGGCGATTTAACGGTGAGCGCCTCGGTCACCAATCAAAACGGCAACACCGGCAGCGGCACGCGGGATATCACCATCGACGCCAATCTGCCCGGCCTGCGGGTCGATACGGTGGCGGGCAATGATGTGGTCAATATCATCGAGCACGGGCAGGCGCTGGTGGTCACCGGCAGCAGTTCGGGGCTGGCAGAAGGCACGCCGCTTACCGTCACGATTAATAATGTGGAATACACCTCCGCGGTGCAGGCCGATGGCAGCTGGAGTGTGGGCGTCACGGCGGCGCAGGTTAGCGCCTGGCCTGCGGGGACGGTGTCTATTGCCGTATCCGGGGAAAGTAGCGCCGAAAATCCGGTGAGCATTACGCATCCGGTTATGGTCGATCTCACTCCGGCGGCGATCACCATCAACACTATCGCCACGGACGACGTGATTAACGCTGCAGAAAAAGGGGCTAATTTAACCCTTTCCGGCACCACCACTAACGTCGAACCCGGTCAAACCGTCACCGTCACCTTTGGCGGGAAAAATTACACCGCCAGCGTGGCGAGCGATGGTAGCTGGAGCGCCACCGTTCCCGCTGCCGATTTAGCGTTATTAACCGATGGCAGCGCCTCCGCGCAGGCCAGCGTCAGCAATATTAATGGCAATAGCGCCTCGGCGGTGCATAACTACAGCGTCGATAGCAGCGCGCCAACCATCATTATCAATACCGTTGCCAGCGACAATATCGTCAACGCCAGCGAAGCCGATGCGGGTGTGACGGTGAGCGGCAGCACCACCGCTGAAGCGGGGCAGATTGTTACGGTAACGCTCAATAGCCCGACCGTGCAGACCTATCAGGCAACGGTGCAGGCGGACGGCAGCTGGAGCATCAATATTCCGGCGGCAGATCTTGAGGCATTGACCGATGGCAGCCACACCCTGACCGCCACGGTCAATGACAAAGCGGGCAACCCGGCGAGCACCACGCATAATCTGGCGGTGGATCTCACCGTTCCGGTACTTACCATCAACACCATTGCGGGCGACGATATTATTAACGCCGCCGAACACGGGCAGGCGCTGGTGATTTCCGGTTCCAGCACTGGCGGAGAAGCGGGGGATGTCGTCACCGTCACGCTAAACAGTAAAACCTACACCACGACGCTGGATGCCTCCGGCAACTGGAGCGTCGGCGTTCCGGCGGCGGATGTCACGGCGCTGGGTAGCGGCCCGCAAACTGTTATCGCCACGGTGACTGATGCGGCGGGTAATAGCGATAACGAGACGCACACGGTTACCGTTAACCTTGCTGCGCCGACCATTGGCATTAACACCATTGCTACCGATGACGTGATTAACGCCACCGAAAAAGGCGCGGATCTGCAAATTTCCGGCACCAGTAATCAGCCAGCAGGCACCACAATTACGCTGACGCTTAACGGGCAAAATTACACCGCCACGACGGACGCCGCAGGCAACTGGAGCACCACGGTGCCAGCCTCCGCCGTCAGTGCGCTGGGCGAAGCCAGTTATACGGTGACGGCGAACGTCACCGACAGCGCGGGTAACAGTAATTCCGCCAGCCATAACGTGCAGGTCAATACCGCGCTGCCTGGCGTCACCATTAATCCGGTGGCGAGCGACGACATTATTAACGCCGCCGAATCGGGCGTGGCGCAGACCATCAGCGGGCAGGTGACGGGTGCGGCGGCGGGCGATATGGTTACCGTAACGCTTGGCGGGAAAACCTACACCGCTACCGTGCAGGGCAATTTAAGCTGGAGCGTGGACGTTCCGGCGGCGGATATTCAGGCCATCGGCAATGGCGACCTGACAGTTAATGCCTCGGTGACCAACGGTGTTGGCAATACCGGCAGCGGTTCGCGAGATATTACTATCGACGCTAATTTGCCTGGCCTGCGCGTCGATACCGTGGCGGGCGATGATGTGGTCAACAGCATCGAGCACAGTCAGGCACTGGTGATAACTGGTAGCAGCAGCGGGCTGGCGGCGGGCGCGGCGCTGACGGTGGTGATTAACACGGTCACTTACGCTGCGACAGTATTAGCCGATGGCACATGGAGCCTTGGCGTTCCGGCGGCAGATGTGGGCAACTGGCCTGCGGGGACGGTGAATATCACGGTAAGCGGCACTAACACCGCCGGAACAACTACGACAATCACCCATCCAGTCACCGTCGATCTGGCAGCGGTGGCGATCTCCATTAACACCGTTTCCGGCGACGATGTGATTAATGCCGCTGAAAAAAGTGCAGATTTAACCCTTTCAGGCAGCACCTCCGGCGTGGAAGCGGGGCAAACGGTCACCGTCACCTTTGGCGGTAAAACCTACACCGCCAGCGTAGCGGGCGATGGTAGCTGGACAACCACCGTACCCGCCGCCGATCTCAGCGCGTTACGCGACGGCGACGCCTCGGTACAGGCCAGCGTCAGCACTATTAACGGCAACACGGCTTCGGCGACCCACGCCTACAGCGTCGATGCCACGGCCCCGACGCTTGCTATTAACACCATCGCCACCGACGATATTCTTAACGCCGCCGAGGCGGGCAATCCGCTAACCATCAGCGGCAGCAGTAGCGCCGAAGCGGGGCAGATGGTAACCGTCACGCTTAATGGCGTGACTTACACCGGCACCGTCCTGGCGGACGGCAGTTGGAGCGTCAGCGTGCCGACGGCGGATCTCAGCAATCTGACCGCCAGTCAGTACACGGTCAGCGCCTCGGTAAGCGATAAAGCAGGCAACCCGGCGTCCACCACTCACGGGCTGGCGGTGGATCTCACCGTGCCGGTGCTGACCATCAACACCGTCTCCGGCGATGACATTATTAACGCCGCCGAACACGGACAGGCGCTGGTGATCTCCGGTTCCAGCACGGGCGGGGAACCGGGCGATGTCATCACCGTCACGTTAAACAGTAAAACCTACACCACCACGCTGGATGCTTCCGGCAACTGGAGCGTCGGCGTTCCGCTGTCAGATGTCAATGCGCTGGGCAGCGGCCCGCAAACCATCACAGCTACCATTACCGACGCGGCAGGCAACAGCGATGATGCCAGCCGCACGGTCACCGTGAATCTGACCGCGCCAACCATTGGCATCAACACTATCGCCAGCGATGACGTGATTAACGCCACGGAAAAAGGCGCGGATCTGCAAATTACCGGTACCAGTAATCAACCCGCACGCACCACCATTACGGTGACGCTGAACGGGCAAAATTACACCGCCACCACAGATGCTTCCGGCAACTGGAGTGCCACGGTGCCAGCCTCCGCTGTCGGTGCGCTGGGCGAAGCCAGTTACACGGTGACGGCGAACGTCACCGATAGCGCAGGCAACAGCAATTCCGCCAGCCATAACGTGCTGGTCAACAGCGCGCTGCCTGCCGTCACCATTAACGCGGTGGCGACCGACGATATTATTAACGATGCCGAGTCGGGAAATGCCCAGACCATCAGCGGGCAGGTGACGGGGGCCGCGGCGGGAGATACCGTTACCATCACGCTGGGCGGCAACACCTACACCGCCACAGTGCAGGCCAATTTAAGCTGGAGCGTTAGCGTGCCGGCGGCGGATATTCAGGCGCTGGGCAACGGCGACCTGACGGTTAATGCCTCGGTCACCAACGGCGTGGGCAATACCGGCAACGGCTCGCGCGATATCACGATCGACGCCAATCTGCCTGGCCTGCGGGTCGATACCGTGGCGGGCGATGATGTTATTAACAGCATTGAGCACAATCAGGCGCTGGTGATCACCGGCAGCAGCAGCGGATTAACGGCGGGAACGGCGTTAACGGTCGAGATTAACAACGTTACTTATGGCGCGACGGTATTAGCCGACGGCACGTGGAGCCTCGGTATTCCGGCGGCAGACGTCAGCAACTGGCCTGCGGGTACGGTGGATATTACGGTAAGCGGCACCAACAGCGCCGGAACAACCTCTACCATTACCCATCCGGTTACCGTCGATCTGGCGGCGGTTGCCATCACCATTAACACCCTTTCCGGCGATGATGTGATCAACGCCGTGGAGAAAGGCGAAACGCTGGTGGTGAGCGGCAGCACCAGCGGTGTCGAAGCCGGGCAGACAGTGACCGTCACCTTTGGCGGCAAAAGTTACACCACCACCGTTGAAGCCAACGGCAGCTGGACGGTGAATGTGCCGCCTGCCGATCTTGCTTCGCTGCCGGACGGCGCGGGCAACGTGCAGGCGAGCGTCAGTAATATTAACGGCAACAGCGCCCAGGCGGATCGCGCGTATAGCGTTGATGCCACCGCGCCGCTTGTGACCATCAACACCATCGCCAGCGACGATATCCTTAACGTGAGCGAAGCGGGCGCAGGGATCACCATCAGCGGCACCACCACGGCACAGGTCGGGCAGACGCTGACCGTCACGCTGAATAACAACACTTACCAGACCACCGTTCAGGCGGATGGCACCTGGAGCGTGAATGTTCCGGCAACGGATTTAAGCGGATTAACCGCCAGCAGTTATACCGTGACTGCGACGGTGAGCGACAAAGCGGGCAACCCGGCAAGCGCCGATCACGCGCTGGCGGTGGACGTTACCGCGCCGGATCTCACCATTAACACCGTCGCGGGCGATGACATTATCAACGCCATCGAACACGGGCAGGCGCTGGTGGTCAGCGGCACCAGCACGGGCGCGGCGGCGGGTGATGTGGTCACGGTTAACCTGAACGGTAAAAACTACACCACCACGCTGGACGCCTCCGGTAACTGGAGCGTGGGTATTCCGGCGGCGGATGTCACGGCGCTGTCAACCGGTAGCCAGACGATCACCGCCAGCCTGAGCGATCGCGCGGGCAACAGCGACAGCACGACTCACGATGTGACCGTTGATCTCAGCGGCCCGACGCTGAGCATCAATACCGTCTCCGGCGATGATATTATTAATAATGCGGAGAAAACTCAGGATCTGACCATCAGCGGCGGCTCCAGCGGTCTGGCGACTGGCACCACGGTCACCGTGATGTTGAACGGCCTGGCGTACAGCGCCACCACCGACGGTACCGGCAACTGGAGCGTTACCGTGCCCGCTTCGGCGGTTGGCGCACTGGGCGAGGCGGTATACCAGATTAGCGCCAGCGCCACCGACAGCGCGGGCAACAGCGGCAGCACCACCCATACGGTGAATGTCGAATCGCTCCTGCCTGGGGTAATCATTAATACCGTGGCGGGCGATGACATTATCAACGCCGCTGAAATCGCCGTTAATCAGACCATCAGCGGTCAGGTCACGGGAACAGCGGTTGCGGGGAATACGGTGATTGTCACCATTGGCGGCAATCAATATAACGCCACCGTGCAGTCAGATTTAAGCTGGAGCGTCAGCGTACCTGCGAACGTTTTGCAAGCGCTGGGCAACGGTGAACTGACCATCAGCGCCTCGGTGACTAATTCCGCAAATAATACCGGCACCGCAACGCACGACATCGTGATAGACGCCAACCTGCCTGGTCTGCGCGTCGATACCGTAGCAGGCGATGATGTGGTCAATATTATCGAGCATGGTCAGGCTCTGGTGGTCACCGGTAGCAGTACCGGACTGGCGGCGGGGGCGGCGTTGACGGTGGTTATCAATAGCGTCACCTACGGCGCAACGGTACTCGCCGATGGCAGCTGGAGCGTCGGCGTTCCGGCGGCAGATGTCACAAACTGGCCTGCGGGGACGGTCAATATTGCCGTCTCTGGCACGAATACCGCCGGAACCACAACCAGCATTACTCATCCGGTCACGGTCGATCTCGCAGCCGTGGCGATTACCATTAACACCCTTTCCACTGACGATGTAATTAATGCCGCTGAAAAAGGCTCTGATTTGCAGCTTTCCGGCACCACCTCCGGCGTGGAAGCGGGGCAGACCATCACCGTTATCTTCGGCGGCAAAAGCTACACCACCACGGTTGCCACGGGCGGCACCTGGGGGCTAACGATCCCAGCCGCCGATCTCGCAACCTTGCCGGACGGCGCAGCAAACGTCCAGGCCAGCGTCAGCAATGTCGCTGGCAACAGTGCCCAGGCAACGCATGCATACAGCGTTGATGCCACTGCACCCTCCGTCACCATCAACACCATCGCCACGGACGATATTCTTAACGCCGCCGAAGCGGGATCGGCGCTGACCATCAGCGGCACCAGCACGGCAGAAGCCGGGCAGACGGTGACCGTGACGCTTAACGGCGTCAATTACAGCGGCAACGTGCAGGCAGACGGAAGCTGGAGCGTCAGCGTCCCGACCGGCGATTTAGCTAACCTCACTGCCAGCCCCTATACGGTGAGCGCAGCGGTCAGCGACAAAGCCGGAAATCCGGCTTCGGCAACGCATAATCTGACGGTGGATCTTGTTGCGCCGGTCGTTACCATTAACACGGTGGCGGGCGATGACATCATTAACGCCACAGAACATGCACAGGCGCAGATTATCAGCGGCTCGGCAACGGGCGCGACTACCGGTAACACGGTTTCCGTGACCATTGGCACGACCACCTACACCACCGTGCTGGACGCCAACGGCAACTGGAGCATCGGCGTGCCTGCCAGCGTGATTTCCGCACTGGCGCAGGGCGATGTCACCATTACCGCCACGGTCACCGACTCCGCAGGCAACAGTGGTACGGCCTCGCACACTGTCACCGTGGCGCTCGGCGCTCCGGTACTTAGCATTAACACCATTGCCGTCGACGACATCATTAATGCCACGGAGAAAAGCGCGGATCTGGCGATTTCCGGCACCAGCGACCAGCCTGCGGGCACGCAGATAACCGTTACGCTCAACGGGCAAAATTACACCACCACTGCCGATGCATCCGGTAACTGGAGCGTGACCGTTCCGGCGTCACGGGTGAGCGCCCTCGGTGAAGCCACTTACACGGTGACCGCCGCCGCTACTGACTCTGATGGCAACAGCGGTTCCGCCAGCCATAACGTGCAGGTTAATACCGCGCTGCCGGGCGTCACCATTAACGTTGTCGCGAGCGACGATATTATTAACGCTGCCGAAGCGGGCGTGGACCAGACCATCAGCGGGCAGGTGACGGGCGCGGCAGCGGGCGATACGGTGACCGTCACGCTCGGCGGGGCGACTTACACCGCCACGGTGCAGGCGAATTTAAGCTGGAGCGTCGATGTTCCGGCCTCCGCGCTACAGGCGTTGGGTAACGGTGAGCTGACCATTTCGGCTTCGGTAACGAACAGCGTAGGCAATACCGGTAACGGCACGCGTGAAATCACCATCGACGCGAATCTGCCCGGTCTGCGAATTGACACCGTGGCGGGCGATGATGTGATCAACATTATCGAGCACGATCAGGCGCTGGTGATTACCGGCAGCAGCTCCGATCTGGCAGCGGGCAGCAACGTCACGCTGACCATTAACGGGCAAACCTATGTTGCGGCGGTACTGGCGGATGGCTCATGGAGCGTCGGCGTTCCGGCGGTGGATGTCAGCGCCTGGCCTGCGGGGACGGTCACGATTACGGCGAGCGGTAGCACCACAGCCGGAAATTCGGTCAGCGTTACGCATCCGGTGACTGTCGATCTCTCGGCGATTGCCGTCAGCATCAACGCCATTACCGCCGATGATGTGATTAACGCTGCTGAAAAAGGCGCGGCGTTAACGCTCACCGGCAGCACTTCTGGTGTCGAAGCCGGACAAACGGTCACCGTGACCTTTGGCGGCAAAACTTACACTGCAAGCGTCGCGGCTAACGGTTCCTGGAGTACCACGGTTCCGGCGGCAGATATGGCAGCCCTGCGTGATGGCGATGCCAGCGCACAGGCCAGCGTCAGCAATGTTAACGGCAACAACGCCACTACTACCCACGCTTACAGCGTCGATGCCAGCGCGCCAACGGTGGCCATTAACACTATTGCAGGCGACGATATTCTTAACGCCGCCGAAGCGGGGGCTGCGCTGACTATCACTGGCAGCAGCACGGCGGAAGCGGGGCAGACGGTGACCGTCACCCTCAATGGCGAAAACTATACCGGCACCGTACAGACGGACGGCAGCTGGAGCGTCAGTGTACCGCCAGCCGACTTAAGCGCCCTGACCGCCAGCAACTACACCGTTAGCGCGGCGGTGAGCGACAAAGCCGGAAACCCGGCCTCGGTTAATCACAACCTGACGGTGGATACTTCTGTTCCGGTCGTCACCATCAACACGGTGGCAGGCGATGATGTGATCAACGCGACGGAACACGCCCAGGCGCAGATCATCAGCGGCTCCGCCACCGGTGCGGCAACCGGTAGCACCGTGACGGTGACTATCGGCACAAATACCTTCACCACCGTGCTGGATGCCAGCGGTAACTGGAGCGTCGGCGTTCCGGCAAGCGTCGTCTCGGCGCTGGCGAACGGCACGGTGACCATTAACGCCAGCGTCACCGATGCCGCCGGAAACAGCGGCAGCGCCACGCATCAGGTGATGGTCAATACTGGCCTGCCGTTAATTACCTTTAACGCCATCAGCGGCGATAACGTCCTGAACGCCGATGAAAAAGGCCAGCCGTTGACCATTAGCGGTAGCAGTACGGGGTTGGCGACCGGTGCACAGGTTACCGTCACACTCAACGGTCATAACTACAGCGCTACCACCGACGCGGCGGGCAACTGGACGTTAACCGTGCCGGTAAGCGATCTGGCGGCCCTAGGTCAGGCTAACTATACCGTCAGCGCCAGCGCCACCAGTGCAGCAGGCAACACCGCCAGCAGCCAGGCGAATTTACTGGTCGACAGCGGCCTGCCGGGCGTCACCATCAACACCGTGGCAGGCGACGATATTATCAACGCCGCCGAAGCGGGAGCCGCTCAAACCGTCAGCGGGGTGGTGACTCGCGCCGCCGCTGGCGATACGGTCACCGTGACGCTTGGCGGCAACACTTATACTGCACAAGTTCAGGCCGATTTAAGCTGGAGCTTCAGCGTTCCGGCAGCCGATCTCCAGGCGCTGGGCAATGGCGATTTAACCATTACCGCCTCGGTCACCAACGCGAATGGCAACACCGGCAGCGGCACGCGGGATATCACCATTGATGCCAACCTGCCGGGGCTGCGGGTGGATACGGTGGCGGGCGATGATATCGTCAACAGCATTGAACACGGGCAGGCGCTGGTAATCACCGGCGGCAGTAGCGGCCTGAATGCAGGCGCAGCGCTGACGGTCACCATCAACGGTGTGGCCTATGCCGCCACGGTACAGGCAGACGGGAGCTGGAGTGTCGGCATTCCGGCGGCAAACGTTAGCGCCTGGCCTGCGGGGGCGTTAACCGTTGACGTGACAGGCCAGAGCAGCGCCGGAAATCCGGTCAGCGTCAGCCATCCGTTCACCGTCGATTTAACGGCGGTGGCAATCAGCATCAACACCGTTGCCAGCGATGACGTAATTAACGCCGCCGAGAAAGGTGCCGACCTGACCCTTTCTGGCAGCACCAGCGGAATTGAAAGCGGGCAAACCGTTACCGTCACTTTTGGCGGTAAAACCTACACTGCAAGCGTCGCCGCCAACGGTAGCTGGAGTGTGAACGTTCCAGCGGCAGATCTGGCAACTCTGCCAGACGGCGCGGCGAACGTGCAGGCTAGTGTCAGCAGCGCGAGCGGTAACAGTGCCTCGGCGACCCATGCGTATAGCGTTGACGCCAGCGCACCGACGCTCACCATTAACACCATCGCCAGCGACGATATTCTTAACGCCACGGAGGCGGGAAGCCCGCTCACCATCAGCGGCACCAGCACCGCCGAAACCGGGCAGACGGTGACCGTCACCCTTAATGGCGCAACCTACACCGGCACTGTACAGGCGGACGGTAGCTGGAGCGTCAGTTTTCCTACTTCAGCCTTAGGCGTGCTGACCGCAAGCAATTACACCGTCAGCGCCACGGTCAACGACAAAGCGGGCAACCCCGGCAGCACCAGCCATAATCTGGCGGTAGACACCACCGCGCCGGTTCTTACCATTAACACCGTGGCAGGCGATGACATCATCAACGACGCTGAACACGCTCAGGCGCTGGTGATTTCCGGCACCAGCACGGGCGGGGAAGCGGGCGATGTGGTGAGCGTTGTGCTCAACGGCAAAACCTACACCACCACCCTGGATGCCTCCGGCAACTGGAGCGTTGGCGTTCCAGCGGCGGATGTTGCGGCGTTGGGTAGCGGTGCGCAGACCATCACCGCCAGCGTCAGCGATCGGGCAGGCAACAGTGACGACGCCAGCCGCACCGTGACCGTCAGCCTCAGCGCGCCAGTGATTAGCATCAACACCATCGCGGGCGATGATGTGATCAACGCGACGGAAAAAGGATCCGATCTGGCGCTTTCCGGCACCAGCGATCAGCCTGCGGGTACGGCGATCACCGTTACGCTGAACGGACAAAACTACAGCGCCACTACCGACGCCTCCGGCAACTGGAGCGTAACCGTGCCCGCCTCGGCGGTCAGTGCGCTGGGCGAAGCCACCTACAGCGTGACGGCGAGCGTCACCAATGCTCAGGGTAACAGCAGCACCGCCAGCCATAACGTGCAGGTCAATACCGCGCTACCGGGCGTTACCATTAATCCGGTGGCGACGGACGATATTATTAACGCCGCAGAAGCAGGCAGCGCGCAAACTATCAGCGGCCAGGTAACCGGTGCGGCGGCGGGCAGCACCGTCACCGTTGAACTGGGCGGTAAAACTTACACCGCCACCGTCCAGGCTGATTTAAGCTGGAGTGTGAGCGTACCTGCCGCCGACTGGCAGGCGCTGGGTAACGGTGAGTTAACCGTTGACGCCTCGGTAACCAACGCCGTTGGCAACACCGGCAGCGGCACGCGCGATATCACCATCGATGCCAGTCTGCCCGGCCTGCGGGTGGATACCGTCGCGGGTGATGATGTGGTCAATATTATCGAACACGCTCAGGCGCAGGTGATCACCGGCACCAGCTCCGGCTTTGCGGCAGGCACGGCGCTGACCGTGGTGATAAATAACCAAACTTACGCCGCCACGGTACTGGCGAACGGCAGCTGGAGCGTCGGCGTTCCGGCGGCGGATGTCAGCAACTGGCCTGCGGGAACGCTGAATATTACCGTTAGCGGGGCGAACAGTGCCGGAACGCAGACCAGCATTACCCATCCGTTGACCGTTGATCTCACCGCCGTCGCCATCAGCATGAACAGCATCACCAGCGATGATGTGATTAACGCCGCCGAAAAAGGCGCGGCGCTAACGCTCTCCGGCAGCACATCCGGCATCGAAGCGGGGCAAACCGTTACTGTGACCTTTGGCGGTAAAACCTACACCACCACGGTGGCGGCTAACGGTAGCTGGAGCACCACCGTTCCGGCTGCGGATATGGCGGCTCTGCGTGACGGCGATGCCAGCGCCCAGGTGCGGGTGACTAACGTCAACGGCAACAGCGCTACGGCAACGCACGAATACAGCGTCGATAGCGCCGCGCCAACGGTGACCATCAACACCATTGCCAGCGATAACATCATCAACGCCAGCGAAGCGGCGGCGGGCGTAACGGTTTCCGGCACCAGCACCGCGGAAACTGGGCAGACACTCACCGTTACGCTTAACGGCACTAACTACCAGACCACGGTGCAGGCGGACGGCAGCTGGAGCTTAACGATGCCCGCCAGCGACTTAACCGCGCTGGCCAATAACGGCTACACCCTGACCGCCACGGTCAGCGATCAGGCGGGTAACCCTGGCAGCGCCAGCAAAGGTGTGACCGTCGATACCACCGCGCCCGTCATCAGTTTCAACACCGTGGCGGGCGATGATGTGATTAACAACGTCGAACACACTCAGGCGCAGATTATCAGTGGCACCGCCACGGGCGCGGTGGCGGGCGACCGCCTGGTGGTGACCATCGCCGGGCAGCAGTATGTCACCAGCACCGATGCCAGCGGCAACTGGAGCGTTGGCGTGCCTGCCAGCGTGATTTCCGGCCTTGCGGACGGCACGGTGACCATCAGCGCCACCATTACCGATAGCGCAGGCAACAGCAGCACGCAGACGCACAACGTGCAGGTAAACACGGCGGCAGTGTCGCTCTCGGTCAGCACCATCAGCGGCGATAATATTATTAACGCCGCCGAAGCGGGCAGTGCGCTGACCCTGATCGGCACAGGAACGAACTTTGCCGCAGGTACAGTAGTGACCGTATTGCTTAACGGCAAAGGCTACAGCGCTACCATTCAGAACAACGGGAGCTGGAGTGTGAACGTGCCTGCGGCGGACGTTGCAGCACTGGCGGATGGCACCAGCTACACGGTTAGCGCCTCCGCGCAGGACAGCGCCGGAAACAGCGCCACGGCCTCGCGCAGCGTGGCGGTGGATCTCACCGCGCCGGTTATCAGCATCAACACCGTTTCGACGGACGACCGACTCAACGCCGCCGAACAACAGCAGCCGTTAACCCTTAACGGCTCGACCAGCGCGGAAGTAGGGCAGACGGTCACCGTCACCTTTGGCGACAAAACCTATACCGCCACGGTTGCCGCCAATGGCACCTGGGCGCTTAACGTGCCTGCGGCGGATCTTGCCGCGCTCGGGCAGGGCGCGCAGACTATTACCGCCAGCGTGAACGATCGCGCGGGCAATCCCGGTCAAACCACGCACGCCCTGACCGTCGATACCGTTGCGCCCACGGTGACCATCGCCACGGTGGCGGGTGACGATATTATCAACAACGCCGAGCAGCTTGCCGGGCAGACCATCAGCGGTACCACCACCGCTGAAGTGGGCCAGACGGTGACCGTCACCTGTAACGGTCAGAGCTGGACTGCAACGGTCGGCAGCGGCGGAAGCTGGTCGGTGTTTATTCCGGCGCAGCAGTTTGCCGGATTAAGCGACGGCAGCTACACCATTAGCGCGACGGTTAGCGATCAGGCCGGAAACCCCGGCAGCGCCAGCCGTGGCGTGACGCTGAATGGCGATGTGCCTACTGTCACCATCAACACCTTTGCAGGTGATGATGTGGTGAATGCGGCGGAACACGGCTCGTCTTTGGTTATCAGCGGCACCACCACCGCCCCAGTCGGGCAGACGCTGACCCTGACCTTAAACGGCAAAACCTACACCACCACGGTACAGACCGGCGGTAGCTGGAATTACACCCTCGGCAGCGCCGATGTCACCGCGCTGGCGGACGGCAACGCCTACGTGATTAACGCCTCGGTGAGCAACGCTATCGGCAACACCGGCAGCAGCAATCACACCATTACTGTCGATCTCAGCGCCCCGGCGATGGGCATTAATATCGATTCCCTGCAAGCCGACACTGGCCTTAGCGCCAGCGACTTTATCACCAGCGTCAGTCCGGTGGTGGTCAACGGCTCCCTCACCGCCGCGCTTGCCAGTAACGAGACGGCGCAAATCAGTATCGACGGCGGCGTAACCTGGACCACGCTTACCGTTACCGGCACGACCTGGCGCTATAACGACAGCCGCACGCTGACCGATGGCAACTATCTCTATCAGGTGCGGGTGATTGACGCGGCGGGCAACGTCGGTGCCACCGACAGCCAGAATGTGGTGATCGACACCATCGCGCCAGATCCCGCGGTGAAAACCATCGCCATTAGCGCAATCACTACCGATACGGGCTTGATCGCTAACGATTTTGTCACCAGCGACACCACGCTTGCGGTGAGCGGCACGCTGGGGGCGGCGCTTTCTGCCGGTGAGTTCGCGCAAATCAGCATTGATGGCGGCACCACCTGGCAGAATCTTTCGGTAAGCGGTTTGACCTGGACATATCTCGACGGGCGGACGCTGAGCGACGGTAATTACAACTATCAGGTGCGGGTGATCGACACCGCCGGAAATATCGGCGCGACTGCCAGCCAGATAGTCACCGTGGATACCACCGCGCCGCTGGCGAGCAAAACCATCGCCATTGCGGGCATTAGCGATGACACCGGGTTAAGCAGCAGCGATTTCGTTACTCGCGACACTACGCTTACCGTGCGCGGTACGCTCGGAGCGGCGCTTGCCGCCGATGAACGGGCGCAAATCAGCCTCGACGGCGGCGTTACCTGGACCACCTTAACCGTTATCGGCACCAGCTGGAGCTATGCCGATGGTCGCACACTGACCGACGGCACCTGGAACTACACGGTGCGGGTGGTGGATCTGGCGCGGAACGTCGGGCAGACGGCGACGCAAAACGTGGTGGTCGATACCACCAGCCCGGAAGCGGCGAAAAGCATCACCATTACCGGTATCAGCGATGACACCGGAGCCAGCAGCAGCGATTTTATTACCAGCGACACCACGCTTACCGTGCGCGGCGTGCTGGGGGCGGCGCTCGGCGCTAACGAGTTCGCGCAAATCAGTACCGACAACGGCGCAACCTGGGTGAACGTAACGCTGGCGGCAGACGGCCTGAACTGGAGTTACGTTGACGGACGCACGCTAACGAATGGCACGACGACCTGGCAGGTGCGGGTGGTCGATCTTGCGGGTAACGTTGGCGCAACCAGCAGCCAGTCGGCGCAGATCGACACCGTTAACCCGGCGCAGGTGTTGACCATCGCCAGCATCAGCACCGACACGGGGAGTTCGGCAACTGACTTTATCACCAGTGACACCACGCTCACCCTAACCGGTTCGCTGGGGGCGGGGCTTGCCAGCGGCGAAGTGGCGCAGATTAGCCTCGATGGCGGCGCGACCTGGATCACACTCACCACCAACGGCACGCAGTGGACCTACACTGACAGCCGCACGCTGACCGACGGCAGCTATGTTTATCAGGTGCGGGTGCTGGATCTGGCGGGGAACACCGGCCCGGTGGTGTCGAAAACGGTGGTGGTCGATACGATTAACCCTACCGCCACGCCGACCATTGTGTCGTATACCGATGATGTCGGGCAGCGGCAGGGGACATTAAGCAGTTCGCAGGCCACCGACGACACTACGCCATTGCTGAACGGCGTGCTCTCCGCGCCGCTTGCCAGCGGTGAAGTGGTTTACCTCTACCGCAACGGCCTGCTGTTAGGCGCGGTGACGATGGTCGGCGCGCTGAACTGGACCTACAGCGACAGCGGGCTGGTCAGCGGTGCCTACACCTACAGCGCGCGAGTGGTGGATTTGGCGGGGAATATCACCTCCTCCAGTGATTTTGTCCTGACGGTCGATACCTCTATTCCGACCACGCTGGCGCAAATCACCAGCCAGACCACGCGCGATACTACGCCGATTATCAGCGGGGTGATCACGGCGGCACTCGCCAGCGGGCAGTATGTTGAAGTGGTGATCAACGGCAAAACTTACACCTCTGAACCGGGCGGTGCGGTGGTAGTCGATCCGGCGCACAACACCTGGTATGTACAGTTGCCGGATACCGATGCGCTGACAGTTTCCGCGACCGCCTATACCGTTACTGCGCAGGTAAAAAGTTCGGCGGGTAACGGCAATAACGCCAATATTAGCAACGGCACGGTGACGGTTAACGCGGCGATTGATTACACACCGACCTGGACTACCGCCAGCAAAACCACCGCCTGGGGGTTGACCTACGGCCTCGACTCGCACGGGATGTGGACGGTGCTGGCAAACCAGCAGGTAATGCAATCGACTGACCCACTCACCTGGTCGAAGACCGCGCTGACGCTGTATCAGAGCGGCAACAACTATGCCACCAGCTCCATCGCCGATTACGACCGTAACGGTACGGGCGATCTGTTTATCACCCGTGATGACTACGGTACAGGCTATATCAACGGCTTTACCAATAACGGCGATGGCACCTTTTCCAGCGCTATTCAGGTCACCGTCGGCACCCTGACGTGGTACGGCTCGATTGTGGCATTTGATAAAGAGGGCGACGGCTATCTCGACTTCTGGATTGGCGACGCGGGCGGGCCGGACTCCAACACCTTCCTGTGGAACAACGCAGGTACGCTGGTAGGTAACTCCACCACGTCGAACAGCGGCGGTAGCGCCACGGTGGGCGGGGCGGTGACGGGGTATCTTTCGCTCAACGAAGGTTCTGGCGTCGATCTGAACAATGACGGCAGGATCGACCTGGTTCAGCACACCTATAACCTGAACAACTATTACACGCTATCTTCGCTCATCAACCAGGGGAATGGGACGTTTGTCTGGGGGCAGAACACCATTAACACCTTCCTCAGCACGGCGGGCAGCGGTGGTAACTCGACGTCTGTCTCCATGACCTGGGCGGATTTCGATGGTGATGGCGATATGGATCTCTTCCTGCCCGCCAGCCAGGGAAGAGCTAACTACGGCTCCCTGTTATTCAACACCAACGGCGTGCTGGGCAGTCCGGTGGCGGTGGGCGCAACGGCAACCACCTACGCCAGCCAGTTTAGCGTGGCGGTGGACTGGAACCACGACGGCCTGATGGATATCGCCCGTATCGCCCAGACCGGACAATCGTATCTTTACACCAACGTTGGTGGTGCCAGCAACTGGACACAATCGGCCCTCGGCGGCAGCCAGAGCGGTACCACCAGCGGCGTGGCGGCAATGGACTACGACTGGGACGGCGCGGTGGATGTACTGGTGACCAAACAGTCGGGCAGCGTGTTCCTGATCCGCAACACCAACACGGTGAGCTACGGCACTTCGCTACACCTGCGCATCACCGATCCCAACGGCATTAACGTCTATTACGGCAATACCGTAAAACTGTACAACTCGGCGGGGGTGCTGGTCGCCACGCAAATCATTAACCCGCAGTCGGGGATGGGGGTTAACGACACCTCGGCGCTGGTCAACTTCTACGGGCTGAATGCCGGAGAAACCTACAACGCGGTGCTGATCAAATCCACTGGCACCACCGCCAGCAATATCGACCAGACGGTCAACACCAGCTGGGGCGGCTTACAGGCCACCGATGCCACTCACGCTTACGACCTCAGCGCCGAAGCAGGCACCGCGAGCAACAATGGCAAGTTCGTCGGCACGGGCTATAACGACACCTTCTTTGCCACCGCAGGCACCGACACTTACGACGGCTCCGGCGGCTGGGTGTACAACTCCGGCACCGGAACGTGGCTGGCGAATGGCGGGATGGACGTGGTTGATTTCCGCCTCTCGACGGTGGGCGTGACCGCGAACTTAAGCAGCACCGCCGCGCAGGCCACCGGCTTTAACACCTCAACATTCACGAATATTGAAGGTATTTCCGGCTCGAATTTTAACGACACTCTGACCGGCAGCAGCGGCGATAACCAACTGGAAGGGCGCGGCGGTAACGACACGCTCAACATCGGCAACGGCGGCCACGACACCTTGCTCTATAAACTGCTCAACGCCAGCGACGCGACCGGCGGCAACGGCTCAGACGTGGTGAATGGCTTTACGGTAGGGACATGGGAAGGCACCGCCGACACCGATCGCATTGATATCCGCGAGTTGTTACAGGGCAGCGGCTACACCGGCAACGGCAAAGCCAGCTACGTCAACGGCGTGGCAACGCTGGATGCGCAGGCCGGAAACATCGGTGATTTTGTCAAAGTCACCCAGAGCGGCAGCGACACCATCGTGCAGATCGACCGCGACGGCACGGGCGGCACTTTTGCGGCAACTAACGTGGTCACGCTGACGGGCGTGCATACCGACCTTGCCACTTTGCTGGCGAATCATCAGCTGATGGTGGTGTAGATAATGAAAAAAAATGCCCAGTCCGTGGAAGCCTGGCTGGAGGCGATGATCGCCGTGGCGCGTTATTACCGCCTCGATTTTTCCCAGGAGAACGTGCGCGCGACCGTCAACTGGGAGCGCGACAGTAAGCGGGAAGAGTTGCTCACCGACATGGCGCGGCAACTGGGAATGGGGCTGCGGCTGGTGGAGTTTTCCGCTGATTCGCTTAACCCCTGGCGGCTGCCGCTGATTGCGGTGTTTGATAATCAGCAGATTGGCGTGATCACCCGCCGCGACAATCACGACAATATCAGCGTTCAGTTCAGCGGTGACGAAGGGCTGGAAACCACGCTTAACGTCGCGGATGTTGAGGATAAAATCGTTGAACTGGCGCTGCTGCGCCCGCTCAGCGCCATCCCTGACGCGCGGGTAGATGACTACATTCGCCCGTATCAGGCGAACTGGTTCTGGAATCTCTCGCTGAAGGACTGGCGGCGTTACGGCGATATTATGCTGGCCTCGCTGGTGGCGAACGTGCTGGCGCTGGCGGCGATGATTTTCTCGATGCAGGTTTACGACCGCGTCGTTCCGGCGCAGTCCTACCCGACGCTGTGGGTGCTGTTCGCCGGGGTGATGATGGCGATCCTGTTTGAATTCTGTATGCGCATGGTGCGCACGCACCTTTCCGATGTGATTGGTAAGCGGGCAGATCTGCGCATTTCGGATCGCGTTTTTGGTCACGCATTACGGCTGAAAAATAACGTGCGATCGAAATCCACCGGATCGTTTATCTCGCAGATCCGCGAACTGGAATCGGTGCGGGAGCTGATCACCTCCACCACTATTGGTGCAGTGGCGGATCTGCCGTTCTTCCTGCTGTTTGTCTTTATTTTGTGGATGATTGGCGGCTGGCTGGTGCTGGTGGTTTTGCTGGCGCTGCCGTTATTGGTGATCCCCGGCCTGCTGGTACAACGCCCGCTGGCGCGGCTGGCGAACGAAGGGATGCGCGAGTCGGCGGTGCGTAACGCTACGCTGGTGGAAGCCGTGCAGTCGATTGAAGACATTAAACTGCTGCGCGCTGAACAGCGTTTTCAGAATCAGTGGAATCACACTAACGACGTGGCCTCGTCCATCAGCATGAAGCAACGTTTTCTCACCGGGCTACTGCTCACCTGGACGCAGGAAGTGCAATCCATCGTCTACGTCGTGGTGCTGTTGGTGGGCTGCTTTATGGTAATGAACGGTGACATGACTACCGGCGCGCTGGTCGGGACGACGATCCTGGCTTCGCGCACCATCGCGCCGCTGTCGCAGATATCTGGCGTGCTCTCGCGCTGGCAGCAGGCGAAAGTGGCGCGCAACGGACTTGATGAACTGATGAAGCGCCCGGTGGATCAGCCGGAGCACGGCAAACTGGTGCATAAAGCGGTGCTACACGGCAATTATCAGTTCAGCAACGCTATCTTTTATTACGACGAAGAAGAGAAAATTGCCGATGTGGCGATTGGCAAACTCAACATTCAGGCCGGAGAGAAAATCGCCATTCTTGGGCGCAACGGCGCGGGTAAATCAACGCTACTGCAAATGCTCGCCGGAATGCGTATCGCCCAGCAGGGGCAGGTGCTGCTGGATAACATCAGCATCGGTCAGCTTGATCCGGCGGATCTGCGCCGCGACATGGGGCTGCTGAGCCAGACCGGGAGACTCTTTTTCGGTTCGCTGCGGGAAAACCTGACGATGGGGATGCCGGAAGCCAGCGATGAAGATATCGAACGCGCATTAACCCTCAGCGGGGCGCTGCCGTTTGTGCAGAAGCAGAAAAACGGCCTCAACTACATGATTCAGGAAGGGGGATTTGGCCTCTCTGGTGGTCAGCGGCAAACGCTGCTGCTGGCGCGGCTGCTCATCTCTCAACCCAATATCGTGCTGCTCGATGAACCCAGCGCCTCGCTGGACGAAATGGCGGAAGCGCATTTAATCGAACAACTGAAACAGTGGATTGGCCATCGCACGCTGATTATCGCCACTCACCGCACGGCGATGCTGCAACTGGTGGACCGCATTATCGTGATGGATCAGGGGCGGATTGTGATGGATGGCGCGAAAGAGGCCATTTTGCGTGAACAGAGCGAACCCACGGCGCGACGGGTGGTGTTGCAGGAGAAGAATAAGGGGTCTGCCGCATGAACGGACAACTGCAATACAACCGTGGCCTGACTGAACCCCGCTTGCCGCGTTCGGCGCTGGCGGTACGCGTTACCGCTGTGATGCTGCTCTGTTTTCTCGGCTGGGCGTGGTACTTCCAGCTTGATGAAGTCACCACCGGCAGCGGCACGGTAGAACCCTCCGGGCGCGAACAGGTGGTGCAGTCGCTGGAAGGCGGAATTCTGTATCATCTCGACGTCAAGGTTGGCGATATTGTTGAACAGGGCCAGCCACTGGCGCAGCTTAACCGCACCAAAACGGAATCCGACGTCCAGGAAGCAATGTCGCGGCTGTACGCGGCGCTGGCAACCTCGGCGCGGCTGCGGGCGGAAGTGAGTAATAAACCGCTGGTCTTCCCTGACGAACTGAATAAATTCCCCGAACTTATCGAGTCGGAAACGGCGTTGTACAACACTCGCCGCGATGGGCTGAACAAAGCCACCACCGGGCTGACGCAGGGGATTAGCCTGGTCAACCGCGAACTGGCGATGACCCAGCCGCTGGTAAAACAGGGGGCGGCGAGCAGCGTTGAAGTGCTGCGCCTGCAACGCCAGGCCAATGAACTGGAAAACAAACTCAGCGACGTGCGCACGCAATACTACGTTCAGGCGCGCGAAGAGTTAGCAAAAGCCAATGCGGAAGTGGAAACCCAGCGTTCGGTGATCCGTGGACGGGAAGACTCCCTCACCCGGCTCAACTTTACCGCGCCGGTACGTGGCATTGTTCAGGACATTGACGTCACCACGGTTGGCGGCGTTATTGCCCCCGGTGGTAAACTGATGACCATCGTGCCGCTGGATGAGCAACTGCTGATCGAGGCAAAAATCTCCCCGCGCGATGTGGCGTTTATCCATCCGGGGCAAAAATCGCTGGTGAAAATAACCGCCTACGATTACTCCATCTACGGCGGCCTGCCGGGAGAAGTGGCGGTGATATCACCAGACACCGTGCAGGATGAAGTACGGCGCGATGTTTATTACTATCGGGTGTACATTCGCACTTTCAGCAACCATCTGGAAAATAAAAGCAAACAGCAGTTTCCGATATTCCCCGGTATGGTGGCGACGGTCGATATCCGCACCGGCAAAAAAAGCGTGCTGGATTATCTGTTGAAACCCTTTAACAAAGCACAGGAGGCGTTGCGCGAACGATGAACATCAGCGATGTAGCAAAAATTACCGGCCTGACCAGCAAAGCCATTCGCTTCTATGAAGAGAAGGGGCTGGTGACGCCGCCGATGCGCAGCGAAAACGGTTATCGCACCTACACGCAGCAGCATCTCAACGAACTGACCTTACTGCGCCAGGCACGGCAGGTGGGCTTTAACCTGGAAGAGAGCGGCGAGCTGGTGAATCTGTTTAACGACCCGCAGCGGCACAGCGCCGACGTCAAACGGCGCACGCTGGAGAAGGTGGCGGAGATCGAACGACACATTGAGGAGCTGCAATCCATGCGCGACCAGCTGCTGGCACTGGCGAATGCCTGCCCTGGCGATGACAGCGCCGACTGCCCGATTATCGAAAATCTCTCCGGCTGCTGTCATCATCGGGCGGGGTGAAAATCAGTTAATCCCCGTTTGCACCGAAAGAATATGCTGCAAACTTTCTACCATAATGCGCCCCGACTGAAATAAGCCTTCCTGGATTTCGTTGTTAACATTCACAGCGTGAACCAGGGAGGCTAATAACACCACTTGCAAGAAGGCAAAAATAAACGCACCGATAATCATAATATGCGTCAGGGGGATTTTCCTTTGCTCTTTCATTTTAAATAACCCACAAACTGACCTTCCTTCATTAAGGCGACTTTTCCCGTGTGGTGATAAACAATGACGTTATAAAGACCTGACTGATAAACAGTGGCATCTTTATTGTCTTCATCAATTGCACATAATGAATCATTGAGATAAGCAAAGTTCTTACTGCTCATTCTAAAGGTCATGCCAAATCCTTTATAAATAGATTTTTTAGCGGCCTGGGCATGTTGTGCGGCTTCTGCATTTTTAAATGCCTGCGCTTCTGATGCACTTAAAATAGCCGCCTGACGCTGTTGTTCTGCGAGATAACAGGTGTCATGGCTGACGCCCTGCGCCTGGCAATCTGCGATGCGGGAAGTGGGTGAACTACAGCCAGCCAGTAATATAACCGCCAGCAGGGAAAACGATTTAATGGAGCTATTCATCATTGTTAACCTTAAATAATGTACGGAAAATTGCGAATAAGAAATTGCTGTTAAAATTAGAACGAATATCCCACGCCGACACCCGCACCGAAATCAGATTGTGTATCCGCAGAAATACCTGCTTTAAGTACCGTATGCGTTCCGGCATTAAAAGATGTTCCTACAGACACCGCAGATTCACCGTTGTACGTTCCCGCTCCCGCTGACACCATCATCAAGTCACCGGTTTTCACCTGTGGTTGTGAGGCGATAGCGATGGCAGATGCAGTTCCCGCATTGGCTTCTTTACGATTGTCCTCAACTTCGTTTTTCAGAGAATCGAAATGGTTATTGAGCGTAGTAATCTGCTGGCTATTATCCGCTACTCGTTTTTGCGTGTTGCTTAACTGCTGATGCGTTTGGGTTACGTCTTGTGTCAGGCTGTCAATTTGTTCATGCGTTTGTGTTGAGTCTTGTGCCAGACGCTGAATTTGTTCCCCGTACTGCACACTATCGATATGCTGTTGCGTTGCCTGGTTAGTCGCCAGAGTATCTATTTTTTGTTTTTGTTCTGCTGCAGTACGCGCATTCGCATCATTTTGTGCTCTCAGTCCGGCGTTAACCATCTCTTGATAATGTGCGTTGGTCTGGGCATCGCCAAGTGCGGAAACCGTTTTTTGCGTCGCGTCGATTTGTTTCTGCTGATCGTCCATTTGTTGCTGCTGGGTGTCAGCTTGTGCCTGTTGCGCATTGGCAGCGGCTGTCTGTCTGGCGTCAATCATGCTCTGATATCGGGCGGCAGTCTGCACATCCCCGGTGGCGGCAACGGTTTTCCGGGTTTCGTCGAGTTGTTGCTGCTGGTCAGCAATATCGCTGTGGTTCTGTTCGATATTATTTTTGTTTTCTGTCACAGCACCGGAAAGTTTGACGCCGTTCATCAGAGCGGTGTTGGCGTTAGCGTTGGCATGGTCAGCCGTTGACTGGGCATGTGCGACATCGCCTTTTATGTTGGTGACGTCTGACTGCACTGCGGAGACATCATTACGGGTGTCGGCGATGGCGGCTTTATTGGCATCAATATCCGTCTGCGCCACCGTGATGGCGTGCTGCGCGTCATCAGCTTTCAGTGAAGCCCAGTTGGCGGCATGTTGTGCGTCCTGAATGGCGGTATCCTGCCCGTTGTCGCGGACGATCTGTTTTTGCTCGTTTGATGCCAACAGTTTCTGCTGGTCAGCAATATCGCTGTGGTTCTGTTCGATATTATTTTTGTTTTCTGTCACAGCACCGGAAAGTTTGACGCCGTTCATCAGAGCGGTGTTGGCGTTAGCGTTGGCATGGTCAGCCGTTGACTGGGCATGTGCGACATCGCCTTTTATGTTGGTGACGTCTGACTGCACTGCGGAGACATCATTACGGGTGTCGGCGATGGCGGCTTTATTGGCATCAATATCCGTCTGCGCCACCGTGATGGCGTGCTGCGCGTCATCAGCTTTCAGTGAAGCCCAGTTGGCGGCATGTTGTGCGTCCTGAATGGCGGTATCCTGCCCGTTGTCGCGGTCGGTCTGCGCTTGATTGGTTATCGGGTTCAGCGTATTGGCGGGCTGTACGGGAGAGGCAGCTGTATTTTCCTGAGGTGTCGTTGTCCGGTAATCATGCGCAATCAGATAATTTTGTGCGGCTGCACTATTCCCTGTCCTTTCTAAAAATCGACCAATTTTCTGATCAATTTCCGATTGCGACATTCCTGGCTGGATTGCCGTTAATTCTGTCGTTGCCGCCTCAACAGTATCACCCGCAAACGCAGATGGACTTACCGCGGTAGCAACAACGACAGCCAGTAAAGACAGCTTTACAGTTTTCATGCATTTTTTCTCTTTCAAAGTAAGTCACATATTTGTTTCTATAAGCAACGTAAAACGTTGTTATAAGAATTAATCTGCGTTGCAATTTGATCGAAATCTACGCCGCCATTTGTGTGATGTAAAGCGCATTTTTGTCTGGTGTAAGCGTAAACACTACCAATAAGAAACAAAAAATGTTTCTTATATAAATAAAATAGAAAATCATTTTGTGCTCTTTCAATGTAAAAAAGAGTAAAGACTTGTTTTGATAAGCGAAATAAATTCTGTTTCTGGACTAAACGTGAAGCGGTTCCTGATGTGTGTTAAAATGCGTTTCTTTGATAAATCTCAATTTTTAAGAGGTTTACGCCAGGCAGGAAAATTTAAATGAATGAATTTGAGAAGATTTTTAATGAAATGAATCTGGACCGGGCATTGCTACCGATCCTTTTTCGTTCGAACCGGTCAACAGTGTGGAAATATTTAAGTGGCGATAGTACGGCTCCTGCCTCAGCTATGTCACTGATTATGCTGTTGCAGTTAATCCAGAAACGAAACCCCGATCTGTTAGCCGAATGGTTAACGCTTTCTGATTTCACCATTCCGCCAGAAGTTTACCTGGACCAGCCTGATTACTGGAAAGGGTGGGTGTATACGCAACACAAGGTCAATAAAAACGTCCTGGAATATCTAAAAAAACATTATCCGGATGAAGACCAAAAAAACATGAATAAAGGTAGTGACGAGTAATTTGCCAATGCCAGTTAATATAGCGGAGGCGGCCTACGATTCGGGCGCAGACTTCCAGGCATGATAAGACGCGCCCGCGCCGCATCAGGCATCAGCGCATAACCGCCGGATGCGGCGTAAACGCCTTATCCGGCCTACGATTCGGGCATATTTTTGTAGGCATGATAAGACGCGTCAGCGTCGCATCAGGCGATGACCGCACGGATGATCAGCGTTATCCCTTCTATCGCAATTACTTCAACATGCGTACCTGCGCCGAGATCCTCGCTGGCGCTGACAGGCCATGAACTGTCACCGACGCGCATATGAC
>ENA-UOZX01000179-UOZX01000179.1-food-metagenome-genome-assembly--contig:-NODE-179-length-28889-cov-8.678331_pt1 | contig 28889 bp, 19 predicted proteins | sample MGYA00249884_ERZ772741 | MGnify/ENA primary metagenome ERZ772741 (study PRJEB29005, sample SAMN08379464) | food metagenome | isolation source: cheese - non spiked | study: EMG produced TPA metagenomics...
ACTGCCTGACCGGTAAGAAACTGACCAACATGCGTGCGTCCGGTACTGACGAAGCAACGGTTCTGGTTCCACCGATCAAGATGACTCTGGAGCAGGCTCTGGAATTCATCGATGATGACGAACTGGTCGAAGTGACTCCACAGTCAATTCGTATCCGTAAACGTCACCTGACTGAGAACGATCGTAAACGTGCAATGCGCGGTGCGAAAGAAGAGTAATACAGTCAATCTGTAGGCCGGGTAAGCGTGCGCGCCTCCCGGCAACTAAAAAGCCGCTGATTTCTCAGCGGCTTTTTTATTAGAACGAGTACCGTAACCCCAGGCGAATTCGGTACTGCTCGCGGTTGTAATCATTCCATCTGTCCAGCCACTGAAGTTCGAGGTACGGCAGCCAGTTTCTGTCGATCTTATAGCTGAATTTATTGGTGATTTCCCAGTGATGGTCTTTGCCATTTTTGCTGTGATAATCATTCACCCGCTGGAAAAAGTGCGGTTCAAACGTGTAGAAAAACGCATCCGTTACTTTGAAATTCCAGTAGTTGGCAAACTCGTGCGTGTCGTTCTTATCCATCTGACCGTTATAGTCCGGCGTATCGTAATTGTTATGGTTATAGCGATAGCGGAAGGTCAGGTTAAACCAGTCGATAAATTTATAGTTGGTGTCCAGATAGACCGCACCACCCGAACCGGCGCTGCTGTCATTAATCAATCCGCCGGGCTGGAAGGTGAGTTTGTCGGTGGGTTTAAAGAGCGGATACCATCCCTCTATTTCGTTATAGCTGTGCTTCAGCTCATCCCATTTCCCCACGTTATAGGCATTGGTGAACATCAGCCCCGCGCCCATATCAAAGTTATATCCCGCACGCAGGATCACCTCGTGCAGTTCAGAGGCCGTATTGTAAGCTTCGCGGGTTTCGACATAGGCCCCGGCAAATACCGGGCAGGACACAGACGACACGATCAGTACAGTGATGATTCTTTTCATAATTTGTCCATGTATCAGGTACAGAAAGGCCTCCCTCCTGATTAACAGGAAGGACATATTGGCCGGATTTATTGTTATAAAGTGACTGCTGACGCTTTATTGTTGGTAGTTATCTCAGGGGTATTCGCTGATTGTTTTTTCCGTTTTCCAATCTCCTCGATAATAAAGGCGAAGCGCGCTTCGTTGAGTTTATAAAACAGTCCCATGGTCACAGCGGCAACGATTGCCAGGCCGCATGGCCAGAGGAAAATAAGCTGACGCAATCCCAGCAGCGTGCCCGCGCTTTGAACGGCATGGGGAACGTAGCCAATCTGGGACAGCATGATGCCGGGCAGGAAGCCAGCGAGGGCGGCGGATATTTTGCGCGAGAAGGTATAACCAGTGTAAACCGACCCTTCGGCGCGGATGCCGGTTTTCCATTCGCCATAATCGACGGTATCCGGCACCAGCGCCCAGTTCAGGCTGTTCACAAACGCCGTGCCGAAGAAGGCCATGCAGGAAAAGAGCACAAACAGCAGGGAGCTGGTCCCCCAGAAGAAATTCAGCACGTCGCCCACCGCCCACAGCGCCAGCCCGCCCAGATAGACCGGTTTCTTGCCAAAGCGCTTTACCGCACCGGGCACCAGAAACACGCCAATCAGAATGCAGCCCATGCTGAAAAAGCCCATCCACGACAGGAGATGCAGATCGTTCAGCACATACTGGGTGTAATAGACCTGAATCGCCAGCTTGATGTTAAACGCGGCGAGGGTACACAGGTTGGCGATGCACAGCACCAGCAGTGGCGGGTTGCGGAAAATCGCGCAGAACGATTTCAGAATGCCGGGCTTATGGTGATCGGGCGTGAGCTCCACGTAGCGCTCTTTCACACCGCTGTAGCACCACCACATGCAGAACAGGCCACCCGTCACAAACACCAGCGCGGCCACCAGATAACCGAGTGAGGGCTGGTGGATGAACAGTGCCTGAATGGGCATAAAGCCCACGGTGCAGAGCAACAGCCCCACCGTCGCGCCGCCCTGACGCCAGGCGGCAAGCTGCGCACGCTCGTTCGGGTTTTTGGTGATGGCCGGAACCATCGCGCCGTAGGAGCAATTCATCAGGCTATAGCACAGGCCAAACAGCATAAAGAGCACCGTGGCGAGCGCCGTTTTCACCGTCAGGCTAAAGTCGTTGGCCATAAACTGCGCCGTCGCGACCAGCGCCACCGGGACGGAGGCGTAGAGAATGAATGGCCGGAATTTTCCCTTCTTACCGATATTCCGCCGGGAGTCCAGCAGCACGCCGGTCAGCATGTCGGTAAACGCGGTGAAGAATTTCGCTACCAGGAAAATAATGCCGCCATAGAACGCGGGCATGCCCAGTTCATCCGTGTAAAACTTCAGCAGATACAGCGTGCCAATACACAGCATCAGGTTCGAGCCAAAATCGCCCATCCCGTAGGCGCACTTCTCACGCAGGCTCAATTTCAGGGTTAACGGATCAATATTATCTCTCATGGTCGATCCTCAGAGCGCCTCGCAGGGCGCTCTATCACGTCATTTATGCCGTACGCTTGCGCAGTTCGATCTCTTCGACGATGCGCACATACATCTTCTCGTTGAGGTTGTAGAAGCAGCCCATCGCCACGATGGTGATGACCGCCAGCAGGCTCGGGTAGATAAATATCAGCTGCCGCAGCCCTTCAACCGTGCCGGCGGATTGCACCACGTTGGGCACATAGCCAATCTGCGTAAGCATGATCCCCGGGAAGAAGCCCGCCAGCGCCTGCGATACCTTGCGGAAGAAGGTAAAGCCGGTATAGACCGTCCCCTCGGAGCGTACGCCGGTGCGCCACTCGCCGTACTCCACGGTATCGGAGACCAGCGCCCAGTTCAGGCTGTTCACGAACGCGGAACCGAAGAACGCCAGACAGGAGAACGCCACAAAGCTCACCGAGCCGCCGCCGAAGAAGTAGTTAAGCAGATCGCCTGCCACCCAAATTGCCAGCCCGCTGATATAGACCTTTTTCTTACCAAAGCGCCGCACCGCGCCAGGCATCATAAAGACGCCGATAAAAATACAGCCCATGCTGAAGAAGCCCATGTACGACAGCAGGATCGGGTCGTTCAGCACGTACTGCGTGTAGTAGACCTGAATGGCGAGTTTGACGTTAAAGGCACCCAGCGTGCACAGGTTAGCGATGCACAGGATAAACAGCGGTCGGTTCCCGGCGATGGCGCGAAAAGACTGCAACAGCCCCGGCTTTTGCGCCGGATTGGCAGGCTGCATCTCGACGTAACGCTCGGTCACGCCCTTATAGCACCACCACATAAAGAACAGCCCGAACAGCGAGAAGAGGGTGGCGGCAAAGATATAGCCTAGCTGATCGTTGCCCTCAATCAGGTTCATCACCGGGACAAAGCCCACGGTACAGAGCAGCAGGCCGAGCGTGGCACCGCCCTGACGCCATGCGGCCAGCGAGGCGCGCTCGTCCGGGTTTTTGGTAATGGCGGGCACCATCGCGCCGTAAGAACAGTTCATCATGCTGAAGAACAGGCCGTACAGCATAAACAGCACGGTTGCCATCACCGTTTTACCGGTCACCTCAAACGGCGTGCCCACGAAGTTGGCAATCGCCAGCAGCGTCACCGGGAAGGCGGCGTATAGCACGAACGGGCGGAATTTCCCTTTCGGGCCAATCTTGCGCCGGGAGTCGAGCATGATCCCGGTGCCCATATCGGTGAAGGCGGTAAAAAACTTCGCAATCAGGAAGATAATCCCCCCGTAGGTACCGGGCAGTCCCAGCACGTCGGTGTAGAACTTCAGCAGATACAGCGTGCCGATATCCAGCAGGATGTTAGAGCCGAGATCGCCCATCCCGTAGGCGAGTTTCTCTTTAAACGGCAGGCGCAGGGTTGCCGGATCAGAAGTATGTTGACTCATTATTGTTCTCCGTCTGCCCGCAGGTTTCCCTGCGGGCGAGCCTTATCAGATATGACGTAAGGTGCTAAACAGATCTGCCCATTCACTGTGCTGGCGATAGAAGACCGGTGGCTTGCCGAGTGGGGCATCAACGGTCACGTCACCGCCCTGGCAGCATTCCCCGGTCCACGCATTCACCCAGTTGTCCTGCGGCAGATAGAGCGTCCAGTCCGTGCGCCCCTCTTCGTGAACGGGCGCCACCAGCAGATCGCGGCCAAACAGATACTGGTATTTCAGCGTGTAGGCGCGCGCGTCGTCCTCGTAGTGCAGGAACAGCGGGCGCATCACCGGCAGGCCGCTTTTCGCGTTCTGCGCGACGGCGGCTTTGATATACGGCTTCAGGGTGGTGAAAACGGTGGTCATGCGCGCGAAGTGCGCGATGGTTTCCGCATCGCCGTCGAACTGCCAGTTATCGCCAGGACGGTTACCTTCGTGGGTGCGCATCATCGGCGTGAAGGCGTTAAAATCGCACCAGCGCAGCAGCAACTCTTTACTGCGCTTCATCTCGAACAGGGTGGTATAGCCGCCGATGTCGCTGTGGTGCAGGCCGTGCCCGGTCATCGCCAGAGACAGCGCCGCAGGCACCACGGACGCCAGACCGTCGTCCAGGCTCCAGTCGACGTTCTGATCTCCCGCCCACATCATCACCGAGTGCTTCTGACTGCCGGTGTAGCCTGCGCGCATAAAGAACAGGATCTCGCCAAGTTTGCCGGTCTCCTCCAGCGCCTCGTAGTTACATTTGGCCCACAGGGCTGGCCACGCGTTGTGCATGATCTCTGCGCTAACGCCGTTGTGCAGGAACGTGTCAGTCGGCAGATACTCTCCGAAATCGGCCATCCAGCCGCCGCAGCCCAGTTCGATCAGGTTCTTTTTGATAACCTCTTTGTACCAGTCGTAGGCTTCAGGATTGGTCAGGTCGATGACGCCCGCATAGAACTCGCCAAACTCGACGTGGTAGTCCTTGCCGTCGGCATTTTTAGTCAGATAGCCGCGTTTCGCTGCTTCTTCGCAGAGATCTTTATCGCTGGCGACGTACGGGTTGATGTAGGAGAGGAACTGCACGCCTTCCTGTTTCCATTGTGGAATACGCTCGTCAAGCTGTGGGTACAGCTCGCTGTTCCACTTCCAGTTCCACATCACGCGTTTGCCGAAGGAGGTCATGCGAATGCCGGACCAGTCCTGCGCCCAGATGCCGTTCACCTTCACGCCCCCTTTGCGCATGACGTCGAGCTTCTGCTGACAGACCTCGGTGCCGCCCTGAATACCCAGCGTCACGCCGTCGTAAACCCAGTCTGGCAGTTCAGGCTGACGCCCCAGCAGTCCGGTGAGTTTTTCCAGCAGGCCGACGTAGGTTTCCGCACAGTCGAAGCGCAACGTGGCGGTATCTTCCCAGAACGCCAGTTCGTGGAAGTCCGGCGCGCTGAAGTCAAAATTCATGTAGCAGCTGTTGTCCACGTGGCAGTAGTACTTCTGGGTGCTCACGAAGGTAGGCTGTGGGAAGAAGGTCCAGTAGTAATCGCCGCCTGCGTTCTCTTTGCAGTCGGCCTGCCAGGTCACGTAGGTTTGCTTGTTACGGCCCACGCCCTGTTCGCTGGTCCACAGCGGGAACGGCTTGCCGCGCAGATCGAAATAAGAGAACTGCTCGCCGCAGCCGTAAATGTGATCTTCTGGCTGAGCCGCCAGCCGCAGCCAGATGCGGTTATGGCGGGTGGCATCGTTTTTAAGCTTCATCTCCAGGCGGCCTTCGCCATCCACGCCCACCAGCAGCGTCGCGCTGACCGCATCGCCACGGGTAAAGCGGATCGCCCAGCCCGCGCTTTGCTGCGTGACGGTTGCGTCCGTCAGCGCGATCTTTTCGTTCAGTTTGTCCTTGATGCTGAAATTGCCGCGAAACATCTCAATATCGGCGACGCCTGCACCGATCCACAGGCAGGGCGCATCCGCGGTATGGGACAAAATCAGGCGGTTTTCCCAGTGCAGGGTGAAACCCCTTTCGTTATTTTTCAGGTCAATATTGTGTAGGGTACGCATAAAAACTCCGTCTTTATTATTTGGCCAGGCTATCCAGTAATCCGGCGGCTACGGCAGGCGCTAAGCCCGGCGCCAGCGGCAGGCGGGGGATCACCAGGCAGTGCAGCAGATGGTAAATATCCTGCTTGCCGTCCCAGACTTTGGTGGTCACTTCGTTATTGGTGTCCAGCTCCTGCCACCATGAACCGTTTTCGTAATCCATCAGGTACTTGATGCAGTAATCCCACCACTTCTGATACCAGGCTTCGTACTGCGCCTCACCGGTGACGGTGTAGAGCGCGTAAGCCGTACCCATCGCTTCGACGATTGGCCAGCGCACGCGTTCGCGGACGATAGGTTTACCGTCCCAGCCCACGGAGTAGACAAAGCCATCGGCCCCGTCGGGTGCCCAGGCGTCCCGGATGGTGGCGTGGAACAGGCCTTTCGCATCTTCCAGCAGCCATTCCGGCGGGGGTTCACAGCGCGCTTCCAGGGCGGCGCGCAGGTGCAGCATCAGGCGACCCCACTCAATCCAGTGCCCCGGCGTGCCGCCGTAGGCGCGGAAGCGGTGGGCGGGGTTATCGATGTTGTAGTCGCGGATCGGGTTCCAGTTGGTGTCGAAATGCTCGTTAACGCGGTACTCCCCTTTGCGCGCCACGTCGTGAATAATCACCGAGGCGATGCGCAGGGCGCGGTCGAGCCATTTGCGGTCGTGGGTCACGTCATAAACGATGAGGAAAGCTTCCACGGCGTGCATGTTGGCGTTACCGCCGCGGTAATCTTCCGTTTTGCTGAACGCTTCATCCCAGGACTCCAGGCACATCTGCTCCTGTTCGCTCCAGAAGTAGCGCTCAATCACCTCGATGGCGTCGTCCAGCAACTTGCGTGCCTGCGGATGGCCGGTGGTGACGGCGCTCGCCGCGCCCAGCAGGACGAAGAAATGCTGATAGCCCTGCTTGGAGGCATCAATTACGCCTTCATCGTTTACGCAGGCGTACCAGCCACCGTGCTGCTTGTCGCGCAGCGGACCGTTCAGGGCATTAATGCCGTGCTCAACCAGGGCGTACGCACCAGGACGGCCCATGTTCGCCGCCACCGCGTACACGTGCAGCATGCGGGCTGTGATCCACAGATGGGTGCCCATATCGCTACGCACCTGCCCGTTATTGCCCAGCCAGCCAAAGCCGGTCGGTACGGCGGCGTTTTTACCGAAATCGAGAATGCGGTCGGTCTCTTGTTCGAGCCAGCGGTTATGGCTCAGGGTGTTAAACCATTTCATGTTCGGATCCTTTCTTAACGGCGAGCCATCATTTCGTCGACGATCTCACCCAGACGCTGAAGTTTTGGTACGGAAATATCACGCAGCATCAGCTCGGTGTCCGGCAGGCCAATCACAGAGGACCAGACGGCGCGACCGGCTAAAAAGCCCGATGCCCCCGCCTGCATCGCCACGCTCACCGCGCGCGGGAATAACTTATCGTCCACGCCGGAGGAGAGGATCACCCACGGCATGGCGATGTTCTCGTGCAGCTTCTGCGAGGCCGTCAATAGCTCGTGCTGCGTGCCCTTACCAAACAGCGGCATTTCCACTTTGTAGAGGTCGGCACCGCTGTCGCCCAGCTCTTTGGCCGCATCGATAATCGCCTGCTCGCGGTCAAACGCGGCGCCGCGGCGCGGTGGACGCACAACCGGCTCGATAATGCTCAACAGACCGTTATCGTGGCACAGCGTATTGAACGCTTTCACCATCTCCAGGCGCTGCTGCGGATCTTCATCGCTGCGCCACAGCACCAGCAGCTTCAGCGCCTTGCCGCCATCGCGTTTTACTGCCTGCGCGTCGATGTTTTTGTCGATCACCACGCTATCGACCGGAATACCGTTGCCCGGTATAAACTCGTCCGCTGCCACAATCATCGCGCAGCTTTTGGCGACGGCCTGCTGCTCGACGATCTGGCGATAGCAGAACTGCTGGTCAACCAGAATAGCGGAGGCATACGGCGACAGGATTTTGGCCGCGTTAACCTTAAAATCCGTGAGGTGCTGGTCGGTTACCGGCACCGGCGCGCCTGCCGCAGCAAACATCAGGCGCATCGCTTCGCGCTGGTCCACGGCCAGCATGGCAAAACCGCCGGAAGGTCGGGTGATATCTTTCAGGGTGTACATCGTCATTCCTCAGTCCTTTCGTATCAGTGTGATTTTTTCAGCCCGGCAGATGCGCGAACCTGTTCAAGAATGGCCGTCCAGTCTTCGCGCCCGCGCCCGGCGGCGCGAGCCTGGTTGTAAACTTCACGAGAAGCCGCGCCGAGCGGCATGGGAACGTGGAGCTGGTTGGCCACGTCCAGGGCGATCCCCAGATCTTTATGCGCAAGGTTGATCATGAAGGCGGGTGAAAGATCCCCTTTCAGCACCTTGTTCGGCCATGAGGTCGTGAAGTGGCCTTTGCCTGCCGGCGTGCCGCTCATGACCTTGAGCGCCACGTCGAAGGAGAGGCCGAGCGCTTCGCACAGTACGGCCGCCTCTGCTGAAAGCGCGTTCAGGGCGATGCTCATGTAATTATTGATAAGCTTCACGCGGATACCCATGCCCGGCCCGCCAGCGTTGATCAGCTCATTGCCCATCGCCATTAATACCGGCGTGGCGCGCTCAACCTGCTGCACCGTGCCGCCTGCCAGCAGAAGTAACGTACCGGCGATGGCATGGTCAGACGTCCGTCCGACGGGGACGTCCATCAGGCTGAAGCCGCGCTCCGCCATGTCACGGATCAGCGCGTCAGTTTGCAGTGGATGAATGGTGGACATATCGATCACCAGCGCGTCGCGGGATAACCCTTCGCAAACGCCGTGCTCACCAAACAGTACGCTGCGCACCAGGTCGCCGTTGGGCAGCATGGTAATGACGAATTCGGCATCCGCAGCGGCCTGCGCTGGCGTCGCCACTGCCTGTGCGCCGCTCTCCACCAGCGTCTGAACGGCCTGCGGGTTCACATCAAAGACCTGAAGCCGGTGACCTTGTTTCAGCAGATTCTTCGCCATTGGCGCGCCCATCTGCCCTAAACCGATAAATGCGATTGCTGACATGCCTTTCTCCTGTCACATCGTGTCAATTTTTGCGCGTTTGTGTTGTCTGTTTTTGATCGTATTTGTAATTTATAGTCAAAAAATTGACAGGGGTCACTTTTTAAACATTTGATGAAATTAAAATGGCAGCATCAGAAATCGCACAAGGAATCACCATGACTCGCATCGTTTGTGTCGGCATTACCGTGCTGGATCGCATCTGGTATCTCGAGGATTTACCAAAAGAAGGTGGGAAATATGTCGCAAAAGACTACACGGAAGTGGGCGGCGGACCGGCGGCAACGGCGGCAGTGGCAGCCGCGAAACTGGGCGCGGAAGTGGATTTTATTGGTCGGGTGGGGGACGACGATACCGGCAGACGGTTGCTTGCGGAGCTGGAATCCCTGGGGGTGAACACTCGCTATACGCGCGTAGTTAAGGGGGCCCGATCGTCGCAATCGGCGGTGCTGGTGGATGCAGATGGGGAAAGAGTGATTGCCAACTACCCCAGCCCCGATCTGCCCGCCGAGGCAGGCTGGCTGCATGAAATCGACTTCTCTCAGTGGGACATTGTCTTAGCCGACGTGCGCTGGCATGACGGGGCAAAACAGGCATTTACCCTGGCCCGTCAGCAGGGCGTTCCGACGTTGCTGGATGCGGATGTTACCCCGCAGGATATCGCGGAGCTGATCGCCTTAAGCGATCACGCGGCCTTCTCTGCGCCGGGACTGCGGCGTTTAACGCAGTTGGATGAAACAGAAGACGCATTAAAAAAAGCACAAATGCTCACAAATGGACATGTGTATGTCACGCAGGGGCGAGACGGCTGTTTCTGGCTGGAAAACGGCGCGCTATGTCATCAGCCTGGTTTTGAAGTGAAGGTCATTGATACCACCGGCGCGGGCGACGTGTTCCACGGTGCGCTGGCGGTCAGCCTGGGGCAGAAATTGCCCGCCGCAGACGCCGTGCGTTTTGCCAGCGCCGTCGCAGCACTGAAATGCACAAAGCCCGGCGGGCGCGCGGGTATACCCGACTGTGATCAAACCCGCTCTTTTTTGTCACTTTTTGTATAAAATGCGGGGCGTGATGGTTTTCAGAGGACAGCCCATGAGCCTTACCGAACTGACCGGCAACCCGCGTCACGATCAGCTGCTGACGCTGATTGCCGATCGCGGCTATATGAATATTGATGAACTGGCGCAGCTGCTGGATGTGTCCACACAAACGGTACGACGGGATATCCGTAAGCTCAGCGAGCAGGGACTCATAACGCGTCATCATGGCGGTGCGGGCAGGGCGTCCAGCGTGGTGAACACGGCATTCGAGCAGCGTGAAGTTTCGCTCACCGAAGAGAAGCGGGCGATTGCCGAGGCGATTGCGGACTACATTCCCGATGGCTCGACCATCTTTATCACCATCGGGACGACGGTGGAGCATGTTGCCCGGGCGCTGCTCAATCACAACCATTTGCGCATTATCACCAACAGCCTGCGGGTGGCGCACATTCTCTATAAAAACCCGCGCTTTGAAGTGATGGTCCCCGGCGGCACGCTGCGCCCGCATAACGGCGGCATTATCGGCCCGGCGGCGACGGCGTTTGTATCCGGCTTCCGGGCGGACTATCTCGTGACCAGCGTAGGGGCGATTGAGCACGACGGTGCGATGATGGAGTTTGACGTCAATGAAGCCAGCGTGGTGAAAACCATGATGGCTCACTCGCGCCATATTTTACTGGCAGCCGATCACACGAAATACAGCGCTTCCGCCGCCGTAGAAATTGGCAACGTGGCGCAGGCCACGGCGCTATTCACGGATGAGCTTCCCGGCTCGGCGCTGCAAAATCTCCTCAAATCCAGCAAAGTGGAAGTAGTTGAAGTCAGTTCAGGAGAAGAACAGCAGGCTGGCTGACCTTTTTATGGCCCGATATCTCTCTTCGGGCCATTCCTTTCTTTAAGCTGAATCTCGCACATAGCCAAACCTTCTCTTTCCCGCTACAGTTATTTTTCCACGGCGAGCAGGAGATAAACATGCTTTATATCTTTGATTTAGGAAATGTAATCGTCGATATCGATTTTAATCGCGTGCTGGGCGCATGGAGCGACTTTAGCCGTGTTCCGCTGGCGACGTTAAAGCAGAATTTCGCGATGGGCGAAACTTTCCATCAGCATGAGCGCGGTGAAATAAGTGACGAGGAATTCGCAGAGCATTTCTGCCAGGACATGGGACTGTCGTTAAGCTATGAGCAGTTTTCGCACGGCTGGCAGGCGGTATTTGTCGCGATCCGCCCGGAAGTGATCGACATCATGCACAAACTGCGCGAGCAGGGGCACCGTGTGGTTGTCCTGTCGAATACTAACCGCCTGCACACCACGTTCTGGCCTGAAGAATACCCTGAAGTTAAGGCAGCGGCAGATAAAATCTATCTCTCGCAGGAGATGGGTATGCGCAAGCCCGAAGCGCGGATATATCAGGCCGTTTTGCAGGCAGAAGGTTTCACTGCCGCCGATGCCGTCTTTTTCGACGACAATGCCGATAATATAGAGGGAGCTAACCAGTTAGGTATCACGTCAATTCTGGTGACCGGAAAAGAGACGATACCCAACTACTTTGCGAAGCAGTTATGTTAAAAACCGTTCATCAAAAAGCCACGCATCATACGCGCCCGCTGAGAGCCTGGCTAAAACTGCTCTGGCACCGCATTGATGAGGACAACATGACCACGCTGGCGGGAAACCTCGCGTACGTGTCGTTGCTCTCATTAGTGCCGCTGGTGGCGGTGATCTTTGCGCTATTTTCCGCCTTTCCGATGTTTGCGGACGTCAGCCTGCAGCTTCGCCATTTCGTGTTTGCGAATTTCATTCCTGCCACCGGGGATGTTATCCAGAACTACATCGAGCAGTTCGTTGCCAACTCCAACAAGATGACGGCGGTGGGGGCGTGCGGGCTGATTGTCACTGCGCTGCTGCTGATGTATGCCATTGATAGCGCACTGAACACAATCTGGCGGAGTAAAAAAGCGCGGCCAAAAGTCTACTCTTTTGCCGTGTACTGGATGATCCTCACGCTCGGCCCGCTGCTGGCCGGGGCGAGCCTTGCCATCAGCTCTTACCTTCTGTCATTGCGCTGGGCGAGTGATTTAAACGGCGTTATTGATAATGTGCTTCGCATCTTTCCGCTGATCCTGTCATGGCTTTCGTTCTGGCTGCTCTATAGCGTCGTACCGACCACGCGCGTACCAAACCGCGATGCGGTAGTGGGGGCGCTGGTGGCGGCCGTGCTTTTTGAGCTGGGTAAAAAAGGGTTTGCCCTTTACATCACCATGTTTCCGTCCTATCAGCTGATTTACGGCGTGCTGGCGGTGATCCCCATTTTGTTTGTCTGGGTCTACTGGACCTGGTGTATCGTCTTGCTTGGTGCCGAAATAACTGTCACTCTCGGCGTATACCGCGAACTTAAAAAAGCAGCAGCAGCTGAAAAACAACAAGAAGCAGACCAACCATGATTGCATTGATACAGCGCGTAACCCGTGCCAGCGTCACCGTGGAGGGAGAGGTGACGGGTGAAATTGGCCCAGGACTTTTGGTGTTGTTAGGTGTCGAAAAGGATGATGACGAACAAAAAGCTAACCGCTTATGCGAGCGGGTGCTGGGTTACCGCATTTTCAGCGATGCGGAAGGTAAGATGAACCTGAACGTCCAGCAGGCGGGCGGCAGCGTGCTGGTGGTGTCCCAGTTTACGCTGGCAGCGGATACCGAGCGCGGCATGCGCCCGAGTTTCTCGAAAGGCGCCGCGCCCGATCGTGCAGAAGCACTTTACGAATACTTTGTTGAGCGTTGTCGCCAGCAGGAAATGCATACGCAAACCGGACGATTCGCTGCAGATATGCAGGTTTCGCTGGTGAACGATGGCCCCGTCACATTCTGGCTCCAGGTATGAGCCAACTGGCGGCCTGGCCGCGGGTAACAAGAGAGAGTACAGCTATGTATCACCTTCGAGTACCGCAAACGGAAGAAGAGTTAGAAGCCTATTACCAGTTCCGCTGGGAAATGCTGCGCAAGCCATTACATCAACCGAAAGGCTCTGAGCGCGACGCCTGGGACGCAATGGCCCATCACCAGATGGTGATGGACGAGGAGGGCAATCTCGTCGCCGTCGGGCGTCTGTATATCAATGCCGATAACGAAGCATCTATTCGCTTTATGGCGGTTCACCCTTCCGTACAGGACAAAGGGCTGGGGACGCTAATGGCAATGACCCTTGAGTCCGTCGCCCGCCAGGAAGGCGTTAAGCGCGTCACATGTAGCGCCCGCGAAGATGCCGTGGAGTTTTTTGCCAAACTCGGTTTTGTGAATCAGGGGGAAATCACCGCCCCGCAAACCACGCCGATTCGTCATTTTTTGATGATCAAACCCATTGCCACTCTGGACGACATTCTGCATCGCGCAGACTGGTGCGGTCAGTTACAGCAAGCCTGGTATGAACATATCCCTCTGAGTGAAAAGATGGGCGTGCGCATCCAGCAGTACACCGGGCAAAAATTCATTACCACTATGCCGGAAATCGGCAACCAGAACCCTCACCACACCCTGTTTGCTGGCAGCCTGTTTTCTCTGGCAACGCTCACCGGCTGGGGGCTGATCTGGCTGATGCTGCGCGAGCGCCATCTTGGCGGCACCATCATTCTGGCCGATGCCCATATCCGTTACAGCGCGCCGATCAGCGGCAAACCGAGCGCGGTGGCTGACCTTGGCGCACTGGGCGGCGACCTTGATCGTCTGGCGCGTGGCCGCAAAGCGCGCGTGCAGATGCAGGTTGAGCTGTTTGGCGATGACACCCCGGGCGCGGTGTTTGAAGGAACTTACATCGTTCTCCCTGCGAAGCCGTATGGCGCGTATGAAGAGGGGGGAAATGAAGAGGAGTAGCGCAGTTAAAAGAGAGTTATCTTTTTAGAAGATAACTCTCATGTTGTATTAAAAATAAATCTATTGATGGCGTAATTGCCATCCAGATCGGCGTTCGAACCTTCATAGACGAGCGTATAGTTAATCCTTGTTGTCGTAATAAAAGATGTGTTGCCAATTGCATTTTTAATTCTCTACTTTCCAAATAAAACCCAAATTGTAATTAAGGAAAGCTAAATGGTGTTTAGCTATTGCATCAATTATTATTGCAACATTTATGTACTAATGACTCGTTATGAATTTGTAATAAAATGAATAAATACTACAGCTTTGAACGAAACAAATCCGGGCTCGTAATTATATTATTATTGAGTTTTTTGCTTTTGGGTTGTTTTCTTGCCTATATCATTTGGGTGAGCATGATTTCAATGAGAACTGTTCTAATGAACTCTGTTCCAGAATGGTTAACGTATATAACGATAGGATCTATTTTTGGTCTCATATTCTCCGGGAGAGCTACCTATTATAGACCTATTGGTAAAACATCAAATTATGTCATTGAACTTTTTTGGGTGGGGTTTAGTTGTGGCTTTATTCTTTCATTAGGGATTTATGATGTTTTCGTGTTTATGTCGAAGGGAAACGTTATTACATACGAAGCGGCTTATGAAATAACATATCCTGGCCCAAGAAAGGGGCGGTTTGGTCATTGTGAAGCAGGGTTGTGGTTTAAGGACTATAACACAAAGCGTTGGATTCAATTGTGTACAAATAAAAAAGCACTTCAAGCAGCGGGTGAACCAGGAGCAGATGCTGTAAGGGTTAGTGCTCATTCAAATGAAATAGGGTCTTATATAATTGATTACAACTTCATAAAATCCAAGAGTTAATTAAGAAACCACAACTCCATATATTCACTCTGAAATAATAAATCCACGTTAAATTAAAGGAGAGAAAAACATCTCTCTACGGGAAATGGTTGTCGAATGCAGGTTTTATTGATTGTATGCTGGTTAAAATCCGCATGATGAAGGATTGCATTGTGATCCCCCCCAGAGCACCCGCGAGCTGTGGGGTTGTGCCGAAGGTTTAAGCGTCGTCCACTTCAATAAAAAGAAGATGCCCAGCCGATCAAGGGTGTTCTGGTGGGGTTAACGATACCGGCGATATTCCGACGATCAGGCGTGATCGCTACGACTGCCTGATCCGCTGTGAAGACGACTAAATAGCAAAATTCCCCGCTTTAGAAGGCGGGGATTTTAGTCGCTGAGGATCACTTATCGGGGTCGGTGGGTAGCTTTTTACGAGCATTGTACTCGTCTATTTTGTTGAATATTAAACATCCCACTGCAATAAATATTCCTGCAACAACACTCATCTTGACGACTTTAATAACACCGGATAACGATAAATAAACCTCCCCAGTATAAATAACTGCCGTTACAATCCTGGTAACTACACCCAGTGCAAAAAAAGCGGTAGTCATATAGATAAAAATAAGAATAAATATATGAAGTGTCATTTTCTTTTTCATTGTTTTTTATCCTTGTTTTTTATTAATTCTTTAACTGTATCATTGGATATTTCAAAGACAGAAGCAGAACCAATATCTCCTATCACACCGGAAAACGCCCCCACGTATGGCGCAATCAGCTTTGGAGCATACTTCCCAAAATAACCCCCGGCCAGCGACCCCGCAATGGCGCCACCCTGACCAGTTAAGCTGGGTCCATCAGTCATAAATGCACCACCCATATTAATAAGAGTGTTACCACCAATCTTATATCCTGGCGCCAGATAACCAGCACCTGCCGCTACGGCAGCGCTGTAGTAACTAAACTCACTGCCTGGCGACATACTCATGTATTGGAATAAAGAGTTAGCACCACCACCAATAACCGCACCGGTAACACCTTTTCCCACTGCGACTGTCGGGCCAAGATAAATGGCTCCAGCCATAAATACCCCATCCTGATAACCTTCCACTATCGCTTTAGTGATATTAGCCTCTTCAGGTAAATCCCCTTTCGACAGTTTATCCAGCCCCGCCTGTTTCTCTTCTGCTGATAGCCCGTTGTCCTCTGCATACTGATTCCAGGACGTTGCTGCCATGCCATAGTCCATCATCCCTTTCGGCAGACTCAGCGTGTTATTCTCCACCGTTGTCTTCCCGGACTGCGCCCCCGCAATGGCGCTTGCCGTGCCGTCTCCCGCTACGCCGCCTGCTATCCCTGCGGCAAGAGTCGCCAGCGCGCTGATGGTCTGTTTTTCACTTTCACTCAGTGCAGCAACATCCTTCCCGTACATCTCCAGCGCAATTCCGCCCGCCAGCTCCCCGGCGGCGGCACCCGCCGCACCCGCAAGCGCGTCTTTCCCCTGCATTGCCGCCAGCACCGCATTCGCCACCGCGTGGGCGGCGGCTTTTTCCATCGTATCGTCCAGCCCGGAACGGTGGCCGATAACCTCCGCCACGTACGGTGCGGCGGCTCCGGCCAGCGCGGCGGTCATGTCGCCGCCCGCCAGACCCTGAGCGGCAGCGGTAGCCGCCTGGATGGCGCGCTGCATGTCGCTGCCCGTGCCGTACTGTTCAATTGCCGTGCGTCCGGCCTGGTCGGCTATCTCCTGAGGGGTAGGGTTGCTCTTGCCTTCAGCCCTCAGCTTCTCCTCTGCGGCGCGGAGCGCTGCCGGGTCGTTCATGGCCTCCTGTTTCGCGATTTCACCCTGCGTGCGGGCGATATCCGCCACCTGGCTGCCGATTTCCCCGATAAGCTGCGCCTCCTCCATTCTGCGCTGCTCTTTCTCCTTATCGAAGATGGCGTCGATGCTGCCGTTTGCATTCGCCGTGTCGCGGCTCAGGTCCGCCACGTCCTGCGTCTGATGCTCCTTATCGCGAACCACCACCGTGCCGTTTTCAATGGCCGTCCGCGTGGTGCCCTCCGCGCTGCCGCTGCTGTCCGCCCCGACCAGCAGGTTGCTAGAATGTATATATTCCTAATGCTGATACGCAGTAGGTGATAGTTAAAATTTTAAATCCCGGTCGTCAACATGTATACTTATTCATTTAAAAAAGCCTCGGCATATTTTTTAACATCAGCCATAATAATATCAACCTCTTTTTTAGATAGCGTGATATCTTCTATAAATGGTTTGTTAATATACTCCCATCTATTTCCATTGCCAGATCTATCTTCTACGATGTCGAACCCGCCGGAGCCTGCGAAGATGCCGGTCTGCTCCTTCACGGAGGCATAGTCGCTGTTCATGCTGTCGCGGCTGTAATTAACGCTGGCCGAGCCGCTCATGGTGCCGAAGGTAAAGCTGCCGCCCGCGCTGGCGTTTTGCTGTTTGCTGTCGTAACGGTCGGTGTCCTGTTCACTGGTAATGGCCAGGTTGCGCCCGATATCGGCCACGACGGTTTTTCCGCGGCCTGCTGTTCTTCCTAACCAGCGAATTATTTAAAATGACAATTTAACAATTTTGATATCGCTATCCCCTAAACCCATTTAATTTTAAAAGATTAGCAATAACAAAAATCGTGCCAGTAAAAGAGCCAATAGCACAGCCAATTTTAATGATTTTTAATATCTCGATTTTTGTTAAATCAAAAGAACCCGTAAGTATCCAAACTAAAATGTCTACCGACAGGGCTATACATAAAAATGTAAATGTAATTCCCATTACACATACGATAAATAGGGTAAGAAGATTTAATATTTTGTCATTAATATATTTCATTTAAACTTATCCTCAATGAATGGTTCAAGTTTTTTACCGCCATATTCGGAGGAGAAAGAGGCTCCAATGTCACCGAAATTACCAGGAATATCGCTTGGTTTAATTTCTTTTGAAATACCATAATCCCCTTTTACTTCAGTAAACTGTCTCAGGTCAGCATTAAACTTCGGATCCCAGCCGCCTTTCCACCAGTTTGCCCCGGCATTAACGCCCCATGAAAGTCCTTTACCAATACCATAACCAATACCCGCACCGACACCATTGATAAGTGCACTAGAAAGTGGGTCTTTATTGTCAATCCAGTTACCCAGCGCACCACCTGCCGCATTCCAGCCCACGGTACCTGTAATTCCGTTCCCCATACTGAATATGTTTACCCAACCAGCGATGGCGACATTCGCCGGGTCAATTGCGCCATCTACCCAATAGCTGACCCCGGCATTAGCGCCAGCACCAAGCCCCCACATTACCTGAGCACCACCGGGCAATAACGCCACGCCACCGCTTGCCAGTGCCAGTCCGACGGCATCCCGTTCATTCATTGCTTTCTGGCAGCTTGCTGAAGAGGGGGCATCTGCACAGCTCGTCATATCAGTTCCGTGCTGTTGTAGCCACGCAACCTGTGCATCCTCACTCCCGGCCATCAGGTTATTCTCAACCACCGTCTTCCCGGACTGCGCCCCCGCAATGGCACTTGCCGTGCCGTCTCCCGCAACGCCGCCTGCTATCCCTGCGGCAAGAGTAGCCAGGGCGCTGACGGTCTGCTTTTCACTTTCGCTCAGCGCAGCAACATCCTTCCCGTACATCTCCAGCGCAATTCCGCCCGCCAGCTCCCCGGCGGCGGCACCCGCCGCACCCGCAAGCGCGTCTTTCCCCTGCATTGCCGCCAGCACCGCATTCGCCACCGCGTGGGCGGCGGCTTTTTCCATCGTATCGTCCAGCCCGGAACGGTGGCCGATAACCTCCGCCACGTACGGTGCGGCGGCTCCGGCCAGCGCGGCGGTCATGTCGCCGCCCGCCAGACCCTGAGCGGCAGCGGTAGCCGCCTGGATGGCGCGCTGCATGTCGCTGCCCGTGCCGTACTGTTCAATTGCCGTGCGTCCGGCCTGGTCGGCTATCTCCTGAGGGGTAGGGTTGCTCTTGCCTTCAGCCCTCAGCTTCTCCTCTGCGGCGCGGAGCGCTGCCGGGTCGTTCATGGCCTCCTGTTTCGCGATTTCACCCTGCGTGCGGGCGATATCCGCCACCTGGCTGCCGATTTCCCCGATAAGCTGCGCCTCCTCCATTCTGCGCTGCTCTTTCTCCTTATCGAAGATGGCGTCGATGCTGCCGTTTGCATTCGCCGTGTCGCGGCTCAGGTCCGCCACGTCCTGCGTCTGATGCTCCTTATCGCGAACCACCACCGTGCCGTTTTCAATGGCCGCACGCGTGGTGCCCTCCGCGCTGTCGCTGCTGTCCGCCCCGACCAGCAGGTTGCTCGCCATATTCCCGGCGAACTGCCCCGCGATGCTGCCGCCGGTGCTGCCCCCGGTGCTGATGCCCGCGCTCTGGTGCTCCACGTCGTATTCAGCGGTGTTATGGATATCCCGCCAGCCGAGCGTCCCGGTGTCGAGGCGGTTGTTATCCGCCGTGGCGGTGGAGGCGATAACCGCGCCGTCGAGCTGCGTGTGGCCGCCGACGGTGATGTCGAACCCGCCGGAGCCTGCGAAGATACCGCTCTGCTCCTTCACGGAGGCGTAGTCGCTGTTCATCCTGTCGCGGCTGTAATTAACGCTGGCGGAGCCGCTCATGGTGCCGAAGGTGAAGCTGCCGCCCGCGCTGGCGTTCTTCTGGCTGCTGTCGTAACGGTCGGTGTCCTGTTCACTGGTAATGGTCAGGTTGCGCCCGATATCGGCCAGCACGCTCTCCCCGCTGACCTGCGCCCCGGTGAGATTCGTATCGCGGCCGCTGACGATTGTGAGCGTATCCCCCGCGTTAACCGTGGTTTCGGTGCGGGTGGTGCCGTTGCCGCGCTCGGTTCCTTTGCCGCTGTTCACGCTGGCGGAGACGGAGATGCCCGCACCACCGGAGCCGTAGCCGATACCGACGCCCGCGCTGCCGCCGTGGCTCTCGTTTTGGCCGTCGAGCGTGGAGGTGTTCAGTGCGGAAATCAGGTTCACGTCCCGGCTGGCCTGTAGCCACAGGTCGTTCTGCGCATCAAGCTGGCTGCCGTGAACCAGCAGGTCGCCGTCGGTTGCCACCACGGTGAGGTTATTCCCGGCGGTGAGGCTGCTGCCTTTTGCGGTGGCCTGCGTGCTGGTCTGGGTGGATTTTGACGACTGGCTGCCGTAAGAGAGGCTGATGCCGACGGTGTTGTCGTTGCCCTTCTGGTTGCCGGTGGCCTGGTCGAGCATGACGGACTGCGCGCCCTGTCCGAGGGTCAGTGCGCCTTTCACCGCCTGCAGCGCGGCGAGGCGGTCGTTATCGGTCTCCCTGGCCTGCTTAAGGGTGCTCACGCTGCTGTCGAGAGCACCACCCGCCGCGCCGGAGAGCGCAAGGGTCAGGCCGGAAGATTTTTGCTCCACGGTGTGGGTCTGTGTGCCGCTCTCCGTGGCGGCGGTGATGCTGACGTTTTTCCCGGCGAGCGTCATGTCCTGCCCGGCAATCAGATCCGAACCGTGGACGCTCAGGTCATTGCCCGCGCTCAGCGTGACGCTGCCGTTCACGGAGCCAATAGTGCTGCCGCGATGGGTGGTGTCCTGCGCGGTGTCGGTGACCTTCAGGCTCTGGCTGCCGTAGCTGACGCCGATGCCGCCCGTGCCGGAGAAGCCGGATTTTTTCTCCTGGCGCTGATGGCTCTCCTGGCTGTGCTCCTCCGCCGTGGCCACGGTCAGGCTGTTGCCTGCCGCCAGCCGGACATCGTTATCGCCCACGATATCGCTGCCCTGCACCCGCAGGTTATTGCCCGCCTGGAGGGTGACGCTGTCGGCGCTGAACAGGTCTGCCTGTGTGGTCTCTCTGTTCACCAGATCGTGCGTGGTCTCGGTTTTTTTCGACAGCGCGCCGCTGCTGCCGGTGGACTGATGGTGCGACTCAAATGTGCTGCTGTCGGTGGCGGCGGTGACGGCGATGTCGCGCCCCGCGCTGACGGCGAGGCTGCTGCCCGCCTCCACGGTTGCGGCCTGCGCACTCACGTCGCGGCCGGCCATCATCAGGATATCGCCTCCGCCGGCCACCTCGCTGCCCGCCTGCTGCGTGACGGACTGCTTCAGCCAGTTATTTTTATCCCACGTCAGGTTATCGCTGGCGGAGGTAGTGACGGTGGTGAGGTTCAGATCCCGCCCGGCACTGAGCACCGTCTGGCTTCCACTGCCGCTGTTAACGACCTGCGCGCCGGTCAGGGTGAGATCGCGCCCGGCGTTCAGCATCAGCTTACCGTCATCGCCCTGGACGTAGATCCCCGCCACGCGCTCTACGGTGGTGCGCTCAAAACTTTTTTTCCCGCTGCTGCTCTGTGCGCTGCGGGCGGTGGTGGTGAGGCTGATGTCGCGCCCGGCCGTGGCCAGCACGGCATTTTTGCCGGAAATCGTGCCGCCGGTGTTGTTGATGTCCGAGCGGGCGAACAGGCTGACGTCAGCCCCCTGTATCGTTCCTGCTTTGTTGGTGATGTTGTCGGCGCTGAGCTGCATCGCGTCACGCCCGTGCAGGGTGCCGCTGTTGACCAGGTCGCGGTTCAGGTTCATCACCAGATTCTGGCCCCCCATCAGCGCGCCGGAGCCGTCGATGTCGCCAGGCTGTACGCGCACATACACCTGCGGCACCATCACCGTCTGCCAGCTGCCGTCGGCAAGCTGAACGCGGGTGTTGACCAGCCAGACCATGTCCTCCGTCAGCAGGCTCATCTGTTCGGCGGTGAGCGCCACGCCAGGGACAAGCTGATGCGTCTGCCCGAAAGCAATGCCCGCATCCATCAATGCCCTGAACTGGGTCTCATCGTCGCGGTAGTCGCCCAGGTAGCGGCCGCCGGTGAGCGCGATGATCTGCTCGCGTACCAGGCGCTGCTCGTAATAGCCGTCGCCAAGGCGCTTGTGCACGTTATCCGGATCCGTCATGAACGCATTCTGCATATAATCACTGCCGAGCCACGTCTTGTTGTTGGTGAAGCGTGGATCGGTTTCGATCAGGTAGTGCGCATTCGGATCGGGCAGGGTGTTAAACAGGCTGCTGTCCGGCAGACGGATGTCCGGCCCTGCGGCACGTACCACCACGCCCTGCGCATCGCTGGCGGGCGTTTCAATCCATTTGCCAGGCGCATTACCGGAGGGCAGGGCAGGGGAACCCGGGGAGGTGGTGTCCACACCCACCGCCAGGCTCCCCGTCCCGCTAAGCGTGGTATCTGTTTTGTGGGCGCTGGCGGGGGAAAGGGTCATGCCGCTGCCATCGGCCTGGCTGTTGCCTTCCATTTTGCCCGGCGACAGGGTGATCGACTGGATAACCACAGGCGGGGCGTAGTCCGAGGTGCTTTTTCCCTGCGAGTCGCCACCCTTTCTGGATTTACGGCTGTAGTGTGTGACCGAGCCTGCATCGGTGATCCATCGGCTGCCTTCCGGCATCACGTTATCCACCGAATCGGCGAAGATCCCGAGCGTTCCCCCCGCCACAATCTGGCTTTTATCGTTCAGAACCTGATTTGCCGTAATCAGCATATTGCCGCCGGCGAGGATTTTGCCCGGGTCACTTTCGGCAATCACCTCTTCTTCAATGGTACGGGTGTAGGTGTACTCGTAAAAGTTGTCGTTGTTGGCCCCGGTATCGTCCGGGGTGTTGAGGTTAAGCAGGTGGTCGGCCGAGTTGTGGTCGACGAACACGCCGTCAGCATCCGCATCCCAGCGGGTGGGCGATCCCTTTTGCTGGTACTCGTGGATCTGCTCCGTGGAGATGAGCACCACTTCGGTGCTGAAATGGTCGTTGATGTTGTTGAGCTGGCCGATGGAGAGCGCCATGTCGCCCGCGGACTCAATGGTCGCGCTGTGGTTGTTGAGGGTTTTCGCCTGCCCGATGGCGAAGCCGTTGTCGTCCACGCGCCCGCCGATGGCCATCGCCCCGTCGCTGTAGATCAGCGCGTGGTCGCGGTTGTTGATTGTCTGTGCCCCGATGTCCATGCGCTGGCGTCCGGCGAGGGTCGCTGCCGTTCCGTCCTGGGCGAGGTTATTGAGCGTTGTCGCCTGAATCGACAGATGATCGCCGTAGATGCGGCCGGTACCCGCGTTCGTTAAGGTTTCGGTACGCAGCCACGTCTGGCTGCCGTCGATAAGACCGTAATTACTCAGGCTTGAGGAGAGGGTCAGCCAGGTCGCGCCGGCGGCAATCTCGCCGGACGCGGCATTGAACAGGCTGGCGGCGCTGATATCCAGTTTTGCGCCCGCCAGCAGGTTACCGCTGTTGGTCACGCTGCCCGGCGTGGTGAAGGTCATGCTGCCGTTGGCAATCACATCACCCGCGTTGTTAAAACTCTGCTGCGTGTGAATCGTCATATCGCCGAGCGACAGAAGCTGACCGTCTCCGGTTAGCGCGTCGGCTTCAAGCGTGACGTTCTCCCCGCCAATAACGACCCCGTCAGCGTTGAGAAGCCGCAAAGCCGGGCCGCTCAGCGACAGCGCCCCCTCGGCGGACAGGTCACCCTGCGTGTTATCCAGGGTTCCGGCATTGGTGACAGATAACGTATTGCCTGCCCGCGTTGTTCCCAGAGCATTATCGAACTGCTGGCTGTTGATTTTCACATCCAGCCCTTCAATACCCTTATCTTCAGCCTGCGTATTGCGATTGATCAGCGAGGCTGCGTTGAGCGTCACCGTTGCGCCACTGCGTATCAGGCCCAGCGTGTTGTCGATCGCCCCCGTTACGGCGTTCACCGCCAGTTCACCGAGAGACTGGATCTGCCCGCCCTGGTTATCAAGACGCTCGAGGTTGAGGGTCATCTCCTGCTCACCCACCAGACGCCCGCCGGAACGGTTATCCAGCGAGGTTGCCCGCAGCGTGAACTCCCCTTTTGCGCCCAGCGTGCCGTTCTGGTTGTTCAGCGCAGCGGTGGCGAGCTGCATGTCCGCCAGGCTGTAAATCGTCCCCTCGCGGTTATCCAGCTGCCAGCCGTGCGTATCAAGAACGAGCCCGCTTCCCTGAATGACCCCCTGACGGTTGTCGGTATCGCTGTGCGTGGCAAGCGTCAGCGTATCCAGGGCATACAGCGTCCCGGCGATGTTGCTAAAGCGCGCGGCGTCCAGCGTGGCCCGTTTTTCGGCGAGCAGTACGCCCGCATCATTTTGCAGATCGGTCGTGGTTATGCTCAGGTTTCCCTGGCTCACGATGCCGCCCGTGTCCCCGCTGTTGCGGTTGCTGATACCGTCAACGGCCAGCGTGAGATCCCTTCCGCTCTGGACCAGCCCGCTGCTGTCGTTATCCAGACGCTGTGCCGTGACGGCAAGATCGCCCTGGGCGACAATCATCCCTTTCTGGTTGTCTATCCGGGATGCGTCTATCCGCGCATCGCCGCCGGATACCAGCGTGCCTTGCGTATTCTCCAGCGACCCCACATGCAGATTCAGCGAACCTGTGGCGCTCAGGGTACCGTTGCGGTTGTCCACGTCCGCGGCCGTTACGACGGTTTCTTTCGCGCTGGCCAGCATGCCGTGCTGATTGCTGATGCTGCCGGCGTTGACGTTCAGGGTGCCGAAGCTGACGATGCCGCCAGTCGTCAGGGTCGTGTTGTTTGACAGGCGGTTCCCGTGAGTGTCGACGATCATGTCCGCCCCGGACTGAATTAACCCTTCGTCGTTGTTCAACCCGGCGCTGTCGAGCGTCAGGGTATCGTGGGCGGCAATTGTCCCGCCGACGTTAGCCAGCGCGTTGCGGCTGGTTAGCCCGACGCGGCCGTGTTCCGCGCTGATAAAGCCGCTGCTGTTGTTCAGAGTGTCGGCGCTCAGGCTGATACTGCCTGCTGCTGCCAGTTCACCCTCGCGGTTGTCCGTCAGGCCAGCCGTTTTTATCGTCAGGGCGCTGCCGGTATCGGCGGCAACGATCTGGCCTTTACGGTTATCCAGCGACGCGGCGTTGACGCTTACCGTGGCGTTGGCGGCAATCATGCCTTCGCGGTTATCAATGCCGTCCTGATGGTTCAGCGTCAGACCCCGCGTGCCGCTCTGGCTTATCTGGCCTTTCTGATTTTGCAGGCGTTTTGCCGTGAGCGTGAGCTGGTCGGCGGCGAGCAGGCCGCTGCTGTTATCCAGCGTGCCGGTTGCCGTGGCGCTGAGTGTGTCATTCGCGATGACTTCCGCACCGGCGGTGCTGAGGTCGCCTTGTCCGGCGTTAAGGGTAATGGCGTTGGCCTGCGTCACGCTGCCTGATGCATCCAACCCCTGCCCCGTGGACCTGATGTTGCCACCCGCCACATTCAGTCCATGCATCTCAAGTTTGCCGCTGGCGTTGAGCGTCAGATCGCCGTCGCGGCCCGTGGTGCCATCGGGCTGCACGCCTGCTGCCAGCGTGCCGGTGCTGGCAATCGTTTTGCCCGTCAGGCTGACGTTGCGCTGTGCAGCGAGGGAGCCGCTGTTTTGTATGGCGTCGGTGCCAGAAAGGGCGACGTCAGCGGAAGACCAGACCGTGCCGCTATTCTCAATACGCCCGTCGGCGGAGAGGGTGACTGTTCCGGCTTCTGCGCCAATATTGCCCGCGTTGCGCACGCCGACGCCTTTTTCCGTCCCGATCAGACGGATTTTCCCGGCGTACATGCCGCCGACCTGGGAGACATCCAGCGCCATGACGGGTTTTGCCGCACCGTTATCCGCAAGGGCGGTCACCTTTTCATGCGCCGCATCCACCGTGTTGCGCCCGGTAGTGACGCGTAAATCCTGCGCGTGAATCGCCGCATTCACCTGAACCGCCCGGGCGATGATATCGGTGTGCGCCTGCCCGGAGGTATCCAGCCCGTTGCCGTTCACGGTAATCTCACCGCGCTCCACCTGATACCCGGTTATCCGGCCATCCTGCATCTGCGCGGTACCGGTCGTCAGCGTGGCGCGCCCGGCGTTGATAAAGCCGCAGCCGTCACAGGTAATGCCCGACGGGCTGGCAATGATCACGTCGGCCTTTTGTCCAGCCACCTCAATGTAGCCGTTGAGCTGGCTCGGGTTGCGTGCGTTCACCTCGTTGAGGATGACTTTAGCCTCGCCTTTCGCCAGCCACGGGTTGGCGGTCACCATTCCGCCGAGTTCGGTTGAGGTATTTTTATGGGCGTTATTGAGGATGGCCCCGTCCCGGCCAACGTCGAACTGACTGTAGGTGTTGCGGGACACGCCGCCTGCAGACGGGGTCTGGATATTCACCTGCGTCGTGCCGTTAGCGGTGCTGATCACGGTGGGCTGCTGTTTACCGGGCGCGGAGGCGTCCGCCACAATCCCGGCGGCCTGCACCGTGACGGCTCCAGAGGCCAGCCACAGCGCAAGGCTGAGTGCGCCGACGCGGCAGACAAGACGCTGAAGCGCGTGCCCGATCCCGGAGGAAGACGATCCGCCCGAACAGCCGCGCGCCAGCTCCGAAACGACCATCAGCATGCCGCGGGCTTTATTAAAGACGATACGGTACAGACGTTTATTCATGGTGAAATCCTTTTTATTTTTATCCGTGCAGCGGGTGCGTGTGTTTCCAGTTCAGCAGCGCTTCGCGCGTGACCTGCCTGCCATAAAACGTTTTGATACGACGGCCTTTCTCATTGCCGCGATGCCACAGAAAGCGCGCAACGTGATGCGGAAAAATCTCCTCGCGTACCAGGCGAAACAGGGCTTCCGCGTGCCCAAAGGGGGCAATAAAATCGCGAAACCACATCCGATCGCCGTTACACCAGTCTTCTTCCGGCAGGACGACCGTCTCCTGGGTGAGATAGCGGCGTTCGGCTTCTTCGCTCATCCATGCCCAGCTCAGGAAAAAGATCGGGCGTCCTTTCTCCTCTACCAGCACGTACTGCTGGTGTTTAATGATGGGCAAGAGAACCACGGGCAGGACGTGCAGCGGCGCGTCACGGTGGTTAAGGGAATGCATCCAGAGCCAGACCGACGCGCCCAGCACTTCGGCTTCACTCAGCGCGACGTCCTCGAGCTGGGGACAATGAACCGTCAATTCGCCGTAGCGCATACTCAGAAATCCATGTTGAGGTTGAAGCCGAAGGTTGCCGGGCTGGTTTTAAAACCGTCCGGGTGGGAGAACGGCACGCCCGCGAAGGCGTCGTATCCCACTTTCCAGAGCGCACCGCGCAAGCCCGCGGCGCCACCGGCCAGATGGTTGCCCGTCAGGTACTCCGTGCCGTTGCCAGCGACCTCACCGTAGTCGGCAGCCAGATAGAGCTCGGTTCCGGCAAGCGGGGTCTGCCAGGAGAGATCGTTTCGAACCAGCCAGCCGCGATCGGCGTTGAGCGTGCGTTCACCGTCGAAGCCGCGCACCGTCCAGCGCCCGCCGATGGCGAACTGATCCTGTGAAGTGAGCGGCGTGTTGCTGGTCTGACGCTGCCAGGCTACGTCGTAACGCAAGTGCTGCGTGCTGAGTGCGAACGGCAGGCTCAGGCGTGCGTTGGTGCGAAGAATTCGGCCCAGCGCCGTGGCTTCATCGAACGTTTCTTCGGGGGCTGGCTGGGCGCCAAACCATCGCGTGCCGCGCTGATAGTTGATGCCTGCATCAAGCGTTGCCGGGCCGATATAGTGGCGATGCTGAAGCCCGGCCTTCCAGGAGGAGACGTGGCGGCGCTGAACTTCCACTTCCGTGTCGTTGATGTAGTTTTTCGTTGTCCGGCTCTCCACGTCCCAGGTGAACGTGGTTTTTTGGGCGCTGCTGCGATGCAGAACCCGGCTGGCCTGCGCCACCAGACTCTGGCTTTTGCCGCTGTAACGAATGTCGCCGTTTAGCCCCGCCACGGTCTGGTGATAGTGGTAATCGCTGCCGGTAACGGAAAATGCCCACCAGCCCACGGGAACAGACCAGTGGGCGCTGAGGTTTTGGTTGCCTTTTTCCGGCCCGGTTTGCAGGTCATGGTTCATGGAAAACCAGAAGAGATCGCTCAGCGCCAGCGGGTTATCCAGCGACAGCGTTAGCCCACCCTGATAGCGGCCCGTTGACGACGAGCCAGAATCATCAAGCGACAGGCCAAGCCGCCAGAATTTGCTCTGCTGGCGGGTTATCACGATATCGCTCTCACCCGGCTGTTCAGCCGGAACGATATCCATCTCAACCTGGACGGTGGGCAGGCGCTGGAGGTTCTCCAGACCCTGCTCGATATCCCGCAGGTCGAGCAGATTACCGTCATGTGCCGGGAAGGCGCTGTAAAGCCATAACCCGCGACGGCTGTTATCGGTCAATGTGACGTGGCGTATTTTCCCCGGAATAACGGCCAGTGTTAAATGGCCGCTTTTTAAATCCTGAGCGGGAGCCAGCACGCGTGCGGTTGTCCAGCCGTGGGCGATCAGCCGGTTTTGCAGCAGGCTCATCACGTGGTTGATACCCCGTGCGCCGAGGCACTTCCCGACGGCCTGATTCGCGATGCGCTGCAGCGGTACCCAGTGCGGGAGGGCGTTATGCCCCGTCAGCGTCACGTCATGGATGGTGAAGCAGGGCGTTTCGGCGGCAAATTCGCCGCTTTCGTTACGTGTTGCCGGAGATTGCAGCCGAACGTCAGGCGCCTGGGGCGTCAGTTGGGTTTCCAGCGCCTGCTGACGCTGCTGTTGCAGGATAAACGGTTCATCACCCGGTGCGGCGCTGGCACCCGATGAAAGGCTGAGAACAGCACAGATAAAAAAGCCGGTGCGCTTCGTTGCGACTGGTCGAAATTCCCTTTTCAACATTTTCCCTTACAAAATGTAATGTTTTCTTGCAAGGGATCGTGACGAAGTCACAGCGACTTTTCTACGCGTAGCGGCTAAATAAAATCTGAAAGTGGGGGAAAGTACGGAAGCGGATTAAAGCGGGTATGACTGGCCGGGCAAGCTTGCGCCGCCCGGCACGGTTACGGGAGATTACTCCCCTTCACCCGGGAACAGGAACGGGTTGATTGAGCTGCGGGCGAAGCCCTCCTGCTCCATTTTGGCGTCCAGAATCAGCGAGGCGAGATCGTCGGCTACCGCTTCGACTTTCGGGTCTTTTTCCTGATACAGAATCTTCAGGTAGGTCCCACAGTCGCCGCAGCTTTCAGCTTTCACTGCCGCTTCTTCATTTTCCAGCGACCAGT
>ENA-UOZX01000224-UOZX01000224.1-food-metagenome-genome-assembly--contig:-NODE-224-length-24148-cov-58.458639_pt1 | contig 24148 bp, 36 predicted proteins | sample MGYA00249884_ERZ772741 | MGnify/ENA primary metagenome ERZ772741 (study PRJEB29005, sample SAMN08379464) | food metagenome | isolation source: cheese - non spiked | study: EMG produced TPA metagenomics...
AATAAATAGATTAAAATTCTACGTTTGTTACTCTAAAAACTTGACTTAACGTCACAGAAATTTCTACACATTTTTATTTAACACTTTTTTATCAGAGATAAATAAAAAATTACTGACAGCTCTGTCAGTAAAAATTTTCCATAATAAAAAAGCTGGATGCTCCAACTTTTACATCTTAACCAACAATTGTCACAATGACTAAACCAATCAAAGTTAGAATCACAACAAATCCTGCATTTACAATTGTAAAATATTTTACAAATCCTCGCGTTTCACCACGCGCATTCATTCTAATAACTTTGTAAGCAATCAGCGTTGCCATTGACGAAACAATTGTGCCAATTCCCCCAATATCAGCTCCAAGCACCAAAGAAACAGCATGAGGAGTGAACGGAGAAATCAAAATTGGGGCCGCGATATTAGAGATAAATTGACTCATAATCACAGTTCCTAAAAAAGAAGCCTGCGGTCCAACTAAAGTATTACTGATAAAATCAGTCAACACACTGATATTAGCAATATTTCCTACAATCAAAAAGAAAAAGATAAATGTAAATAAAAGATGATAATCAATTCCTTTAAAAAGTCTCGGACGATAAATTAACACAACTAAAGCAACAATTGCTCCAGCAAGATAAAAATTCACATAGCCAAAAACCGAAGCTGCCATCAATAACATCAAAACAACAAAAATAGAAGTTTCAACTTTATTAAATTGCGTCACTTTAGTTTCAATCACCAAAGGCTCATTATCAATGAATTGACAAGCAATCATCAAAATCAATAAACCCAAAATCCATAAAGCGCCTGTTCCTTTAAAAAAGTCCAAATTAGTTAAAGCGGCACCACCATGATGTGCTGCTACTTTATAAAAAGAATACAAATAAAGATTATGCGGATTACCTTGCGGAAGTAAGGCAGAACCAATGTGACAGGCCGGAACAATCAATGCTGCTCCAATATAAACTGACTTTCGGTTTTTAATTTCTTTAGTAATCGCTAAATAGAGCGGTAAAACCGTCAAAATTGTTAAATCATTTGTAAAAAAAACGGCTAAAAAGAAGGTAAGTAGCGTCGTAAATCGAACGAGCTGACGCGTTGTTGTACTTCTTTTAACTAAGGATTGTCCCAAATACTGTAACAAACCTGTTTCTTTAAAACCACCAATTACAAGCATCAAACCTGAAACCGTAACGATGACGTGACAATTAAAGAAACGCGTTGTCACTCCACCCAAACTAATGGCAATAATTGCAATAATAACCGAAATCAGAAAAACTTTGTCCACTAGAAACCAATTTTTAATGGCCGTCCATACTTTTTGGGATTCGCGCTGAGTAGCTGAATGTTCCACTACTTCTCCTAACTAGCATATAAAATTTTGCACCACAATAAATTATACCATCTAAAGATGACAGTGACAAGCTTTTTCTCATATAAAAGTAAATTAATTTTAAAGGGACTTTTTCAAGTAGAAAATACATTTATTATCCATAGATTCCATCTAAAATTTCATCAAAAAAATCCCCCTGACTAGGAGGGATTTGAAAGAAATTAAGCTACTCGCTATAGCTTATTTACGTAACCATGACTTTTAGGTAAACGCTTTCCTATAAGGATAAATATATTTTATCATTTTGTGTATCCGTTTGCAAGAATTAACTGATATAGATTTAATCTTTTTTTATATTAGAAGTCATATAAGACTTTTTAACTTTTACAGAAAAATTTCAACTACCATTTTTCTAAGACCAAAGCCATTTCCCAAAAATCAGCCTCCATTTTACTACTAATCAAAAAAGCCTCAAGCATCTGTTCTTGCTCTTGTTCATCACTTTCTTGATAAAGCCGATTAATAATATCACACTCTTTTGCGATTTGGACGGTAGCTTCTTCACTCGCATAGGTTTCAATCCATTTTTGATACAAAGGATTGGGCGACCCCACCTCAATTAATCGTAAACCAATTTCATGATATAGCCAAGCACAAGGCAACATTCCCGCAATTGCACTATTGACAGAGCCATCAATAAGCTGACGATACATATGAGAAACATAATGATAAGCAGTGGGAGCAACCGGCGTTTCTAAAATTTCTTGTTCACCAATCTCTAATTCTTTAAAAAATCCCTCGCGAACAAAAATCTCTCCATTTTTTAGTTCTTCGGCATTTAATCTTAAATGTGCTTGAATCTCTTCACTAGCAGATTTCTTGGCAATAAGAAAATATAACTTACTAAAATGTTCAAGATAATAACGGTCTTGCAACAAATAATAGCGAAAAACCTCAGGAGCTAATTCTCCACTCACTAATCCTTGAATAAAAGGATGCTCAAAACTTCTTTCCCAAAATATTGATGATTTTTCTCTTGCTAATTCAGTAAATAACATTTCATTTCTTCCTTCATAATATTAAAAACATATGCCTATTCATTAAAATAAACTTGCCAATGTCGATGACAATTTGGATTAAAAGCGGAGCTGCACTTGATACACTCTCCTCGCGAATAATCATTAAAATTTAATTTTTTTCCACAATGGCCACAAAGTACTGGAAAGTCTTCTTTATCAGTAGCCCTAAATAAATGATTCTCTAATTCATCGTGACAATGATAACAAGAAAAATACTTTTCACAGTCTGAACATTTTAGGGCGACAATATCATTTTCTTGATGATAATGAGTACACCTGCCTTCCTCATCTATCACTTTCCCCCAGATTTTTTCTCGCAATAAAATTCACCTTTCATTACCAATCAACTTTCACAACTTCGCCACTTTTAAAAGTTTGTAATTCTCCTGATTTTGCTTTTAAAATCAAGCTTCCGTCATCAGAAATTCCTTCTACTTTTCCATTAACAGCTTTTGTTCCCAATTTTAAAGTCACATTTTTACCAAACAACAATGACCTCTTTCGATACTCATCAATTAAATCTGGCTGTCTATAATTTGCGAAATTATTTATCACTTCTTTAGCCATTTCTGCTAAAAGCTGATTTCTGTCTATCTTAAACTCAGGATTTATTCCCTGAGCCTTTTCGGATAAATCTGCTGGAAAATCTTTTGTTGACAGATTTAAGCCAATTCCCATAATGAAATTTCCAGCAGAGCTTGATTCTAAATCTAAAGCAGCTTCAGTGATAATTCCGCCAACTTTATAGGTTCCCAAATAAATATCATTAACCCATTTGAGTTGAAAGTTTTTATCTTTATAAAATTGTTCAAGGACCTTGACAACGGCCACAGCCGTACTTGTCGTCAATAATCCTATTTTCAAAATATCATGACTGGGGTTGGGTAAAATAAGACTAAAATATAATCCAGTATCACTTGGAGAATAGAAATTTCGGCCACGCCGACCGTGTCCCTCCGTTTGATTATTTGCAACAAAAATAAAAGGTTGTTTGACCTCATGTGAAGACAAATATTGCTTCGCTAACTCTTGCGTAGAAGTCACCTCATCAAAAACAAAAATTTTATCTTCAAATTTCATTCCACTATAAAAATTTATCGTATCTTCATCTAATGATTCATTTCCAACATACTTATAGCCCAAATTTTTACGACTTTCGATTTGATTGCCCTTGCGCTTTAAAGTATTAATTGCTTTCCAGATACTTTCTCGACTAAGCTTTAGCTCCTCAGCTAATTCATCACCCGAAACCCAGTTTCCTTTTTGTTGAAGAAGTTTTAACAAGACAAATTGTTTTGTTGTTCGCATAATTATCACTTTCTAAAATACATTTCAAAGCCTCCTTCTTTTCTAAGACGTCGCACGATAAGAACAGTCAAAATGGCTTTGATACAATCACCAGGAATAAAAACTAAATTAGAAATCAACGAAGTAATTAATGGAATATTAGATTGAATAGATAGCCAGATTGCTCCGACTAGATCAACAAAAATAACTCCAAACACTAAAACAATGATTAATTCTCCAATCCAATTCTTTGAAGCTGTAATTTGCAATTTCTTAAGGAAAAAACCTATTAAAAATGGTGTAAAAAGCCAAGCCATTCGGTAGCCTCCCGAAGGCCCTAAAAAGCTCGCTGCTCCGCCATTTCCACCCGTTAAAACAGGTAAGCCAATTAAAGCTAAGGTAAGAAATGCTCCTACCGAAATTGTACCATATTTGGGGCCAAGAAGTCCCCCAGCCATCATTATTCCCATATTTTGCAAGATAATTGGGACAGGAATAAAACCAATTGGTATTCCTGGTAAAAATCCTAGAATAATAATAAATGCAGTCATAAAGGCTGAATACGTTAATGTTTTGACTTTTTGATTCTTAGTCATATTTGCTACTCCTGATTTTATATTTTACAATAAAAGAATTTTTTATTATACTGATATCATATCAAACAGTAACCCTAAAATCAAATTTAGGTTAACTGTTAATTTTATTATTTGCTTTTTTATTCACACAAAGGAAAATTTTAGATGGAAAAAAATAAATTTAATTTTTTAAAACTGGCCGCACTTTTTACTGATTATCCAGCTCTTAAAATAGGCGAAATTTCATATAGCTACCAACAAATCAATGATTTAATACAAAGAAAATTAACAGATTATAGCCACTCCTCTAAAACTGTTATTACTCTAATAAATGATAGTCCCTTGAACTTTATTATTGATTTTCTCGCAATTATCGAAAGTGGAAATTACCCACTTGTCGTGGATAAATCTTTTAAGAAAAAGTCTTTTAAATTCGGACTTATCCCTGAGGATACTCTGTTTTTAGCAAGTACATCTGGGACAACTGGACCGCCCAAAATCTATTATCGTAACTGGGAATCTTGGAAAATGGGTTTTGAAGTTTGTGATGATTTATTTCATTTGAGCAACTCACAAGCTCTTGCAACTACTAGCCCACTAACTACTTCATTAGGACTTCATACACTCATGTGTGCTTTATATTTAGGAAAAACCTTCCTAACAATTACAAATCCTTCACAATTTATAAATATTACAGAAAACTATGCTCTCTTTACCGTCCCAACCTATCTCTTAAATAACCTCAATGAATTATTTGCTTTAACTTCTCCAGAGATTATTTTTTTTAGGTGGAGGAACACTGAGCCCAGAGGCGATTAATAAAGTAAGAAAAAAACTTCCGCAAACTCAAATGATTGAGTTTTATGGAAGCTCTGAAACAAGTTTTATTTCATGGCAAGCAGTTAATGAGGGTAAAAAAACATCATCTGTAGGAAAACTCTTTCCACACGTAGAACTTACTTTAGGACCAAAATATCGTCTTACAGTTAAAAGTCCTTATTTATTTTCTGGCTATCTTAATCAACCTTATCCACAATCATGGACAACTGATGATTTAGGAACCTTAAAAAATAATCATCTTTATTTATTTGGACGTCGGTCTGACATTATCGAACATGGTGCAAATAAAATTTTTCCAGAAGAAATTGAGCGTATGGCAAAAGATTTATGTGAAGACTGCATCGCTTTTGGAGTTTTTGATGAAAGATATAGTCAAAAAATTGCTCTACTACTCTTAAAACCTATCGAGAAAGAGAAATTAATCAAAATACTAGCTCAAAGACTTCCTAAATACAAACTTCCTCAAATATATTTAGAAACTCCCACTCTTAATTTTACTAAAAATCAAAAAATATCCAGAAAAGAATTAGAAAAAGAATATTTTAGAGGTGTCTATCATGAGCTTTAAAAATCCCGTCGGTATCATAGCAGCAAACCGTTTACCTATAGGAAAAATCAATGGTTTTTATAAAAAAATTTCTCCTGAAACTTTATATCAAAATCTAATTAAACAACAATTTAATAAAAATCTACTTCTCAAAAAAGCTGATATTGACTATATTATTTTGGGAAATGTGACTAATCAAGGAGGAAATTTAGCTCGACGTTGTGCCTTAAAAGCAGGATTTTCTAGCCAGGTCCCAGCTTTTACAATTGACCAGCAGTGCGGTTCTGGACTGACAGCTATGATTAGCTCTGCAAACTACATTATTTCTGGTGAAGCTTCCGTTATTTGTACAGGAGGGGTAGAAAGCACATCTCAAGCCAATATTGTGCTTGATTCAGAGAGTTATCAGCCGATTAACCGATTTAAAATGGCTCCTGAACCCTATGAAGATTTCGACATGGGAACAATTGCCGATATGACAGCCCTAAAATACAATATTCCTCGTAGTGTTCAAGACCTTTACGCTCTAAATAGTCATAAAAAAGCGACTCAAGCTATTGAAGGAAAACTTTTAGAAAATGAAGTTTTTCCCTATCAAGATGAAGGATTTACAATAAGTAGCGATCAAACTGTTCGTCCTAAATCCTCAATGGAAGCTTTGAGCAAATTAACCCCTGCTTTTACCACTAACGGAACAGCCACTGCTGGAAACTCTTGCCCAATAAACGATGGTGCTTCTTCAATCATATTGTCATCCACTAATAATCCTTTTGATTTTCAAGGCTATTATTTAGGACAAACAACTATTGCTTTATCTCCATCAGATTTCTTATTAGGCCCAATAAAAGCAACTGAAAAACTTTTACAGAAATTTAACCTTAAACTTAATGATATTGAGGCTATCGAATTAAATGAAGCCTTTGCCAGTCAGGCCATTTTATTCCAAAATTATTTTAAGCTTGATGATATAAAATTAAATGCTTATGGTGGTTCCCTTGCATTTGGTCATCCTTACGGTGCAACTGGTGGCATTCTAATTTCTCGACTCTTAAATCGCCTAAACCAAGTGCAAAAACCATGTCTTGGCATCGCAACTTTGTGCGTAGCTGGAGGTATGGGAATCAGTGTACTGATAGGTAATCAATGGTATCAAAAATGATTTTAATCGCTCAAAAAAGTCTTCCAAGACATTTTAAATTAGAGGGCCAAAAAAATTTTCTCTCCTTACTTCCACAATTGTGGCAAGAATTAGAAGGAATTCCCTACAGTCTTAAAAATGGAGAAAATTGGTTACTATCCGAAGAAATTATTCGATATCCATCTTCTAATTATTCATTTGATAAACTGAAACTTTATTTACTAAGTGAACACATCACTCGTCATTCAAAAAAATATATAATCAATCTAAGTCTTGAAATAACTAGCAATACAAAGTTATTGGCACAAATTAACCTAAGTCTATTATCTGAGGATTCCTGGAATGAAATTATACAAAAAAATCAATAAGGCTGATTTAATTGATTATCTTCAATCAGTTAAAGATACCAATTCTTTACACTACGGTAAAAATCCCATTATACCTGGAAATTTTTTATTATTTATTTTAGAAGAGATGTATCAAGAGTTCTATTCTATGCCTTTATCATACTTAAAAGCAAATTTCTGCTCACCAGCCTATTTGAATGAACGCTTTTGTTTTATATTTAATCAAAACGCTTTTCAAATTACTGACAGAAATCAAACATTAATCCTAAAAGGAGAATGGAAGCAATGAACAAACGAACAATTTTGATTACCGGTGCAACAAGGGGAATCGGCTGGGCAATTGCTCAGAAAGCTGCTCAAGCCAATCACAAAGTCATTTTAACTGGCCGTGACCCACTTAGTTTAAAAAGTAGAGCTGAAGAATTGAAAAAAAAATTTCCCAAAACAGAAATCCAAGCTATTCCACTAGATGTTTCTAATCGCTCTAGCGTTGCTAATGCAGCCAAATTAATAAAGGATATTGATATTCTAATTAATAATGCTGGAATTACTGCTGATAGTACTTTTAAGAAAATGAGCCCAGAAATTTGGGATGAAGTCATTTCTGTCAATTTGACTGGTGTATTTAATAGTACTCACGCTTTGCTTGATAAAATCAATCAAGGTGGACAAATCATTACACTAACTTCAAAATCAGCTTTATTTGGTAACTTTGGGCAAGCAAACTACGCGGCGTCCAAAGCCGGCATCATTGCTTTTACGAAAACACTAGCTAAAGAATTGCAAAAAAGTATGATACGAGTAAATTCTGTTTCTCCTGCTGCCGTAACTGATATGACTCTACCAGTATTAAAAAGTTTAAAAGAAACTTATGGTCAGAATATCCCTGATGAATGGAAAATGGGTTCAAGCTCTGATGTCGCTAATTTTATTATTAATGATTTAATTGAAAGCGAAATGACAGGCAAAATTTTTTCCATTAACGGCTCTGAGATTGGCTATTGGCAAGAACCTACATTTCATAAACTTTAATAAGGTATAGAAAGAGAATTAAATGACTTGGTATCACGAATTAGGAATAAAATATCCTCTTTTTCAAGGTGGAATGGCTTGGGCTTCTAATGCTGAATTAGTAGCTGCTGTTTCAAACAATGGAGCTTTGGGAATTATTGGTAGCGGCGGACGGACAGCAAATGAACTGAGAAGAATGATAAGAAAAACAAAAACTCTCACTTCACAGCCTTTTGGCGTTAATTTAATGTTACTCGATAAAAATATCAAGCAACTTTTAGAAGTGATTTGTGAAGAAAAAATATCAGTAGTGACAACTGGTGCAGGAAGTCCTAAAGAAATTATTGATACTATAATTGCTAATAATATCAAACTTTTCCCTGTGGTTCCCAATAAAGAAATTGCTCTAAAAATGTTAAATCTTCCTATCTCCGGAATCATTGTAGAAGGAAATGAAGCAGGAGGTCACGTGGGGAGCCAAAACTTGGCCTCACTTCTCAAAGAAATTGCTCCAATCTGTCCCTTACCGCTCATCGCTGCTGGTGGAATTTATGATCACCATACTGCTTCTTTGGCTAATATTTTAGGTGCAAATGGAGTACAAGTTGGCACCGCCTTTTTATTGGCAAAAGAATGTCAAATTTCACCAATTTACCAAGAATTAATCTGCAAAGGTGAAGAAAATGGAACAAGTTTAATCTCAGATAAGAATGGCCATCTGACCAGACTATTAAATATCTCATCAGAATATCCTTTAAATAAATCATTGAAAGCCGCAGTAGAAAAAGGTGATTTAATCAATGGTGCATTTATGGCTGGTAGCTCTTCTGCTTATCTTGAAAAAATTGAGCCTGTTGAAAATATTATTCAACGAATTATGAAAAAATAAAATTTAGATTAATCCTCTTTATTATTTAAAGTGATTCTACCAGAGTTTTCATTGTACCTATTTTCTCTAATATCACAAACTAAGTAAGATATAAATCATAAAAAAATACTCCCCAAAATCAAGGGAGCAGATTTTTTATTTTACCCAATAGAACCCTCCATTGAAAAATGGAATTCCTTAATCTCATGATATGGCCTAAAACATTGATATATAAGCATAAACAAGCCTATAACATTTTTGAAAGAGCACCAGATTTATATAGAAGTTTAAGACTTATGCCCCTTTTGTGCCCCTCTTAAATTATGGTTTATTATATTCGAATTGGTACCAATTTTACAATAAGCATCAGATTAACTATTACTAACATTCAGGGTGACACTTAGTAGCTCATTAGCATCTTCAAGACGTATTCCGTTATATTCTTTACTTTCTATTATTTCCCTCCATTTTTTTATCATGAGTTTATATTTTTTCAATCCAGGCCCCATATTATGAGATTCAAGTTGGCCGTGCCCCTTCTCAAACATTTCTTTAATTACCTCAAACTCATTTCCATCTTTTATTAATTTATATTGATCATACAATTGTCTATAATATTCATATTCTTCACTTTTCGAATCGGCATCAAATCCATAGAAAAAAATCCCATTCTTATTTAAGAATTGTTCTAATTCATCGTCATTTAATGCACTATATAAATCAGTATAAAGCTCCAAAATATCATTTACGGTCTTTTTCACTTCTTTTGAATATTCCATATTTCTTCTCCTCTTTGTAATCATTTACACACCCATTCTATTATTATACATATTTCTTGTCAAGAATATTTAACATAATCTAGTCATTAAATATTTATATAATTATAATGTGGATCAAACACTACAGACCGCATTATATAGCTTTTTTAAACTCTAACCAAAAGGTTCGATTTTTATTCGCAAAAAAACGCCCCGGAGGGCGAAATGTTATAGATAGGTATATACCTTAATATCCTCAGGTAAATTTAAAAAATCTCTATCATGGGTTACAATTGAGAAATTTAATTTTTTCGCAATGTCATAATATATCAAGTCGTTATAATCTTTCATAAGATGGTGAAAAGTAGATAAAGTTTCCATTTTTTCCTTATCAGTATCTATTATATTAACAAATGGTAAGATATCTTCTTCAACAGTAATTAAGCATACTTCATACATCTTAGTAAAGTCTGAGGTTTTTTGAAAATTTTTCTTAAATTTGAAAGTTTTTGAGTCTTTTTTGTTATCTTTCAAATATGTCTTATAACTTTCACGACAAACAACATTGATAAATTCCGAAATAGTCAAAGGAGTAACATATAATTTTAACTTATTACGTATTGCATATTCCCAAAAAATATCATAATCTGCCTTATTATCTTGAAACAACGACGGATAAACTAACGATAATAAAATATTTGTGTCAATCAGAAATTTTTCTTCAGGATTCCCCGGTTGAATAGTTTCTAAATTTATTTTAATCACCATTCAAAACCTCCTGAAGGCTCTTCTTCGTGTTTTCTCTTTTTTCTTTACTATTCGATAATACAAGTGTTATTTTTTTTAAGTGCGATTCATTAACATTCGGATTAATTTTAACCAACCTTCTTAATTCTTCTGGAGTATTTACATCATATAGTTGACCGATAGCTACGTTAAGAAATGCAGTAGTAAGTGTTTTTATTCCTTCAAAATTTAATACACTAACTTCATCTTTCTCTATATTATCTTTAATTATTTTAAAAACCATCTCCCCCTTTATTGATGTAACTGCTAAATCACTTTGTATAATTTCCTTTATCAAAATATCCAATTTTAATTCTCCTTGTTCTCAGCGTATCAAAATAATAGATTAAATGCTTCTCCATCCATTTCAATTGACCTATTTTCAATATCATTATTCACACAATCATCTAAATATAGAGTTATTATAACTAATGTTCCAGAAACTACAAATGGAAATGGGTAATATTGCTCTTTCCCCTCTTTATTTAAATTATAATAACCTTCATTAGATACAACTAAAATTTCACCTTTATCTCTCAATTTATTTTTTATTTCAAATAAACCTACTCCACCATCTATATTTTCTTTTGTACTTGTTCCTTTTTCGAAGGCCCAATCAAAAGCTTTTTTATTTTCTACAATATTAGTTCTGGTCTTTATATTTTTCAAAAGTCCTATTCCAATATCAGATATTGCAAAAGATATTTTACCATTTTCAGTTCCGTAAGGTTTGTGAGGATAATATTGACCACACATATATAAATAATTTGATTGGGAATGATCTATAACATTATGAATTATTTCCCATATTGAAGCGTTGATTTCATTTAAAAATTCATCACTAGTTTTTTCTTTTATAGAACGAAACAATTCTGAATAGATGTACTCGTTGATTCTTTCTTCATCATCTTCATTAGCAATACGTGACTTAAAAAATTTAATAGTTGTATTATACTCATCTTTAACATATTCTTCAATTCCAAATTGAGTTAAAAAACCATTTTTCTTCAAAAGTTCTTTTGTTTTTAAAGCCATATTATCTAACACAGCAAATGGACGAACTCCTCTTTTCATAAGATGATCGCAAATCATGCCCAAAAAAACTGTCATTTCAGCATCTATCCATCTACTTTTTTCGAAATACAAAGTCACTTCGTCACCTTCCAAAAGAAGGGCATCTATATTTGATAACTGTTCTATAAGTTCATACATATTATTATAATCTTTGTCAAGACTTTTTGGAATAAATACTTTATAATCACTCATAATTTTTACTCTCTTCACCTTTTAATCTATTATAGCACAATAGATTAACTCCATAAAAAAAACACCCGCCGAAGCGGGGTTATACTTTAGTTTGTTTTTTAATAAAGTGTCTAATTAAAATAGAAGCTTCAAATAGTATAGATAATATAAAAGAAATTCCCCCTATCAAAAGAATTTGATTAGACTGCTCAAATTCGCCGAAAGCTAAAACCTCAATACTTAGTATAATAACAACAAGCCAAGTTCCTTCAAATTTCATATTACTACCACCATTTTTTAGTTTTATTAAAAAGTATATCATATTCTGAAAAATAAAAAAAGTACTGACTAAAATCAGAGTTTATTCCTATGATAACTAGTAACTTAACTTATGCTATACTTAAAATAACTAAATTAACTCTATAGGTGGAATTATATATGTTCATTTTTTTAGCTCTTATTTTGGGTGCTGCAATCTATGGTTCTGTAAAATACTGGTTACACAAAGAAAAACCAATAAGAAACGTTCAAGAATTACTGCAGATCGATGCTATCATCTACAGTATTTTCGCAATAATAATATCTCTTTTTATTATCATATTTTGTATTTACCAATTATTTTCTACCAAATCATTAGATAACCTACCATGGATTGCCATTTGTGCGCTAGTTATAATTGTAGCTTCACTATTCTTCAAAGAAAATAAAATTTAAAAAAGCCTGCCGATTAAATTTGTTATGGGTTTGAACCATAACAAAAACAAATGGGTCAGAGCCTTTTGTTTTAGGTAAGTGCAAAGTTGCGCTCTCCAAATTAGGAAGGTACACTTTTGTACTATCCGCGCTATTGCACGGAATAAGAGCCGCCACTTTTCGGTTCTCCTATTTAGGTCAAGTAACTTTTTCCGTATCCTCAACTTTCGGAAATTTACGAAAGTTCATACCTGTTATAATGCAAGGCATAAATACATTTTTGTTCATATCATCCATAAAGGAGTATTTGGAACTAAAACCTTATATTTACCAACTGAGTTTTATTTTTAATCTTTATTTCTATAAACTGCTTCTAATAAATAACCGTCTAAATCTAAGATGTAACATGAATAATAGTTATCATTCTGACTCTTAGGTTCTCCAATACTTTTACCACCAATGTTTAGAGCTAATTGATGGAAATCATCAACTTGTTTTTTATCTTGAGCTGAAAAAGCAAAATGAAATCTTTTCGGAATGCCTTGGCCAATCCAAATATAATCTTTTTTATCATAGAATTTCACACCGTTAACATCACTACTAAAACCATTAATTCCTAATGCTGATAAAAGCGGTCTGTAGAATTCCTTTGATCGATTCAAATCTTTTACTGTAATATCAATATGATCTAGCATAACGATCTCTCCTAACATTCATAAAAATAGTAAAGTCATTATATCATAACCCACTCAACTCCACTTGAGAGAGTACATATAGTAAAACCGCCAAAAGTTGTCTCAGCGGTTTTTTTATTTAAAAAGTACACTCCTATTATATCATTTTTTCTTGCTCTTATCTCCGTATTCTTTATTACACCATTCGATATATTTGGCATTATCGACAATCACAAAATTGCCTTCGTTAATATGATAACCTCCTTTTTCTTCGATTTCCTTTTGTCGTTCTTCTTCAGTCGACTGGTTACGGATATTATATTCCATTTCTCCTCGCTTCATAATAAACATTAGGTCAAACTCATTATTGATAGCACGAAGCGTTTTTTTGAGCTTCTTAGATACGTGTCCTTCTCCATGAGGTATTTTATAAGAATACAAAGGAAGAATCGCTAAATCAGAGTTTTTAAATTCTACCTCATTTTCTGTCAATTTTTCTTCTAACTTTTTACTAAGGCCCATTTCTAAACTGGTGTACTCTTTAGTTTCTTTCTCCGCGGCTTTCATAAGTGGGATAATTTTAGAATCAAGTTCGTCCAAAAGTTCATCGATTTTTTTATTATTTGAGCTTTCCCATGTCTTACTATCTTCATCATGAGCTTTTTTCAATTGAGGTAATACTTCTAAATCAAGGACAGCTTGTTTTTTATCTCGTTCTAGCTCCTCGAGTGAAATGTCAATTTCCTCAACTTCATATCTTGCTTCACGTTTTTTGGCTGCACTTGAAAAAGGAACCTTGCTATCAATTTTCTTCTGAAGCGTTTCTCGTCTTTTGACCAGCTTCGCCTTTTCATCGTTAAATTTCTTTTCTGTCTCTAGAATTAATTGATAAATTTTTTGTGTGTTTTCTAACATTTTTAGTTCTCCTCGTTTTTAAATAATTGTTCTCAGTTCGTTAACATTTATCTGTTTTTTAACAGTTGTTTTAACAATATTGACCGTTTTAGGGCGGTTTTTCCCTTATATTTTTTAGAATTAAAGAATCTCCTCAATCGTTATTTTTGTTGGCTTTGGAGTGTTTTCAACGTTTTCAGCACATTTTTCAAAAAAAACACTATAAATAGCTTAACAGAGCCGTTTATTTGTATTGTTATTTTCAGTTAACCCCCCCCTATCAAAAAAATAGCTTTATTTTTGGTTAAACGACCCCAACCGGTCTGTGGTAAATTTGGAAATAGACCCAATTATTTTAGACCCGGGGGTATATTTGACAGAAAAGATAAGATTTATTCTGTTTCTTCGTTTTCTAGTTCGGAATCTTTAAACATTAAGAGTAAGTGTCCATCGTCGTACTGTTCAATGAACGCTTGTACGGCTCGTATGAGGAGCTGACCGACCACTCGCTCCGTTAGCCCTTTACTCTTAGCAATAGAAACAATCCCCTCCGGTTTAAAGTAGTAGCATTCAAAGATATTGCGTTGCTCTCTGTCGTCAATCTTATTAAGAGCTGACATAATCAGATTGGATTGATAAGGCTGTGACTTATGTCTCATTATGATAGCTAAGATGTCCCTGAGCTTTAACCATTGCTCATGACTTAATCCCAAGTAGTTCGCCTTTGGTTTCTTGATATACATTGCTTCCTCCGTGATATAATAGATATATCGAAAGGAGTACTATGATAGCCCTAGGTTTCTAATTATCTTATCTAAATCTCTCGCAATGTCTTTCTGGATATATTCCTCACGTTCAACTGTATTGCAATGCTTAGCTTCTAGATGTAATTGAGCAGCATGATTTAATGTCTGTTTGATACTCACCCAATCAGACTTTGACAAGCGGTTATGCCTGACTGGAATCCCTCCTCCAAACAAGACTTTGAATCCCTGACACTTTGTGTGATTAGATTGATTAATTGTCTTATCTATTTTATCTAGCTTCTTTTGATTCTCTAATCTCAATCGCTGAATGTTAGAATGTGGTTTAAAATTTAACATCTTATTCTCCTTACGCCTGTCCTAACTGACAGTCTTTTTATTTACTCTTCTAATTCAAAGCCAATTAATTCTGCAATATTATCCAAAGCGTTGATATTCATATCAGCCAAATCTTTAGCCGTGATTTCTGTACCATTTGTGAAGCGTGGCACTTCGTTAATATCATCTTTAAACATGGAATGATTGAGTGCGTGTAAATCTTGGAGCAGGGCTTTGAGTGTGCTATTTTCATCTACAAGTTGAGGTGAAGTACTCAATTCAGATACACCTAAAGTTTCAGACAATAGGTCAATTCTACAACTTATTAAAGTCATTAAAGCTTCTACATCAGCATCCGAATTAATAAAGTCTTTTTTAATTAATTCAATAATCTGTTTTACAGTGGCTTTTGGTTCATTATTTTCTTCTTGTTCATGTAATTTAATTATTCTCATTTTTTTCTCCTATTTTTGGGGTGCGTTTAATTTAATGGGTGCATTTAGTAATGCACCCCCAACAAATACAGTCATACCAGACCTTAGAACAGTTTTGAAAGCGATATTTTCATGGGGTGCATTTAATTTGAAAACTTTACTATGTGTCCCTGATAAGCAAGCCCCTTTTATAATTAACACTAACTACTATTTTACTAAGATATAAATGCACCCTTACACCCCTACTATCTATAAACCCTTATATAATCTAAGTTTTTAAGGGGTGCATTTGCGGGGTGCATTTAACTTTTGGGTGCATTACTAAATGCACCCTATTTTCTGCCATAACCCCTTTTACCTCTTCGAGTAGTTTTTTGCCATTCTTTCTTATTATTCATTGAGTTCTTGAACTTAGAAACTATCTTAGCAGTTCCTTTCCCCGTCTCAATCCCCATTGCTTCCCAATAGAAATAAGTAGCCGTCACAAATTCTCTTGGTTTGATTTCCCCTCTAAACTCATGTTTAGGGGTTTCTCCAGATTGAAGAATAAAGCCAATATAGGCTCTCCGCTCGTGCATTCTTGTATTATTTCCTTGTACTTTATAGAAATCTGTAGGAATCGGAATTTCAAGGTACTGTTCAAGTAATTCTTCTTGTTCATCAAAATATTCATAATCTGATCGCTCCAAATTGAGTTGCTTTTCTTCTTCCTCTGAGAGTTTAAAACTGAACCCTTCCTTGTAGTAGTGAACCATCTCACCCCAAACTTGGCGGACGGTGGCATCATCTAAATCAGAAACAGGATGATATTTTTGTAACTCTTTTGAACAATGAACGGGAAGAAATCGCCTCGCCCCTGTTCTGTCTTTTTGATATTCTTCATGGTTAGTTGTTCGAGCAATAACAAAGTTTTTGGCATAATTTTCTACCTTTGTGCCATAGGGCGCCCTGAAAGACAAAACTGTTTGAGTGATAAACTTCTTTAAATCCGCAAAGGGTATTTTATTACTGATTGCCATTTCATCATCATTCACAATCAAAGCACGTAACATCATAACTAATTGGTCTTTATCATCAAAATTTTTCATTGAATCTGTGTACCACCCTTGCCCCATTTTAGTAAGAAAGGTCGTCTTTCCAGAGCCTTGGCCTCCTACCAAATCCAAAACAAAGTCAAACTTATCATAAGGACGATAAACCTTACTGACAGCCCCAACAAAAAATAATTTGGTCATTCGTTCGGTTAAATCACTTTCTTTCGCCCCCAAATAATCAGGAAACAGATTTCTTGCACGTTTGACCTTATCCCAATTTTTGTAACAGTCTTCCATGAAATCTTGAACAGGATTATATTTATTTTCGTAAGCAATTTTATTAATCACATTGACTAAAAGCCGACTATCAAATAAAACATCATACTTTTCTTCAAAATGTTCAAGAATAGCCGTAATATAAACCTCTTTTAACCCATCATTCTCAATCTCTACTCCTTTCAACTTGAAAGGGGTTCTGATTTCTATTTCTTGTGTAAAAGAATTAAACACAAATTGATTTTTTAAAATGTTGTCATTTTCTATGGCGATTCTTATGTTTTTTAAAGAATTTACTTTTGGTTTACCATACTGATTGACGGCAAAATTTTCAGCTTCAAATTTAACTTTAACGATTTTATCGCTCTGAGGTGGTTTTATTTCTTTTTTTTTATTGTCAGCTTTTGCTTTTTCTGCTTCGTAGCTGTTAATCATGGTTTGGAAATCATCATCTACACTAGTCACTCAACACCTCCCTTTCTTTTTCATCAAAATATTCATCCGCAAGACCTATAAAATCAGCCAGTAAGGCTTTTTTCTGAGTTCCCTCACAAGTTGCTTCAATTTCTGAAACGGCCCACATCATGAGATATTTATAGTTATAGCCGTGTTTCTTTCCTAAAATAATGAATTTCATCATATTCTTACTATTTAAGAAACCCTGATGCATCACGATTTCATCTTTGAATTTCTCAAATGTATTTTGTCGATAAACGGTAGCGACTTTTTCAGATTCGTCACGCTGCAGCTTATTAAGAAACTTCATAAATTTATTTGATGGATGCGCTGGATGTTTATAATGCACCTTTTTATAGCCTAGATCTTGATACTTTGAGGTTAGAAAGTTGAAAATCTCCCAATGTTGACTCACGCTGATATCAAGTACTGAATCAAAATGACCGCTAAAACTCATATTATTGGGGACAAGATAAACATATTGATAGAAATCTTCTTTTTCCAAAATCAGTGTCTCTCCTGCCCCTTTCATCAGTTTTTTAGCTACTATTTTATTTAGGCGAATTGTTAATAGTTCCATATCTCCCCTAATCAATCATTTCATCTAACCAGTCAAGTGAGGCACTCCGAACACCCATGACCGCTTTTAGAGTACTATACGCCATGTTTTCTTTTTTCGTAATGCCTTTGGTGCGCTCCTCTTCATTAGTAGGGGCAAAATATCCGATATTATCAATTGAGCCAATAGCACAACCCTTCCCTTGCAAAAATTCAATTCTTCCTTGCAATGTCCGTAAGTCCACATTCAGAGACTGAGCTAACATTTTACCGTTGATTGCTCTATCAATTCCTTTGTGTTCTGCCAATATTTTAATAATATTCTGATCAATTTTTTGTAAGTCAGTTATCTTCATTGAGATACCCCCAAATTCTAGTGATGGTTTCTAAAAATTTCTCATAGCTTGCTCTCTGTCTAGCTTCGCCAATCAAGGCAAACATCAAGATAGTCATAGCTTCGTTGCTTGTATCACTGATAAGATACTCTAAATTGTCCTTATTACTTTCATTTTCAAGAACATCAATTGTAATTTTCATGGTTTAGTTTCCTTTATTTGTAGTTCCATAACAGCCAGTTGCTTGCCTAGAATCGGCACTGTCTGCGTGCATAAGTTGCTTTTCACTCCGCTGGGTAAGATAATACCTGTACTAGATTCAAACTGCTGTATCAAGTCATATTTGACCGATCGTGCGTTGTGAATCATCTTAAATGGGTGTTTTCCTATCGGTCTAAAACTATTCCGTCCGTGCCGTTTTATAGCCGTGTAGCCTTGGTGGTGTTCTATCATTTATCCACCTCATCAAAGAGACTGATTTCTCCGCCCTCTTTTTCGCCCTCAAATCGGATACCGTGCTTATATTTACGAACTTTAAAAGAATAATCAACGGTGCCTGTATTGACGTTTAATGGGTCTAATTTTCCAATCTGCTTATCTGTCAGTTCCGTGTGATAGACTTGTAAACTTCGCATACCTAAGCTATCAACGCCAGCTACATAAGAACAAGCTCTAATAATATTTTGCATTTTCAATCCTCTGATAAAAGTTTGCCTTGACCCCTTACTTATCCCAAGAAGTCCAATTTTTCTTTTCTTCTGACATTCCTGCTTCGTACATTCTTCGAGTTACGAGTGAATTAAATTCACGGCATTGTCTTGCCACGCTTCCGCCTGATATATCTTTCATAGCCTGATTTTTTACAGTGTTATAGAGTTGCCAATAATTTTCAAATTCTTCGGTTTCTTTTTCAAGCCGTTTTGTAGGTTCGTGAGCTTTTTTACCACGATTAAATCCTACGCTGTAAGCGGTCATTAACGCTTGGTAGATGTCGTTTTTTTCCAATTTCAAGCCGTCTCGTTCTTCAAGAAAATTAAGAGAGAAAAATAAATCTTCAAATACTGGGTTAAATTCTGTAAAGCTACATTCTTTTGCGACTGCCTGCTCGATTTCTGCACGTACATTCAATTTTTCGTCTATTGTTGCCATTTTCTTACCCCTTAACCATTTCTACTTGAATATCGTTTTCTAAAGTTGTGAAAGTCACAACTGATTGACCGTCAAACAAGCGATAAACGTACTCATTAAGTTGGATAAAATGTCGTGCTTTAGCTTTTAATAAGTCCATGAGTTCAAAAGCGATTGAATCATCAAGGATATAAGTTTCTTTGTCTGCTGTATTATTCATTATGTTTTTATTCTCCAATTTGCTATAATTAGAGTAAGAAAAGCTTTGTGAGAGCTTGCCTTACTTATAGTTTAAAGTCGTTTATCTGGGGAGATAGCCGGCTTTTTTTGTTGTAATTGTGGATTTAATAGTTACTGTATCAAGAGGCATATTTCTTCCTACTTTTTATAACTTTTATAGCGAGTTGCTTCTTTCCACTCTACAAAATCTTTAAATACTTCTTTATTAATAAAGACAAGACCATGCGTTGGGTTGAGTACGCCTTTTTTAAATTCAGGTCGATCTCTCATTTCAGTAAGCCAGGCTGTTAGTGTGCCTTTTGATAAGCCTTGCCAGACTTCCATAAGGTGTTTTTTGTCGCACCATTCTGCGTCTTCTTCTTTATCTACAGGTAGGTATGTTATTTTTGCGTATGGCATGCTTTATTCCTTTCTTTACTTAAATTTAATTGGATAAATACCCATTAATTTTGCAAGCATTTCAACAGCCTTAGGACCACCATCAGTTTTATTGAGTGCATTTCTCAATTGTTGTTCGCTGATTCCATCAAGTGCAAACGCTAATGTTTTAATTGAAATACCAGATTCTTTACGGTATTTATTCACTGCTGTTCGCATTTTTTCTAATGCAATTTCCGTCATTTTTTACTCCTCTCAAAGTATTAGTAAAGTATTTTTATTATTTTTCGTAGTTAACTCTTGACTTTTTTTATTCAATGTCATAAAATAAGAGCATAGTTAAAGAGCCTATAAAACACTTTATAAAACTAGCTTGGCGGCGTTGTTCATTAGTATTTATTTAGGTTTTCTTTATCTTTCATTTATAAAAATAACTATTTATCTTTACAAAAACTATTTTATACAAATTCATAAACATTGTCAAGTGTTTTATTCAAAATTATAAAATATTTTTTTGTGATACCTTGAAAGGCTTGATATGACTACGTTTGAAAGAATAAAAAATTTAGCTGATAACCAAAAAATTAGCTTACAAAAAGTTGCAATAGATATCGGTCTCAGCGAAAATGCTATTTACGGTTGGAAAACTCGTAAACCAAAAGGTGAGGATTTAGCTAAAATAGCGGATTACTTCCATGTTTCTGTAGATTATTTGCTAGGTAGAGAAGAAATTGACGGGCCTCAGTTTTCTCCTGAACTTCTTGAAGCAATTGATAATGCAGAAGGTTATTCAGGTCAACCAATGGATGATCATGATAAGGAAATAATAAAAGGCCTTCTAGCTGGTTATTTTGCAGGTAAGAACAAAAAATAAGGAGTTTATATGGACTATCACGATATTTTGCGTGAAACAGGAATAGTCTTAATATGGGCTCCTGAGTTGCACGATAAGGGTTTTTATGTTCCTTATGCCGAAGAGTGTCAATCGGAAAACGGAATTGTATTTGTTAGACTAGGTCTAAGTGAAGATGAAACTGAATGCGTAATCTTACACGAATGCGGACATAAAATTAAAGGACGTACGCTTTCTAAACTAAGTCCAAGTCAATTGCATATCATTAATGAAGCTAAGGCAAATAGATTCATGATACATTGTAAGGCTGTCGATTATTTAGAAGAAATAGACTATAACGCTTGCTACTATACTCCCGAACGATTTTTAACTAGATTTAAACTATCTGTAAAAGAATTTTATGATATGGCAGCTCAGGAAATGGAACAAATCGCTGCTGAGAATCAATCACAATTAATTTTATAGGAATTATGAGCAATGCCCAGAAACTCAATAAAAGCTAGGTAAATAATGTGCACCATCACTAAACTGGTAGGAGAAGTCTCATGGAAATAAACAAATTAAAAGATGCACTTAAGTCTCTTGGCACAAGAATTGAGACGCTTGCACCAAACATTACCAATGAGGAGCAAACAAAAAATGCCTTTATAATGCCTTTCTTTCAAACATTGGGATATGATGTATTTAACCCTCTTGAATTTGTCCCTGAGTTCACCGCAGATGTTGGTATTAAAAAAGGTGAAAAAGTAGATTACGCTATGGTAATTGATGGTGCACCACAAATTTTAATTGAATGTAAGTCTATTAATGAAAATTTAACAAATCATGATTCACAATTATTCCGATACTTTGGCACTACAAGCTCTAAATTTGGACTTTTAACAAATGGTAGAGAATATCGCTTTTATACAGATCTTGACGAACAAAACAAAATGGATTCTACTCCTTTTTTGACCATCGACCTCACAAATATTAAAGACAATCAATTTTTAGAATTAGCAAAATTTCATAAAGAAAATTTTGATGTAGATAAAATTACTTCTTCTGCTGCCGAGCTAAAGTATCTTAATAACTTGAAAAATTTCTTATCTGATAACTTAAACGACCCAACTGAAGGCTTTGTAGCTTATTTGGTATCACAAATATACGACGGAATAAAAACAAAGAGTACTCTTGAAAAATTTTCTCCAATCATTAAAAAAGGCTTCAACCAATTTATTACTGAAAGGGTAAATGAAAAACTTTCGGCAGCTTTGAATACAAGTGTAGAAACAAAGACAATTGATGAATCTGAAGAATTATCAGAAAATACTCCTAACGATGGAATCATTACGACTCCTGAAGAACTTGAAGCTTTCACAGTATTTAAAGTTGCTTCCAAAGACTTCATAGATCCTTCACGTTTATACTATCGTGATACAAAGAGTTATTTTGGAATTTTAATTGATGATAATAATAGAAAATGGGTTTTTAGATTTTATCAAAAAGCGACAAAAAACCTAATAGAAATTCGTGATGCTGGTACATTTGAGATAGATACCACCATTGATATCGCTTTATATCAAAACGAAATTAAGCAAGCTATAGAAAATCATAAATAAAATAAGTTTTTAAAATTTTTGATGCTTAATGCAAATATAAAAACGAGCAATATCTTGATTCTCATAAAAAGCTAGATTAGGAACATAAACATTATGAAAAAAATAGCACTTATTGGAGTAACTATGCTTACTGCTATTTCATTAGCTGCATGTTCTCCGAGTAGTAATTCGGGGTCAAAGAATAGCGAAAAAAGCACAACCGAATCAAGTAATAAACCTACGCTTGAAATTCCTGAGTCTGTTGTCGCAGACAGTTCAAAAACTGCTGAAATTACTGGTAAAACAGCACCAAATACCAAAGTAAAAATTGGATATGGTATTATAGGTGATAAAGTGACCTCTGATAAAGATGGTAATTTTACTTTAAAATATGAACTAGACGAAGTAAATGATCAAGATATAGTTGAAATAACTGCAAAAAATGGTGGTGGTAAAACCACTAAAGAAATTACTATCAAACAGAACCCTGAAGTAATTAAGAAAAAAGAAGCCGATGCCAAAGCAAAGGCTGACGCAGAAGCTAAGGCTAAAGCTGATGAAGAAGCTAAAGCTAAAGCCGAAGCTGATGCTAAGGCAAAAGAAAAGGCAACAGCTGATTCTAAAGCAAAAGCCGATGCCGCAGCAAGAGAAAAAGCCACGGCTGATTCTAAAGCAAAAGAGGATGCAGCAAGAAAAGCGGCTGATGAAGCCGCAGCCCGAGAAGCCGCAATTCCTAGGGAATATAAGGATGCACTTAGCAAAGGAGAGGACTATCTAAGCTATACCGCATTTTCAAAATTGGGTCTTAAAGAACAACTATTATACGAAGGGTACCCTGATACCGCTGCTCAATACGCAATTGATAATATAAAGACTGATTGGAATATTCAGGCATTAAAAAAAGCCCAAGATTATTTGAGCTATGATTCTTTTTCCGATGCTGGTCTAAGGGAACAACTAATTTATGAACAATTCACCTCAACTGAAGCTGACTATGCAATAGCAAACATTAATAAATAACATAGATAAAAATCCGCCCAAACTTTAGACGGATAGGGCGGATTTAATCTATAAAAGGTGGTATAAAGGCTTTTAAGAAGCTTTTTTACTATACCATTTTATCAGAAATGAGGTATAAAAATCAAATGTGGATAGAAGATTTAGCGAATGGTAAGTACAAATATTTTGAAAGATATAGAGACCCATTGACAGAAAAATTAAAAAAGGTTTCTGTTACCCTGGATAAAAAAACACCACGAGCGCAGAAAGTTGCGCTCAAAGAATTAACTGAAAAAATTGATAAAATACTTTCTCACAAAGAAGGAAGTGATATCTCTTTTGCTGATTTATATGATGAATATTATAAAAACTGGTCTCCAACAGTCAAAGCTTCATCACTTCGTGGAACAACAGCAAATGATAATCGTATATTAGAGAAAATCGGTAAAGATGCAAAAGCTAGAAATGTAAATCGCCGGTTAATTCAAGATTTAGTAAATGAGATGATGGACGAGGGTTATGCATATAGCTACTACAATGGTTTTAAAAAAAGATTTCACTCCATTCTAGATTTCGGAGTTAGGATGGGTTATCTTGAAGTAAATGAAGCCAGTTTTGTTAAAGCTCCCAAAAAAACAAAAACTTTTAATGAAGTTCAGGAAAACCGAGATAGTTATCTTGAATTAAGTGATATTAAAAAAATTCTTTCTGTTCTGAGAA
>ENA-UOZX01000267-UOZX01000267.1-food-metagenome-genome-assembly--contig:-NODE-267-length-21687-cov-6.570775_pt1 | contig 21687 bp, 24 predicted proteins | sample MGYA00249884_ERZ772741 | MGnify/ENA primary metagenome ERZ772741 (study PRJEB29005, sample SAMN08379464) | food metagenome | isolation source: cheese - non spiked | study: EMG produced TPA metagenomics...
CCGCCAAGCTGTATAACGTCGTTGGCGACATCGCTGACGACGTGTCAGTAAGCATAGATGGTCAGGCGCCATTCTCCTTCGACCACACTGACTACGCGAGCGATGGCGACCCGATTCCGGTGTTCACTGCTGGCTACGGTGTTAACTGGCGTCATGCTGCTGGCCTTAACTCTGTAGGCATTGATCTGGTGCTGGATTCGCAGATGGCGAAGATGCGCAAGTTCAACCAGAAGCGCGTCAACTACTACCTGAACGGCGATTCAAAAATTCAGGTTCAGTCCTACCCGGCGCAGGGCATCAAGAACCACCGCAACACCAAGAAGATTAACCTCGGTTCTGGTGCTGGTGGTGCGAACATCGACCTGACAACCGCTGACATGACCGCGATCTTTGCATTCTTCGGTAAAGGCGCATTCGGCACCACCGCACGCACGAACAAAGTCGCCGCCTACGATGTGATGTGGGTTTCCCCGGAAATCTGGGCAAACCTGGCGCAGCCGTACGTGGTGAATGGCGTCGTAAGCGGCACTGTATTGCAGGCTGTTCTGCCTTTCGCGCCGGTGAAAGAAATCCGTATGAGCTTCGCGCTGACCGGTAACGAGTTTATTGCGTACGTTCGTCGCCGTGACGTGATCTCACCACTGGTGGGTATGGCTGTAGGCGTTGTTCCGCTGCCGCGCCCACTGCCTAACGTTAACTACAACTTCCAGATCATGTCTGCTGAAGGTCTGCAAATTACCGCAGACGATCAGGGGCTGTCCGGCGTTGTCTACGGCGCTAACCTGGCGTAAGGAAACAGCATGGCTAAATACGAAGTTGTGCGCCCATGGTTCGGCGTAAAGGTTGGCGACGTGGTGGAGTTGAAAGATCTTCACCCGGCGCTGAAGTCTAACGTCCGGCTGATGAAGGGCGAGGCTGGTGGCGAGCTGAAACCTGCAACACCTGATGCCGGTACCGGTGAAAAATCTCGCAAAGAGATCATTCAGGGCCGCCTTACTGAGTTGGGTATTGAGTTCAAAGGCAACCTGGGCGCTGAAAAACTCAGCGAGCTTTTGCCGGATGGCGAACTCGAAAAGCTTTTCCCTGCTGAATAACAGCCGCCGCTCAGGCGGTTTTTTTTATGCCCCGCTCCGGCGGGGTATTTCACGGAGTCGATAATGGTAACTCTCGAACAGGCGAAGGAGTATCTGGAGAGCCAGGGAATTACCATTCCCGATTTTGTTCTTCAGGCTCTCGTCGACCAGGCCAACAGCATTCAGGAGTGTCTCGATGCGCATTATCCTACATCGACCGCGTTGCTGATTCAGCTCTATCTGCTGGCGCTTATGGGGCTCGGTCAGGGTGATAAATATATCTCAAGCCAGACGGCGCCGAGTGGTGCGTCGCGCTCGTTCCGGTACCAGTCGTTTACCGATCGCTGGAAGGCCTCGGTTAACCTGTTGCGCGGGCTGGATAAGTACGGTTGTGCAACCTCCCTTATTCCTGCCGACCCTACTGCCGCCCCAGCATTCGCTGGTATCTGGATCGGCAAGGGCGGCTGTATGTGCGGGGGTAAGTGATGACGTACAAATCAGTGACTGAAGGCAAGCCGAAGCCTCTCACCCGCGTATGGGTAGAAACCGACACCGGGCGGGAGACTACCGGCTACGTGAAATCGGATGGCGAGTGGCATATCAACTGCGCGCGCATCCGGGCGACTGGCGCGAAGGTGTTGAGGTGGAAAGATGGCTGAACGATACGATGTGCATGCCTTTAAGTGCGAAGACAACTGGTCGCTGTTCATCTGGATAAACGACTCCGGCGTTAAGTTTATTGGCCGCCATGCTGAAACTTACGAGAAAGCCAAAGCTGACTTTCTGGAGCAGGCTGATGCTAAGCGCCTCGCCAGTCAATCAGGCTCGATGAGGCCTCTTGATGATTTCAAAATCGTTGAGAAGGTGGAGGTATTCACTCTATGAGCAGCGTTGCCAACTGGTCTTACACCGCCACGGCGACCATCTGGCGCAAACTGGAAGGTAATGACGAATACGGCGATCCTCTGGGTTATGCCGAACCTGAGCAAATCCTCTGTGATTACGAAGGCGGACTCAGTAAGAAGTTAGCCAGCCTGGGCGCTGAAATCGTCGTTAAGAACACCGTCTGGACAGAGTTCGCGCTGGCGGCCACGGGTGATTACCTGCTGATTGGCGTATCGACCGAAGCGGACCCGGTTGTGGCCGGTGCCGACGAGGTGCGGCAGGTTATACGCTATGCCGACACATTCGAGCGGCTGGCGGATGATTACGCCATCCTGACGGGAGTGTAGCCATGGGCATAAAAGTTCGCGGAGCGGCACGTGTTGAGCGCAATATTGACCGAATTCTGAATGATATTCAGGGTCGAAAAATAATTCGAGCGCTCCAGTCGGCGATGATTCTGGGGGCGGCAAGAGCGGCGCTCTACACACCGATCGACACCTCAGCGCTATTAAATAGCCAGTTTCGAGAAATCGTAGCTGACGGAGCAGTAATCACAGGCAGGGTAGGTTACTCGACCAACTATGCCGTTTATGTTCATGATCCGGCCAATCCACAGAGGTTCCGTCGCTCGACTGCTAAAAAGGAATTTCTCACTCTTGGATTTGAAGAGGAGCGTTCTGCCATTGATGATGTTGTGCGTAAGGAACTTTCACTATGACACCAATGATGTACGAACGGGTCAGAAACATGTTCGGCGACGCCGGGCTAACGGCCGGGTTCACGGTGCAACAGCTGATGTACGACGACCCGGGAGATCTGTCGAAAGCGATCATGGTGTTCAGGCCAAACGGCGGGTCGAATATTCGTACTGACCTAGGCTCTGAGTACCACGTCCTGGTCGACGTTGTCGGCGCGAAAGACAAGCGCAAAGACGCGCTTAATGCCGTGCAGCGCATCATTGATTATGTCCAGGCCAACCCAATGACCGACGATTGCGTCGGCTACATCCAGAACATGGGCGCAATTCCCGCGCCTGTGCTCACAGAAGAAGGGCGAATAGTCTTCCGACTCCAGTTCGCCTGCACCTATGGAGAGTGATATAATTTCACTGCGCGGCTAGACCGGCCAGTCGAAAGCGGAGAACACAGACTCCGTTGCCGCGCACCTCCATCTGTGAAACCTACTGTGAGGTTTATTATGGAAATAGCTAAAGACAAAGAGCTACCTGTTGAATATCTGCGGGAATGTTTTCATTACGATCCTGAAACCGGTGAGCTAACTTGGAAAGAAAGGCCGTTAAGTCATTTCGAACACTCCACCAAAGCTGATGGCGGATTTAATAAAAAATACGCTGGTAAAATTGCTGGATCTGTCATGGCGAGAGGCTATGTATGGATTACGCTGAATAAGCGTCCTCATTTCGCGCATCGCATAGCGTGGGCCATTCACTACGGCGAGTACCCAAAGGATGTTATTGACCACGTGAATGGCATTCGTACTGACAATAGAATCTCTAATCTTGTGCAATCCACGCCTAGCGCCAATTCCAGAAACCAGAAGAAGAGATCCACTAATACTTCTGGGCACATGGGAGTTTGTCGCCGAAGCGATAACGGAAAATATCGAAGCTTTATTCAGGAAGGTGGGAAGAGAGTGTGGCTTGGTTGTTTCGACACATTAGAAGAGGCAATCGCCGTCAGAAAGGAAGCGGAAAAACGCTTCGGGTATCATGAAAACCACGGTCGATAAGACCAAACATCGTTAACCAAGGTCGCCATCTGGCGGCCTTTTTTTATGGCTAAAAGAGGTCAAAGATGGCTAATTGCAGTAACTCAAATGAGCGGCTATTTGGAGCTGCCGTCGTGCTCGAAGTGGCTGATGGCTGCCCAGATGTAAAGCCGGAAGAATCGGAATGGATGGCGTTAGCGGCCGGGACATCTAAAGGGTTCGACTTCAACCCTAACTCAGTAACTTCTGACGCAGATGATGGGGCAGGCTACGTAGAGACAATCATCACTAACAGCGACTTCACGATCAGCTTCGAGGGGGAGGTTCGTAAGAAGGATAAGCTCGACCGGTATGGCATTGGCAAATTCATTACCTACTTCGCTACAGAATTAAAAGCGAAACGTCAGCCTGGAATGTGGGTAAGAATGGATTACGGCCCGGTAGAGTTTGTTGGTTATATGAATATCAGTGCGCTCAGTTCAGACGGAGGTAGTAACGACATCGTCACGTTCTCTACTGAGTTCAAAGTCGGCGATGCGAGCACTATCGAAGTGAACGAAATCACTGCGGTTGCGGTGACTGGCGTAACGGTAACCCCTGCAACCAGCACTGGCGCTGCTGGCGGCACCAGCACCTTCACGGTGAATATCGCACCAACCGGCGCAACCAACAAAGACTTCACCGTCGCATCAACCGATCCAACCAAAGCCACTGCTACGGCATCCGGTACCACCGTTACGGTGAACCGTGTCGCCACCGGCAGCGCGCAGATCATCATCAATACCGAAGACGGCAACTTTGTGGCCGTGCATACGGTTACCGTTACGTAACGGACATTCCAAAGGGCGGCGTGCTGCCCTTGATAATGACCGCTAAACGGAATTGACCCATGATCCCATTAAAAGAAATTGGCGAATTCCTTATTGCTGCTGGCGAAAAGGAATACTTTTTCCGTCCATCGTTTATCAATATGACTCGAATAGGCGAGCCAAAAGATATCGTTACTGCTTTCTATGATCTTCATCATGATGAAGTATCAGATCTTATAAGGTCGGCCATCAATGCCTATGGATTGGTGCCTGAGTGGCTCATTCAGCATATAAGAACAACCAGTTATGGGAAAAAAGCAATTATGGCTGCAATGACGGTGCTTTCATCCTGTTGCGACACAGACGTTACCCCATTGATTGGTGAGCTACGCATAGCCAAAACCAAAGGAAAGCCATTCAAACTCCGGCATGGGGCAATGGATGAGTTTGATATGGTTGTGATTGCGCAAGCACTAATAACGCACGGCATTATTGGGAAAGCTAGGATAAGAAAGCTACAGCGCCATGAGAATACCAGCACGACATCTGAATTTAATGCATTCGAGTATATCAGCGCAGCCAGAAATCATTTTGGTGTGAGTCGGGATGAGGCGGAGCAGCTTACTATGACTGAGTTTCAGTATTTAATTGCTGCCAAATACCCGGACCAGAAAGGGTTTACCAGGGAAGAATATGACTCAATAGCAGATGATTATTTAGCCAAAAAAGCAAGAAGAGTGTCTATGGCTCAGCAGGCGGCATAAGATGTTCATTACAGTAACCTCGCTCCGGCGGGGTTTTTTATTGCCCGGAGATTAGATTATGGCTGGTACTGTCAGCGCTGGAACGATTGTTTATGAAGTTGACATGGACACCGCTGGGATCCTTCAGGGACGCCGGGATATTGATGCCGCGTTGAATGGGCTCAACGGTAGCATGGGCCGACTTGAAGCGGGATTGAACCGCACTGAGCGATCCCTGTCTTCGATTGAAGGCACTATGTCCAGCTTAACCGGCGTCGCGAAAGCGCTTATTGCTGCTCTTTCTGTCCAACAAGTTGGCGCATATGCCCAGGCATGGCAGGACCTCAGCAATAAGCTTGCGAACGCCGTCAGGGATTCCGTACCGCCGTTTGAAACACTGGCTGATGTTACAGAGCGAGTTTTTGACATCTCTCAAAAAACTCGCTCAGGTCTCGATGCCACGGCCACTCTCTATGCACGTCTCGAGCGATCAACACGGAGTTATGGTGTCAGTGTTGATGACATTACCAGGCTGACAACCATTATTAACCAGGGTTTCGTGGTCTCAGGGGCAACAGCCGAGGAGGCAAGTAACGCAATCATTCAGCTTGCTCAGGGTCTGGCGTCCGGCGCTTTAAGAGGTGATGAATTTAACTCTGTGAACGAGCAGGGTAACCGGCTCATGATTGCTCTTGCTGACTCCATGAATGTCAGCATTGGGGCACTCAGAAACATGGCTGCCGAGGGCAAGTTAACCACTGATGTGATCGTGAATGGATTGCTCTCTCAGGGCGATAAAATTGGGCAGGAGTTCGCTAAAACTACCGCCACGATCAGCCAGTCTCTTGAAATTGCCAACAACAATATCACGAAATTCTTTGGCGAGAATGCCACTGTAAAAACTGGCGTCAAAATATTCAGTGACTCAGTCATTTCTCTAAGTGAAAACCTGGGCGTTCTAAGCACTACACTCACGATTGTTGCCGGCGTAATGGGTTCGCGGTATGTCGGTGCGCTGACTATGGCTACCTCAGCGAAAATCGCTGATATCGCAGCATCCCGTCAGCAGGTTGCAGCAGACAATCAGACGGCACAGGCTGCTCTGGTAGCCGCTAATTCTGTTCAGCGTAAGGCTCTTGCTGATAAAGAGGCTGCTCTATCTTCTCTCGCGCTGGCCCAGGCTGAGTATAACGTGGCAAAAGGTAGCGCTGCAGAGATGCTGGCAATGGATGCTCTTGTGGCCGCGAAAACTCGGGCTACTACCGCATCTCTTGCCCTTGCTGAGGCTGAAACTGCCCAAGCTGCGGCATCTGCCCGCGCAGCGACTGCTGCTCGTGCGGCGTCAATTGGTATCGGAATGGCCCGTGGTGCACTTGCTCTTATAGGTGGTCCAGCGGGGGCGGCTATGCTTGCTGCCGGAGCCATCTTCTATTTCTGGCAGAAAGCCCAGCAGGCAAAAGAGGAGGCAATCGCATTTGCCGATGGGCTGGATAAGCTCAATGCCGCCATGAATGCAATGTCCAATACTCAGCTGCGTGGGGCTATTGCAGATGCCAATAATTCTATTCGAGCCCAGAAAGAGGCTGTTGCAGACCTGCAGGGTGAAGTTGACTCGCTGAGAGACAGATATCAGAACTTTACCCCGGCAGCGCAGGAAGTTGCTGAATCTATGGGGCAAGGTGCTGATTTCGCCCGTCAACAGGCGGAGGTGTCTGATGAACTGGCTCGCAAGACGCGAGATCTTGAGGCCGCAAAGGATAAATTATCCCGGACAGAAGAAACTGCGTCAGAGGCGACACGCACACTCACGAACAACATGCTTACGGCGATGGGCGTTCATGATCAACTCATCGAAAAATCCTGGTCTCTCGAGCAAGTTCAGGGTGCGGTAGCGAAAGCCTTTGGTGATACAGCTGATGAAATAAACCGGGCCAATCAGGCAGGGAAGAATTTTGATCCGAAAGCACTGCAAATTTCTCCGGCCACGAAAGAGGGCGATAAGCTCATCCTCAATCTTGAGGAGCAAAACGAACTTCTTAAAATTCAGGATGAGCGACAAAGAGCCGTTGTTAAAGCTCAAATGCAAGCCGCCAAGGTAACTGATAACAAGAATCAGATATCATCAGCTGGAAAGCTTGCTGGAGAAAACTACGACCTGCAAAAGGCCGAAGAAGCCAGAAAAAAAGCTCAACAAGAGAGTGAGCAACAGGGGAAAAAATCAGCGTCTTCTGCTGAATCTGTTGCTCAGAAGCTGGCGAACCTGAAGCAGCAAGCAGAACTGGCGGCTGGGTCAACTCAAGAACTTAGCAGAGAGCAGGCCATGCTTAATGCCGAGCAATCTCTTGGGAAAGGCGCAACTCAGGCCCAGATCGCACAGGCCCGGCAGTATGCTGCAGAGAAATGGGATACGGCCAATGCCATCAAGGCCGAGGCTGCCGCGCAAAAGCTTCTACCGGAAGCGCGCGAAAACGCCAGCTATAAGCAAGATGTTGATGACCTGAAAACCGCTTTGGCGGCCAAGAAGATTAGCCAGGAGCAGTACGACAAAACTGCTGAGCGGCTTGAGGCCAATCATCAGGCGAATTTGGCGAAGATACGAGCTCAACAGGTTGTAACCCCGCAGCAGTCAGTTAAAGGTGAGGTAGATCCGGTTCAGAGGCTTGCTAACCAGCACGCTCAGGAGTTGGCGTTAATCCAGCAGTTTGAAAGCCAGAAGGGGCAGTTAACCCAGCGAGGGCTTGAACTGACGAATGCGGCCAACAGGAAGTATGAGCAGGAGAGGATTGCAGCTCAATGGGAGATATTCAGAAACCAAAATGCCGGGACGGAAGCGCTGGCTGCTTCAATCGACGCGCTGGCAGGAAATGCCTCCAACGCATTAACGGGAATTATCACCGGTAGTATGACGGCCAGTGATGCAATGCGATCTCTTGGTAGCACGGTTCTCAACAGCCTGGTTAATACCTTCGTGCAGATGGGCGTTGAGTGGGTCAAATCGGCAATTATGGGTGGGACTGCCCAAAAGGCTGCGATAGTGTCTACAACCGCAGTGCAAAACGCCGCCGTAGGTACTCAGTTAGCTGTTAGCTCTGGCGCTGCAGCTGCAACCACCGCCGCATGGACACCCGCTGCAATAATGGCTTCCATTGCATCAATGGGCACAGCTGCAAAAATCGGTCTTGCTGCCGTGGCTGTTCTTGGGGTGGGGGCGTTAGCTGGCAAGCGCAAGAACGGAGGCCCTGTATCTGCTGGAGGAATGTACCAGATCGGCGAAGGCGGCATGCCGGAGATTTACCAGGCCAGTACCGGTAAGCAGTACATGATACCGGGCGACAACGGCAAGGTGATCAGCAACAAGGATATGACTGTAGGCGGCGGTGTGAGCGTCATAATCAACGTACAGAATATGACGAGTGCCACATTTGACGCTCAGGCTACTAATAACGGAGATGGTACAATAACCGTGGATGCCATTATTGCTGACTTGAATAATGGAGGTCCTATATCGCAGGCTATTACTGGCAATACAACTGCGAAACGAACACCTCGAGGTCAGTTATAAGGAGATATGCGTGGTTATTGAGCCAAACGATGTGCAATCAATACCAACAGAGATAGGCAAGCCTCATAAGCTTTATCCGAACAGGGCAGTAGAGTTTGTATTTACTCTCAAGGACGGCTCTATCATCAAAGGCATTGCTCCTGCTGGAGAGGACCTGGAATTTACCAATAATGGCGATATCGTTGATATAAAAATCAATGTTTACGATACGCCATCTGGTCCACGGTCCGTTGAATAATCAAACCCGCTTCGGCGGGTTTTTTAATGCCTGGAGTTTAGATGCCAATTATCGACTATCCCGACTGGCTGCCGCTGGCGCAGAAAGCCAGCAAAAACATGACGCTCGATACCGGGTTCCAGACCGATCAGCCAGCGGTCGGCCCGGCTATCTTCCAGAACCTTACTGATGACCTGAAAGTGACCTGGTCACTGACGTGGATTTTCACCCTGGCGCAGGAGCGAGCATTCCAGCAATGGCTACGCAGCCCGAACTATCTCAACCGGGGCCTGAACTGGTTCCGGATGAATATCAATCTGGGCGGCAGCGGCCTGCAGCTGCAGGAGCTTCACTTCACGCAGATGCCGGTGCAAACCAGCATCGATGGCGGGTCGGTGACCTGGACGGGGACAGTTATTGCGAACCATCTCTACAACGCCGACGACGAATTCGACGACATCATTGTTGAGTTTCCGCCGCCATGGGATTCGTGGCTTGATATCGTGGTAACGGGTTATCCGGACAACAGAGACCCAGAATCACTGCCGAGAGTGCCGTAATGCCTACCTTCAGAGCTTATAAACAGCAGCGCCCGACGCGCGGTCTGTACGACACCATCACGTTCTACCATCCATCCTTTGGCTATGTGCGCCTGGTCGATAAGCAGTTCTTCCCGAAGACCCTTGGCGGCCAGACGTACACGCCAGCGCGCTTTGAAATCGAAGAGAGTCAGCAGAGCGGAACGCCGGTGATAGACGCGACGGTGAAGCTTGGGCGGCTGTCGTCGGATATCAAAGCGCTGATGAAGCAGTGGAAGGGAACGGCCCGTCTGACGGCCATCACGGCCACCAGGCAGATCTTCGACAGCGGCGACGTGTCGGTACCGATTAAGTCCTGGCAGCTCTACGTCAAAACGGTCGACATCGACGCCGACGCCGCATCGGTCACTCTGTCTGTGACCAACCCGCTCAATAATAATATTGGAAAATTATACGATCCCCGCGAATACACTGGACTCCAGTACCTATAAGGAATCCGCATGACTAAAGATGAATTTATCCGGCGGGTTATCGGAGTGCCGTGGGCTAACCGGGCCTGCTCGTTCGAGAAAGTCGACTGCTGGGGCTTATGCGTGTTGTATTACCGCAATGTCCTCGGCATTGAGTTGCATCAGACGCCGGATTACGAAGCCGGGGCCGACTTCTTCACCTGCTATGAGGGTGACGTCGTTTTCTGGCGCCAGGTCGATAAACCTGTCGATGGCGGGATATTTGTCGGGTACCGCGGCACGCAACCGGCACACGTTGGCCTGGTGCTTAACAGGCAGGCGCTGCATTCACGCGGCGAGAACGGAAGCGTACGCATGGACTCGTTGCTGGTCATTCAGCGGGCATTCAACAAAGTGGAGTACTTTTCTTATGGCGCTGGTTGAGATATCGAACTTCCCAGGAACGCCTAAGCTGCGTTGCAGGGTGCCAAACGGCACCCTTTTTTATGACTGGCTGGCGGCCAATGACGCTACTTTCCACCGCGACCTGCTGATCGTCCGCAATGGTGTGAAGCTGGGCGACGATGACGAACTGGCGTTTGAGCTGAGTGAGCTGGACCACATCCAGATATTCGACCAGCCGAAGGGCATTGTCGGCGACATCCTGAGCCCGATTTTTAAAGTCGTTGGCCAGGTGTTTTCGTTCCTGGCGCCGAAGCCGGCAATCGCGAACAACGGCGGTAATACCGTCGACTCACCGAACAATAGCCTGACCGGTCAGACAAACACCGCGCGCGTCTACAAAGCCAAGCCGGATATCTACGGCCAAATCCGTTCGTTCCCGGATCTGATTCAGGAATCGGTATTTGAATACGTTCACCAGACGTCTACCGACGGCGGCCTGAAGTACGTTACAGAGTGGATGTGCATCGGGATCGGCAAATACGATTACGAGTCCGTGCGCTACTCAGAATCAAGCCTCGGTTCACTGGCCGGTGCCGAATTCCAGTTCTTCCAGCCTGGCGAAGTTATCCCGCAGATCGTTGAGGGGTACGGATTCGATGACGTTGACGGGCAGGAGGTGCCCGGGCAGAACGAAGCCAGCGACTTCCCTATCGAAACAGCAACGGCAAACACGGTGGTCAGCGGAACGTATTCCGGCGGCCAGATAGCGATGAAAATCGTTAAGCAGGCTGAGTTCGACTATTTCATGGGGCTGGTGCTGCCGCACGCGGTGACCTTCACCATCAACGTGACATACAGCACTGCGTCAGGCAACGTTACTACCGATGCGACATTCTCCGGCACGCTGATCTCCGCAGTTGAAACTAACGACGGCGCCGTCGTTAACCCGGTGCGCTGGTATACGTTTACGATGAACCAGCTGGAGGGTCCGCAGGATATCCCGGCCAACGCCACGATTAACACCACTAAGTTCATCCTGAACGATAACGAGGCGCTGGTGGTCGGCCCGTTCTTCTCCCCGGTCGAGTCGACACAGCTGTGGCTGCACACGCAATCCAGCCTGGGTGGGAAGAAAGAGACGAACTGGAAAGTTGTCATCTGGAAAATCGACGACGACTACAACCAGGTGCCGGGTACGCAGCAGACATTCACGTACAGGCAGACGACGCCGCACCAGTCGACCAGTGAGGTTTTCTACCGCACCGACAAAATCACGCCGACCGGCGGCTTCGGGAAGTACGCGGTAAGCTTCCAGCGCACGGATAACTCTGGCGACGCGTCACTGCTGAAGGTCGAAGAGATCCACAGCATCAACATACGGACGAATGTCGTTCACCCGACAGACACGCTGGTGCGGGTAAAGGTGAGGGCGACAGAGAACGCCCTGGGCAGCCGTGAACGCAAATACAACGCACTGGTGACTCGGCATACCATCACCTATGACCTGGACACGCAGACGGTGGATTACACGCTGCGTCCGTCGCGCTCGTTCGCTGATGCGGTGGCGCATACGTGGCTCATTATGGGCGAGCAGCCGGTAAGCAGCATTGACCTCTACGGGCTGTACTCAATCGCCGAAAGCCTGCCTGATGAACGGCTGGGTTACTTCGATTACACGTTTGATGATGAGAATGACTCGCTGGGCGACCGTGTACAAGCGATCTGCAATGCGGCTTCAGTGGTAGCGTACTGGGATGACGGCGTGCTGACGTTCACCAGGGATCAGAAAGTTGATTACCCGGCGGCCGTATTCAACCGGGCCAACATGAAGACGGACGAGTACAAAATAACGTACGAGGCTACTCTTCCTGGCGGCTACGACGGCGTGCAGGTGTCCTACGTTCACCCAACCACGAACAACAAGACGTACATTAACTACCAGGTCCTGAACGGCTCTATCGTCGAGCAGGAAGCTGAGAACCCGAACAAACTGGAGATCGTCGGTTTTCGTAACGAGTACCAGGCACGGGAGCGCGCGCTGCGCGAAACTAAACGCCTGATCTACTCCAGGGTGAAGATGAACGCCAAAGTGTTTGAGGATGGAATCATTCAGGTTGGAAGCGTCATTCAGATGCCTGACATCTACGACAGTAACCAGCAACAGGGATACATCACCGGTCGTGCCGGGAATAACTTCGATACCAGCGAGCCGATCACGTTTACTGGTTCGATGTATGTGCTGGTGACCGACAGTCTGGGTAATCCCACGTTGCGCTATCCGGCGACAGCCCGCAGCGACACGAAATACGGATTCACCGCGGCAATACCCAACATTCAGCTCAACATATGGAACGGAGAAACTGTGCAGCTCCCGTCACGCTATCTCATTGCGACAGTGGAGGAGCTTGACAGTCAGCTATGGACGGTTAACAGCATCAAGCCGAACACCGATAACACGGTATCTCTTACAGTCGCGGAATACAGCGACGCCATCTATCAATAAGAACCATCCCCGACCAACCGAACCCGGCCATCGCGCCGGGTTTTTTTATGGAATAAATATGGCTACGCAACCAACTCAAGACGCAGTACCAAGTGAATCTCCTCGCGACCTTAAGTTCAACGCAGGGAAAATTGACGAGTTCGTCACTTCGATGGGATGGACCTACACTGATCGCTTTGATCAGAAGCACTACACCATCGAGGGCATCAATTACCTCGCGCAGCAGGCCATGAACGCCTTCGGTTACGTTATCCTTACCGGGAAGACCTTCACCACCGGCGCGACAATCAACAACCCGAATGAGGTGCTGCTGAACACCGCCGACGGTGAGTATTACAAATGGACTGGTTCCTTTGCCTCCGGCCCGAAAGTGGTTCCAGCTAACTCAACCCCAGCCAGCACTGGTGGTATTGCGCCTGGGGCGTGGATTGGGGTAGGGGATTCTTCTCTGCGTGCTGCGCTGGCGGCTACAGGCGGGGCTGGGTTGGTTGGATTGTCGGTAGGATCTGTCTATCCTGCTGGTACAGTCGGTTCTGCCATTCAATACCGCACTCCTCAGATGTATGGTATTGAACCAAGCACCACAAACATCATTGGCTCAGGTCTGGATGCTATGTTTGCCGCAGGCGGGGATATTCGTTTCGAGAAGCCTGGTACATATCTTACAGATCGTGCTTGGGTGTTGCGCTCAGGCACGCGTTTATGGATTGGCCCGGGAGTTACCATTCGCGCGGCCAGCACCTACAACGGCAACCTGTTCCGTAACTACGCCTACGAGACCGACGGTGGAACTGGGACCGCCGATGATATCATCGAAATATGGGGGTCTGGCACTCTCGACTATGACGGGCTTGAAAAGCCATTTAGCGGCCTTAACGCCATGGGAGCCATCTTCAAAAACGTAACCACGCTTCGCATCGGTGGCGGGCTCATGTTTCGTAACTCCCGCAAATACTGCTGGCTAATTTGTAAAGTCCGGAACCTGCACGCCGATGGACTGAGATTCAACACGATCTCTGATGGAATTCACCTTCAGCCGCCGATTGAAAATGCATGGATTAAGAACCTTAGTGGAGTTACCGGTGATGACTTCTGCGCCCTGACAGATGGAGACTACCCAAATTATGATATTGCTGAACCGGGAGACTTCACCAACATAAATATCGAGGGTGTCTACGTTCGCAACGTGAATAACGACGAAGGAACACGTGCAACATCACTTGTGGCACTCGGCACCGCTGGTATGAATCTTTTCCGCAACATAAGTGTGTCTAAGTTGTACGGCCAATCTGGGAATTGCATACTTTATGCTAAAGGTGACGCACAGAGCCGTGGGCGCATGAAAATAGAGCGCCTCACAATAAGCGATGTGTTTGCTACACCAGGTCCAGGTGCTCAGGCAATAGTAATAGACGGCCTACATGGACCGCAGCCAGCTGGCGTTACTTATGCCGTAGAGATTGACAATATGAGCATTAAAAACATAATGTCCCAGTCTGCCGCTAATCAGCCTCTTATTATGGTTACCGGTGACACTAACGCTCAAACCATCGTCCACTCTATGACTATAGATGGAACCCCGAGAACGGCTTATAGCATAGTTAACCTCGGGGCTAGTGCATCTCAGGCGACAGTTGAAAAACTGCATATTTCCAACTGCAACACTCTGTTTATAAAAGACTCTAACTCAGCGATAGTAAATACCCGTGGTTATATCGGCCGCCTCGTCATCACTGATTCTAACTATTCTTTCGACGATAGCACTTACGGTTTCGCATATCGTGGAGTTGGAATTGCTGGACGTGTTGATTCTATATTTATTTCTAACTGCCGTCAGGACGAAGGGGTTAGCGTAGTGTCAGTGACGCAACAGACGCAACAGGTGGACGTGCATATCAACAACACAGACATGTTCTATGTGCAGACAGGCGTTAACTTTATTAACGTTTCCAGTGCGCGACTTTTCGTCAATAATTGCTGGTACCGAGGGGACTCAGGCTACACGTTCATGGCGTCCAATGGCAGCGTAGTTTTCCTTCGCGGGTCAGTAGAAACGGACGGAAATAACGCCGTCGCTACATCTAACGGGGGAACCATTACACTGGCGCGTGGCATGCAGGGGATTTCATGTGACGTATCTAAGATTACGTCTATGGATGGCGCAGGGTGCCACAACACAAACGGCAGTTTGTCATGCGGCTCGGGCCAGGTTGTGGTGCAAACTAAAGTATGGAAAAACCTTTTCTCAAGTGCAACTTACACTAGCAGTATTTGATAAAATCATGCGTGTGAACTGAAATTAATAAATAGGTTTCATTGAGTTAATATCTTTTGAAATAATATGCAAGCCCACTCAGGTGGGCTCCTCTGCAATACTTGCTATCACCCTCGCATCACCACACCCAAATTACCCCAGAGGTAATATCTCTCGGCAGGCCTATCTTTGACTACCGGAAGGCGATTTAATCACGTCTGCGGGTGCTCCTTAACAGTCAGGTTTATCTTTTTCATCATGCCGACTTAGAGAGTGGCGGTCTGTGTTTATCTCAACTCGCATGCCTGTGATTCGTCTTATTGCTGGAAGATTGATAGGCACTGATACAGCAGGATACGGGTGCAAAGGGGCGCGGGTGGTAGTCCATTCATCGGTTTTAGTGGTGGTGTGTCGGCCGTGAATACTGTTGCGAAAAGTGGAACTGGATATGGATCTGGTGGCGCGGGAGGCTATGCTGCACAAGTCGTTATTGGAAACGTAGCGCCAGGCGGCGGTGGTACAAGCGGGATTGTAATTGTCGAGGAATACGTATAATGAGCATCTACGCTGTAATCAAAGATGGCATCGTTGTTAACACTGTGGTGTGGGATGGGGTGGGCGATCTCTTTGATGCTTTTAAGACAAAGAATATAGATGGCCTAAATGCAGGTATTGGCTGGACATATGACGGAAAAGAGTTCGCTGCACCAGTTGAGCCACCATTACCAGAGCCAACCTACGATGAGCTAGTTAAGCAGGCTGAAATCGAAAAGAGTGGTTTGATTAGCCAGGCGAACGACTACATAGATAGCAAACAGTGGCCTTCAAAGTTGGCGCTGGGTCGCCTGAAAGATGACGAAAAAGCCTCATTTAATGAGTGGCTTGATTATCTTGATGCGCTCGAATCGGTAGACCCATCAAAAGCACCAGAAATAATCTGACCTAAAATATAAAGTAAGACATCAAGGGTAATTTACGCCCTTGATGTCTTCATGAACGTGTTAGCAGCTTAAACTATCCTAAGATCTTCATTTATTACAAACACGCCCACCGAGATAAATTAGTAAGTTTTTATCATTCTCGAATATGGAGTATTGAGGCATGGAGTAAATAAGGTTCATCTCACCATTGCAAGCCATTTTCTCTAAGTCATAGGAAATCTGCCTGTTCTTACCAGAGAATCTTATGTTCCTAATTCCATTGTTGATTAATGACTGACTTAATGTCATGTCATAGTAGTTGTTCTTTATGTGATCTAGTATTGGGAACGCTCTGTTTGAAGTTTTTGACGCCTCTGAATAGTCTGTTGCGCCGAATATATATGTATTTTTCTCCGATTTTAAAGATGATAGCTTTTCGCTTAAGGAAAATAATACATATGAATCGTAGCGCTGCTGATGATAAAGTGAAGATGCTGTGGCATAAATTACCGAAGTTGATGAGAATATCAGCGCGATAGATAAATATACTGCAATACGATTAAAGAAATCACTAAATATGGCGGGGATAGCAAGAGCCAGGAAAATTATAAACGCTATTGGAAACAAAACTCTCGTTGGATAGTACCCATTGCTAAGAATCAGGTTGACACCAGCAGAACAAATTAATATTACAACAGGAGCGAGCGCCATTAGGGAAAGGTTTAAAAATCTTGATTTCCCCGCGCCATCCTTAACTACTGCAATGATATGTTTTGCGTATACAATGATAAAAGCTAGCGTTGCTACCGCTATTAATATAGCAGCGACATGGCCATAAGATTGCAACGCTGTTGAAATAGAGGTATGGATTCCTGTGTAAATGTTACTTGCTAACCCAGTATTTAAGTCAGCCCTCTTTTCTGTGGACTTAATGGTGTTAATTACAACTACGAAATAATATAAAACGCAAGACGCTACGGTAAGGCCCGCAGATTTTATAATGTACTCTATATTTTTATTGTTGTCTTTTTTAGATTGAATAAATGTAGTTATTACCAATATAGGGAATATTGCAATTGCTGGCTGGTAAAAAGAAAGACATGCAACAAGGGATGCCAGCGCATAAATAGCCCTATTTTTGTTTAGTAAGTCCCATGCTAGAACAGGTAACAGCATGGACAATATCATTGATAATGAGTCAAACCTGAACAACATATTACCAAGCAATAGTGGATTTACTGCTACAGTTATGCATATTAGTGCATTCCCGATGGTGATTTTATGGAAAGTATTTTTAAGTAAAAGCACTGTTAAATATGATAGCGCAACAATGCTCAATAATTGAGGTAAAGGCGTAATGTCGGCAAGGCGGTCAGAACTGGTGCTCAAGAACATAGCAAGCCATTCAGTTAATGGTCTGCCTAATTCCATCCACCCAAAGTAGCCTTTGATTGACCTGGTGATATCATCAACCAGATAGAGCCTGTCATTGATCAGTGGGTAGTATCCGATCGATATTATTACAAGCGAGAATATCCATGCATTGAATAATGATAATTCTTTTTTGTGAAAGCTAACCATTTATTTTTTCCTTCAAAATATAACGAGGTCTATTTTTAACCTCAATATAAATCCTGCCGATGTACTCACCGAGAACTCCAATACCGATCAATTGCACACCGCCGAGGAATAAAATTGATACCAATATAGAAGGATATCCTCTAACTGGGTTCCCGAATGCCATGGTGTCAATAATCATCCAAGCGCCGTACATAAAGGCCATTCCCGCAACGAGCAAACCGATATACGTCCACATGCGCAGTGGAAAAGTTGAGAAACTGGTAATGCCCTCTAATGCAAGATTCCACAGCTTCCAGCCATTGAACTTAGAATCCCCGGCAACACGTTCTGCGCGGGCGTATTCAACAACGTCAGTGCGTCCGCCAACCCAACTCAAAACGCCTTTCATGAAAAGGTTTCGCTCAGGCATTAGCTTGATATTCTCAACAACATCCCGAGACATCAGGCGAAAGTCGCCAACATTTTCCTCTATCTGCGGGTTGCTTATTTTGTTGTGCAGCTTGTAGAACCACTCAGCGGTCTTGCGTTTGAGTCGTCCATCAGTAGAGCGGTCAGAACGTTTAGCCAGCACCATATCCGCCCCGGCCTGCCATTTCTCTATCAGGGGCGGTATAACCTCAATTGGGTCCTGCAAATCAACATCTATCGGGATAATAGCTTCACCGCTTGCATGGTCCAGGCCTGCAAACAGCGCAGGTTCTTTACCGAAATTGCGGGTAAAGGAAAGAGGAATGACAAGCGGATCGGCCACAGCGAGCGCATTTATTATTGATTCTGTCGCATCTTTACTGCCGTCGTTAATGAAGACTATCTCTACTTCATGCTGCTGAAGCCCTTCAAATTCCCGAACCGTTTTATAAAAAATCGGTATCGCGTCTTCTTCGTTGAAGACGGGAACGACCAGAGAAATTTTCATTTCGCATCCCTAAAGACAATGAACTTTGAATAGATAAATCCGCACACCAGACTGATGGCGGAGAACACAATTAACGTGATGATAGGAGCCATGCCAGACTTATCAGCGCACCATCCAACAATCGCGCTCAGTGAGCCCATGAACCCGACGTAAAGCATGTATCTCATGGTTGTTGTGGAAGACTTGAAAGTAAATCTGGCGTTTGCAAAGAAGCTGAAAGACACCGCCACAACGAATCCGGCAAAGTTGCCAAGTGCCTGACCTGTATGGAATGCGTAAATGCAAACGGCGAACACAACCCAGTGAATGAGCGTGTTAATGACGCCGATTGATGTGTACTTAGCAAAGAGCTTTAACATTATATAAATCAGTCAATTCGGAAAGGTCTGAAGTTTATCACCTGATCAACCATTGATCACCCCCAATGATTAATTATACTGTATGTTCATACAGTATTTATCGGAGGTGCATTATGGGGTTCCCGAGTCCTGCAGCAGACTACGTTGAAGAGCGCATATCACTCGATAAGCGTCTTATCGCTCATCCATCAGCCACGTACATGATGGTAGCCGGCACGACATATCTGCGCGCCGGGATCATGAAGGGCGCCATGCTTATCGTGGACTCATCGCTGACACCGAAAGATGGCTCTCTGCTTGTCTGTGCCGTTGATGGTGAGTTCAGGATCATGCGTTACAGGACGCTACCGCATCCCTGCCTGGAAAACCCAGAAAATGGAAGGAGGGAGCCGTTACCGATGAAAGACGATGTGTCGGATACTTCTCGGCCGGTGTTTGGGGTGATCACCTACAGCATCAACGATGCTCGCTCTGGCGAGTTCGACGACTGCCCGGTGATGTGATGGGGCATATATGGGACACAAAACAGCACTCGCTCTAAGGTGAACTTAGACGAATGATGTTTTCGACGACTCTAACCATCTGTTATTTGGTGCGCTCTTGGACGATCTTTGTCGATTATGAAAAATGTATGCTCATGTGATGGGCATGCAGGTTTAAGCCCTTTATCTTCGCTGGCAGCCGCAGCGCTTTAATGCCACAATATTTTTTTCTTCGAAAGCAGGAAAGATGATGAAAAAAAAAGCAATTGCTGGCGCGCTGCTGGCACTGACCGGGTGCGTACAGGTCGATAACTATCAGGATGTGATCAAGCATCCTGTCCCGGCGCATATGGCGGGATACTGGCAGTCAAAAGGACCGCAGAGTAGCCTGGTCAGTCCTGAAGCGATTGCCACGCTGGTGGTGACCGAAGAGGGCGATACGCTGGACTGCCGCCAGTGGCAGCGCGTGATTGCCGTGCCGGGTAAAATCATGCTGCGTTCAGACAGCTACTACAACGTTACCCGCAAGCTGGATATCTATCCGCTGGAGCGTGATGGCGCGACGCTTGAGTATGACGGGATGGAGCTGCAGAAGGTTGACCGCCCAACGGTGGAATGTACTGATTACCTGAGCAAAAACCCGCTGGAGAGTAAACTACCGTAGCCGTTTGTTGCCGGGTGGCGGCTTCGCCTGGCCCGGCCTACAAAAGTACCGTCCCGTAAGCCGGGTAAGCGTCAGCGCCACCCGGCATTGTTTCTACAGCGCATCTTCTATTACCCAAACGCTGACACTCCCTCCATTACAGGTAAAGGTGCCTTCGCCATCTGCCGCGGTAGTGACCGTTTCTTCGCGATTGCCGAGGAAATCACGCCACGTTTTGTCGCCGTAATTTTCCCCAAGACAAATCACTTTCTCGCCGTCGTCGCCGTTCGACATCACTACCACACAGCCGGGATCGTCTTCCGTACCGCTGCGGCTGAAGGCGATGCAGTTAGGATGGTCAAAAAACAGGGTCTGCACGCCGTGGGCAAAACGCTGCCGGGCGAGGATCAGTTCATGAAGCTGCTCAATGACCGGCATGTCGATGTGGTAGGTCTCGCCATCTCCACCCGTATCGTCATAGCTCGCCCCGAAGAGATCCGGATAAAACACGCTCGGCACGCCGTTTTCCCGCAGCAGGATCAACGCATACGCCAGCGGTTTAAACCAGGCTTCTACCGGTGCTTCCAGCGCCTGCAAAGGTTGGGTGTCGTGGTTAGCGACGAGAGTGACCGCATGGAACGGATCCGCCTCCACCAGCGTACCGGTGAAGATCTGGCTCATGTCATAATCCCGTCCCTGACGAGAAGCTTCGTGGAATTTCATCTGCAGGGGAGCATCAAAGAGCATGGTTTTACCGTCGACCTGGTCAATATAGGCCTGCAGCTTATCCACCTCATGGGACCAGTATTCCGCCACAATAAACAGCGGCTGGTCAGCGACGTCCTGGACGTGCTCAATCCACTCTTTATAAAACCAGGCGGGAATATGCTTGACGGCATCCAGACGAAAACCGTTGCAGCCCGTCTGTTCCATGACCCAGCGGGCCCAGTATTTGATCTCTTCGGTGACCGCGTGATTGCGAAAATCAATATTCTCGCCCATCAGATAATCGAAGTTACCCATCTCATCATCAACCTGATCGTTCCAGCCTTCGCCGGTGTAGTCGTTGACGATTTTAAAGATGCCGTCTTCATCCGGGTTTTCAATATGGTCCACGCCGCTGAAGCATTTGTAATCCCAGACGAATTGAGAATATTGCCCGGCACGGACAGGGAAGGTGTAGCGTGTCCAGGCTTCACACTCAATGATCTCATCATCAATTTGCGTGCGGTCCTGCTCGTTCACGCGCTGAACGCGGACAGGTTCTTTCTCGTCTGCCCCCATCTTGTGGTTCACCACGACGTCCAGCAGCACGGCGATATCATTGCTTTTCAGCGCCTCTATGGCCTCCAGCAGCTGCGCTTTGTCACCGTATTTCGTGGCGATACTGCCTTTCTGGTCAAATTCGCCGAGATCGAACAGATCGTATGAGTCATAGCCAACCGAATACCCGCCGGACGCACCTTTATACGCGGGGGGAAGCCAGATCATATTGATGCCGATTTCATTAAGATTAGGGGCTAACGCCGTGACTTCTCGCCACAATTCACCGCCAGCAGGGTAATACCAGTGAAAACATTGTAAAAGTGTTGGGTTGCGCATGCACCATCTCCATGAGG
>ENA-UOZX01000286-UOZX01000286.1-food-metagenome-genome-assembly--contig:-NODE-286-length-20516-cov-52.001613_pt1 | contig 20516 bp, 36 predicted proteins | sample MGYA00249884_ERZ772741 | MGnify/ENA primary metagenome ERZ772741 (study PRJEB29005, sample SAMN08379464) | food metagenome | isolation source: cheese - non spiked | study: EMG produced TPA metagenomics...
GGCTGCGCTGATACCACCTCATTTTCATGTCCGGTCAGCGCATTTTCCGGGCTGAGAGGGGTATCCTGACCGGCAGTGTCGCCCGTGTCATCAAGCTCTTCTTCCAGCTCTGCCACACGGAGCGCCAGTTCTTCTTTCGTTCCCGTCAAACTGACATCGCGGTTCAGTTGCTCACCCAGCTCCTGAAGACGGGCAATCAGTTCATCTTTCGTCATGAACTCCTCCACAGAGAGAAAATGGCCCCGAAGGGCCATGATTACGCCAGTTGAACGGACACGAACTCATCAGGATCAGCCAGCAGCATCAGCGGTGCTGACTGAATCATGGTGAACTCACGCGCCGGATCGCCGGTGGTCACCCAGTTTTTCGGGTAACGGGCAGAGGCGTTAATGCCTTCGCGCTGTGCGTCCGCATCCTGAATGCAGCCATAGGTGCGCAGACCGCGTGCCTGAGTGTTCCCCAGCACCATCGTGTTGTCCGGCAGGAAGTTCTTTTTGACGTCGTTTTCCACGTACTGTCCGGAATACACGACGATGGCCGTATCGCCATACATCCCCTTATAGGACACCGCTTCGCCCAGGTCTTTTACCGCTGTCTCCAGCTCGGAATGAGAGCCGCGACGGGTATCCAGCTTCTCCTTGACGGCTTTGAAGGAACGGAACAGCGCCCAGCCTTTCGGATCAAACACGATGATATTCACCACACCGCTGGCGTTCAGCGCGTAGGCTTCGATATCGTCGGTCGGGTCATACGTGGACTTGTCACGCTTGCTCCACTCCGTGCCGCCGGACTGTGTGATGTTGTTCGCCGCACTGCGGCCCATATCCACCTCAACCGGATCGAAGGCTTCACCGGTCATGGTGTATTTGCCCTTAAGCACGGCAGAAACTGCCTGCATCTCTTCGACCTGAGCAATGGCCAGCTCTTCGTCACGCATGTTCTGCATGATGATGCGACGGCGGCGGTAAGCCGGGTCCGCCAGATTCTGCGGATCTTCATCCGGCAGGCGACGCAGGGTCATCTGCGGATTCACCTCATGCTTCGGCTTGACATATCCCGGTGTAAATTCAGAGGTGGAGCCGCCACGGGAACGGATAACCTCACCGGAAACAATCGGCGAAACCAGATAAGGGTGTTGCGCTGCTTATGCTCTATGAAGTAGGCATAAACACCCAGCAGCATTTTGGAATAACCGACACGGGCAGACTTCACCACATTCACCTCACGGATGTAGTCGCTGCCCATCGCATTCATGATGGCCCGCTGAAAGGGCAGTGTTTCCCAGCGCCCTTCCTGGTATGCGGATTCTTTTGGGAGATAGTAATTGGCATCCGCCCATTCAACGGGGGTCATTGGCAATGGTCTTTTCAGGACTGAGAGACCCGCCTTCACTGCCAATACGAAATTATTCATCTGTATTTCTGTAATACTCATCCGCAAATTCCTTCATTTTTTCAGCGGACTCAACGCATTTATTAGCCCCCTTCGCAACCAGCTCTTTTAGATAAGCCAATTGTCTGCCTGTCAATTCAGGGAATTTTCTTTGCATCGAAAGCGGAATACTGTCCAAAACAGATGCCAGTTCTCCGGATAACCGAGACAGGGCAAAAATAGAGAAAGCTGTATCAATCACCTTATGCTCTGCAACCTGGTTTTTTAACCGCTGAGCAATAGCCTGTTCTTCCGTCAGGTTAACCCTGGCCTGAAGTAGCCTTTCCTCAAGATCATTTTCACCACCTGAAGATTTCTGGTTTTGTTGACGTCGCTCGCGATCTATCTCCAGTACAGTTTTAACGTCATAGAAAACCTCTCTCCCCCGGCGCTCAACAGGAGGAACACCCCATTTATCAAATGCCTGTACTGAGATACCGATGGAGGAGGCCATGTCGCTTTTATTCAATAAAAAGGCCACAGCCCCTCCATAAACCACCGGCAAAAAAGCAATACAACAACCACGTTTTTTGTAAAACCCTCTGATTTTACATGCTTTTTCGTATAAGAAAGATCATCAGGTTGTTGTGTTTATTTTTCTTTCTTATTACTTATCAAGTAGATATATCAAACGATAAAACAACAACCATCACCTCAAAAAAACTCGTAAATAGCGAAAACCCGCGAGGTCGCCGCCCCGTAGCCTGCCGGATCACCGGAAAGGACCCGCAAAACCGAGAATAAGTATCAATACTATTTGTGATTTGAATGATGCACATCATTGAAACGCCATTCATCCATATACCAGCAGCATTCGGTGTTGCACTTCGTAACTCTGTGACTACGGTTATAAAAGCATTGGCAACTTTTGCCACCGGCAAGTCTTCAATGGATTTCCCCTGCCGGTTTTTTATTTTCGTCGATGCATAACATTGCATTTACATCAATAGCAGCTATTGTCATTAGTATGTTGCATCGATGCATGGGTGGTATTGGCGGTCTTCGCCGACCGGTTCTGTGTAGCTCCCTATGACCGGTTTTTTATTTCTAAGATTACAGAAGCCCTTCACTGTATGAAGGGCTTCTGTAACTCTTCTTACTTAGTAATTTTCGCACCTTCCGGTATTTCCATGAGTTGAGAAATCCTCATACTATCCGACAATAATCATCAATATACGATAAAGACATCTGACCAGATTGCAGTATTAAAAGCACTCATGCAGACTACGCCCCTCATATCATATACAAGGGGATACTGATGGCTCAGGTTGCCATTTTTAAAGAAATATTTGATCAAGTGCGGAAAGATTTAAACTGTGACCGGTTTTACTCTGAACTAAAACGCCACAATGTCTCACATTACATTTACTATTTAGCCACAGGTAATATTCACATTGTATTTGAGAGCGATAACACGGTGTTAATAAAAGGTTTCCATGATGTTATTCATGTTAGCTTTTGCAGAGACACGCGACTTATAGAAACTTACCTTCATAAGTTGAAATCAAGAGAAATCACATTTCATGAATACAGGGTAAATCTGGCTAAAGCTGGAGTTTTCCGATGGGTTACAAATATCCACGAACACAAAAGATATTACTATACCTTTGACAACTCATTATTGTTTACCGAAAGCATCCAGAACACGACTCAAATTTTTCCACGCTAAACCATAACGTCCGGTTTGATCCGCCTCAGTAGCCGGCACTCCCACACAGGAGTTACCAGTCGGTGCTGTGGCCATAGTTAATCTGGGTATACAGTAAAGATACAGCACATCTGGCATACTTTAATAAACATTAACAATATGAGATTTCAACTCATTGTTTAGGTTTTGTTTAAATTTCCACAAATACGATGCACCAAACTTAAAAACACAACGGGAATCACACGATGAAAAAAACGCTACTCACTTTCACACTGGCGCTGCTTATCTCTGGATGTGCTCAACAGACGTTTACAGTTGAAAACAAACCTACAACAGTAACACCGAAGGAAACCATCACTCATCATTTCTTCGTTTCAGGAATTGGTCAGAAGAAAACTGTCGATGCAGCCAAAATTTGTGGTGGCGCAGATAAAGTTGTTAAAACTGAAACCCAGCAAACATTCGTAAATGGATTGCTCGGTTTTATTACTTTAGGCATTTATACTCCGCTTGAAGCTCGGGTCTATTGCTCACAATAATTACATGCGCTGCCCATCAATATGGGCAGTTTTATTTACACTGTTAACCCCTTGGTTGTTTCAGCCGCCGGGGTTTTACTTGTTATTCACTGGTATGAGTACGACATCTGGCTATTTCATTCCGGGCTTTACTGTCGCCGCGACAGATGCAACGCATCGTATCGCCGTTCAGCGTAGTGATATAAGCCTCATCCGTTTTCTCTACCTGCAAACATGAAATATTCCCGTTCCGGCAATACTCAATTTTTGCTGCCAGATGGGTATTACGCGGGTAAAACTCCATACGATACATATCCCCCCAGGACATGCACTTCCTCAACCTGACGACCATCTTCAGTTACCGTAATCTTTTTCAGTGCGTACATACGTACCTCCGTTCTTTCGTTTTTTGAACAATAAAAAAGCCACCGAAGTGACCTTTTCGATGAGTTTATAAACCAACGCGCTCTTTCATCCAGCCATAGACAAACGACTCGTTAGCCTCGCGTTTCTCTGCCAGCGCCAGATAACGCTCACCCTGCGTACAGTTCAGGGCTTTCACCAGTACCAGTTCGCCATCCCTGCCGCGATTTTTCAGATAAGAACGTAACGCATTAATGGTTCGCGGCCCGATCCCCCCGTCTGTAACTATGTCCGGATACAGCATTCCCTTCTGATTAAACACATTCAGCCAGCGCTGAAGCATTTTTGTGGCTACCGACGGCCCCATGTTTACCCCAGTATCACACAGTTCTGCAGCAATATCAGGAGACAGGTTTGCCACCTGGTCAAAACGAGGTCCATACCAATAGTCCGCCTCAAGGATTTCCAGAGCCTGCCCGCGGCTCAAATCACGCATATCACCACGGTAACCATGCGCGCGCGCCACTTTTTCAGTAATTCCCCACTTCGTCGCTCCGCCTGTATCGTCAGGATGACTGACATACCCCCCCTCTTTTCCGAGGATTTCATCAAAAATTTCATCTCTCGATTTCATATCAGCCACTCAGGAAAGCAAAAATTTTTGAAACATTACCGCGCGCACGCACTACCATGACACCAAACACCAGGTTCAGCATCACTACCAGCCAGTCTGCCGGCAACGGATGACCACAGAGATAACTTAACGGCGTTATCGCATACAACAGCATCAGACACCAGGCACACCACGATATCAGCGGTTTGTGTCGGGACTCTTTTCTGCGGTAGAAAAAAAGCGTCAGTACGATAACCGTACATAACGCCGCATTCAGTAATCCTGGAAGATTATTTGTCATTACCACCACCTCCTCCACGCTGACGGGAGAACAGACCGGATACCAGTGATGTAATCTCCTGCTGGTGGATGAATGACAGGACTTTTACTGAGAGCACCGACACCAGGACCGCACACAACGCATCAACGGAAGCACTGTTAAACCCAATACGTTCCGCCATGTAACCGGCCACACCACGGGCCCCAAGCACACCAACAATAAAGGACACCAGAAAATGTGCAGCCACACGCCAGGCTGAAAGTGTCTGCGGCATTGTTGCCACAAATAACGCACCAGCGAACGCACCAAATACAATCCCGAAATCCGTCCCGGTAAACAGCCCGAATACCGTCGCCCCGCCGAGCGCCACAGCAGTGCCGGAACCGGATAAGGGTTCAGACATATTTATTCTCCTGTAAATAAAAAGGACCATCAGCGGCCCTAAAAAACTTTATCAAAGGTACCCGCAGATACCTTTTGTAGGCTGTTTATTCAGATTTGCGAAGTAAAGGCCAGAGTAAGACCGTTACCATCGCCACCAGCACACCATCAGCCAGTACCGACATCAGCCATCCAGTGAAATCCACTGCCACTACCAGAAACAACAGGATGGCAGCCAGCACAAGGCGCGCACTTTTCACAGATACTGCTCCAGTGGTAACTGAAGCGCCTGTGCAATTTTCTTGAGCTGCGCTTCTTCATCCGGACCAATGCCATCCTGATCAGCGATATCCAGACAGAGGCAAAGCACGTCAACCGCCTCAGTTGTCCCCGCCACATCAGCCAGCTCACGCAATGCATGCGCATTCGCACTACGCGGTGACGCTTCATAACGGGCGCGGATATTGGCGCTCATCTGGGCAATCTCACCAGAGAACGGTGCAAAAGCAGGAAGCGCAGCAATAGTTTTCTCCAGTACTGCGATTTCTTTCGCATCGCAGGTGCCGTCGGCATATGCAATGGAATATGCGCCCCAGACGGTCGCCTCCACCGCATCACGGTTCTCCATCTTCTTCACTTCTGTGATGGCCTTGCGGGTTTTCTTTTTGAAAATACCTAACATCGTGACTTTTCCTTTGCGTAGACGAGCCTGCGCCAGATGGTTACCAGCCCACAGTGAAAGTCACACTGACAATCCCGTAAGCACCTCCTGAAAGGCTCTGTGTTTTTGATGTGCGCCAGGTGTGGCTCAGATACAAAAAAAGCTCGCCGTAGCGAGCTAACAGAAAATATGAAGCATGTTTTTATCCACGAAGCATGACACTGAACTCATCCATGCCTACACGGCTGGCTATCTCGTTGTATTCCTCAACAAGAGCCAGCAATTCTGAATTAGCAGCCATGAACTCATCAAAAACCTTATGGATGGCATCACTGTTTAATAAAACAATGTTCTTTCCTGAAAGGCGATCAGGGGTAGAAAATATAACTGTTAAACGACTAAAGGCCCTGGCTCGTTCAGCATTAACATCCTCAATACGCAGCAACAAGCTGGAGCACCTGGAAATATCATCAATATTCACTCTACTCCTGCCATCTGGATGATAATCATTTCACGGAGAGAAGCACTCAGAAGTACCACTGAAGTATAACTGGTGACCAGCTGCTTACACATCTGTTGCCATCCTGCTGATGATAAGTCGATATTAACCCTTCTGTCTATAAATGAAACAAAGGATAAGTTCAGGTTTTAACACTGCCAGGATAAAGTATTGTATACAGTATAGAAGAGCGTTATTGAATGACATAAAAAACCAGACCTAATCCCTTATCCGGAAGATATATCAAATAAACGGGGAAAATGTATTAAGATGGCGTTCCTATTCTCTCCATCCCTGATGTCCACGTAACTCGTTATAGAATCAGAACGCCATCTGAATACACACAAAAAAGCTGGCTTCACACCCTCCTGCATGTGTGAACGCAGTGCCCGACCACGTGCTTTCGCAACCAGCGAAAATCAGTTTTAAATACCGAAAAACGATAAGAATATATCAGAACTTCCAAGCATCCTGCTTGGCTTAGATATTAATCGAGGATTAGCTCCTGTTCTTATCTAATTGTGCATTTCGCAATTTATCGTTCAGCACCAATATTTCACCAACTGTTTGTTCAAAACGCCCGGACTCAAGTTCAACCCCAATCGTGCGACGCCCCAATCCCATTGCTGCTTTTATTGTTGCCCCCGATCCCATAAAAAAATCCGCAACCACATCCCCCGGACGACTGCTGGCAGAAATTATCTGACGCAACATATCCGCCGGTTTTTCGCAGGGATGCTTACCCGGATAATACTGCACGGGCTTATGCGTCCAGACGTCCGTATAAGGAACGGCGGCCGATACAGAAAAATAACGCCGCAGAGATTTGTATTCCTCAAGCAGACTGGCATATTGCCGGTTCAGTTCACTGTATGTGCTGACCAGTTGCTGGTGTGGCGTTGCCAGCTCCCCACGCTGGTGCTTTTCTTCTGCAACACACGCGAACAGCGCCTGCAGTTTTCTGTAATCAGCTTCGTTCGGTAACTGCCACTGACAGGTACCAAACCAGTGCGACACCATGTTTTTCTTTCCGGTGGCTTCCGCTATCTGTTTGGACGTTATCCCCAGTGATTCACGCGCATCACGGAAGTAAGAAATCAGCGGGGCCATGACGTGTTGTTTAAGCTCGCGCTCCTTTGCCGCATAGCCATCATTTTTTGGCTGGTATGGCCCCTGATAATGTTCGGCAAACAGAATGCGCTCTGTTGCCGGGAAATACGCCCGCAGGCTTTCCTTGTTGCACCCATTCCAGCGTCCGGACGGCTTCGCCCAGATAATGTGGTTCAGCACATTAAAGCGTTCACGCATCATGATTTCGATATCAGATGCCAGGCGATGACCACAGAACAGGTAGAGACTTCCGGCAGGTTTCAGTACCCGCCAGAACTGTGCAAGACACTGGTCCAGCCATTTCAGGTAATCATCGTCCCCCTTCCACTGGTTATCCCAGCCCTCGGGCTTCACTTTAAAGTATGGCGGGTCTGTGACTATCAGATCGACAGAGTTTTCCGGTAAGGTCCGGATAAATTCCAGGCAATCAGCGTTGATTAACTCACAACTGGATATTTTTACAGTATTAGCCATAGATCAATAAGCACTTCTCTGATAGGCTCATACCGCTTTTGCGCAAAGCAGATGGGCCTGAGGTTTGCTTGTGATCCCAACGCATGAGCAGATGGCTGGCAGGTGCCGCTAACACCCACCAGCCGCCCATTACCACAAATTAAAAAGCCTTCACTGAGGAAGGCGTCTGTAACAACCGAACTGATAATCTGCCAGACCCGCCATAACAAGCTGGGTCAGTATTAACTGGCAGCGTTCGCGTGAAAGGTAAGTATTCTGCGCAATTTCCCCGACGGTCGCCGGTTCGGTGACGCTTAATTCATTAAACACCACTCTGGCGGTTTCGGTCATATCCTGCTGTTTTAGCATGTCTTTTTCCCTTTTCTGGTTAACGTGACATACCAATAACTCTTGTCGAAAAAGCCAGCAAGCTGAAAGACCGGTATTAATAACCACCTGCACATTTTATGTACCGAACCATTTTTCTGGCATAAAAAACCTCTCAATGGCGGGCGGTAAAAATCTTTGTTACTCAAGAAATTTTAACGCACTCTGACTGTATTAATTTCAAAATCATTAATATTTCCGCTATTAAATATAACGAATTTCTTACCCCCACTCCTGTATGATTTCGATAACACCAGACGATCATCATAACGCGCAATAATGTAATACCATACATTCTCATAGTGGATCGCCTGATATTCCCTCTTAAACTGTGGTTTGTACCAACCGGCAATAAGAGAGAATGCCCAGAAATAAATCATAAACCCAGCCATCATGAACTCAATTCGGTGATGACGAATAAAAGACATTTCCGAAAAACATTTGACTGAAACAAGTCTTCTTCCAAACCTGACAAAAAGCGTGATTGTAAAGGCAGCAAGAATGCAGAAAATCAGTACATCTGGCTCAACATGCTGATGAATTACCGAAAACTCCAGAACAGGTGGAATAAAAAGCAGCAATATCGCGAGAAAAAGCCGGATAAAACTCAAATTTTGTATATTGCGCTTTTGTTTTATGCCCAAAAAGAAAACAATACCAACTCCCCATCCAATAAGGAATATAACGATAACTGTCACAGCATAAAACAAACTTCGTGCTACATCATCGACACCAGCCCCGACAACCCACCATGGAAAGCCATAGTAAAATGAAGTACCCCATCCATAGAAATAAGCGCTTCCCCATCCTAGACAGCCCATATAAGCAACAAAAAGTGAAGAGTTTCTGAGCAGAGCACTGTCATCCATAGTAACACCATTAACAACTCAAAAATATCAACACATATTACATAACAAATTGGATTCCATGCAGTCAAGGGGCGTCATTGATGGAGAAAGTATTGGCACAATCATCATCACGTTTAATGTCTATGCCATTTTTTTGGGGATAAAAAAACCCGCTCGGTCACGGGTTTTACTAGCTTTGCCATCACGTATAAAAACGGCAAAATATCAGATTCACACGAAATATATGCCTTTTTATCTACTTTTGCAATACTTTGCTATGAAAATGCCGCCTTTTGTTTTGAACGTGTTCCCTCCACCAACAATAAAGCTTCACCATCCAGCCGATGAAAAATGTGTTTCATTGCAACCCAGTGACCAGTAAATGTCTTGGACCAGTTTTTGGTTGTTACTCCCACCAGTAACGCCAGTTCCTGGTATTCGTAACCTTCCCCACCAAAAAGCTCAGCTTTTACCGCCTGCGCCGCCAACCAGATCAACGTCTTCAGGCGCACCAGAGTTTTTCCTGCAATTTTTCTGGTACCGGATTGAGCATTAAATTCAGTCCACGCCCACTGCGTTATCGCGATCTGATGCTCCCAGCAAATGCTACCGCTGTAACACCACAGCAGCCAGGCTTTATGATGTTCTTCAAGAGACAGAACAGCCCGCCGCCACGATGATGTCGAAAACTCAACCGGACTGACCAGAGGAATTGACGTCCCCTTCGCCAGCGATTGTTTCCCCGGGATTGGTGGATTATCCCGCGTAATCATTTTTCCGGTCACTTCATCTCGGTACCGGATTTTTTTACGCCTGTAACGCCCTGTATCGAACATGGCATTCTCCTGCCAGGCTTCAAGCTGACCTTTTGTTGCCCCACTCAAATCAGCGGTGGCGATAATGAGCTGCTCACGCACAAACTGTAAATACTGGTTATTCATGCGCACTCCAGTTCTGTGATTTTTATCCCCAACCGACCACCAGGAACGAGCTGACCGCGCACAATATTGATTTCATCAAACTGCTCGTCGTCTATGAGAAGCCCCGCATGCATCAGTGCATCCAGCGGTGCTTTCAGGATATTGTCCAGGTCCCGACGGCGCTTATCCGGCGGCTCTGCAGTAATTTTTATTGCCAGCCTTCCGGACAGGCTTAATTTCAGCCGCTGCTGGCGAACAATAAGCACCACAGCCCGGCGATAACGCTTTCCCTCCTCCGAGATAAAATATGTGCTGCCACGGCGTCGCCAGTAAGTGTTCACCGTCGGCGGGTAAGGTAAAACCAAATCTATGAGCATCAGTCACCTCTTTTACCCAAGCACGCCAGTTGCAAAGGCGTGATCAAGAAAACGAAAAATTAAATCAACCTGAGAACCATGCTTTTCTTCGAATGCCTGCGGATCCGCATGAAGCTCGTTGTGATGCTCCCGACACAGCGGTAACGTAAAAATATCGTGGGCCTTTGTTCCCATCCCTCCCTGACCGTGACCAATCAGGTGATGGGGATCGTCGGCTGGCTTACCACAACACGCACACGGCTGTGTCTTCACCCAGCGTGTGTATTTCTCGTTAACCCAGCGGCGACGTTTAGGTCGTTTCATGAAAGATTCCGGAGACTCAGGATCAACGGCAATGCTGACCACCGTCTTTTCCTGTGGTGGGTTCTGTTGCTGGTGGGCGTGAGGCAGCGGCGCAAGATTTTTTGTGCGCTGTTTCAGTATGCTGGTGGCGGTCTGCTCTCCCGGTACGATGTCGCTTTCACGGTACATTGAGCGGATTTTTTCCGCACGCAACCCCAGCGAACGACGTAATACCGCCTCCGGTAGCGCGTCCGCCACCTGATTGCGGACCGCCCACCAGGATAATTCAGCCAGCGATAATTCCCGCTCCTGTGTGCCATTCATTGCGTGACGAATGACGTCAATCATCCATGCTGACAAGTTTTGGTGAGCAAGTTGCTCAAGTGATTCGGAGGTCTGGTCACGCAACTGGTTGTCGCAGTGCCAGCACAACACCATTGCGCCGGTACCATAACGGTGAATGACGGTTTCACTATGGTGATAATCGCCGTGTGGCCACTGGCAGGATTTAACATGGCGCAGTAACCAGTCAGACAATGCACCAGCGCCACCAGCAGCACGAATCACTCGTTCGTCGCTGAAAAATGGCAGTAATGATTTATCCTCCGCCAGCGGCTGGCGAACGGCAGGAACGACCCCGGACGGCAGATTACGCATGCTTTTCGGTTCCGGCTCCACCAGTACCCGGGTATTGTGGAATACCGGCATGGATTCACGGCCCGGCTTAACGACCACCAGCCCGAGTTCCGGTACCAGAACAGGTCGAAGTAATACCCGCACGTTACCTCCAGATACGTTGCTGGTATGTGCGGGATGGACGCGGTGGACGTTCGGAATAAGGGAGCCTGACAGAGATTATCCAGTGACGATAATCGAGGCTGAGGGCTTTCTTAACCTCGTATCCGCGCCTGCCGTAACACTGAATCAGCCATTCGGCCTGTTCTTCAGTGCATGGGGGATGCTGGTACCAGTCAGATTTGAATACATGAGAACGCCGCCCGTGCCTGCTGGCAGGGGCGGCAGAGTTATCCGAATTGTAAAATCTGGTATCGTGCGCCATCAGTTTTCTCTGCTGACGCAGCAGGTGCCAGTTGTTCAGGCTGGCATGTGGATTGTAAACCAGGATGCTCAGAAAAAACAAAACCCGCCGTAGCGGGTATGCTCAAACAATCTGAAAAATATTTCTTGGATTTGTAATAGGTCGATTGATGGAGAACAACTCACGAATTAAATCTTGACTCAAGCCAGTTTTCATAAGAATTCTTAACCAAGTTGCATCATCCAGCATATCAATCGCTTCGGACAGCATACTTGGTTCTTCGGGGCGCAAAAGTTCATCACCTGGTTCAACTCTCGTGTACCCTCTAGAATTAAGATGCATATAGCCAGTTCTTGCCTGTTCCTGGGTCAATAGTCCTAATGCACTGGCTCGATAAATACACATTTTAAGGCTAATTTTCCATCTAAGCTTAAATTCAACCAGAGCACTCCAATCGAATTGCTTACCTCGTATTCGTGGAAATTCTTTAATGAAAGATAGCCTAGGAACCAATAAGGCGCTAGAAAAGTGATCAGCTTGTGATTCCGTAAGTTTATCACCAGTAGTTATGCCCTCATGCATTACTAAATGCCCTAACTCATGACCTAAATCAGAGCGAAATCTACATATGCTTTTTTTTACATTGTTCCTGATAATAACAGGCCTGTTATTGTGAACAGTGAATGCATCAACACGATCATCGACTCCCGTAACATGCGCAACGATTACCCCCAAACTCTCCGCCAATTTCACCATTGATGATATAGGACCAAGACCTAGATTCCATGCACGGCGACAATCTTCTGCCACTCGCTCAATATCATTCGGGGTAAGTAATTCGGTTCCTGGGTGCTCTGGTATGTTGACATCAGGGAATTCGATTTCACCTTCAACAGCAGAAATTATAATATTAAGAATCTCAGCCCTGGCCAAGACACTATTAGTCAGCGTTTGAGTCCTAGACTTCTTACTCCGAAAATGGCAAACATCGCTTTCCAGAGCATATTTTCGCTCAGTAAATAGAAAATCGGACTTAATCATAAGAGCTGAGGCTATTAACTCCAGGCATTGCTCTGATGGCCTAAATCCCTTCTCCAATTTGCTAACGAATTGCTTTGTTTTGCCAATTTTTTCGGCCAACTCTTCACATGAAAGCCCAACAGCCATTCTTGCTAGTTTGAGCTTATCGCCTCGATACTCAGTGAAGTTATTCACCTGATGTTCCATTACTGCTCACATCCAAATTTTTATCCTTCGTACGCCGACGAAGAGACACCTTATTAATCTCCGCTTCACCAGGGAGTGTGTTACCGTCAAGGGGCATAAGTGGCATTGATGCTGTAGATTGATGAGAAACCATACTAATCTGAGCACCATAGGTATTAAACCCAACAAGAGCCACCTCCCAACGAGGCAGTGTGGACTCTAATTCACCATCTCCCTCTTCGGATAAAAATGGCTCCGCTATGACTCGCCATGTAATATCTTGCTCAGCCTCAACATCACCAAACAATGAAAGCTGCTCATGCTCTACTTTATTTCGACGCAGGCGATGTTTCTTTTTGGGGTTATTAATGCAATCTTTGGTAAATTGTAGCGGAACTTTATTTAAAGCAACTACATAGTCCAACCCCTTGGAAATCATCTTAAGACCAGGAATTGCGCCTTCATTTTGAATAAGATGGTTTCTGACCCAATCATAAGCCCTTACACCTTCAGACCAGTTGCTGTCTAATACGTGCTTATGATAGTACAACTGCTCAAGTACGTTAGCGATCTCCGCCAACAACTGGCGAACATTGCTTTCAGCAAGATAAGGTTGAAATTCCCAACAAGGAGCTAACTGATTTTCATTCATTTCAAGTTTCGCTTTTTTTAGAATTCGTAAACCTTATATTTTCGCATTTTCCTGTTTTTGTCAACCAGACTAATGCAAAAACCCGCCGAAGCGGGTTAAGTGCGGGTGCATTGAGGATTCCTGACTCATCAGAGGTGGCGAGGGATTTCTCCCTCGCCTGGTCTCTTACTCCTCAGGTTCGTAAGCTGTGAAGACAGCGACCTCCGTCTGGTCGGTTCGGATTCGTACCTCGCAGAGGTCTTTCCTCGTTACCAGTGCCGTCACTATGACGGTTAAACAGATGACGATCAGGGCGATTAACATCGCCTTTTGCTGCTTCATAGCCTGCTTCTCCTTGCCTTTCGGCACGTAAGAGGCTAACCTAGATTTGCCGTTCATAGATTGAGCCTCAGATTAATGTTAAGCGTCTTGCAGGACGCGTAATGTTAACTGGGGCTTTTCTCTATCTGCCTTTGGTGTTCATGCCTGAGGCAGATAGCCTCAAGCACCCGCAGCAATTCTACTTAAGTTAGATAAGTTTTTCTACGGTATTCTCTCTGCGTCCCGTAAATAAAGTCTCGGCTCATCATTTTTATCACAGGTGCGAGGAAAATATATAGCGCCCTCCATCAAGCATAACGAAATACATTTTCCATTCATCGCCATTCTTCAATTTAATACGAAGACTTTCCCCGCGAGTGTATTTATTAAACAACTGTTCCGATGTGCTAGTAAGAGGTATTTTTACCGTTATTACAACTACTGCACCACCATTTAATTCTCGAAGTTCAGCATCCGCACACACAAAAGATGAATAAATGTTATGCTCTGGGTAATCAACAAGTAACAGCATATTCATTCCTTAAATATAGCAACTAAAACAAACAACGATTTAACAGTCGGAATTTTTATATAACATAAGAACGTTGCAAGATCTATCCAGATGAAGCCCCTCCATCCCCCTGACTCATTACATGCTTTTACTATCTCACCGTAAAACATCCTCCTCGCTTACCAGCCCGTTCTGATTCAGATGCGCCATTACCTGATCAGGCAAACTGCTTAAACTATTGGCGTACTTTAATGAGAGGGACAGTCGCTTAATCCACATTGTCAGCTCAACAATGAGCCTGTTTTTGACCTCTCGCTCATCCAGAAGAACCATTGCAACCTCTGGATTAAAAGCTGCAATAAATTCAGCATTGGCATATGCCTGGGCACCTGTTTCAGTCAGGCAGTTAACATAACATTCTGCAATCACGCCGCCAGCATCTCCCTTCCATTTTTGACAAACAAAAACCCCTGTTAAATTGCCGTGCTGGTTAACTGACGCATGCCCTACGATGTAGCGTCCTTTAGTTTCTTTCTCTGCTGCTTCACGCAGCGCCTGATAGTCAATCTCGCTCATTCATCGCCCCACTCATCACAATATGCTTCGACCGGAGTTTTGCCTGCTTCATAGTCATCACGCCATACTTCAGCATCAGCAGCACTTCCACTACGTAACTCTGCATATTCCATTAACAGTTCATGCCATTCTTCAAAACTGACGTTGTATTTAGTTGAACCAAAATCAGCCATTTTGTTCTTCCTCCTCGTCTTTTATTTCATGATATGAGTAATTTCAGTAGTTAAAGAAAATTTCTTTTGCTTCGTCATGAATTTCATCAGGTGTCGCGTCATCATCCACTTCGAATACATCCTCAAAATCTCCACCAGTTATTCCCGTTTCAATAATTATTTTGAATTTTCGTATTTCACTACCGCCCTTTCGGACGGCCTCCTGATGTTTTGAGGGTGCAGGCATCCCTCCGGTTAAGGACTCTATTTTATTCACAGTGCTGAATTTAATTATTCAGATTTGGATTATGCTTTCTCTTTCACTTCACCAAGTTCCGATTATTAATTTGGCTCACAACAGCACCTCCTGAAAGTTTCCCCGATAAAACGCCAGTACACGCTGCATAACTTCGCTTTTCCGGCACTCACGACAAATTATGTTCTGACACCTGTCGTAGCGGCGTATTTCTCCGTCTGGTAATGACCAGATAAGGTCCGGATCAACCACAGATGTTTTCTTCAGATTTGCCCTTGAGAGTTTTTTGCGGACATTTTGCCAGTCCTTACGCGCCTGCGCTGACGGGAATAACCCGTAACCAGAGTTGTATACATCGCCGCTGGCAACCAGCTCTCTTGCGAGAACGCTCATCAGATATCTTGTTGCCCCAGTTTTAGCTTCCAGTTGTCGTAACGTCTCTCGCCCGCTCTGGCGTACGAGATCAACAATCTGCCCTTTAATTTTTTCCCGCTCTTCCTGTGTAAATACTTTTGCCATAAGCCCTCCCCAGGAATCACTTTTCCGACACAATACGACTGGAGGAATCAACAATCTGTCGGACAATATCCCGGTGCTTGTTCAGCTCCCGCAGCGCGGCGCAGACTCGCTCCCACTTCTGGACATGACTTTTCGCCCGGCGCAGTTCGCGGTTTGCCATATGCAGCGATGGTAAAATCAGGCCATTGGCTCGCGTTTCAGTGAACGATGGCAACGACTGCACAATGTCCCCCACAGTATCTGTTTTAATTTCTTCCTGTGTTGCCGCTTCCTGTACTGGTAACGCAACACCGGCTGGCTGAGAAAAGGCTTTACCAGGTGTTTTCTCTACCGATACAACTTTCGGCTCTGCTGGTAAATTTTCCCCGGTTTCTTTTACCCGCATCCACTTACACCCCTTCCCCTGTCCCAGCTTAATCACCATGCCATCGCGGCAAAGCTTTTCCATCGCAGAAACCAGCGACCTGACGCAATCAGCACGCCCCACAGCAATTGCAATCTCAGCGGTGGTCATTGCCCCACCATGAGCAAGTGTGGACAGGATGTCGCAGCGATTCAGTGGCTCACGCTCTTTTCTGCTGACCACCGGACGGGATTTTCTTTCCACTTTACACACCGTTACTTTTTTTTCTTTCACGCCAGTTTGTCGTTCTGAAACAGACCAGTAACCATTAACCGACACAACTTCTCCCAGCTCTTCGTACTCCCTCAGCATTTTAATCGCCTCTGCAGGTTCAATGCCCAAACTGGCAGCAAGCTCGGTGCACGTCACCTTTTGCATCGCTTTTAACGTATCAATCAACGTTTCCATCAAAATTTCTCCCGTTAAAAATTATTTACCAATCTCAAACAAAACTTATCCCCTGAACCCTGGTGGAATTTCGGTGTCCGGTTCAGAAATATGATTCACACAACGCTGGTTGTTCGTGCCGCTTACCGGGAGCAACCAGGGGTTCTCAAAATTCCGGTCCGGTCCAAAAAACGTCGTCGCTCGCTGAACAAATTCCGTTCCCGTTTTCCCGGTAGCCGCCAAGTATCTTGCGTAACGCCTCACGCCATCCAGCATGGCCTCTGGTGGCACCCCCTCGCGTAATCTGGCCTTCCAGGCACTGAAAGCGGATTTCTTCGGGTTTGCTCCGGCACGCAACGGGTACTCCCGCCAGACCTGTTCGAACACATCCGGATAATCCACTCGTCCCACAGACTGCCCGGTGTTTTCCGGGACTACCCGATCGGCTTCCCGCTGAATGGCGGAATCGGCTTCAGGCTGCTGCAGTTGGTGTGATTGCTCCGGCCTTGCGGTCATCACCTGCTGCACAGCGCCCGAATCGGCTTTCAGCGCATACGCTGAATCGGCTTCCGGTGTCGTGCCTGCTGGCTGACCAAGATTGACGGTCTGAACATCCCCTGCCTGGTTCGTGGCGTTTTTTACGCCATGGACCATAGTGTTTTGATCTTCTTGATCTGTATCTTTATCTGTATCTTTATCTGTCGTGACTCGTCGTGACATGTGCGTGACATTTCGTGACGCGCCGTGACAATCGCCATTTTGTTCCCGCTTTCTTTCCCTCTCTCGCTGCGCCCTCTTGCGCTCTGCAGGAGATTTTGCGGTTTGCGAAATATTGCCGTTGTCCTCTTTAAGCACCTGGCGTTTTTCCCATCCAGTGATTAAATCACCATCAAGTACCCGCCCCTGCATCGTCTGCAAAATTGAATCAATTACCTCTTCTGTCACGTCGAGCGCACTTGCCAAATCTTCTGTCGTGACATCAATGTGACCTCGCGTGACATTTCGTGACGCGCTCACCAGGAGGTGGATATACACTGCCATCACTGTTGCAATTGGCTGCCCTGACACCCTGGCAATTGTTCGCCACTTAGGGTCATTAGGCATGTCATGCCATAATCTGAGCCAGGCGTTAGCCATACTCACCTCTTCTGATACCGAATCTTTTTACTCGCGAATTGCCGGAAGCGATTCGATATGGCTATTGTCAGTCAATGTACTGCCACAGCATTTCCTGCCGGGCCACCACGGTTCATCTGATTGAAACCGGCGATTGCCACTGCGACAAAATCATCAGCGTCTCTCACCAGTCGTTCCCGCGTCTCCACCAACTCCCGAAAATAGACTGAACTGTGGCTGCGCATCCGGGCCACCAGCAGAGGTGGCATTGCTTTTTCGATCGCTGGTAACAACGCCTGAATTTTTTCAACCGCATCAGTGGTGTCTTTCTCCACCCAGCGGAAAATTTTCTGGGTATTACGAGCCAGGGCTTCTGGATGGCTGTCGTCGTACAGTTCCGGGGACGTCATTCCCAGTTCGAAATAAGCCCTGGTTATCTTGGCCGCCGGAACTTTTTCACCATCCGGACGCGCCCAGGCATTCATAGCCATGCGGATGTGTTCATGCTTGATTTTCATGAATCATTCTTTCCTTCGTTCAAGGTGTTATCCTTCTTTTTGTAAAGTTCTGGGTTCAAAGATAATTTTCCCTTGGAGTATGCGGCAGCTTCCGCGGCCCTCCCCTTGGGAACTATTTCACCAGGACGTTTGCGCCACATGTATATAGCTTCACGGGTTATCCCATAAAAATCGGCAACTCTCTGAACAGAGCCAAAAAACTGGACAAGTTCATCAACTCGCATTTCACCCTCCTAAAACTAAGTATTTTTAGATTAAAGGATAATTTTTTTTAGGTCAATGCAATCTAAAATAATTTATATTCAATTCACGGGAGATGATGATGGAAAGCCTTGGCATTAGGCTTAAGAGACTCAGAAAAGACAAGGGACTGACCCAAGTCGAACTGGGCAAGCTTTCTGGCGTAACAGGGGTAACTATAGGGTACTGGGAGAAAGACCTAAACGAACCCGGTAGCAAAGCTCTTAGTAAATTAGCCCAAGCACTAGGAACTACTGAGTCCTATCTCCTATATGGAGTATCGTCTACTGAACCTACCCTTGTGCAGAACAATTCAGGCACCCAAATCCCCTATCTTTCATGGGGGGAAGCAATTTCTTTCCTAATTTTAGAAGGAGAGAAAACTATGGGAAATGCCGACAGAATCACCACATTCTTTGACGTCAAGGAGGGGGATTTTGCCGTTTCAATGCCTGATGACACTATGCACAACCCATCAGGGTCGCCAAGCATTCCGGTTGGTGCCACAGTGATCATGAGGCCTAGAGAAAAATATAAAAATGGTAGTATCGTCGCTGTAATAGTCCCAGATCCGCTTACAAACGAACCATCTATGACTATAAAAAAATTAGTCATCGACGGAAAACTCGTGTATTTAAGCCCCCTCAATCCTCGCTATCAATCGTCCTTACTGACACCTGAATGTAAAATTGTTGCTGTAGCAAAAGGTGTGCAGTTCAGCCTATAGCTTCCACTTTGTTTTTCAATCAGAGGTCGGCTTTGTCGACCTTTTTTAAATATATCTAGATCACACTTGACTATAAAACTAAATAGATTTAGTTTTATAGTATACCACCCCGCCCCACAGAACGCAGGGCAATACTTCGAGTTACCAGGCAGTGGTCAGGGGTTAAGTAGCCAGCCCGAGGCGTAAGAACATGACGGCAGGGTTCAACTTTAACTATGCAGCAGGTTTTTGTTCCGCTACCCCGGCGTTAAGGGGAAATGAGGTCAGCATGGATACTATCGATCTTGGCAACAACGAATCTCTGGTGTACGGCGTGTTTTCCAACCAGGACGGCACATTCACCGCGATGACGTATACCAAAAGCAAAACGTTTAAAACCGAAACTGGCGCGCATCGCTGGTTAGCCAGAAACACTGACTGATGAGGTTGACTATGGAATTTAAAGAGTTACCAAAAGAAATCCAAGAAATTGCAGCACATACACTTCGTCAACGTCTGAACGAAGTTGCATTAGAAGCTGAAACGAAAAAAGACATTGATAATATGGCTCGTAATGTGCGCGATGCGTTTACCGGACTGTATTCTGTTTCTGTTGAGGACAATAACATTCCTGACGAACAGGAAGAGAGTACAGACCCCCACAAATTCTGGAAATCTGTAGAGGTCATTGCAAAAGCCAAACTACTGGAACTTAACAACTTATATCATCGTGAGAATGATGGTCGTCAATCTTTGCATCATCAGGGAGTCGCCACCCTGATAGCTCTAACGAAAGAGCAAGGCGAATATCATCCAGTGGCATTAAACGACACTGTGAAATAGTCCATCCATGTTTACGGGATAGATAAAGATATATCGCTTCGAAACCATCGACATGGTTTGGATAGCCTTCCTCAGCAGCAAGGTTATCCCCAAAACATTCAAGAATATAATTTAAACGCGCTGTTTCATAATGAATCTTCCAGCGAGTCTGATTTAGTTTGCTGACCATTTTAATTTTATCCTCCATTGAGGTTACTGGTTGAGAATGGAGACCACACGTGACAGCGCGTGGTCGTGCGCCGGACACGGATAAGAATCCGGCACAAACAGTTTACTGAAAGGATATATCCCTGAAAAGTCAGGGCATAACGCGAAAGCGCA
>ENA-UOZX01000311-UOZX01000311.1-food-metagenome-genome-assembly--contig:-NODE-311-length-19550-cov-77.315825_pt1 | contig 19550 bp, 27 predicted proteins | sample MGYA00249884_ERZ772741 | MGnify/ENA primary metagenome ERZ772741 (study PRJEB29005, sample SAMN08379464) | food metagenome | isolation source: cheese - non spiked | study: EMG produced TPA metagenomics...
GCAGCGTCACCAGTGCCACGACCGTGACCAGTTCAGCCGTATCCTGAATCACGGTGTCCGGCTGCGCTGATACCACCTCATTTTCATGCCCGGTCAGCACATTTTCCGGGCTGAGAGGGGTGTCCTGACCGGCAGTGTCATCCGTGTCATCAAGCTCCTCTTCCAGCTCTGCCACACGGAGCGCCAGTTCTTCTTTCGTCCCCGTCAGGCTGACATCACGGTTCAGTTGTTCACCCAGCGAGCGGAGACGGGCAATCAGTTCATCTTTCGTCATGGACTCCTCCACAGAGAGAAAATGGCCCCGAAGGGCCATGATTACGCCAGTTGTACGGACACGAACGCATCAGGGTCAGCCAGCAGCATCAGCGGTGCTGACTGAATCATGGTGAACTCACGCGCCGGATCGCCGGTGGTCACCCAGTTTTTCGGGTAACGGGCAGAGGCGTTAATGCCTTCGCGCTGTGCGTCCGCATCCTGAATGCAGCCATAGGTGCGCAGACCGCGTGCCTGAGTGTTCCCCAGCACCATCGTGTTGTCCGGCAGGAAGTTCTTTTTGACGTCGTTTTCCACGTACTGTCCGGAATACACGACGATGGCCGTATCGCCATACATCCCCTTATAGGACACCGCTTCGCCCAGGTCTTTTACCGCTGTCTCCAGCTCGGAATGAGAGCCGCGACGGGTATCCAGCTTCTCCTTGACGGCTTTGAAGGAACGGAACAGCGCCCAGCCTTTCGGATCAAACACGATGATATTCACCACACCGCTGGCGTTCAGCGCGTAGGCTTCGATATCGTCGGTCGGGTCATACGTGGACTTGTCACGCTTGCTCCACTCCGTGCCGCCGGACTGTGTGATGTTGTTCGCCGCACTGCGGCCCATATCCACCTCAACCGGATCGAAGGCTTCACCGGTCATGGTGTATTTGCCCTTAAGCACGGCAGAAACTGCCTGCATCTCTTCGACCTGAGCAATGGCCAGCTCTTCGTCACGCATGTTCTGCATGATGATGCGACGGCGGCGGTAAGCCGGGTCCGCCAGATTCTGCGGATCTTCATCCGGCAGGCGACGCAGGGTCATCTGCGGATTCACCTCATGCTTCGGCTACATGAGTCAATGACGTAAGTATGTGAATGATATAAGAGGAAAAATAGAGCATAATCTCTACCAGAATGACTATGTTGCAATACATGCTGCAATACACAGAAATGAATTTACATGCTGTTCGATTATTAAGTTTCATAGCCGAGTTGCAGATCAGCAACTCACCCACCAGCCCAGATAATTTCATTTTCACACTGGAGGACTCCTTGAAATCAAGGAATCATAATCCTGCCATGTCATCATTCCGGCCTTCTCAGATTTGAGGTGTGCGGAAAAAATAAACGCTATTAAGCAGCTATGTGGGTACTGCACTTTTTGGGTAGTGCAACTATCCAGCTTCCTCAAATTAAGGATTGTGGAAAAATCAATGAGTCAGGTTTATTCCCCCGTTCTCCCCCAATGGGGGTTTTCGAAAGAATCAATGGGTTAGGCCATCGTGCAAATTTGCACTCTGCCAGCCAACGCAATTTTGCGTTATCAGTCCTCAGATGTGAGGGATGTAGCCAGCTTTTCCCCCAGTGGGGATTATCCAGTTACCGACGGTTTAACCGCCTGTGCCAGCACAACGAAAGAATTTGCGGGTAGCTTTAAACTACTCACAACATCCCATCTTACAGGCCGTGCCTTTCAACTTTTTACAATGCAATAAGTCAGGTAACGCTATACGTTCCACCGTGTACACCGCGCCAGTAAAACCCCCGGATTCGTGGTTTTCCTGAATATCAGGAATCTACCGCCGCAACCGTTCCGGCTTCTTCCACTGATAAGTGTTTTTCGCGCTCTCCCTTCGTTGTTGAGAACGGCGACGGTATGCCAGCAACTCAAGGAATCTGATCCGTATGTCGCGCATATCCACGCCGTTAAGCTCAATACCATCACGGCGCATCACATCAGCAACAACACGCGCGTAATTTTCGGCGATCACGCTGTCCGGCTGCGTGGCCTGTTCGTCATGCTGCTTGCTGATTCCACAAGCACGGCGGATTAATCGCAGTATTTCGGATTCAGTCATAGCGTACTACGTTACTTATCTTTATTCAGCTGCAACTTATCCGGTACGTTTCCGGCAGTTTCCATCAGATAATCGGACAGCATCAGCGGTATGTTTTCGTCAAGTTTTGCGCATGCGTTACAGGCTCTGATAACTTCTTTTTTCAGTCCATCCAGCATAGACGGCTTCATGTTGGGAAACTTCCTTGTCATGGCAAGCGGCAGGCTGTCCATGATTGAAGAAATCTGACTCGCCAGTTTTGAAAGCACGTATATACAAAACGCTGTATCAATAACGTCGCCGCGTTCGCGCTCGTTTTTAAGCTCCTGCGCCTCTGCCTGTGCTGTCAGCAATCTGATCCTGACTCGTAGGAGTTCATCATCATCAATCTCGCCCGTTTCGTTTGTAATCTGGCTGATTGCATTGTTAACCCGATTATCTATTACACTGGCGACATCATAAAACGCCTCGCGGCCCTTACGCTCGACGGGAATCACTCCCCACTTATCGAACGCAGTGGCGCTTACACGGCAACTTTTTGCCATGTTTTTTTTGTTCATCAGGTGCAATTTCATTGATACCACAACTTAATTACTGTTTCAGGTTGGTGTGTTGATTGTGTTTTTCTCTTATTATTCATACAGATATAGCGAACAACAAAACCACCACCAGTCCCCTAAAAATGCTCATAAATAGCGAAAACCCGCGAGGTCGCCGCCCCGTAACGTTCTGGATCGCCGGAAAGGACCCGCCAGCCAGAACGGGCCCTAATTTCATCAACCAATCAGCTTATAGCGACCATCCCGCGCATTGCGGCGTACACGCTCAATCTTGAGGCATAGCGCCGCATCTGGCTTTTTTGGGACAGGTACGCGGCAATATTCAGAAGCGCGCGGAATATTGTTTATCCAGTCGATCACTTCGCTTAAATACCAGGCCTTACGCCCTTCCGTAACCTGCACGCGTTCGGGGAACTCTCCACGTGCTTCAAGGTTTAGCAGTGTACGACGACTCAGGGTTGTAAGTTCCATCACCTGATTCATATCAACAAGACGCTCGCTTAAACGCATTTTGTCAGCAATAGCCTTTAATTCCTCTACTGCTGGATCCGGATACATCATTTCGGCAATTGGCTTAAGGTCATTGTAATGATTCTGCATTGTATCCCCCTTTACACACGAGCCAGCGGCTGAACAGAAATACCTGAGCCAACAAACGCTGCAATCTTTACTGACAGTTCTTTTACAGACTCAGGCCAGTTCAGAGCATCAACATTTAAGACACCTGTCTTATAGACCTGAGCCTGTGTTTTTTTCGCGGTGTCGATTTGTACAGCGGAAACATAAACCGCTTTACCTACGCTCGAACCATCCCATACCACCAGTGCACCTGTTGCATCTTCCTGCATCAGTGGCGTAAATGCAGGAATTACCCCTTTATTAGCTGAAAATATCCCCAGCGTAGTCACCAGTGCTTCAGTGCCAGCCATGAGTTCAGTGTAATGAGTAGCCATTGCTCCCCCTTAGCCAATGCGAACGGTAACAAAACGATTGATGCGGGCCGGTATTGGCTGTGGTGCTGAATGTGTCTGCACATATTCAATAGCCGGATCACCAGGCACAATATAGTTTTTCGGTGCAAGTTCGGCTTTAGTCAGCCCCATTCGGATTAGCTCCGGATCCTGAATACCGCCATAGGCGACAATCCCCTGAAGAGCCGTATTGCCAAGCACCATCAAATCAGGATCAAGGAAATGTTTTTCAGTTCCGTCCTCGTCGGTATAACGCCCGCTGTATACAACAATCGCAACATCGCCCATATACCCTTTAAAACTCACCGAATCACCAAGGTCTTTAAGGGCCGTTTCCAGTTCGGAATTAGAACCACGACGGGTATCCAGAGCCTCTTTTATCGCTCTGAATGAACGGTATTTCTTCCATACATTACCGCCCATAATGATGATATTAGTGACGCCCTCACTAAATTCTGCGTAGCTCTCAATATCATCATTTGGATCAAAAGTTTCTTTATCCTTACCTGACCACTCAGCACCGCCGGACTGCGTGATAATATTTTGTGGTTTTATATTCCAGTCCAGTTCATAGCGTTCAATGCCATCGCCCTCAATGATATTTTTCCCCGTTGTGATTGCCTGAACGGCAAGCCATTCAATACGTGCACGAATAGCTTTAGCCTGATTTACAATCGCCTGTTTAACTTTAATATTACGCGCTCCAAAAGCATTGTATTGCTCAGGTGATACACCAGCAGGGCGCACAGCTAACTTATTTGGATCAATGCTGCTTTTCGGCTTCATATAGCCTGGACGAATTGTCTTTGATTCGTACCCTTCGTCACGTGAAACTTTACTACCCACCATAGGAGAACAAAACGCTGCAATTGGGATATTTGGATCGTCGATTGTATCAAGAATAATGTCTCTTGATTCAAACATTACCGAGCGAGTGAAAAACAAACTGGTAAACAATGCATTTAATTTTTTTTGCACCTCTTCTGCATTAGCCACCTGCACAAGCTGGGCAGGCGAATATAAATCAACCATACTCATCCTCTTTACATTCATTAAAAATAATTGTGGATATATGCTATCACCGATATTTGTCATGCTAACACATGCAACCGAGTGCAATGCTGTATAAAGTTTTGGGATGACAACTTCAGCGCGGATAATTAGTGTTAATATCTTCACTCCCTTTGGTCGGGATTTATGTAGCATGCCGGAAAATATATTTTTTCCGGCCTTTTTTATTGGCAATATTTAAAACGGAATATCATCTCCCCATTGCTCATTATCTCCCACTGGTGGATGGCTTCCTTGCTGATCTGCCTGTTGTTTTGCTCTGTTCAGTGCATCAGTAGCCTGCCCCTGTTGACCTTTTTTGCCGCCCGGTCGCACCGTTCTGGCACTGATTACGCTGTCTGCGATAACCTGCCAGCCCTGCCGCGTTTCCCCGTTCTGTCCGCTCCACTGGCTCACCTGCATATTACCCGCCACGCTCAGGAGTTCGCCTTTGTGATGCTTTGCCAGCGCGTCGGCTTGTCTGCCAAACGCCAGCACAGATAACCACATCGTCGCCGTTCCGTCATCTGCCTGGCTGCATGGCAAAGATACCGCCATCCGTGCCAGTGTCATGGGTGTTCCCTTGCTGGTATGTTTTACCTGTGGGTCGTCCACCAGCCGCCCGTAAGCTGCTATTTGCGCCGTCATGCTGCCTGCTCTCAGGACTTAATATTGATGGTTGTCACTTCCTCCGCTTCGGCAATCTCCCGTTCGGTCAGCGTGGCAAAGTTTGCAGCCGCCGTTGTCATGAATGCGCTTATCAGTTCGGGATGTGCTTTCGCGTACCCTTCCCCGGCGTTGCGGTCTATTGCCTTAATCGCCACCCTTAGCCAGTGTTCAGCCATATCAAGGGCGCGGTAATGTGGCTTTATATGTTTGTTCAGTTTTCCTGATGTGTGCATTTTTATTTTTACCCCCTCGTTTAAAAAGTTTTTTGTGCACCACCACCTTGTCTACCTTGTCTACCTGATTAGTTATCAGGCCAGTAATGGCGCGGGTTTCAGGGAGGTAGACAGCCCCAAATAGCTGTCTACCTCATCTCTACCCGTCTCCTTACCTGTCTACAAAAATGGGTAGATAAGGTAGATAACAGGTAGACAGTGAAAAATAGTTATCTACCTGCATTAATACATTGAAATAAAAGTATTTTATTTCAGTCAGGTAGACAAGGTAGATAACCATTGCCATTTTTTATAAAAACGCATCGCAATCATCAGTAGTCGTTGCGTTGGTCTGCGTGACTCCCTTAACTTTTCGCGTAATATATTCATATCCGTAAACTTTCGCCGCTGACCTCATAGCCTTTCCGAACTCATTCACGCTCAAACATTTCCCCTTTCCTGTATATGCCATGAAGGCCATATAGACACGGTAAAGGCTGTTTCTGGTCGTGTACTTCACGGTGTCACCACCACCGCCCATCATTAGCCCACGAGCTTCCTCCAGAAACTCCAGCGCCGCGCAAAGCTCAACAACCGGATCCGTTTGCTGCTTTATTGCCAGAGCTTCATCACCGTCACGCTGTTCCAGTAATAAAGCCCGTGCCTTTTCAGGGTCAGCAAAATTAGCCAGCAAGCGGCGGATAATTACGGGGATTTCTGCCGCTATCTTTTCCGGTAATTCCTTGTCTTTTTCGTCCTCCCTTACAATGTTGTCGAACCGGAAAATCACCCGACGGCGTGACACACCTCCGGCCCGTTCGGTAAAGATCATCGGGTCATTATTGGTTGCCAGTACCACCGCCCTTATTATCGTCGTGAATCGCTTCTCATATTTCGGGTTAATTTCAACGGGATCGCCTCCCGTGATTTTCTTGATGCCCGTGCCTTCCCCCGTATATTTCAGCTGATCGGCAAGGACGATAAGACGACTCCCGACAACCTGCGCGCGCCCTCCTGCATCATCGAGTGATGTCATCTCTGCGCTTACGGTGTTCTGTTTGCCAGCAAGCAGGGTGGCAATATGGGTAAATGTACTCTTACCGCTTCCCCCGTCTCCGGTGGCCTCAATGAACATCTGCCAGTCGTAGCGGTTCGCCATAATCATGTATAACGCGGCACATATACGCATCATCTTGCGCGGGTCTTTTCCTGCAGCATGTTCAAGCCATTTATGGAAATTTGGCGCATTATCGCGGATGTTTTCCCCTGCTACTGGTGGCGTGTACTCAATGCCATTGTGCGTGGTGCTCCAGTGCTCCGGTGAGTGCGGAGAAAAATCCCCCGTTTTCAGGTTAAGCACACCATTAGTGAACGGTAGTAAATCACCGGACGGCTCCCCCATGGGGTCGGCAATAACTTTTAACGCTTCCACGGCGTTATTGATTACACGTTTGCTGAACGTGGCCCTGTGCTCTGAATAGATCGCCACCATTTCGCGGCTCAGCTCCATTGTGCTGACCGGACACCATACCCCGCCGCGCCATACGTGGACGATTTCACTTTCTGCATGAACACACACACCATCAAAGCGATCGGCAAGTAGTTGTGCACGTTCACTGTCTGCCATCTGTGAAAGTTGCGCCTTTTGCTTCGTCGGAAGATTAAGCACCAGACTTTCCCCACGCTCGCATTCCTCTTTGAGTCGCGGCAACTGGTCGGATAAATCCACGGGGCTGGTGTCAGTAATCCCCGCGTATTCGTGTACGGTCTTCACTCCAGCCACAGCCAGTAACGTAACAATCTGCGTCATGCTGTGCTCTGTGATATGTCCTGCGCGGTAAACACGCACACACTGACGATCTTCATCAATAATCCGGTAATCGATGATGTTTTTCAGTTGCTCATCAGCCAGCACGACAGGCGGCACATCGTCGGCGGCAATATGTTTACCCGCCCATTCCTGCCACTCTTTCGCATGGCTCCACGCATCACTACCTGCAAAGATGATTACCTCTGTCAGTCTGTCGCGTGGCTGTTTTTTTAAGTTCGGTGCCAGTTTCATTTTTTGCCCCTGAATGCGTTAATCATGCTTTTCATTTTCTGGATGTTTCCCCGCGCTTTTTCCCTGCTGGTGGGCTTACTGCGAGGTGCGGCATATACCAGGGAAAAATCACGCCGGAACTGATAAACAGGCATCACGCAGTCATAGCTATACCCCTCACGGCGGTAAGTGATGCGCCGTTCTGCCACGCCTTTAATCGTTACCGTGCCGCCGTATTTATCGCGGTAAATATCGCCGTTCATAAATTCAGGCCGAGCGGGGCCGCTGGCAATAAAGCCAGAATTTTTCATTTCCATATTATTTATTCCTCGACTTAACTCGACTTATTTGATAACAGGGCACTATTTATTGCGTCATTGAGTTTTTCTGCTGCTTCATCAATAAGTGACAACAGGCCATAAGCAATATTTGCATCTTCATTGTCATTTATGCAATCAAGCCACATATTTAATATTGCTTTTGCTGAATTATTTAAAGTTAATGAACTTTCTGCACATGCTAACAATTTAAAAAAGACTTCCCGTTCTGTATTCATTTAATCCCCCACCAGCTTACTTTCTTCCTCAATCAAAAAACTAGCGACACTTCCCGAAAGACGCGCCAGTAGGCTCTCCAGTGCGGATATATCAGCATCTGTAATTTTGTTCGGGTATACCTCAAGAAGGCGGCAAATAATTTCTGTCTGGTGCGCACGTTCAGCGGCTTCGTGTAATGTAATTTCCTGCATTAATGCACCTCTTTTAATTCATACACTGCTGAAATAATGACTTGTGATAAGCCATATTCTGATAATTCGCTTCTCACCACAGCAATAGCCGTCTGAACATTAACAGCCTTCACGTTCTGAGTGATACCAATTGTGTGGCCTCGTGGGTTAACCGCTCGGGCAAATACACGGAAGGTTTTAAGCACGGCATACCTCCTGACGAATACGGGCGGCGAATACCCTCACGCAACCAGCCGGGGATTGCTGGCGGGCTTCCTGTTCGCTGGTGGCCACGATGTGAATCACGCGCGGTTGTGCCGTACTCAGGGCGATAAAACGCCAGATGAAATTGTTTTCGCATTTCTGAATAAACAGCGTGTTTTCTTCACGCCCTTTCCAGAAAGCCGCAGTATAGCCCATCTCCTTAACCATCTTGCGGGCATCAACCAGCGTGTCAGCGGCTACATGTACCGTAGTTGCTCCATCTGCCATGCGGTCGTGGTGTAGCGCCAGAAAGGTGTATATAAATTTAGGGTGAGTTTGGGTATGCTGTGTTCCAGCCATAATCGTTACCTCGTTTAACGGTTTGGTTAGAAGCCCGGTTAGTGTTCGCGCACTGCCGGGTTTCGTCGTTTTTATGAATCGATCATTGTGAGATACATAGCGACCATAATGTGAGATATACATTATATTGTGGTGATATACATTGCAAGTGTTTTTATATCTCACTTTTGTGTATAGTGATATACACATAACAAATTGGTGATTAACTATGTCTGTATACAAAAATGCAAAATCGCAAATGACAACGATCAGGGTTCCCCACGATGTTATGGAGGGCATGGAATCCGTAAAACTGGACGGCGAGAGCAACGCCGGATTCATAGTAACCGCCATGCGCGGTGAGATCGCCCGCCGCCAGGCAGAAGGAAGCGGAGAAAATCCCCTCGTGTCTTCACTGGATGCCTTAGCTAAGGTCGAACAAATCGGCATCAAGGCAGCGGAGGAAATCGGGCAACTCGTAGCCGTCGCTCGTGAAGAACTCCAGCGGCGTAAAGCCAAAGAATCTGAATAATTAGTATCAGCGCCGTGATGTGAGTAACTACGGCGCATTGCTATGTAAATACTGGCAATAAACAGAAAAGGTAGTTCTACTCCGAATAATTTTATCTGACACTACTCCTGAACTAACATGCGCTTATCTTACAGGATATAAATATAAATCCATAAAATCACGATTAAATAAAGTCGCTCCAAACATAAACCACACCCAACGCTTAACAAGATAGCAACAAACAGATAAATAACTTGCAGAAATATTTATCGCAAGGATTATCATTATTAATGACAAATCACTTTACCAAGTCATTCCCCTCTCTTATCATAAAGAGAAAGTAATAAATAAGTTAAGGGAGTTAGAATGCTATGAATCTAAAAAAAATAGCCACAAACACAAAAAACAAGATAACAGAAACATTCAATAAACTTATATTAGAGGCATCTAAAACCCCCACACAAGATGAAATTAAAATACTTGAGAGAAGGAGTAAGAAGTTTAATTACTCCTTTTTCTCATACGCAGTCACAGGAGCTATAATAGTTTTTTGCTCTCAACCATTAATAAAATACGCAAACCCAATACTTATTTTATTGAGTGGCCTGCTATTGTCTCTCACCATTATCCACCTCAGAATTCTTTATATTTCACAAACAAATAGATCATGGACAAAAAATAAAAAAACTGCATATATTACTTTAATTTTATCTGTATGTTTCCTAGCGTCAACATTGACGTTGCTATATCAGGCTTACGATAATAACATCACACACAAATTGTACTGTAAAAATATACAACAACTTATTGAAAAAAGGATAGAAACAGAAAAAAACATCAGCATATTCAGTGGAATGCAATGCACCCCGGTATATGATTACTCTTTATTTGGATTTAATCTCTTATAAAGAATGTTATTACTGATTTGAGTACAAATTCTCAAATCAGTAATTCATAATATTTTATTCTGAGATAATTTAAACTACCCACTCACCTCGAATCCATGCCTGCACTTCTGAAAGACGATATGCAACAGCAGTGGAACCAATCTTGATCCGCTTAGGAAATTTTCCTTCCTTCTCCAGCTTCCAGCGTGTGCTGTTCGCAAGAGTGGTTAGCTCCCGACATTCTTTCTCACGGATCATACGATCGATGTTAGGAATGTACTCCAGACCCTTTTTATCGACAATTGCCATTTTTTTCATGTTAACCAGCCTTTTGTTTGAGGATTGTCACTTTTGAATCAGCACCTGCGATGCTATTGAGATATGTAGTCCAGAGTTCCAGAGCATCCAGTTTTTTAGCCATAAACTTACTCCGGTTGTAAACACCTGCCACGCCAGGTAGCGCATGGCCTAACAGTTGTTCTACTACATAAAATTCAACACCGAGATCACTTAGATGAGTAGATAGCGTTCTTCTAAGGTCGTGTAGTGACCATTGTTTTTCATGGCCCAAACGTTTACCGATTTTCCCCCCAATCTTGCTTACGCTTTCTCTAATTCGCAGACTTCCCAGCACATAACCAGTATGTTTTGTCTCTTCGTGAACATCCGTTACCCACTGTCGTAGAATTTCAGGTACTGGTCTGACGATTTCAACACCAGTTTTTGAGTGATCTTTTGGTACAGTCCAAACCCAACTTTCGAGATCCCATTCGCTCCATTCTGATAATCGGGCTTCACTCATTCGACATCCAAATACTGTACAAAGCACAAACATTTTTCGCGTGTATTCAGACATTAGTTTTAAATCAGGCTCGACAAAAATTGCCTTCCAGAGCTGGCCGAGTTCGGCTTCATCCAGAACCCGATCCCGCTTACCTGCAATCTGCCCCACATCACTCATGCGCAAATCCTTTAAAGCATCACACGTCGCGTACTGGCGTACCCGACAAAAACGAAGAGCTAATTTAGTGTCAGAAAAAACATACGCCGCCATAACTGGTGCATTACGTTTAATTCGGTCAAAACAGTCCAGCCATTCATATAGGTGAGTGTCATTTACGGGCAAATGACCGATATAGGGAAAGATATGCTTTCGAAATCTGCCAAGCGTTACAGCATGAGTTTTACGACGCACCTTACAGTAATTTTCATACCAGTAATTTAGTGCATCCTCCACTGTGACCGGCTTTAAGCGTTCTTCAGCCTGAATCTTAATCTGGATACGCGGATCACGTTTGTCAGCCAACCAACCACGGCACTCGTCGCGCTTTTCCCTTGCCTGTTTGAGTGACATATCAGGATATTTACCCAACGTTAGCCAGACCGGAGCAGCCCGGCCACCTGCTAACCTGTAGAAGAAAACAAAGCTCACAGCCCCTTTAGTACTCACACGAATAGAAAGCCCCTTTCCATCAGCAATGGTGATCTGCTTTTCTCTGGGTTTCCCCAGATATCCTTTAAGCGCTTTGTCGCTCAGTTTGTTCTCGCCAGCCATTTTTAGCCCCAAAAAGCAATACAAGCTGCAATACAGAGATGATTGCAACACACAGATAACGAGGAAAATTCAGTGAAAGCACCAGATAAACTTATTCTTTATTATCAAAAGATTAAGTGTAAAAACCAGCAACTACACGAAAGCCTCAGAAAGCCATGCTAAGTGCTTCGGCTTGACATATCCCGGCGTAAATTCAGAGGTGGAGCCGCCACGGGAGCGGATAACCTCACCGGAAACAATCGGCGAAACGTACAGCGCCATGTTTACCAGTCCCGGAATTTGTGAGAGATAGACTTTCTCCGTGGTGAAGGGATAGCTCTCACGGAAAAAGAGACGCAGAAACAGCGGATCAAACTTAAATTTCTGCTCATTTGCCGCCAGCAGCTGGGCGGTTGTGTACATCGACATAAAAAAATCCCGTAAAAAAAGCCGCACAGGCGGCCTTTAGTGATGAAGGGTAAAGTTAAACGATGCTGATTGCCGTTCCGGCAAACGCGGTCCGTTTTTTCGTCTCGTCGCTGGCAGCCTCCGGCCAGAGCACATCCTCATAACGGAACGTGCCGGACTTGTAGAACGTCAGCGTGGTGCTGGTCTGGTCAGCAGCAACCGCCAGAATGCCAACGGCAGCACCGTCGGTGGTGCCATCCCACGCAACCAGCTTACGGGTGGAGGTGTCCAGCATCAGCGGGGTCATTGCAGGCGCTTTCGCACTCAATCCGCCGGGCGCGGTTGCCGTATGTGCCGGGTCACTGTTGCCCAGCGGCTGGTAATGGGTAAAGGTTTCTTTGCTCGTCATAAACATCCCTTACACTGGTGTGTTCAGCAAATCGTTAACGGCATCAGATGCCGGGTTACCTGCAGCCAGCGGTGCCGGTGCCCCCTGCATCAGACGATCCAGCGCAGTGTCACTGCGCGCCTGTGCACTCTGTGGTGCAGCTGCCAGAATGCGGCGGGCCGTTTCCACGGTCATACCGGGGGTTTCGGCCAGCACGCGTGCCTGTTCTTCGCGTCCGTGAGCCTCCTCACAGTTGAGGATCCCCATAATGCGGCTGTTTTCTGCCGCAACCGCTGCGGTGATCTGCGCGTTCACGTCCGGCTGCGCCGCGCTGGCGTTTTCGCCCTCCGTCGCTGGCACCACGTCAGTAACGTCAGCCTGCGAAGCAGTGGCTGAAACAGTTGTTGATTGAGTCTCTTTGGTCATTCGCCCTCCTGAGAGACGGGATTTACGTGCATCCAGTGCATCACGCATAACGGTGATCGCATCGGTGCTGTTGACAAGTTCATCAGCCAGTCCGGCATCAATGGCCTCCTGACCGCTGTACACTGCAGCCTCGGTATCCAGCACAGCCTGCACGGACAGGCCGGTATATGCCGACACCTTCTGCGCAAACATCCGGCGGGTTGCATCCATCCGGGACTGCAGTGTCTCCCGGACATCACCCGGTAGATGGCTGTAGGGGTTGCCATCCACCTTATGGCTGCCGCTGTAAATCAGCGTGATTTCCACGCCCTGTTTCTCCAGCGCAGCACCGTAATTACTGTGAGCCATCATGACGCCGATGGAGCCTGTCCGGGCGGTCTGCGTGACCAGACGCCGGGAGGCGGCGCTGGCAAGCAGCTGACCTGCACTGCAGTTCATGTCGTTGGCCAGCGCCCATACCGGCTTTATGTCACGCACACGGGCGATGATGTCAGCACAGTCAAATGCTCCCGCCACCATCCCGCCCGGTGTGTCCATATCGAGCAGAATGCCGTCCACCATCGGATCGCTGGCAGCCTGTTGCAGACGGGCGATAATGCCGTTGTAACCGGTCATCCCCGAATACGGCTGCAGCGCCCGCGTCCGGCTGACCAGCGTGCCGGACACCGGCAGCACGGCGATGCCGTTCATGACCTGATAACTGCGGGCCTGTCGTGGTCCGTCATCATCACCGGATAACGCCAGCGCCGCGGGTGCCTCTCCGGCAGTCAGGCTGTCGCCGGACACCGCATCCGTCAGGCGGCTGATCCCAAGCTGGCCTGCAAGCGCACAAAAGAAAACCCGCGCATAGGCGGGTTCAAGCATCAGCGGCTCATTAAAGGCCATGCTGGCAATATGCGGGAGATTACGCAGCTCTGCTGTCACTCTTCTCCTCCTCTGTTGATTGTCGCAGTCCGGATTCAAATGCCGCAGCCGCCCAGGCGGGCGGTTTAAGACCGGCTGCGCGGCGCTCCATCGTTTCACGGACCTGCTGGGCAAAAATTTCCTGATAGTCGTCACCGCGTTTCGCGCACTCTTTCTCGTAGGTGCTCAGTCCGGCTTCTATCAGCATCACCGCTTCCTGTACTTCTTTCAGACCATCGATGGCCATACGACCGGAGCCTATCCAGTCGCAGTTCCCCCAGGCACTGCGGGCTTCCTGAAAACTGAAGCGCGCTTTTGAAGGTAACGTCACCACGCGGCGAACGATGGCCTCTTCCAGCCAGCACAGAAACATCTGGCTCGCCTGACGGGATGCGACGAATTTTCGCCGCCCCATAAAGTACGCCCACGACTCGTTCGCACTGGCCCGTGCCGTGGAGTAGCTCATCTGGGCGTAATTCCGGGAAAGCTGCTCATACGAGACACCCAGCCCGGCAGCGATATACCGCAACAGTGACTGCTCAAACACGGAGTAGCCGTTATCCGTGTCCTGAGCCGTCTGCAGGTTCAGTGAGTCCCCCGGCATCAGGTGCGGCACTTTTGCGCCTCCCAGACGGACCGGTGCTGCGGCGTAATACGCGGCAATTTCACCAATCCAGCCGGTCAGCCTGTCCCGCTGCTCCTTACTGTTCGCGCCCAGAATAAAATCCATCGCTGACTGCGTATCCAGCTCACTCTCAATGGTGGCGGCATACATCGCCTTCACAATGGCGCTCTGCAGCTGCGTGTTCTGCAGCGTGTCGAGCATCTTCATCTGCTCCATCACGCTGTAAAACACATTTGCACCGCGGGTCTGCCCGTCCTCCACGGGTTCAAAAACGTGAATGAACGAGGCGCGCCCGCCGGGTAACTCACGGGGTATCCATGTCCATTTCTGCGGCATCCAGCCAGGATAGCCGTCCTCGCTGACGTAATATCCCAGCGCCGCACCGCTGTCATTAATCTGCACACCGGCACGGCAGTTCCGGCTGTCGCCGGTATTGTTCGGGTTGCTGATGCGCTTCGGGCTGACCATCCGGAACTGTGTCCGGAAAAGCCGCGACGGACTGGTATCCCAGGTGGCCTGAACGAACAGTTCACCGTTAAAGGCGTGCATGGCCACACCTTCCCGAATCATCATGGTAAACGTGCGTTTTCGCTCAACGTCAATGCAGCAGCAGTCATCCTCGGCAAACTCTTTCCATGCCGCTTCAACCTCGCGGGAAAAGGCACGGGCTTCTTCCTCCCCGATGCCCAGATAGCGCCAGCTTGGGCGATGACTGAGCCGGAAAAAAGACCCGACGATATGATCCTGATGCAGCTGGATGGCGTTGGCGGCATAGCCGTTATTGCGTACCAGATCGTCTGCGCGGGCATTGCCACGGGTAAAGTTGGGCAGCAGGGCTGCATCCACACTTTCACTCGGTGGGTTCCACGCCCGCAACTGCCCACCAAATCCGCTGCCACCGCCGTGATAACCGGCATATTCACGCAGCGATGTCATGCCGTCCGGTCCCAGAAGGGTGGGAATGGTGGGCGTTTTCATACATAAAATCCTGCAGGTCCCCTGCGTCGCTGTGTCATGCCGGTCTGCACTTCCAGCTCCGCAATGTATTTTTTCAGGTCAGACACGGAAGTGGCCGTAAACTCCACTCTCCGTCCGTCTTTCTGTACCGTTGCCACCCGTTTACCTGTCATCAGGTCATGCAGTGCCGCACGGGCAGCGGCAAGTTCTTCCTGTCGCGTCATTCATCCTCTCCGGATAAGGCACGGGCGTAATCTGCCAGTGTTTTCTTGTTGGTTGCTGCACCATCCTCTTCCTGCAGGCTCGCCAGCAGTGCACTGAGATCCAGCTGCCAGCGGGAAATACTGATGCGCAGCGCCGCCAGCGCATAAACGAAGCAGTCGAGTGCCTCATTGCGTCGCTTTTTGCTGTCCCACAGTATTTTTTTCCTGCCATCCACCCATTTTTCGACCTGCTCTTCAGCAGTCAGCTGCTGCGCTTCGGTCAGATCAAAAATATCCGGGTTATTCGGGAAGTGAACGGCACCGGGAAGCGGTTCATCCCCTTCCGGCGTCAGTGTGAAGCGGTTATAAATCTGCTCTTTCGCGGTATCCGTACCGATTTCGGTAAGGTAAACCCCGTTTTTGTTTCGCTTACGTGGCATGCTGGCCACCGGCTTTCCGTAGACGGATGCCCCTTTAATGGGGATCACCCGGAACAGCCCATGCTTTTTCGAGCGTTCATACACAATGGTCGGGTCAATCCCGCCAATATCCCAGCAGATACGGGATACCGACATTTCTGCACCATTCCGGCGGGTATAGGTTTTATTGATGGCCTCATCCACACGCAGCAGCGTCTGTTCATCGTCGTGGCGGCCCATAATAATCTGCCGGTCAATCAGCCAGCTTTCCTCACCCGGCCCCCATCCCCATACGCGCATTTCGTAGCGATCCAGCTGGGAGTCGATACCGGCGGTCAGGTAAGCCACACGGTCAGGAACGGGCGCTGAATAATGCTCTTTCCGCTCTGCCATCACTTCAGCATCCGGACGTTCGCCGATTTTCGCTTCCCATGTCTCACCGAGCGTGGTGTTCACGAAGGTTTTACGTTTTCCCGTATCCCCTTTCGTTTTCATCCAGTCTTTGACAATCTGCACCCAGGTGGTGAACGGGCTGTACGCCGTCCAGATGTGAAAGGTCACACTGTCCGGCGGCTCAATCTCTTCACCGGATGACGAAAACCAGAGAATGCCATCACGGGTCCAGATCCCGGTCTTTTCGCAGATATAACGGGCATCAGTAAAGTCCAGCTCCTGCTGGCGGATGACGCAGGCATTATGCTCGCAGAGATAAAACACGCTGGAGGGGTCATCCGGCGTCCATTTGAGGCCAAACGGCGTCTCTTTGTCGCCAAATTTAAGATACTGCTCCTCCCCGCAGTGCGGGCAGGCAACATGAAAACGCATAAAATGCGGGGATTCACTGGCTGCACGCTCAATCTGGCAGGTGCCTCTCACTTTGGGCGTGGAGCCACGGATGGACTTTGGCCAGACCGAGCCTTCAATACGTTTGTCGCCAAGGAACGTCGGAGAGCCTTCCTGTTCAATATCCTCATCAAAGGCAGCAAGTTCATCATAACCCGCCACATCCACCGACTTTTCACGGTAGTTTTTTGCCGCTTTACCGCCCAGGCACCAGAAGCCACGACCATTGGAAAAACGCTTCATAGTGAGCGTGTTATCCCGGTGCTTTTTGCCATACCACGGAGCCAGCGCCAGCAGCGACGGAATATCGCGGATGGTCGGCTCAACGTGGGTTTTCATAAAGTTCTCGGCATCACCATCCGTCGGCAACCAGATAAGGGTGTTGCGCTGCTTATGCTCTATGAAGTAGGCATAAACACCCAGCAGCATTTTGGAATAACCGACACGGGCAGACTTCACCACATTCACCTCACGGATGTAGTCGCTGCCCATCGCATTCATGATGGCCCGCTGAAAGGGCAGTGTTTCCCAGCGCCCTTCCTGGTATGCGGATTCTTTTGGGAGATAGTAATTGGCATCCGCCCATTCAACGGCGGTCTGTGGCTCCGGCCTGAACAGTGAGCGAAGCCCGGCGCGGACAAAATGCCGCAGCCTGTTAACCTGACTGTTCGATATATTCACTCAGCAACCCCGGTATCAGTTCATCCAGCGCGGCTGCTTTGTTCATGGCTTTGATGATATCCCGTTTCAGGAAATCAACATGTCGGTTTTCCAGTTCCGGAAAACGCCGCTGCACCGACAGGGGGATCCCGTCGAGAATACTGGCAATTTCACCTGCGATCCGCGACAGCACGAAAGTACAGAATGCGGTTTCCACCACTTCAGCGGAGTCTCTGGCATTCTTCAGCTCCTGTGCGTCGGCCTGCGCACGCGTAAGTCGATGGCGTTCGTACTCAATAGTCCCTGGCTGGAGATCTGTCTCGCTGGCCTGCCGCAGTTCTTCAACCTCCCGGCGCAGCTTTTCGTTCTCAATTTCAGCATCCCTTTCGGCATACCATTTTATGACGGCGGCAGAGTCATAAAGCACCTCATTACCCTTGCCACCGCCTCGCAGAACGGGCATTCCCTGTTCCTGCCAGTTCTGAATGGTACGGATACTCGCACCGAAAATGTCAGCCAGCTGCTTTTTGTTGACTTCCATTGTTCATTCCACGGACAAAAACAGAGAAAGGAAACGACAGAGGCCAAAAAGCTCGTTTTCAGCACCTGTCGCTTCCTTTCTTTTCAGAGGGTATTTTAAATAAAAACATTAAGTTATGACGAAGAAGAACGGAAACGCCTTAAACCGGAAAATTTTCATAAATAGCGAAAACCCGCGCGCCTTCCGCCCCGTAACAGTTCGGATGACTGAAAAGGACCCTAGATGATAATAGCCCTTCTCTATATGGTTATCTGCAATTGCTGTAAGTTCTTTAGTAAGCTGCTTATCAGTAAAGCTTTAATTTAACCAGTCTCTAGGTATGCCTTTCAATCACTACTCTGCAGGTATATCACGGAGACGTTGAAGAGCAGCATTCATACCCTCTAAAGTTATGTGTAATTCTATTACCTGTGCACGGCTATATGTTTCAGGGAAAAGCCAATATCTTGCTTTATAACGACAAAGTTCTGAAAGGCGTGGCTCGATTAATCTTACCGGCTCTTCGGCATCTGACCAAAGTCTTGACAGAGCATCCTCACGTTCAAAATCACGCTCTTTCCCGCGCATTCTATCTCTAAAATACATCTCAGTCTCATGAACAGCCCTAGTAAGAGCAACAATTGCAGGAGAAATATTTGGATCATTTTTGCGTGTAAAACTTCTGGTATTCGCTGCGATTGCTGTAACAGCAGCTATCCCCTGTAAAAAATAAACATTAAATGGCATAAAGACCTCTTAGTTATTTGATTATTAATATCGTAAGGCCAAAATGCTGTAAAAACTGGCCCAACTTCCCCAGTGCCTCGCCCATACCCTTAAGCTCGCCCTCCCCCGTTTGTCTCTGCTCCCCGCTGGCTCTAACAAGTGCATGATTAGCTGTCACACGGTGACACTGAGCTTCCTTATGAGTGTTGCAAATTAAAAATGCCCCACAATAGCGAACATCGAGGCTCCAGTGATAATTTACTGAATCAATTTAGGAAGTGTGAATTGATTATTTCTGCTGCTTTATCCTGCACCATCGTTATAGGCTGCCTGATTAACATGTATTCATGATGAGCCTTTTCCAACTCGGACCATAATCGAATAACCTGAGGATTTTTGATCGAGCCTTCTGTCATTGCCCATGCATAAGAACGATCATTTTTAGCTTTTTTAAAAGCTAAAAAATCATCTTTTTTCTCTTGTCTATCCTGTCTGAAAGCAAAATCAGGAAGCACTTGAGCCATCTCATAGTAATGATAAACAGCCTTTTTGAACTCCCTTTGCCCTTCATGTTTTGCCTCTTTTTTCCACGAGTTTACCGTCTTGAACGTAAAGAATGAAGTGGCACACTGAATTTGGCCACCTGAACAGAGGTGATATGCTCACCTCAGA
>ENA-UOZX01000318-UOZX01000318.1-food-metagenome-genome-assembly--contig:-NODE-318-length-19224-cov-7.461370_pt1 | contig 19224 bp, 13 predicted proteins | sample MGYA00249884_ERZ772741 | MGnify/ENA primary metagenome ERZ772741 (study PRJEB29005, sample SAMN08379464) | food metagenome | isolation source: cheese - non spiked | study: EMG produced TPA metagenomics...
TTGTATTAACGAAACTTGCGGATAATACTTATCCGGACGACGACCAACAGGCCCCCTCAGGCCAGGGACAAAGGATGAAACCGTTTCGCTTAGCCGCGATCTCTCTCGCGCTGCTTACCACATTTACGCTTGTCGGCTGTGACAACAGCGACGATAAATCTCAGACTGCGGCTCCCGCAGCATCTACCACATCAACCCCGAAAGCGGCTGAAAAGCCTGATGCAGAAAAATTGGCAAAACTGGCGGCACAGAGCCAGGGCAAAGCATTAACCCTACTGGATGCCTCTGAAGTACAGCTGGACGGCGCCGCCACGCTGGTGTTGACCTTCTCTGTTCCGTTGAATCCCGACCAGGATTTCGCGAAAACAGTGCATGTCGTGGATAAGAAAAGTGGCAAGGTTGACGGAGCGTGGGAACTTGCGCCTAACCTGAAAGAGCTTCGCCTGCGTCATCTGGAGCCCAACCGTAATCTGGTTGTCACCGTCGAACGTGGTTTACAGGCGCTGAACAAAGCAACGTTCGACATTGATTATGAAAAAGCGATCACCACCCGGGATGTCGAACCGACGGTCGGTTTTGCCAGCCGCGGATCGCTGCTGCCGGGCAAAGTGGTGGAAGGGCTGCCGGTGATGGCGCTCAACGTCAACAATGTGGACGTCAATTTCTACCGCGTGAAGCCGGAATCGCTGGCTTCCTTTGTCAGTCAGTGGGAGTACCGTAACTCCCTGACCAACTGGGAATCCGACAACCTGCTGAAGATGGCGGAACTGGTTTATACCGGTCGCTTTGATCTCAATCCGGCGCGCAATACCCGTGAAAAACTGCTCCTGCCGCTCAAGGATATCAAGCCGCTCCAGCAGTCTGGCGTCTATATCGCGGTCATGAACCAGGCCGGACACTACAACTACAGCAATGCCGCAACCCTCTTTACCCTGAGCGATGTCGGGTTATCCGCTCACCGTTACCACAACCGCCTGGACATCTTTACCCAGAGTCTGGAAAACGGTGCGGCGCAGTCCGGTGTCACCGTCACGCTGCTGAATGACAAAGGGCAGACCCTTGCCGAGGCGAAAAGCGATGCGGACGGTCATGCGACGCTTGAAACCGACAAAGAGGCCGCGCTGATTCTGGCGAGCAAAGATGGCCAGACCACGCTGCTTGATCTCAAACTTCCGGCGCTCGATCTGGCGGAGTTTGATATCGCCGGTAATCCGGGCTACAGCAAGCAGTTCTTTATGTTTGGTCCGCGCGATCTCTATCGCCCGGGTGAAACCGTGATCCTCAACGGCTTACTGCGCGACAGCGACGGAAAGCCGCTCCCCGACCAGCCTGTGAAGCTTGACGTGTTGCGTCCGGATGGACAGGTGGCGCGCACGATGGTCGTTAAGCCAGAAAACGGGCTCTATCGTTTTAACTATCCGCTGGATAGCGGTGCGCAGACCGGCATGTGGCATATCCGCGCGAACACAGGTGATAACCAGCAGCGTCTGTGGGATTTCCACGTGGAAGATTTCATGCCTGAGCGTATGGCGCTGAATCTGACAGGTCAAAAAGCACCGGTTTCCCCGCAGGATGACGTGGACTTTAACGTAGTAGGCTATTACCTGTACGGTGCGCCGGCTAATGGGAATTCACTGCAGGGCCAGCTTTTCCTCCGCCCACTGCGTGAGGCCGTGCCTGCACTGCCAGGCTTCCAGTTTGGGGACATCGCTGAGGAAAACCTGAGCCGCAGTCTGGATGAAGTGCAGCTTACGCTGGACGAACAGGGGCGCGGGCAGGTTACGACTGAAAGCCAGTGGAAAGAAGTGCATTCGCCGCTACAGCTGATCCTGCAGGCCAGCCTGCTGGAGTCGGGCGGTCGCCCGGTGACGCGTCGCGCTGAGCAGGCCATCTGGCCGGCGGCTGAACTGCCGGGTATCCGTCCTCAGTTCGCCAGCAAGGCCGTATACGACTACCGCACGGATACCACCGTCAACCAACCCATTGTTGACGAAAACGGTAATGCCAGCTTTGACATCGTTTATGCCGATGCCAGCGGGGCGAAAAAAGCGGTATCCGGCTTACAGGTGCGCCTGATCCGCGAGCGCCGCGACTACTTCTGGAACTGGTCTGAGAGCGAAGGCTGGCAGTCTCAGTTCGATCAAAAAGATCTGGTTGAAGGTGAACAGGAGCTTAGCCTCAAGGCCGATGAAACCGGCAAGGTCACTTTCCCGGTGGAGTGGGGCTCATACCGTCTGGAGGTGAAAGCGCCTGATGAGATGGTCAGTAGCGTGCGTTTCTGGGCAGGATACAGCTGGCAGGATAACAGCGATGGCACGGGGGCAGCACGCCCTGACCGCGTGACGCTGAAGCTGGATAAACCCGCTTATCAGCCAGGCGATACCATCCAGCTGCATATCGCTGCACCCGCCGCAGGCAAGGGTTATGCCATGATCGAATCCAGCGAAGGGCCGCTGTGGTGGAAAGAGATCGACGTACCGGCAAACGGGCTCGATCTCTCGATTCCGGTAGATAAAGCCTGGAAACGTCACGATCTCTATCTCAGCACACTGGTGGTGCGCCCTGGGGATAAATCGAAATCCGCCACGCCGAAACGCGCGGTTGGTCTGCTGCATCTGCCGATGGGAGACGAAAATCGTCGCCTGAACATTGCGCTCGATAACCCGCAGAAAATGCGGCCAAATCAGACGCTCTCGGTGAAGGTGAAAGCCAGCGTGAAAGAGGGTGCGGTTCCACAGAAAGTGAACGTGCTGGTTTCGGCAGTGGACAGCGGCGTGCTGAACATTACCGATTACGTTACGCCAGATCCGTGGCAGGCGTTCTTCGGCCAGAAGCGCTACGGCGCGGATATCTACGATATCTACGGCCAGGTCATTGAAGGACAGGGCCGCATGGCGGCGCTGCGCTTCGGCGGTGATGGCGATGAACTGAAGCGCGGCGGCAAACCGCCGGTGAACCACGTCACCATTGTTGCCCAGCAGGCTCAGCCGGTTACGCTGGATGCTAACGGGGAAGGTACCGTTACGCTGCCGATTGGAGACTTCAACGGCGAGCTGCGCCTGATGGCACAGGCCTGGACGGAAGATGATTTTGGCAGCAGTGAAAGCAAGGTTGTGGTGGCCGCACCGGTCATTACCGAGCTGAACACCCCGCGTTTCCTGGCGAGTGGAGATACCTCGCGCCTGACGCTGGATCTGACCAACCTGACCGACCAGCCGCAAACGCTGAACGTTGCCCTGACTGCGACAGGCAAACTGTCCCTGGAGGGCGCGCCGCCGCAGCCGGTTCAGCTGCCGCCGGGCGCGCGTAGCACCCTGTTTATTCCAGTACGTGCGCTGGAAGGCTATGGCGACGGTGAGGTGACGGCACAGGTTACCGGCCTGCAGCTTCCGGGAGAAACCTTCGCAGCGCAGCAGAAAAGCTGGAAAATCGGCGTACGTCCGGCATTCCCGGCACAGACCGTCAATACCGGAGCGATGCTGAACCCGGGTGAATCCTGGACCGCACCGGCGCAGCATAGTAGCGGTTTCTCTCCAGCCACTCTGCAGGGGCAACTCCTGCTGAGCGGTAAACCACCGCTCAACCTGGCGCGCTATATTCGTGAACTGCAGGCGTATCCGTATGGCTGTCTGGAACAAACCACGAGTGGCCTGTTCCCGTCGCTCTACACCAACGCGGCGCAGCTCACCGCGCTTGGTATTAAGGGCGACACGGATGACAAGCGCCGTGCTGCCATTGATATTGGGATCTCGCGTCTGCTGCAGATGCAGCGCGAGGAGGGCGGTTTTGCGTTGTGGGATAAAAACGGCCCGGAAGAGTACTGGTTAACCGCCTATGTCACTGACTTCCTGGTGCGTGCAGGCGAGCAAGGCTACAGCGTGCCTGCCGAAGCCGTGAATAACGCCAATAGCCGCCTGCTGCGCTACCTGCAGGATCCGGGCATGATGTCCATTCGCTACAGCGACGACACCCAGGCCAGCAAATTTGCCGTACAGGCTTATGCCGCTCTGGTGCTGGCGCGCCAGCAAAAAGCACCGCTGGGTGCGCTGCGCGAAATCTGGGATCGTCACGCTCAGGCTGCTTCCGGGCTGCCGCTGATGCAGCTGGGTATGGCGCTCAAACTGATGGGCGATGCCCCACGCAGCCAGCAGGCACTGGACCTGGCGCTCAAAACGCCGCGTAACGACAGCAAAAACTGGATGGCCGATTACGGTAGTCAGTTGCGCGATAACGCGTTGATGCTCTCCCTGCTGGAAGAGTACAAGCTGCTGCCGGATGCGCAAAATACGTTGCTGAATGCGCTGTCTGAACAGGCTTTCAGCCAGCGCTGGCTGTCTACTCAGGAGAGTAATGCCCTCTTCCTGGCCGGACGTTCGCTGCAAACTCTGTCAGGTGCATGGCAGGCGAAAACCTCGCTGTCTGATACCGCCTCAGGCGGTGATACATCGCTGGTACAAAACGTCAACGGCGACCAGTTTGGTGCGCTGCAGGTGACCAATACAGGCACTTCGCCACTGTGGGTTCGCCTGGACAGCACGGGTTATCCGGAATATGCGCCTCAGCCGAGCTCGAACGTGCTGCAGGTTGAACGTCATATCCTGGCAACCGACGGCAGCAGTAAATCGCTCTCATCTCTGAAGAGTGGTGAACTGGTACTGGTGTGGCTTGAGGTGAAAGCCAGCCAGAACGTGCCGGATGCGCTGGTGGTGGATCTTCTCCCGGCGGGTCTGGAGCTGGAAAACCAGAACCTGGCGAGCAGCAGCGCCAGCCTGCAGGACAGCGGCAGCGAGGTGCAAAACCTGCTGAGCCAGATGCAGCAGGCGGATATTCAGCATATGGAGTTCCGCGACGACCGCTTTGTGGCCGCTGTGCCGGTCAACGAAGGTCAGCCGGTCACGCTGGTTTACCTGGCGCGCGCCGTCACACCGGGAACTTACCAGGTGCCGGTCCCGATGGTGGAGTCCATGTACGTTCCGCAGTGGCGGGCAACGGGTGCGGCCAGCGGCCCGCTGATTGTTGTTCCGTAATATGCTGAAAGCACGTCTGATACGCTCCCGCTGGCTCTGGCTGGCGGGAGCGCTTCTCATTTTATGGGGGCTGGTTTTCGCCGCCGACCGCCTGTGGCCGTTACCTCTGAAAGAGGTTAACCCCGCCCGGGTGGTGGTGGATGAGAACGGCACGCCGCTGTGGCGTTTTGCTGACGCGGAGGGCATCTGGCGCTATCCGGTGACCATTGAAGAGGTCTCTCCCCGTTATCTTGAGGCGCTAATCCAGTATGAAGATCGCTGGTTCTGGGATCATCCCGGCGTAAACCCACTCTCTGTCATGCGCGCCGCCTGGCAGGATCTCACCTCCGGGAGAGTGGTCTCGGGGGGAAGCACGCTTACCATGCAGGTGGCGCGCCTGCTGGATCCGCATCCGCGCACCTTCGGTGGAAAGATCCGTCAGCTCTGGCGGGCGATGCAGCTGGAGTGGCATCTCTCCAAACGCGATATTCTTACGCTGTATCTCAACCGTGCCCCGTTTGGCGGCACGCTGCAGGGTGTAGGGGCAGCAAGCTGGACCTATCTGGGGAAACCACCTTCGCAGCTTAGCTACTCCGATGCAGCGCTGCTGGCCGTACTACCGCAGGCTCCGAGTCGTCTGCGCCCGGACCGGTGGCCGGAGCGGGCCGAAGCGGCACGCAATAAGGTGCTCGACCGCATGATGACCCAGGGCGTCTGGTCAGAAAAACAGGTAAAAGAGTCCCGTGAAGAGCCGGTATGGCTGGCTCCCCGTCAGATGCCGCAGCTGGCGCCGCTTTTTGCTCGCATGATGCTCGGCAAAAGCCGCGACACAAAAATTGTCACCACGCTGGATGCCGGACTACAACGACAGCTGGAAGAGCTGGCGATGAACTGGAAATCCCGCCTGCCGGCACGCAGCTCGCTGGCGATGATCGTCGTGGATCATACGGATATGAAAGTGCGCGGCTGGGTCGGTTCGGTGGATATTAACGACGACAGTCGATTTAGCCATGTTGATATGGTCAATGCGATCCGATCGCCGGGATCGGTGCTGAAACCCTTTATTTACGGTATGGCGCTGGATGATGGCCTGATCCATCCCGCCTCATTGCTTCAGGACGTTCCTCGAAAAACCGGTGATTATCGCCCCGGAAATTTCGACAGCGGCTTCCACGGGCCGGTCAGCATGAGTGAAGCGCTGGTACGCTCCCTCAACCTGCCGGCGGTGCAGGTGCTGGAAGCCTACGGGCCAAAGCGTTTTGCCGGAATGCTGAGCAATGCCGGGCTGCCGCTGATCCTGCCTGCGGGGGCACAACCGAATTTGTCGCTGATTTTGGGAGGTGCAGGCGCGCGGCTGGCCGATATCGCCGCTGCCTATAGCGCCTTTGCCCGACACGGCAAGGCGGGAAGGCTGCGCTTCCAGCCTGGCGACGCGCTTGTTGAGCGCCCGCTGTTATCGGCAGGTTCAGCGTGGATTATTCGCCGTATTCTCGCCAACGAGGCGCAGCCGCTGCCGGACAGTGCGCTACCGCAAATTGCGCCGCTGGCGTGGAAAACCGGCACCAGCTACGGCTACCGTGATGCCTGGGCAATAGGTCTGAACGCCCGTTACGTCATTGGCATCTGGACCGGGCGACCGGACGGTACGCCCGTGGCCGGGCAGTTTGGTTTTGCCAGCGCGGTGCCGCTCCTGAATCAGGTAAATAACCTGCTTCAGTCTCGCTCGACGGTAGACGAAGCCCGCCTGCCGCGCGATCCGCGTCCGGAGAGCGTCGGGCAGGGTGTGATCTGCTGGCCTGGCGGTCAGTCGCTGCCCGAAGGCAGTGAAAACTGTCGGCGTCGCCTTTCCACATGGTTGCTGGAAGGAAGTGAGCCGCCTACGCTGCTTTTACCGGAACAGGAAGGTATTCGCGGCATTCGTTTCCCGGTCTGGCTTGATAAAACGGGTAAGCGCGTTTCAGCAGATTGCCCGGATGCCACGGAGAAAATCCTCGATGTCTGGCCGCTGCCGCTGGAGTCGTGGCTGCCAGCAGCAGAAAAAAGGGCGGCGCGTCTTCCTGCGAAATCAACAGTCTGTCCGCCTCTGGATAATAACAATGCGGCACCGCTTATGATTTCGGGAATCAGAGAGGGAGCTGTGATTAAGCGACTCCCGGGTGAAGGAAATGTGACGCTTTCTGTCAGTACGACAGGTGGAGAAGGTGAGCGCTGGTGGTTTTTAAACGGAGAACCGTTAAAAGGACGGAATTATAATTATTCATTACAATTATATTTGCCGGGTAATTATCAGTTATTTGTGATGGATGAGGCAGGACAAACGGCGACGGTAAATTTCGAGCTGGGCCGTTAAGTTTTACCCCTAAAGCGTTAGCTTGATAATTATCAACATTCGTTCCTGAAAAAAAACGAGAATGCGTTTTTATTTGAAGGAACGAGCAATGAAAAAAAATAAAAATCAGGGAGAGGGTTTTATTCCCGAGATATCCCGACGTCATTTTATTCAGGCAGGATCGGCGCTCGCCGCCCTTCCGCTTGTTGTGACAACCCGCAACGTACAGGCGCAGGACGCCGCGGCAACACGTGCGGCGCCGGAAGAAAAAGTGGTGCAAACCTGCAGCACGTTTGACTGCGGGGGGAAGTGTGATATTCGAGCTCATATCAGCGAAGGCGTTGTCACCCGAATTTCCACGCGCCCGGATAATGCATTGGATCCGCAGATGCCGGTTATGCGTGCCTGTGTTCGTGGCAGAGCGTATCGGAAATTTGTTTATCATCCCGATCGGCTTAAATATCCAATGAAGCGTACAGGTAAACGTGGCGAAGGAAAATTCGAACGTATTACCTGGGATGAAGCCACGACGCTTATTGCGAATTAATTAAAAACGATTACGCAAAAATACGGTGCGGCTTCACGCTATGTTCACGTGGGTACCGCAGTTTCTGGCGGAACGTTTTCCGGCGATAAAATGGTTCGTCGTCTGCTCAACTTAACCGGCGGCTACCTCGAAAGCTATCACTCGGTCAGTATGGGCAACACGGCGGCAGCCACGCCGTATACCTATGGCACCGCTGCCAGCGGCAGTTCTCTGGACACGCTGCTTGATACGAAACTGGTCATCCTCTGGGGGCATAACCCGACGGAGACGATTTTTGGTCACAGCAACTACTTCTTCCAGAAGATGAAGCAAAACGGCACCCGCTTTATCGTTGTCGATCCGCGCTATTCAGACACGGTTTCCTCCCTTGCCGATCGGTGGATCCCGCTGCTTCCTGCCACTGATAATGCCCTGATGGATGCCATGATGTACGTGATCGTCACAGAGAACTTGCACGATCGCGACTTCATTCAGCGCTATACCCTGGGCTTTGACGAAGCATCAATGCCGGAAGGCGTTCCGGCCAATGAATCCCTGATGGCTTACCTGAGCGGGGCAAAAGACGGCGTGGCGAAAACCCCTGAGTGGGCCGAGAAAATTACCCATGTGCCTGCGCAGACTATCCGTCAGCTGGCTCGCGACTACGCAAATACTAAACCTGCTGCACTGATCCAGGGTTGGGGGCCGCAGCGTCACAACTGCGGCGAGCGCACCGCGCGCGCTCAACGTTACTGGCGACGCTAACGGGTAACGTCGGCGTAAAAGGCGGCTGGGCGGCAGGCTATGGCGGCTGCGCTAACCGCAAATTTGCCGTTGGGCCCGAAATGCCGGATAACCCGGTAAAAGCCAAAATATCGGTGATGAACTGGGTGCAGGCCGCCGACGATGCTTCTCAGGTGACGGCGGATGTTGGTTTGAAAGAAGCTGACAAGCTGGACAGCAATATCCGCATCCTGTTCTCGCTGGCCGGCAATTACCTGGCTAACCAGAACCCAGATCTCCATCAGGCAACCCGCGTGCTGGAAGACGAGTCGAAAATCGAATTTATTGTTGCAAGCGATCTGTTTATGACGCCGAGCGCCAGATACGCCGATCTTCTTCTGCCGGAAACCAGCTTTATGGAGCGCTGGAATATTGGCGAAACCTGGGGGACCGCGAGCTATCTGATCCTGTCGGAAAAGCTGATTGAGCCTGAGTTTGAGCGCCGTTCAGATTACGACTGGCTGCGTGAGGTTGCCGCTAAGCTCGGCATTGAACCCGCGTTCAGCGAGGGCCGTGACGAAAAAGCGTGGATTGAGCACATCTGGGAGCAGACGCGGCTGGCGATGCCGGAGGAAAATCTGCCGGACTTCACGACGCTACAGAAAACGCGTCAGCATCTTTTCAAAAGCGCGCCGTACGTTGCCTTTGAAGACAACATTCGCGATCCGCAAAATCATCCGTTCCCGACGCCGTCCGGGAAGATTGAGATCTTCTCGAAGCGTCTGTACGACATGCATCACCCGGAAATTCCGGCGCTATCGCACTACGTTCCCGCTCATGAAGGCCCGGAAGATGAACTGGCGAAAACTTTCCCGCTTCAGCTGATTACCTGGAAAGGGAAAAACCGTGCCAACTCAACCCAATATGCTAACCCGTGGTTAATTGAAGCCCAGCAGCAAAAGCTGTGGATCAACCCGCAGGATGCGCAAAAGCGCGGCATTGCACAGGGCGATACCGTGCGCATCCATAACGCGCGCGGCATTTGTGAAATCCCGGCCGAGGTGACGCCGCGCATCATTCCAGGCGTCGTTGCCATGCAGGCTGGTGCCTGGTGGCAGCCGGACGAGCAGGGTATTGATAAAGGTGGTTGCGCGAACGTCCTCAGTTCAGCCCGTATTACCGCGCTTGCGAAAGGGAATTCCCATCAAACCATGCTGGTGGAGGTAGCTAAAGCATGAGTCAGTTTAAACATTACGCACCGGTAAGCGACAAACAGCTGGGTTTTTATATCGACTCTTCTCGCTGCTCGGGCTGCAAAGCATGTCAGGTGGCGTGCAAAGATAAAAACAACCTTGAGGTCGGACGTCGTTTCCGTCGCGTGTACGAAGTTAATGGCGGGAGCTTTATCCCGACCGGGCAGGGTGGCGTCAGCAATAACGTTTTTGCCTACACGCTCTCTATCTCCTGTAACCACTGTGCCGACCCAATCTGCACCAAAAACTGTCCGACCACTGCGATGCATAAGCGTCCGGGGGACGGTATTGTGCGCGTAGATACTGATAAGTGCGTCGGCTGCGGCTACTGCGCGTGGTCATGCCCTTACGGCGCGCCACAGCTCAACGAGCAGACCGGGCAGATGTCCAAATGTGATTTCTGCGTGGATCTACAGGCGAAGGGGGAACAGCCTGTCTGTGTGGCAACCTGTCCACTCGAAGCGATTAAATTCGGGCCGATTGATGAACTGCGGGCGAAGTATGGTGCGGTCTGTGATGTGAAAGGCTTGCCTGATTCCTCCATCACCAAACCGAACCTGGTGATCAAAGCGCATCAGGGCGCAGAGAAAGAGGGGAAACGTCATGCATGAGTTACCGCTGCTGATTTTTACGCTGTTCCTGCAAGGATCGGTTGGCGTTACGCTGTGGCTGGCCTTCGGAAGCACGCAACGCAGCGTGCTGCTGCCGGCTGCCGGAGCGTTTGTGTTGGCCAGCCTCGGTCTGCTCGCCTCCGCGTTGCACATGGGCTATCCACTTAATGCGTTCAACGCGCTGCGTCACGTATCCAGCTCCTGGCTGAGCCGTGAGATTATCTTTGCCAGTCTTTATCTTGCGGCACTTGGCCTCGCAACGCTGCTGATGTTTGTCAAAAAACCAGGCTGGAAGCCGCTGTTGGTTGTGGCAGGTCTTGTCGGGCTGGTGGATGTGTTCTGCATGGCGCAGATCTACATGCATGCATCCGTGGTGACGTGGCATCACATTAATACCCTGGTGCTGTTTATCGGTTCGGTGGGAATTATCGGTTCAGCCTGCATGGCCGTTGGGGCACGTTCCCAGACTCGCGTGCGAACGGCGATTGTCATTATCACGCTGCTGGTGATTGCACGTCTGGTGATGCAGCCCGTCTGGCTGGCAGATATTACGGCTATGGACAACACCGTTGTGACGTTCCCACACGCACCGTTACAAATGCTGGAGCAACTGCGAACCGTGCATCTGCTGAGCTGGTGCGTTTCCGTTGCGGGTATGCTGTGCTTTGCTGCGGGCGGCTTAAAAGCGGCGCGAGGCACAATGCTGTTGGGCAGCGCCTTGCTGATTGTGGGTGAGCTAATGCTGCGCTTTGTTTTCTTCAGTATTGGCTGATGGGCGGATTAACCTTTGCCCCGGCGATGGACGTGACGCATGCGTGCGTCCGTCGCCGTTTTCGCCACTCTTCCTGCTGCGCCTGCGCGGACGTCTGTCCCGTGCAGGCTTTTTCTTTTAACGACACCGGCGTCTCGGTTGATGACAGCCGCTGTATTGAATGCGGTGACTGCCTGTTTGTCTGCCCCGCTGAAGCCATCACCGGCATCACGCCGCGAAAACGTTTTCTGTGTGGCGATACGCTTGTTGGGCCTTTTACTGACCGTGCGCCAGGGGCGAATGAGCTTCTGCTGTGGCACGCGCAGCACCACGTTCGTTTTATCAGTATCGACGCGGAGCAGTATCCTGACTGGTTGCTGGCGATTGCCCGGCTGAATCTTGCGCTTCGTCGACGTGGTGAAGCAGCGTGGGCGTTTAAACATATACCCGTCAACGAGGTAAATACCGCCCGGCGTGCGCTGATGCACGTTCCCCGTGAGGATGTCCGGGCCTGTTGCGTCGTGCCCGGTCAGCGTGAGTTGCGCAGGGCGTTTTCTGCGTTTAGCGAGGCAGAGATAACTCTCGATACCGAATCCTGCGTACTCTGCGGCGCGTGCTGGCGGAGTTGTACGGAAAACGCGATTCGGTTTGAGAACGCTGAACTGGTCGTGGAAACCGGACGCTGTACGGGGTGTGGCGGCTGCGAAGCGGTATGCCAGCATGCGGCGATAAACGTGACGCAAACAGACGGGACAGCGAAAAGCGTGACCATACCGGCATATGAAGCCGTTTGTTTGACGTGCCACCGGCATTTCTGGTCATTTAGTTCTGATGAAAAGCAGTGTCCGCTCTGTTTTCACCATCAGTACGGCATGCGAAATACGAGCTGTTGCTAATCTTCGTCTCATTTTAAAAAAATGTTATGCATAACCATAGGCAATGGCGCTATTGCTCATTATAATCCGCGCCACACCATACTCAGGTATGAAAAACAACAGAACATTTACAGAGGTTATCATGGCTATTGAACGTACTTTTTCCATCATCAAACCAAACGCGGTGGCAAAAAACGTTATTGGCAGCATCTTCGCTCGCTTTGAATCAGCAGGGTTCAAAATCGTTGGCACCAAAATGCTGCACCTGACCGTTGAGCAGGCTCGCGGTTTCTACGCTGAGCACGAAGGTCGCCCATTCTTTGACGGTCTGGTCGAGTTCATGACTTCTGGCCCAATCGTGGTATCCGTACTGGAAGGCGAAAACGCGGTACAGCGTCACCGCGATCTGCTGGGTGCAACCAACCCGGACAACGCGCTGGCAGGTACTCTGCGCGCTGACTACGCAGACAGCTTCACCGAGAACGGCACCCACGGTTCCGACTCTGTTGAATCTGCTGCGCGCGAAATCGCGTTCTTCTTTGCAGAAGGCGAAGTGTGCCCGCGCACTCGCTAATAATTTCGTAAATGCCGCGTGCAAACGTGGCATCCCTGCGCCAGACTTTGTACAATGCAACGCCCCGGACGAGCAGACTGCTTACCGGGGCGTTTCTTTTCAACCCACCAAGGGCCACAACGTGTAACAACGAGGCCGGAAAAAATTATGTCTGAATTAGTGAATACCTCCGAAGTCGCCATTCCTGCGGTTCCCAATAAAAATGGAAAAATTAACCTGCTGGACCTGAACCGTCAGCAGATGCGCGAGTTCTTTAAAGATATGGGTGAGAAACCGTTTCGTGCCGATCAGGTGATGAAATGGATGTACCACTACTGCAGCGACAACTTTGATGAAATGACTGACATCAACAAAGTGCTGCGTAACAAGCTCAAAGAAGTGGCTGAAATCCGCGCCCCGGAAGTGGTGGAAGAGCAGCGCTCTGCCGATGGCACCATCAAATGGGCGATTGCCGTAGGCGATCAGCGCGTTGAAACCGTCTACATCCCGGAAGAAGACCGCGCCACGCTGTGTGTCTCCTCCCAGGTGGGCTGCGCGCTGGAGTGCAAATTCTGCTCTACCGCACAGCAAGGGTTCAACCGTAACCTGCGTGTCTCTGAAATTATCGGCCAGGTCTGGCGTGCGGCGAAAATCGTCGGTGCGGCAAAAGTGACCGGTACGCGTCCTATCACCAACGTGGTGATGATGGGGATGGGTGAGCCGCTGTTGAACCTGACTAACGTGGTACCGGCAATGGAAATCATGCTGGATGACTTCGGTTTCGGCCTGTCCAAGCGTCGTGTGACGCTGTCGACGTCAGGCGTTGTCCCTGCGCTGGATAAGCTTGGCGACATGATTGACGTTGCGCTGGCTATCTCTCTGCACGCACCAAACGATGAAATTCGTGACGAAATTGTGCCGATCAACAAAAAGTACAATATCGAAACCTTCCTCGCTGCCGTGCGCCGCTACCTGGAGAAATCCAACGCCAACCAGGGCCGCGTCACCATCGAGTACGTGATGCTTGACCACGTTAACGACGGTACCGAGCACGCGCATCAACTGGCTGAGCTGCTGAAAGATACGCCATGCAAAATCAACCTGATCCCATGGAACCCGTTCCCGGGGGCGCCGTATGGCCGTAGTTCAAACAGCCGTATCGACCGTTTCTCCAAGGTACTGATGGAGTATGGTTTCACCACTATCGTGCGTAAAACCCGTGGTGATGATATTGATGCAGCGTGTGGACAACTGGCTGGCGATGTCATTGACCGAACCAAACGTACCCTGCGTAAACGCATGCAGGGTGAGACGATTGCGGTCAAAGCTGTTTGATTATTATGCACTCACGGCGCATTATCTGCGCCGTGATGCATAATCTTACTGAATAATCAGTCAGATTCGTGAAGACTGAACAATAATTACGGTGCGTTTCATCCGACTTTCGGGCAGTATGTAACGACGTAACAACAGTTTAGCCGTTCGGGCAGGGCTGTACTGTCATCTCCGGGCTGACAGTCTTATACTGTCTGTTCAAGGTTAACTGACCTGAAGTTTCGCGGTGCGGGTGGCATTGTGACTCACCGGCACCTGAACCCTTTTTTTCACGTACCAGTAGTTGTAGCGAATGAATACTGAAGCCACTCACGACCAACATGAAGCACTCTCCACTGGCGTTCGTCTTCGCAACGCCCGTGAACAACTCGGACTCAGCCAGCAAGCCGTTGCAGAACGCTTGTGCCTGAAGGTTTCCACGGTTCGCGATATTGAAGAAGATAAGGCGCCTGCCGATCTGGCTTCAACATTTCTGCGCGGTTATATCCGCTCTTACGCAAAACTGGTGCACATCCCCGAAAACGAATTACTGCCAATGATGGAGAAGCAGGCACCGGTTCGCGCAGCGAAAGTGGCGCCGATGCAAACTTTCTCCCTGGGGAAACGTCGTAAAAAACGTGATGGCTGGCTGATGAGCTTTACCTGGCTGGTGCTGTTTGTGGTGATCGGCCTGACCGGCGCGTGGTGGTGGCAAAACCATAAGGCGCAGCAGGAAGAGATTACCACCATGGCCGATCAATCCTCTGCTGAACTCAATCAGGCAGGGAATGGTGGCGCTCAGAGCGTCCCGCTGAACACCGACGGTGCAGCCACCTCAAGCGAGCCGCAAACAACGGCTCCGGCAACCGATGCGGCGCAGGCTCCGGCAGCCACGGCTAACACCGCTGCGCCTCAGGCTCAGGATCAGAACGCGGTCGTTGCCCCTTCTCAGGCGAATGTTGATACTGCGGCGAACGCGCCTGCGGCGACTCAGCCAACGGACAATACCGCGGCATCCCTGCCTACCGACCCGGCGGCTACTGCCGCACCAGCAGCCGATCCAAACGCGCTGGTGATGAAATTCACTGCCGACTGCTGGCTGGAAGTCACTGACGCGACAGGTAAAAAACTGTTTAGCGGCCTGCAGCGGAAAGATGGCACGTTAAACCTAACGGGTCAGGCACCTTACAAACTTAAAATCGGCGCTCCGGCAGCGGTACAGATCCAGTATCAAGGAAAACCTGTCGACCTGAGCCGCTTTATCAGAACTAACCAGGTTGCACGTCTTACCGTTAATGCCGAACAATCAGCAGCACAGTAACAGACGGGCAACGCGGGAGATTTTTCATGCATAACCAGGCTCCGATTCAACGTAGAAAATCGAAACGGATTTACGTTGGGAATGTGCCAGTCGGCGATGGAGCACCCATCGCCGTTCAGTCGATGACCAACACGCGCACCACGGACGTGGAAGCAACGGTCAATCAAATCAAAGCATTAGAGCGTGTAGGCGCGGACATTGTTCGCGTCTCCGTGCCCACCATGGATGCCGCAGAGGCGTTCAAGCTGATCAAACAGCAGGTCAGCGTTCCGCTGGTAGCGGATATCCACTTCGACTACCGTATCGCGCTGAAAGTGGCCGAATACGGTGTTGATTGCCTGCGTATTAACCCGGGCAACATCGGTAACGAAGAGCGCATCCGCATGGTGGTGGACTGCGCCCGTGACAAAAATATCCCTATCCGTATCGGTGTCAACGCGGGATCGCTGGAAAAAGATCTGCAGGAAAAATACGGTGAACCCACGCCGCAGGCGCTGCTCGAATCCGCGATGCGCCATGTCGATCATCTCGATCGTCTTAACTTCGATCAGTTCAAAGTTAGCGTAAAAGCGTCCGATGTATTCCTCGCGGTGGAGTCGTACCGCCTGCTGGCAAAACAGATCGATCAGCCTCTGCATCTCGGGATCACCGAAGCGGGTGGCCTGCGTAGCGGTTCTGTCAAATCCGCGATCGGTCTGGGACTGCTGCTCTCTGAAGGGATCGGTGACACCCTGCGCGTTTCGCTGGCGGCCGATCCGGTAGAAGAGATCAAGGTCGGTTTCGATATCCTGAAATCACTGCGTATTCGTGCGCGTGGGATCAACTTCATTGCCTGCCCAACCTGCTCGCGTCAGGAATTTGATGTGATCGGTACGGTGAATGCCCTGGAGCAGCGTCTGGAAGATATCATCACCCCGATGGACGTCTCCATCATCGGTTGCGTGGTGAACGGTCCGGGTGAAGCGCTGGTGTCCACACTGGGCGTGACCGGCGGTAACAAGAAAAGTGGTCTCTATGAAGATGGCGTTCGTAAAGATCGTCTGGATAATAGTGATATGATCGACCAGCTTGAAGCCCGCATTCGCGCAAAAGCGACGATGATGGACGAAGCGCAGCGCATCAGCGTTCAGCAGGTTGAAAAATAACGTGATGGGAAGCAGGCTGCTTCCCATGTATGATTGAACCCATTCTTTGGGTTCTTTTTTGTATATAGAAAGAGAATAAACGTGGCAAAAAACATTCAAGCCATCCGCGGCATGAACGATTATCTGCCTGGCGAAACCGCCATCTGGCAGCGCATTGAAGGCACACTGAAGCAGGTGCTCGGCAGCTACGGTTACAGCGAAATCCGTTTGCCGATTGTAGAGCAGACCCCGTTATTCAAACGCGCGATCGGCGAAGTGACCGATGTGGTTGAAAAAGAGATGTACACCTTTGAGGACCGCAACGGCGACAGCCTGACACTGCGTCCGGAAGGGACGGCGGGCTGCGTACGCGCCGGCATCGAACATGGTCTCCTGTACAATCAGGAGCAGCGCCTGTGGTATATCGGCCCGATGTTCCGCCACGAACGTCCGCAGAAAGGTCGTTATCGTCAGTTCAACCAGCTGGGTGTGGAAGTGTTTGGCCTGCAGGGTCCGGACATCGACGCCGAACTGATTATGCTGACGGCCCGCTGGTGGCGCGCGCTCGGTATTGCTGAGCACGTTTCGCTGGAGTTGAACTCTATCGGTTCTCTGGAAGCGCGTGCGAACTATCGCGATGCGCTGGTTGCATTCCTGGAACAGCATAAAGACAAGCTGGACGAAGACTGCAAACGCCGCATGTACAGCAACCCGCTGCGCGTGCTGGATTCCAAAAACCCCGATGTGCAGGCGCTGCTGAATGATGCACCTGCACTGGGTGACTATCTGGACGACGAGTCTCGCGAACACTTTACCGGCCTGTGCAAGCTGCTTGAAGCGGCGGGCATTGCCTACACCGTGAACCAGCGTCTGGTGCGCGGCCTGGACTACTACAACCGCACCGTGTTTGAGTGGGTGACCACCAGCCTCGGTTCACAAGGCACCGTGTGTGCCGGCGGTCGTTATGACGGTCTGGTTGAGCAACTGGGTGGCCGTGCGGCACCTGCCGTTGGCTTCGCGATGGGCCTTGAGCGACTTGTTTTGTTAGTTCAGGCTGTTAATCCGGAATTTAAAGCAGATTCCGTTGTCGATATATACCTGGTGGCCTCAGGCGCGGAAACGCAGTCTGCGGCGATGCAGCTTGCCGAACGCGTGCGCGATGCGCTGCCGGGCGTTAAGCTGATGACCAATCATGGCGGCGGCAACTTCAAAAAACAGTTTGCTCGTGCCGATAAGTGGGGCGCAAGTATTGCACTGGTGCTGGGTGAGTCCGAAGTGGCCAACGGCGAAGTGGTGGTTAAAGACCTGCGCTCTGGTGAGCAAACTACGGTAACGCAGGATGGCGTTGCGGCGCACTTGCGCACTCTATTGGGCTAAGGAGAAGGACTGCGTGGAAATTTACGAGAACGAACACGATCAGGTCGACGCGATTAAACGCTTCTTTGTTGAGAACGGCAAAGCGCTGGTTGTTGGGGTGATTTTAGGTGTGGGCGCGCTGATTGGCTGGCGTTACTGGAACAATCATCAGGCGGATACCGCGCGCGGCGCGTCTCTGACCTATGAAAATACCGTGAGTGCGATCCGTGCCGATCAGCCACAAACGCTGGTTGCGGCAGAGAAATTTGCTGCTGACAACAAAAACACCTACGGCGCGCTGGCTGCGCTGGAAGTGGCTCAGCAGTACGTTGATAAGAACGAACTGGATAAAGCTGTTGCTCAGTTGACTCAGGGTCTTGCTGCTGCCAGCGATGAAAACCTGAAAGCAGTGATTAATCTGCGCCTGGCACGTATTCAGGTTCAGCAGAAAAAAGCTGACGATGCGCTGAAAACGCTCGATACCGTTAAAGGCGAAGGTTTTGCTGCCATTGTTGCCGATCTGCGCGGTGAAGCACTGCTGAGCAAAGGTGACAAAGCGGGCGCGCGTAAAGCGTGGCAAGCTGGCGTAGAGAGCAAAGCTTCACCTGCGCTGAGCGAAATGATGCAGATGAAAATAAATAATTTGTCCGTCTGAGAGGGACCCAATGCAATTGCGTAAATTACTTCTGCCAGGACTGCTTTCTGTTACGTTATTGAGTGGTTGTTCACTGTTCAGTGGCGAAGAAGACGTTGTAAAAATGTCCCCACTGCCGACGGTTGAAAACCAGTTTACCCCTTCTACCGCGTGGGATGTCTCCGTTGGTAATGGTATTGGTGACTTTTATTCCAACCTTCATCCTGCCTTTGCGGACAGCGTTGTTTATGCCGCCGATCGTAAAGGTACCGTGAAAGCGGTCAATGCTGATGACGGAAAAGAAGTCTGGTCTGTTAACCTGGCGGAAAAAGACGGCTGGTTCTCCCGTAAACCTGCACTGCTGTCTGGCGGCCTGACGGTTGCCGGTGGTCATGTTTACGTGGGTAGCGAAAAGGCGCAGGTTTATGCCCTGAACACCAGCGACGGCTCCATTGCCTGGCAAACCACCGTGGCCGGTGAATCCCTGTCTCGCCCGGTCGTGAGCGACGGCCTGGTGCTGATTCATACCAGTAACGGCCAGCTGCAGGCGCTGAACGAAGCGGACGGTCTGGTGAAATGGACCGTTAACCTTGACATGCCTGCGCTCTCTCTGCGCGGTGAATCCGCGCCTGCTACCGCATTCGGTGCAGCAATTGTAGGCGGTGATAACGGTCGCGTGAGTGCCGTGCTGATGCAGCAGGGTCAGATGATATGGCAGCAGCGTATCTCTCAGGCTACAGGCTCAACGGAAATTGACCGTCTGAGCGACGTCGACACAACGCCGGTCATCGTAGACGGTGTGGTTTACGCGCTGGCCTATAACGGTAACCTCACCGCGCTGGATCTGC
>ENA-UOZX01000332-UOZX01000332.1-food-metagenome-genome-assembly--contig:-NODE-332-length-18465-cov-80.718957_pt1 | contig 18465 bp, 20 predicted proteins | sample MGYA00249884_ERZ772741 | MGnify/ENA primary metagenome ERZ772741 (study PRJEB29005, sample SAMN08379464) | food metagenome | isolation source: cheese - non spiked | study: EMG produced TPA metagenomics...
GTCCTTTGTCTAAATTATACAATAGTGACTCTAAGATTTAAGGATAACATCAATTTCTTGCAGTTTAAAGTTTGAAACCCATACCTTCACTTGCATTAATAGGTTTTGTTTCATATAATATACTAATATAGTATAGAAAATTAAAAAAAAAACACCAAAATGGTTTAACTTAAGCAAGTTTTGATTTAATTTTTCAGAAAAATTAGGGTTTTTCTTACAGAATTTAATAAAAAGAGGGGTTATATTTATGAATGATTTATTTTACCATCGGCTTAAGGAACTAGTTGAATCAAGTGGTAAATCTGCAAATCAAATAGAAAGGGAATTGGGTTACCCTAGAAATTCTTTGAATAATTATAAGTTGGGAGGAGAACCCTCTGGGACAAGATTAATAGGACTATCAGAGTATTTTAATGTGTCTCCAAAATATCTGATAGGTATAATTGATGAGCCTAATGACAGTTCTGCAATTAATCTTTTTAAAACTCTAACTCAAGAAGAGAAAAAAGAAATGTTTATAATTTGTCAAAAATGGCTTTTTTTAGAATATCAAATAGAGTTATAACAATAATAAATTTAGGGAGTTTTTCTTATTAATATGATGAAAAAAGGAATTTTTGTAATTACTATAGTGATATCTATAGCATTGATAATTGGAGGTTTTTATAGTTATAATTCTAGGATAAATAATCTTTCAAAAGCTGATAAAGGAAAAGAAGTTGTAAAAAATAGCAGTGAAAAAAATCAGATAGACCTTACCTATAAAAATTATTATAAAAATTTACCAAAATCAGTTCAAAATAAAATAGATGATATTTCATCAAAAAATAAAGAAGTTACTTTAACTTGTATTTGGCAATCTGATTCAGTTATTTCTGAACAATTTCAACAAAACTTACAAAAATATTATGGAAATAAGTTTTGGAACATCAAAAATATCACTTACAATGGTGAAACTAGTGAACAATTATTGGCTGAAAAAGTTCAAAATCAAGTATTGGCGACTAATCCTGATGTTGTTTTATATGAAGCTCCACTTTTTAATGATAACCAAAACATTGAAGCAACAGCCTCACGGACTAGTAATGAGCAACTTATAACAAATTTGGCTAGTACAGGAGCAGAGGTGATAGTTCAACCCTCTCCACCGATTTATGGTGGTGTTGTGTACCCCGTACAAGAAGAACAATTTAAACAATCTTTATCTACAAAATATCCCTATATAGACTACTGGTCTAGTTACCCAGACAAAAATTCTGATGAAATGAAGGGGCTATTTGCTGATGATGGAGTTTATAGAACGCTAAATGATTCGGGGAATAAGGTTTGGCTAGATTATATTACTAAATATTTTACAGCAAACTAATTAAGTTATAAATAACAACTATTAAATATTGGAGAAGACATGCAGGAGACACAGGAACAAACGATTGATTTAAGAGGGATTTTTAAAATTATTCGTAAAAGGTTAGGTTTAATATTATTTAGTGCTTTAATAGTCACAATATTAGGGAGCATCTACACATTTTTTATAGCCTCCCCAGTTTACACAGCCTCAACTCAACTTGTCGTTAAACTACCAAATTCGGATAATTCAGCAGCCTACGCTGGACAAGTGACAGGGAATATTCAAATGGCGAACACAATTAACCAAGTTATTGTTAGTCCAGTCATTTTAGATAAAGTTCAAAGTAATTTAAATCTATCTGATGACTCTTTCCAAAAACAAGTTACAGCAGCAAATCAAACAAATTCACAAGTCATTACGCTTACTGTTAAATATTCTAATCCTTACATTGCTCAAAAGATTGCAGACGAGACTGCTAAAATTTTTAGTTCAGATGCAGCAAAACTATTGAATGTTACTAACGTTAATATTCTATCCAAAGCAAAAGCTCAAACAACACCCGTTAGTCCTAAACCTAAATTGTATTTAGCAATATCTGTTATAGCCGGATTAGTTTTAGGTTTAGCCATTGCTTTATTGAAGGAATTGTTTGATAACAAAATTAATAAAGAAGAAGATATTGAAACCCTGGGGCTCACGGTTCTTGGTGTAACAACCTATGCTCAAATGAGTGATTTTAATAAGATTGCTAATAAAAATGGTACGCAATCGGGAACTAAGTCAAGTTCGCCTAGCGACCATGGAGTAAATAGGACATCAAAAAGGAATAAAAGATAGGAGTTCAGGATGGCTAAAAACAAAAGAAGCATAGACAACAATCGTTATATTATTACTAGTGTCAACCCTCAATCACCTATTTCTGAACAATATCGTACGATTCGTACGACTATTGATTTTAAAATGGCGGATCAAGGGATTAAAAGTTTTCTAGTAACATCTTCAGAAGCAGCTGCAGGTAAATCAACCGCAAGTGCTAATATAGCTGTTGCTTTTGCACAACAAGGTAAAAAAGTACTTTTAATTGATGGCGATCTTCGTAAACCGACTGTTAACATTACTTTTAAAGTACAAAATAGAGTAGGCTTAACTAATATTTTAATGCATCAATCTTCGATTGAAGATGCCATACAAGGGACAAGACTTTCTGAAAATCTTACAATAATTACCTCTGGTCCAATTCCACCCAACCCATCGGAATTATTAGCATCTAGTGCAATGAAGAACTTGATTGACTCTGTGTCCGATTTCTTTGATGTTGTTTTGATTGATACTCCGCCTCTCTCTGCAGTTACTGATGCTCAAATTTTGAGTAGTTATGTAGGAGGAGCAGTTATTGTTGTACGTGCCTATGAAACAAAAAAAGAGAGTTTAGCAAAAACAAAAAAAATGCTTGAACAAGTTAATGCAAATATTTTAGGGGTTGTTTTGCATGGGGTAGACTCTTCTGAGTCACCATCGTATTACTACTACGGAGTAGAATAATTGGAATAAACTTGAATCAAATAAAAGAACGAAATTCGTAGGATAGGAGAGAAAATGATTGATATTCATTGCCATATTTTACCGGGGATAGATGATGGGGCTAAAACTTCTGGAGATACTTTGACAATGCTGAAATCAGCAATTGATGAAGGGATAACAACCATCACTGCCACTCCTCATCATAATCCTCAATTTAATAATGAATCACCGCTTATTTTGAAGAAAGTTAAGGAAGTTCAAAATATCATTGACGAGCATCAATTACCAATTGAAGTTTTACCCGGACAAGAGGTGAGAATATATGGTGATTTATTAAAAGAATTTTCTGAAGGAAAGTTACTGACAGCAGCGGGCACTTCAAGTTATATATTGATTGAATTTCCATCAAATCATGTGCCAGCTTATGCTAAAGAACTTTTTTATAATATTCAATTGGAGGGACTTCAACCTATTTTGGTCCACCCTGAGCGTAATAGTGGAATCATTGAGAACCCTGATATATTATTTGATTTTATTGAACAAGGAGTACTAAGTCAGATAACAGCTTCAAGTGTCACTGGTCATTTTGGTAAAAAAATACAAAAGCTGTCATTTAAAATGATAGAAAACCATCTGACGCATTTTGTTGCATCAGATGCGCATAATGTGACGTCACGTGCATTTAAGATGAAGGAAGCGTTTGAAATGATTGAAGATAGTTATGGTTCTGGTGTATCACGAATGTTTCAAAATAATGCAGAGTCAGTGATTTTAAATGAAAGTTTTTATCAAGAAAAACCAACAAAGATCAAAACAAAGAAATTTTTAGGATTATTTTAAAGAGTTTAAATGGAGTAAATAATGGAAGTTTTTGAGGATGCCTCATCACCTGAATCGGAAGAACACAAATTAGTAGTATTAAAAAATTTTTCTTATAGAGAGCTGATTATAAAAAGAGCAATTGATATCCTAGGAGGATTAGTGGGTTCAATTTTGTTTCTTATTGCGGCTGCATTGCTTTATGTCCCTTACAAAATGAGCTCGGAAAAAGATCAAGGGCCAATGTTCTATAAACAAAAACGGTATGGAAAAAACGGTAAAATTTTTTATATTTTAAAATTTAGAACAATGATTCTTAATGCTGAGCATTATTTAGAGCTCCATCCAGAAGTTAAAGACGCCTATCATGCCAATGGCAATAAACTAGAAAAGGATCCACGGGTAACGAAGATTGGGTCATTTATCAGACGACACTCAATTGATGAGTTACCACAATTTATCAATGTTCTTAAAGGGGATATGGCATTGGTTGGTCCAAGACCAATTTTGCTTTTTGAAGCGAAAGAATATGGGGAGCGCCTCCCTTATTTACTCATGTGTAAACCTGGAATTACTGGTTACTGGACAACGCACGGTCGAAGTAAAGTTCTTTTCCCTCAACGAGCAGATCTAGAACTCTATTATCTCCAATATCACAGCACCAAGAACGACCTCAAACTTCTAATACGTACAATTTCACAAATCATTAACGGATTGGACGCTTACTAAAAAATTAATGAAAAAATATTTGAAATCATAACCCGAAAAATATTAAAAGATTAGATATGTATCAAAAAGGAATGATTTAATGAAAAAAATTACAATAGCAGTTGCAACGCATAAAAAATATCAAATGCCAAAAGATAATATTTATCTACCAATTGAAGGTGGAGCAGTTTTAAAAAAAAATCACCTAGACTATATTGCTGATGATAGTGGAGATAATATTTCTGAAAAAAACAAGAATTATTCAGAGTTAACAGCACTATATTGGTTATGGAAAAATAATGATTCTGAGTATAAAGGATTAGCACACTATAGACGTCATTTTTCAGATAAAAAGGTGAGTATTTTTTCTACAGGTAATTTTGATAATATACTTGATAGGACGGTACTTGAGGAACATTTAGAGAAGTTTGATATTATACTTCCCAAGCTTCGACATTACTATATTGAAACAATAGAATCTCACTATAAACATACGCATTTTGAAAAAGATTTATTAGCAACAGAAGAGATAATTAAAAAACTATATCCTGACTATCTTGATTTTTATCATAGTGCACTAAAAAGAAAATCTGCTCATATGTTTAATATGTTTATTATGAAAGATAAATATTTCAATAATTATTGTGAATGGTTATTTTCGATTCTTTTTGAATTAGAAAAAGTACTAGATATTTCAGAATATTCTCCCTTTCATGCAAGAGTATTTGGTCGTGTGAGTGAAATTTTATTAGATGTGTGGATTTTCAAGAATAATTTAAATTTCACTGAAATTCCAGTTATGTTTATGGAAAAGCAAAATTGGTGGGATAAATCTAAAAGATTTATTTCTGCAAAGCTTAGCAACAAAAAATATTATTAGACTAGGAAAAATAAATTGCTTACAATTGGAATAATTTTAATAATTTTTATGACTATTTTCGATTATTATATATATAAAACAGTATTTTCTCCGGTCTTTATGTTTAATTCACTCTTTTTATTAATAATATCTCTTTCTTCTATGAGGTTATATAATTTGAGAGAATATTCTATCAAATCAATAGAAGTAATTGTTTTAGGGATGATATTCTTCTCTTTAGGAGTATTTTGTACTCGTATTGTTTCTCATGAATTTTTAAAAAATCAAAATAATGTTATTAATTACGATGATAATTTAAATGTAAATTGGACTTTTTTAAAAATTCTTTTGATAGTTGTAACCATAGGAAACGTATTCTCTATTATTTTTTCCTTGAAATTCCTTTTAGGAGGAGGTTCATACTTAGAATTGAGAAATATGACATTGGGATATAATGGAGCTGAATCACTTATTACGAATCCTCTCGTAAATATATTAACATCATATATATCGGGACCAGGGTTGATTGCTTTGATCCCATTTTCTATTTTTTTTCTAATAAGGAAAAAAAATATTAAATTTTCCTTAATTATTTTATTGAATCTTGTTTTGGCAACATTATCATCCGGTGGTAGAATTTTACTTGTATATACTGTTATTCAATTTTTTATAGGATTATCTTATTCAAAAAAAAATATACCAAAAAAAATTAAGAAAGTAGTCATAATATCAAGTATTATATTTTTTATATCTATAATTGTCTTATCTAATATCAGAAGTTCTAGCAGTATATATAGATCGTTTTATGGATACTTTTCGGGCCCTGTAGTTCTTTTATCTACTTGGATGACTTATGTTGATACTTATAATATTCATTCACATGGATTAGGATTTATTTATCCCATCACATATCTATTAAATTCATTTTGTAATTTAATAGGAATTCCTAACTCGATGTTGGCTAATGTTGTCATGTGGCAAGGAATGCCTCAGAATGATTGGGTAGGCGTATTCCCTAATCAATCGATGAACGCTTTTAGTACACTTTTCTATTTTTTCTATCAAGATTTTCGAGAATTAGGAGTTGCTTGCTTTTCTTTCCTTTTTGGGAGTATTTGTGGTTTTATTTATTTTAAAGCGTTTATTGAAAGAAAAAGTAAATATCTAGTCTATTATTTATTAGGGGTAAAGGCAATTATCGGATCTTTTATGATTTGGCAATTGGGGAGTACTGCGTTTTTCTTAAGTATTGTATTTACAATATTAAGTCTGAAATCAAAGAAATCATAACTATAGAAAAGGAGATAAAATATGACAATCAGCATAGTAATCCCAGTTTATAATGTTCAAGATTACATAAAAAAGTGTCTAGATACTATATTAAGCCAGACATTTTCAGATTTAGAAATTATTCTTGTTGATGATGGTTCTACTGACTTGAGTGGAAGAATTTGTGATTATTATTCTGAAAATGATAAACGTATTAAAGTAATCCACACAGCAAATGAGGGACAGTCGGAAGCAAGGAACGTTGGAATCAAAAATGCCACATCAGAATGGATAACATTTATTGATTCTGATGACTACGTTTCTTCAGATTATATAGATTATTTATATAATTTGATTCAAGTAAACAATGCAGATATTTCAATAGCTAGTTTTACCTATATCACACCTAAAAAGATAACTAAGCACGGTAACGGTGAAGTAGCTCTTATGGATGCAGAAACTGCAATTCGGAGAATGTTACTGAATGAAGGTTTCGATATGGGAGTTTGGGGGAAAATGTATCGAACGGAGTATTTTAATAAATATAAATTCGTTACAGGAAAACTATTTGAAGATTCTTTAATTACATACCAGATATTTTCAGAAGCTTCAACAATTGTTTTTGGAGCAAAGGATATTTATTTTTATGTTAACAGGAAAAATTCTACTGTTAATGGTACTTTTAATATAAAAAAGTTTGATCTTATTGAAATGAATGAAGAAGCAAATAAGTTTATTAAACATAAATTTCCAGATCTTTCATCTGAAGCACATCGTCGAATGATATGGGCATATTTTAGTACACTAAATCAAGTTTTATCATCAACTAATGAACACGATATTGATTTATATGCGCCACAATTAGTAGCTTACCTCCTTAAACAGGATAAATTCATAAAAAGGAATACTTTTATTCCCAAAAGAGACAAGATTGCATTTTTTATTTTAAAAAATTTTGGTTTAAGGACATATCGTCATGTTTGGAATTTATATTTAAAAATGACAAGATAAAAACAATAATGAAAGATAAAAAAATAATGAAAACTGCTACAATTACTTTACATTCAGCACATAATAATGGATCTTTTCTACAGTCATTTGCTTTGCAGAGAAAGATAATATCTATGGGATATGATAACGAAATTATAAATTATATTCCACCTGCTCAATATTCCCTGTATCAAAATATAATTTTTAAAGATAGTTCGTTTAAAGGCGTCATAAAAGGTTTACTAAATCTTCCTAGGTATTCTGCTCTTCTTGAGAGGAAGAACCGTTTTAATGAAGCGCAAACTTTTCTAAAAAAGACGAAAAAATTTGAAGACATATCAAAATTTAAAAAAATAGTATCACCTTTTGATGTCCTTGTTGCAGGTAGTGATCAGATTTGGAATATTGCAACAATGCCAGATTTTACTTCCCTTTATTTACTACCAAGTGAAAAATATAAAATTTCTTATGCACCTAGTTTTGGAAAATCATTAAAAAATCAATTTGATAATCCGATATTAATAAAAAGCATTAGTGAAATAAACCAGGTCTCAATTAGAGAAAAAAGTGCTCAAGTTGAACTTAAAAGCAGACTTCCTTATAAAGATATTGAAGTAGTATTAGATCCTACCTTTCTTTTAGATAAAACTGAGTATGAAATATTGGTAAATAAATCTAATAGAAAGTATAAAGGAGACTATATATTTTTTTATTGTATAAAAGCAACTAATGATGTATTAAAAACAGTAAAGTTGATAAGCAAAAAACTAGGACTCCCTGTAGTGACAGTGTTCTCAGGTGTGAGCACGTATAAGTGTCAAATGTTTGGACAAATAGTTGATTTTGAAGCTGGGCCATCGGAATTTGTTGACTATATAAAAAATGCAAAATATGTAATCTCAAATTCATTTCATGGAATAGTATTTTCAATAATTTATGAAAAAATTTTTTATCGGATTGCAGATAACGAGCACGGAAAAATAAAGGTTGACGAACGGTTAGATTCTATTCTTGAACTTTTGGGTTTAACTAAGCAAAATATTATAGCGGGTTCAGAATTTATATTAAACAAAGATATTGATTATTTATCATCTAATAAAAAACTTGATAAATTAAAAGGCAAATCAACTTTTTGGCTGGAAAATTCTTTTAAATTAGCAGAAAATATGGAGAAAGAATAATGATTGGTAGTTCTAAAAGATTAGTATCGGTGATACTTCCAGTTTTTAATGTTGAAAAATTTATCGGAACATGTTTAGAAACGATAATTAACCAGACTTATAAGAATCTAGAAATAGTTGTAGTAGATGATGGTTCTCCTGATAAATCAATAGATATTGTAAAAGATTTTATGCAAAAGGATAGTCGTATAAAATTAATACGGCAAAATAATATGGGATTCAGTGGAGCAAGAAATACAGGTCTTGAAAATTGCTCTGGTGATTTTGTAACTTTTGTTGATAGTGATGATTATCTTACAGAAGATTTCATAGAATACATGTATGATATATATATGAAGACTGGAGCCGATATATGTGGTTCATACAATATTTTTACAACTAAAAATAAAATCCCCAAAGTCTCACATGATGAGATAAAAATTTTATCGGCTGAAGAAGCGGTTGCCGAATTCCTTTATCCAAGAATTCGAATGGGAGTTTGGAATAAGTTGTGGAAACGTGATTTTATTGAAAAAAACAACTTAAGATTTGTGATAGGAATGACAACTGCCGAGGGGTTGACTTTTATGACGAATGCCGCTCAGTATGCTAATAAAGTTGCGCTTGGTCAGAAGCAAGTTTATTGCTACAGACTAGATAATCCCAATAGCGCAACTACAAAAGCAAATGTTGAACGTCAAGGAATTGGAGCTTTATACGCCTTAAATTTAATCGAAAAAAATATTGATATGACTTCTACAATAGTTAAAAATGCTATGGACTATCAGAGATGGGGGACATCTGCTTATGCCTTAAGACAAATCATTGATTCAGGATCTCAAAATGAATATCAAGAATTATTTAATCAACTACATAAATATATTAGAAAAAACAGCTTGAAAATGTTAAAGCCTTCCATCAAGATAGACATTAGAATGAAAATAATTGCCATTTTAAGATTTTTAGATCCAGTACTTATTACAAGAATATCCCTCCAATTACGTGACAGACATTTAAAAAAAATCAAATATAATAGAAAGGATATTATATAATGAGTTCAAAGAAAATAATTGCAAAAAATGCATTTTTCTTATACGTTCTTACTTTTTCCAACTATTTTTTAGGATTAATACTATATCCTTTTCTTTCAAGAGTTCTAAGTGTCGAGAAATTTGGACTTGTGGGATTTTCAATGTCTTTTGTGCTTATTTTTGAAATGATTATTGAATATGGGTTTAGTATCTCAATAACTGAGAAGGTTTCTAGAAATAGGAATAATCAAAATAAGATAAATGCTCTTATTTCCTCTACAATTTGGGCTAAATTGATATTAATTATTGTATCCATCATTTGTTTTTATGGAAGTTCAATATTTATTCCTATGATAAAAAATAATTTACTAATTATTGGATTATTTTTTATCGATTCAATAATCAAGGCATTACTACCGGATTTTTATTTTCGTGGAATAGAGGATATGAGAACTATAACAATTCGGGCTGTTACAGCTAAGTTATTATGTTTTGTCTTGGTTATTATGTTTGTCCATGGAGATTCAGAAATATTTTTGGTTCCAATATCCTTTATTATAGGAGATTTTATTGCAACAATGATTACAATAATTACTATGTTGAGAAAAGGAGTAAGAATTTTAACACCAAATATTAGTAACATTTATCTTGTTTTAAGTGAGGGATTCCTTTTCTTTGTTTCAAGATTATCTGTTAGTATAAATAATTCTGCTGGGTCCTTTTTTTTAGGTATAAAATTTTCTCCCTCCTCTATTCAATTAGGAATACTAGCAGGGATTACTAAGATAACAAGTGCCGGAGAAAATATGCTATCACCACTGAATGATAGTATTTATCCTCATATGGTTAAGGAAAAAGACTATCATTTATTAAAAAAAATATTTATTTATGGAGGCCTAATTTGGATAGTTGGTTGTACAATAATTTTTATTGGTGCTGACTCTATTTGTTCAATTTTATTAGGAGCAAAATACTCTGAAGCTGGAAAATATTTAAGAATTATATTAGTTAATACATTGTTTGCATTTTTTAGCATGTTTTTAGGCTATCCGTCATTATCACCAATTAACAAGTCCCTTTATGCCAACATAGCTCTTCCTATAGCAACAATAATTAATATTATACTTTGTATTATTTTATGGTTAACTCACAATATTTCATTAGTTAATATATTACTTGTGATGAGTATAATGAATATCATAATGGTTATTATAAGAGGAGGAGCACTAATTAAATTTAGAAGGCTTATCCCTTCAAAAAAGGAAGTAAAAAATGAAGTTTAACAATAAGAACTATGATTACTTAATAGTAGGGGCAGGACCTTATGGTTCAGTCTTTGCTTATGAAGCAGCTAAACGTGGTAAGAGGTCATTAATCATTGAACGTCGTGCTACTATTGGTGGAAACATGGCAACCCATAAAGAACATGGAATAAATATACATGATTTTGGTGCACATATTTTCCATACAGATAACAAAGAAGTTTGGGAATATATAAATCAATTTACAGAATTCAATGGTTATATTAATCAAGTAGTGGCTGATTATAAAGGTGAGCGGTACAACTTACCATTTAATATGAATACTTTCTACCAAATGTGGGGAGTAAAAACTCCTGAAGAGGCTCAAGCCAAAATTGACGAGCAAAGGGATATCGGAAATGTAAGCGGAGCTCCTAAAAATTTAGAAGAACAAGCGATTTCATTAATTGGAAAAGATATATATTTAAAACTAATTAAAGGTTATACTGAGAAACAGTGGGGAAGAAATGCTGTAGACTTACCATCATTTATTATTCGTCGTTTACCTGTTCGTTTTACCTATGATAATAATTATTTTAATCATCGTTATCAGGGAGTACCTGTCGATGGATATACTTCTATTTTTGAAAAAATGTATGAAACAGACTTAATAGATTTACAACTTGAAACAGATTTTTTTGAACATAAAGATGAATATCTTAATGAGTTTTCAAAAATTATTTATACCGGAATGATTGATCAATTTTTTGATTATAAGTTTGGAGAATTGGAATATCGCTCTGTTCGCTTTGAGTCAGAAACTTTTAAGAGCAATAATCAACAAGGAAGTGCTGTTATTAATTATACAGATTCAGAAACACCTTTTACACGAATTATGGAATGGAAACATTTTGATAAAAAAGGTGACGATGGATATACGATATTAACAAAAGAATATCCTCAGGATTGGGATAGAACGAGAGAGGCATATTATCCTGTTAATGATAAAAAAAATACTGACTTATTCAAAAAGTATAAAAAAGAGGCTATTAAATTTGGAAATGTAATATTCGGAGGAAGACTGGGTAATTATCAATATTATGATATGGATCAGGTCATAGGTTCAGCATTAAAAGCCGTTAAAAAAGAGTTTAGAGAGTAAATCGGATTGATCTTTTGTACAATAACTATAGGTGAGTAGGAAAGCATGAAGGAAATTATCTAATAGACTTTTTATAAATAATTCTTATTGTCCACTACCATTAATATTTTATTGTGATTATTTCAAATAGTAGTGCTGAATAACCTAATAAAATCAAATAATTTATATGAAATATTTATTTTTTGTGGCCAAATAATGATTTTGGAGAAAAAATGAAACATAAAAAAAATAAAAAACATAATGTTTGGGTACTTGTTATACTTATATTAATTGTTATTGGTATCGTATCATTAGGAATTTATGCCTCACAAAATTCATTTATTCCTAATGATCCTACAAGTAAAAATAGTTCAGATCAACCGACCAAAACTTCAGACTCTAACGGTTATCTAGAGCAAAAAGGTGAAGAAGCTGCTGTGGGTAGTATAGCACTTATCGATGATTCTGGGCTACCAGAATGGGTTAAGGTCCCCTCAAAGGTAAGTCTAGATAAATTTACTGATTTATCTACGAATAATATCACCATTTATCGAATTAATAATCCTGAAGTCTTAAAGACAGTAACCAATCGTACAGATCAACGGATGAAAATGTCAGAAGTTATAGCTAAGTATCCTAATGCTTTGATTATGAATGCTTCCGCTTTTGATATGCAGACAGGACAAGTAGCTGGATTTCAAATTAATAATGGAAAGTTGATTCAAGACTGGACTCCAGGGACAACGACTCAATATGCTTTTGTTATTAACAAAGATGGTTCGTGCAAAATTTATGATTCAAGTACACCTGCTTTAACTATTATTAAAAACGGAGGGCAACAAGCCTATGATTTTGGTACTGCAATTATCCGTGATGGTAAAATTCAGCCAAGTGATGGTTCAGTAGATTGGAAGATTCATATTTTTATTGCGAATGATAAAGATAATAATCTCTATGCTATCTTGAGTGATACAAATGCAGGTTATGATAATATAATGAAATCAGTATCAAATTTGAAGCTCCAAAATATGTTATTACTTGATAGTGGTGGCTCAAGTCAACTATCTGTCAATGGTAAAACGATTGTTGCTAGTCAAGATGATCGAGCCGTACCGGATTATATTGTGATGAAATAAAAATAAAAGAGCCTCTTGGTTCTTTTATTTTAGAGATTTTTCAAAAAGGGTTTTGACTGAGTCTAATTCTGTTTGAGAAACGACCTTAGCTCCATTTTCATCTGTTGTATGTAGATTGAGCTTGCTGGTATTCTTTAGAGCCTTATTGTAGCTCATAACGATCGTTTTAGCATCATTGAAACTTATATTGGTTTTAACAGTGTTTGAAAAAGCATAGAGAATTTCTCGATAGTAATTGAAACTTTCAAGTTTTTTCATATGAGCAATTTTTTGAATATTTCCGTAGAGTTCCATTGAGACATTTTGAATCCGAGTGATTGAAGCATCCAAATCAGTATCGTCAATTTGTGTCATATAGGCTTGGACTTGATCAGCAGTTTGCAAATTAACAGTTCCTTGTTTAAACTCATAACCTTCAGCATTGAATGCCTTTGGATTTTGCATGGTGATTCCACCAGTGGCCTGTACAAGTGATCCCATTTTATTAACATCGATCTGAATTACTTTGTTAATGGACACATTCAATAGGTCTTTAACCATCTGGAAAATTCCATCATCTCCATTCGTATTGTAAACTTCAGTGATTGTTTTTTGATTAGGCATTGTCGCAAAAACTGGGAAGTTCATGAAAGTAGTTTGATTTGTCTTTACATTCGTTGAAGCTAAAACAGTAGCATAAGCTGTATTTTTAGAATTATTTTTACCAGTTGCAATGATAAGTGTGGTGAATATTTTAGACTTTTTTAAGTCGATACTTGTTGTTTTAGGGAAATTTTCATATGATGTTGAAAATGTTGATTCAACATTTCTATAAGCGGCGTAGGCTATAGAAGCAACAGCGATAATTACTAATACAAAAATAATTGAAATAACTTTTAGTACTGTGTGTTTTTTCTTACGATAATGACGCCTCTTTTTTTGATTCATGGTATCTCCATATATATTATATACCTTAAATTATACCATATTTAATAACAAATTTAAATGTAAGAATAGTGATGTTATCCTTAAATCTTAGAATAATAAAATATAAGGTTTAAGATAGTTTATTCATTTAATAAAAATAAGTTAATTTTTAAATATTATACTACCGGTTATCTAAGATACAAAATAAAAGTAGATAGAATTAATTCTATCTACTTTTATAAGCATTTATTTACGCTGGACTCTTTCTTTTCTCCATTTTATATTTTCAAAAAAGGTTGCCAAAAAGGTTGCCATAAGATTTATTTTTAGTGAAATGTATTGAAAGTAAAAAACTTATAAAATCACTAAAAATCAAGGTTTTACAAGTCTATTGACGTGTAATGAAACCTTATTTAACCTCTTTAAAGATTACGTGTTTACTATTTTAGGTTGTTTGAATCCCTGTAATTCAAGGGTTTTAAAATTTAAATTTATTAATCTAGAAAAGGTTACCATGAAGGTTGCCCCGAATTAAATTAGGAAAATAACTCCTCAATTTTGTTAAGAAAGATATTGACTGCATCTGCTTTCTTTTTAGGTGCAAGTTCCGCATAAATATCCATTGTGGTTGCAATTGATTTATGCCCCATCCTTACTTGGAGTTCTTTCCAATTTGCTCTAGCATTAAGCATTATAGAGGCAAGGGTATGCCTAAAAATGTGGAAACCATAATCGGGCAAATCAAGATCTCTCAAACGCTTTTTAAGTGTCACTCTTTCATTCCTGTCACACATGTAGTTCCCATAGATAGTTGGAAAAATTAAATCTGATGTTGCAAGGTTATTTTTTTTGAAATATTGATTCATCTCTTCATGAAATTCTTTAAGGTAGTTTAGAGTGTCGAGAGGAACTGGGACACTCCTACAGCTTGAGTCAGTTTTAGGTGTTGGTTTACAAATAACCTTTCCTTTGATCCCTAGCTGTTTGTTTGCTCTTTTCCACATTAAAGTTTTATTGACCAATATTTCTGAGTTTTTGAAATCTAAATTATTAATTGTCAAAGCGAGTAACTCATTGATACGGAGTGCAGAACAAAGTAAGGTATCACAAATTATTTTAAATCTCCTGTTTCCTCTACTTTCTTCTAGGACATTGAGAAAATTCAGCAACTTACTTAAATTATCATCAGTTAAAATCATGATACGCTTTTTGTTCGCTTTCGGCTTTGGAGGTATTTTTACGGTTTTAGCTGGGTTAATTTTGAGTCCAAAATTAGTTATACCAAAGTCAAAAATATCTGACAATTTATGAACAATGGCTCCAAAATCCTTAGTTTTCCCCTTTTCAGAATAATTTTTTCCAGAATTTAGAGAGTTTTGCGCATTGAATGCTAGCTCATTCACCCAAATTTGTATATCTGATGGCTCTATTTTATTTGGCTGATACTCTCCGAATCGAGGAATAATGTAAGTACTCAGATATCCTTGAACTCTATTCAGAGTATTCTCAGATGAAGCCCATGTTTCGAAACTAACAAACCAAACTTCGGCTAAATCTTTAAAGTTGGTGATTTTGACTTGCTCTTTTCTTGTTGAACCATATTTTTCAAAATCTAATTTTGCCGTTACTATTTTTTATCAAGAGCCCTAAGGTTTTAGCTGTAATTGTCGTTTTTACGGGTTTTCCTGTCTTCGAGTCAATACCAAGATATACACTTTTTTTGTGAATAAGAGATAGAACCATCATTTTTAATAGTTCTAGTTACCTTTTTATCGTTATGTACGATTATTTCTTTTTGCATGGAGTAAGGTCCTTCTTGTTGAAAAGAAAGAGCTAAGATATGACATTAAGTCAAGAAACTAGACATCAAAATAGATAAATTACCTTTCTGCCTAAGCGGCTAATTTTTGTTGTTTGTTTTCGAATTCATTAGGCGTTAAATAATTGAGTCCTTGATGAATCCGATTTTGATTATAAAAGCTCTTGATATACCAAAAAACCTCATGCTTTGCCAGAGTAAAGTCCTTAATGGAATCACGATAAAGCCATTCTCTTTTAAGATGACCATGCCAAGATTCAAGACTCGCATTGTGATAAGAATAACCTTTATGACTGTAGGAATACTTGATTTTATGACGCTCAAGAAGCTGATTATACTCTTGAGAGGTATATTGACTCCCTTGGTCAGAATGAAGCAAAAGATCCTTAGAAGTGCCTCTGACTCGAATCGCTTTCTCTAGTGTTTGATTAACTAAATCAGTCGTCATTCTCTGACTGATGTCACAGGCGGTTATGTTGCGAAGTTTAAAAATCAAATATAACCTCTCTGAATTTCAGTTATCTTAGAACATTATTCCCATTAAGACTTTGATTGGACTACCATTAAATAATTAGACATAAAAAATAAAAGCGTTAATAATTTTTTTTCTTTTTTATATTGTGTTCAGAAAATGGTCATTTTATGGACACTCTTCTTTTCTTATTAAAATTCTCAAAAACATTTATATTTATTGTTCATAAACCCGTGATTTATTCTATGTTCATTTATACATATCTTTCTAAGTTATGATACAATAAATTAAAATGAAGGAGAAAAAAATGAATATAGGATACGCACGAGTTTCAACTGGACTTCAAAATTTAGATTTACAAAAAGATAGTCTTAAAAAATATGATTGTGAGAAAATATTTACTGACCATCTGTCAGGAAGTAAAAGAGAAAGACCTGGATTAAAATCCGCCATCGAATTTTCTCGTCCTGGTGATACGATTGTTGTTTGGCGATTGGATCGACTAGGTAGAAATATGGAAGATCTCATTAATATTGTTAATTCTCTTAATAATAAAGGGGTAAGTTTTCATAGTCTACAAGAAAATATTACAATGGATAAATCAAGTTCGACTGGACAATTGATGTTTCATTTGTTTGCGGCTTTTGCGGAATTTGAGCGAAATCTTATTTTGGAGCGTTCTGCCGCTGGTAGAGAAGCCGCACGTGCAAGAGGACGACTTGGAGGAAGACCTGAGAAATTTTCGGAGCAAGACGTAAAGCTTCTTAAAACCTTGGTAGAAAGTGGTACGCCGATTAAGTCGATTGCGGATTCTTGGGGAGTTTCAAGAACCACAATTTATAGATATATTAATAAGTTTTAGAATAAAATAAAAGACCAGCTCACAACGATTAAGTTATGAGCTGTAATTTATTTCACGGTTGCATTATTTTTAATAAATAATATGTTGTTCCAGCACCCAAAATACACACTGGAATTGCTATTAAATTAAACACGCTTTTTTCATGGTTGATAAACATACATATTAATGAGATTATAACTAGGATGAAAGTATTTGCAAATACTGGGATAAATACTTGATTATCTTTAATAATATTTCTTTTTTTAAGCTCATTATTAATTATTAAAAGAATTATATAAAAAAAAGATAAAAGTATAAAATAGTACTTCAAATTAATATTTAGAATATTATTAAATGTGTAATATATACTTAAAAATACAGTAAATAAAACCACAATATTTAATCCTGTTTTTTTCATGGTGCATACTCCGAATCTGTAACAGCCTACCAGTCTGCATCTAATCTATTAAAATTATCATACTATTTTAAAACCGTTTTTGCAATAACCAGCATATTACCATTACCTACAAGCGGAGCTGCCACATATTTTATTGCATTTTTTATTTTCGTACCCTAACAACAAATATTTCTGCTAAAATATTTTCAATTACAAATAAAAATATATAAGCAATTGAAGTCTGGAATAATGTGAATAGAAAATATGATAAACAAAATAATAAGCTAAAGATTAATGCTGTCAATACATATAAAATGTAAGATAAGGTTTTTTTGTTAGTGAAGCTATTAATAAAAGTAAAAAACCAGAGCATTGTAGAAGTGAATATTATTAAAAGTGGAATTATATTGGTTTGCTGAAATTTTCCAATGATTGTTGCTCCATATAATGCAACACCATATAGAAAAATTGCAAATATTGACCTATTTCTTCCCAAGTTGGTTCCCTCCAATTATTTTTGATTAAGGTCTTCTATCATCATCATTAAAAGCCTCAACAAAAGTATTTTTTAGTTTATTAATATCGCTCTTATATAAAATGATGGCATCAGCAACAGTAACAATATCTGCCATCGGTATTCCAACAAAGGCTAACATTCCACGGATTGCTTTCAATGTTGCTGTTGACGCTCCAAGAGATGCAACAGCAAAGATAGCCGCCAAATATGATAAAGAAATTCCTAATAGACCATATGGTTCTGTTGCAAAGTTTTCTGATAAGTCTATTTTAGTGTAAAATGAATAAAAA
>ENA-UOZX01000335-UOZX01000335.1-food-metagenome-genome-assembly--contig:-NODE-335-length-18386-cov-68.741967_pt1 | contig 18386 bp, 11 predicted proteins | sample MGYA00249884_ERZ772741 | MGnify/ENA primary metagenome ERZ772741 (study PRJEB29005, sample SAMN08379464) | food metagenome | isolation source: cheese - non spiked | study: EMG produced TPA metagenomics...
CTGAGCGACGGGGCACTGCTTTTCCCGCTGTGGGTGAGCTTTTCACTGGCGTTCAGGGTAAGGATGTCTCTGGCAGCCTGTGTTCCGTCAAGCTGTGCGTTCTGCACATCCACGCTGACACTGTTGCCCTGCGTCTGCGCAGTGGTCGTGGTCTTCAGACTGTTGCCTTTTACAGACACCGTGCCACCCGCACTGGTTTCACCCGCCAGTGTGGAAGACGCGCTGTTCAGCATGAGGTTACCGTCACTGTTTGTGACCGATTTTTCTGTGGTGGTCAGTGTGTCTGCAGAAGCCACAAGTTCCTTTGCCCCGGAGAGGGTACCGCTGTTGTTTATCTGCGTGGCACTGAGCGTCAGCACGTCATCGCTGACGAGTCTGCCGCGGTTTTCAAGTGTACCGCTGACGGTAACGAGGGCACTGTCTTTTGCACCGGCATCACCGGACAGTGTGGCATTGCGGGCACTGATATCGAGTGTGCTGCCACTTTTAATACTGCCGGTGCTGGTCAGGTCAGTGGCGGTGACTTTCAGGCCGTTCCCCTGGACGGCACCGGTATTACTGAATGTCCCGGTTTTCACCGTGGCATCGCGCCCGGCAACCAGTGTCCCGCCGTTGTTCAGGCTGCCGGAACTGACGGTGAGTATTTTCCCGGCAACGCTGCGGCCTTTCAGTGTGGTATCACCCGTGGTGGTAAGGGTGACATTTTCAGTTGCATTCACGGCCCCGGAAGTCTGGTTCAGGTGCTGTGCACTGAGCATGGCGTTCTGTCCGGCAGTCAGTTCACCACCGTTCTGTACAATCTGCCCGGATGAAGACAGCACCAGATTTTTATCCGTCACCAGACGGGACTGATTCAGTGTCAGTCCCGTTGTCCCGGTAACGCTGAGATTTCCTCCGGCTTTGTTATCCCCTGAAAGTGAGACATCCGTTCCGGTTACGGTGGTATTGCCGCCGGCAAGGCTGTTCTTCAGGACCAGTTTTCCGGAACTGCTCAGTATGATATCGCCCTCGCGGGCATAAAGGTTACCAAGATTAACCCCGACACCACTTTCAGTGGAGGTCAGATGAATACGCCTGGCGTACATTCCACCGAGCGCGCCGGTATCAACGGCAACTTTCGGCACATCACCTTCGCCCTTCAGGGCACTGACACGACCATCTGCAGTTATCCGGTTAGCGCCTGCAGTGACAGTTAAATCCTTCGCATGAAGCGCGGCATTCACTTCCGTTGCACGGGCAATAATGGATACGGCATCGCTCCGGGTGCCGTCCAGGCCCGCGCCATTGATGGTGATACTGCCTTCAGTCACCTCCAGCGCCTGCAGGCTGCCGTCGGCATTCATCACAGGTCTGCCCGTGGTGAGCGTCGCGTGCGGCGTGTTGATAAAACCACAGCCGTCACAGGTGATACCATACGGGTTGGCAACCATCACATTCGCCGCTTTGCCGGCCACTTCCGTATAGCCCTGCAGCAGTGAACGGTTACCGCCGGTCACTTCGTTGATGATACCCTTCGCTTCCCCGCCCGCTTTCAGGTTCGGGTTATTCTGTATCAGTCCACCAAGCTGCGTCGGATTAAGCTTACCGGTGGCATTATTGAGAATCAGCCCTTCCTTCCCGACGTTGTAATCCGTAAACCGGTTATGCGAAATCCCGGCCCCGTTCGGCGTGGCAATGTTCACGACCGGCACACCATTTGCCGCTTTATCCATTCCGGCCCCGTTTTGTGGGGTGATGACGGCCCCCACAGCCGGTAACAACGGCTGCCCGGCGATAATCGTACTGATAAGGTAACTCAGCAGGCGGTAAGTGAAGCGAACGGGAGGCTGATGCATGGTAATAATCCCTTAAAACGCGACGGCAACGCGCCAGTAAACCGTGAGATGGTCAGGGGCAAGCCAGTCCGGGTAAACCAGAGGCAGTCCGGCGGTGAACGAACCGGAAACATGACCACTGGTGGTGCTGAGCCCGGCAGCAGCACCCCACAGCGTGCCGGACGAGTACGGGTCATCGCTGTCAGAGTGCAGCCAGCCGCCGTCCAGTGCAGCCACTGCACGGACAGTTCCCACATATGGCAGGGAGAACAGAGACCAGGACAGCTCATTTCGCAGATAACCGCCGTTATTACCGGAGATATACTGCTCCTTAAAGCCACGCACTGAACTCTCACCCCCGAGGCTCAGTTGTTCCACACCATGAAGACGGTCCGGTGACCACTGGGCATAAGCGCTGGTCAGCCACCACACCCTGTCCGTGACGGGGCGCTGAAAACTGGCACTCACCGACCATTTCCGGAACTGATTTACGGGCAGGTCTCCCCTTTTCCCGTGGTCGCTTTCTGCGCCGAACCAGGGCATCCCCCGTGTGAATACCGGATTCAGTGTTCCGACACCCCCCAGAAACTTGTGTGTGTGATTCAGCCCGACAGAAAATGAAGTGAGTTTACGGCTGCTGCCCTGAAGCAGAACATCATCCAGATAATTGTGAATAATGCGGTGCTGCAGACCTCCGGTCAGTGCTGTCTTCATGTCCCCGTTACGGAACAGGACATGCGACAGTCCCAGCCGGTGAGTCTGCAGGTCTCCCGTGGAACGCCACCGCCAGCCCCGGTTATCAATGGTGCTGAGGTAGTCACTCCATGAATACGTGTAATCCACCAGGGTATAGCCATACGGCAGACTGACACCGGCGGCAAAATTCCTCGCATCATGTGACACCGAAAAGTCACTGCTCCGTCCCCCGCTGACAAACCAGTTGTCAGCCAGCCCCAGAGGATTATTAAAGGAAAGGACACCATTTAACTGCCCCGTACCGGTATTCTTCTGTCCACTGTTGTCGAAGCCCACGCTCCCTGTGACAGGCCATTCCGGCGATGCCGTCAGTGTCACCACCGACCATCCCTCACGGTCACCGGGCGATATTTCAATCTGTACCGGCTCCGTACGCAGACGATTAATCTGCTCCATCCCCTGCTCAATATCCCGCAGGTTCAGAACCTTCCCCTCCATTCCCGGGAAAACCATCTTCAGGGTGCGGGCAGGAAGGTCAGCGCCTTCCGCCCGGATTTGCTGCAGCCTGCCTTCCATGACCGTTATGTGCAGTACGCCCCCTGAAAGGTCCTGCTCTGTCAGAAAGGCCCGGCTGGTGATATATCCCCGGCGTATATAGCCGTCCGTCACGGCATCCGTGACCGCGGTCAGCCCCGTGATATTCAGACACTGATTCACCCACGGTGCCACCAGTCTGTCGGTTTCTGCAGACGTCAGTCGGGTGGCCCCACTGACAACAATGCGTGACACCGTAAAGCAGGGACCTTCAGTACCGGCAGACGTTTCCGGAGACGGCGTGATGGTCAGCGGCGCACTGCGCTCCAGCGCATCACGCTGACGCTGGTTTTCATCCAGCAACTGCTGCTGTTGCTGCTGAATTGCACTGCGGTCACCCGGAGACAGCATGGCTGCCGGAGACGAAAATGAAAGAATGCAAAGGCAGGGGAGGAGGGAAAAATAGCGTACCACCTGAGATAAGGTACGGATCCTGAATGCGTACTGACCGGAAACCATACCAGGAAACGACGTTCTGTTCGCCAGTAAGTTATCCTGCCGGTGCTGCATATTCTCCTCGTGTCGTGGGTATTCAGTGTAAATTAACGTAAGCGGAATGTCAGTGCTGAAATTTACACCAGATAAAAAACATACTGAAACAATCCTGTAGTGTAAAATCCGGGAAAATGTCAGAAATGTGATCGGAGTTGTGGTTTATGGAGGGGGAAGGAAAAACAGAGGTCCTTGTATGCCGTGTTCAGCGCAGCCCAAGAGACGTTTATATAGTTTATATAAAAGCTGTCCCACAATTTGCGGGTAACTGCCTCTGCCAGCCAGCTTCGGTTATCCTCTTGTCCAGTAAGCCTGTCTCTGACAACGCTGACAAAAGTTATATGAAATTGTTAATACTTACCATAATAACAGATAGTGATTAACTGGATATAATCACAGTATGGTGATATTATTTATAACACGTTATGGCGTAACCCAGAGTAGAATGATTCAAATTTTTGTATCTCATACAAGGAAGATTAATGGCTCAATATCGGTTAGAACGTCTAGCTCCTGTAGCCAGTGATCTTGAGCAACTCGGGACGAAAGAAAAATTCTGGTTTTCTATGGATACGGAACCTAAATTGTGGCTTTTCAAGTTCTCAAGGGCTGGGACAGGCGAACATTGGTCTGAAAAATGTGCGGCTGAGCTTTGCCATCTACTGGGAATCCCTCATGCAGAGTACGAATTAGCTCTAATTGATGGGCGTTACGGTGTGATTTCACCTAATATGATCCCTCCCGGATACCGCATGGTTATGGGAAACGAGGTTCTTCACACTACCACAATGGGTTATCCCCAGCCATTACCGCCTGGTCAAAGTGCCGTGAGGGTTAAGGAACATACTGTTACTCGTGTATTAGGATGTCTTGATAATGATCACGAGAAAATCCATCCACCTGTAAGTGGATATGATTTAAAAGATTTAAACGCAGGAGATGTTTTTTGCGGTTACTTGCTGCTTGATGCATTAATCAGCAATCAAGATCGTCATCATGAAAATTGGGCAATTATGCTAAACAATGAAACTGGTGAAAGAATGTTGTGCCCAACATATGATCATGCTGCCAGCCTTGGCCGTGAAATGCGAGATGTTGAAAAGGCTGAACGTCTTACAACTAAAGATCGTAATCGGCAAATCCCTGCTTTTGTGAGAAGAGCACGTTCAGAGCTCTTTAAACTTAAAACAGACAAGAAACCTCTGTTAACAGTTGAAGCGTTCAGACATGCTATAGAAAACAGACCAAGAGCAAAAGAGCATTGGTTCGGTCGATTAAACACGTTAACTCACGAGGATATTGTTGGCGTATTCAATAACGTACCAGCGGATTGCATTAGTGAAGTGTCTCGAACTTTTGCGATTGAAATGGTTTTAGAAAACAGAAGAAGGTTGCTTGAAGATGAATCGTAATGACTCCGTATATGTTGCATGGCAGGCTCCAGATACCCATGACTGGCATGTCGTGGGGAATTTACAGGCACGTAATGCTGAATATGTCTTCAACTATACTAAAGGTGCTTTAACTTCTCCAAAATTCATCAAGTTTAGTGGTATGAATGATTTTAACGAAACTTATGTTTCTGAGGAATTATTCCCATTATTCAAAAACAGGCTTCTGTCGCCAAAACGACCTGAGTATCCAAAATTCATTCATTGGCTAGGATTGGATGGAACAGAGGCGGAACCAATTGAGATCCTTGCTCGCTCTGGCGGTATGCGTAGCACTGACCAATTGCAAATGTTTAAGCGCATCGAAATTGATAGTGACGGATATTTTGAACATTTCTTTTTTGCGCACGGATTAAGCTATATGCCCCATTCCGCTAATGAACGCGTATCTCACCTGAATCCGGGAGATAAACTGTTCCTGTGCCCGGATGTGCAGAATGACTATGATAAAGCTGCTGTGCTCATTCGAACAGATAGCCCACCAGAAATTGTAGGGTACTGTCCTCGTTATTTTGCCAGTGATATCAAGAGAATGCTTCTTGATAACGATGATTCTATTAGTTTAAGTGTCGAACGTATCAGTGCCGATGCCCCTCATAATTACAGGCTTCTTTGTAAAGCAATCGGGAAAGTGTCGAAAACTTTCATTGATCAGATGATTCTCCAGGAAGAATTCCAACCAGTTGTGTAAATGTAAAGCCTGGAGGATTATTCAGGCTTTCAACAACTCAGTCCGGTGTGCTCGTATAAGTGCGTCTGGCGATCACTGCCGCTGCGGTAACTTACCAGAAGCCGTAACGCGCACAAAGCACACCAGTATCATAGCAGGGTAATACCGAAGCGGCCTCTTCCTGCTCCTCTCTGAGGTTTCCCGTGAAAACCACATTACATTCCGTACCAACAAATCGTTTATCGATTATTTCTTCAGCAATATTGGTAAGCGTCAACGGGGCACCGTATTGACGCTTATTTATTGGTGAGTACTACGTTCCATGGCAAGAGTTCGTCAAACACGGTTGGAGGGCCATTCTGTCAACGACGGATGAAAAGTGGCTCTTCCGCAACCTGGGTGGAAGAAAATGGATGAAACTTTCTGGTGAACAAGGATCTAAGCTGTTTTAAGTTATGGGCAACGCAATGCACTCTCTTAAGACACTTCTACAGTTACCTTGCGGATGGCGATGCAGTCGACAAATTATTAGCTCTGACGGTATAACCCTCCATCTCCGCGGAAAACGCAAAACAGCACAATGCCCTGAATGCCTTAAATGCAGCGACTCTGTTCATAGTTGTCGTCAGCGCCGGATACAGCATTTACCCTGCTCAGGGCAGACACTATGGCTTGTATTTTCCGTCCGCCACAGGTACTGCCGTAACCCTGCTTGTTCACGAAAAATTTTTGCCGGGTCGCTTGCCCCCTTCGCCGGTTCACACCAGCAGTCTTCACAGGCGTTACAAAATTTACAACGTTAACTGGGATTAATAGCCGGAAGTGAGGCCGGGAAACGGGTGGTAACGGCAGTGGGTCTCCGTTGTAGTGCAGATACTCTTCTTCGCAGGGTTATCAATACCCCAGAGACGAAACTGTCAGGCTCATCCCATGTCGGTATTGATGAGTGGGCGTGGCATCGGGGCCACCGTTACGGTACGTTAATAGTCAATCTTGATACTCACCGTCCCCTCGTCCTGTTTCCCGACCGCGATCAGCGTACGCTGGCGACCTGGTTCAGAAAATATCCGGAAATACAGGTTGTCTCGCGTGATCGCAATGGAGTCTATGCGACAGCAGCACGTGAAGGTGCACCTCAGGCCAGACAGGTGGTCGATCGATGGCACCTGCTAAAAAATATTGGCGATGCGCTTGAACGAATGAGCTACTCTCGGGTACCACAATTTCACCGATAATACTGCAACCTCGAAAGGAAGTAATCTGGCGCGGGGACAAACTTATCAAGGTTCACAGTTTTAGCAGTTTTCTAAGCGTCCAGCATACTCTTAGCTTTCCCCAGCCATAAGCATTCATCATTTCGGCGGGAGACCCTTATCGTTGTAACCTCTTTATCCCGGGCCGTCACTTTCGAAGAGGGAACAAGATGTATGTACTTTCCCCTCATACACTATGGCATTATTTATTGTGATACGTTACTGAGCCATCCGCAAAAGCACTTACCTAAACGCAAACTAACCGCAGGTCAGTCTTTTGCTGACCTTGCGTGGAAACAGTACCACGTCACAGACACTGCGCAGCATCGGCTGCATTTACGGAGATTTGTGAATATGAATCAACCACACGCAGACAACCTTCAGGGCCAACATCCAGATCGCGCAATCTGTTCCGCCGATGAAGACCAGTATGGTTTCATCCACATAGCTACCCAGTTAGCTGTTGCCGTTAAGGGTATTGGCCGCGAGGGTAGCGCAGTGATCGGTATCGAAGGCCCATGGGGATCAGGGAAAACGAGTCTCCTTAACCTGCTGCGCAATGCTCTCGTCGAACAAATAGAAGAACGCACTTTTGTATTGACAATATCCCCCTGGCTCGACGGGAGCAACACAAGTCTGGTGGCATCGTTACTGCTTCCTGTCGCCAACATCATTGCTGCTGAAGAGGAACAGCGACTAGCGCCTGAGGAAAGGACAGCTCTCAGACGACGAAAATCCCTGACACGGACGGCCAAGACGATGATAGACTACACCCGGGCAACTGCCCGCAATCTCGCACCCGTCGCCTCAGCCGCCGCCGTTATTCCCGGCGTACCTGATGCCAGTGGCGCGTTGAAAGCCCTGTCAGAAACTCGTTGGCTGAAGGAAAAGGAGAAAACCACAGCAGAGATGCGGACCGAAATTGCGAAGAAAATAGATGAACTGGATCTTAGCTTTATTGTACTGCTCGATGATCTGGATCGTCTCGAGCCAGCACAGGCAGTTGAGGTGATAAGGCTAGTTAAATCTGTAGGTGACTTTCCTCGCTTTCGCTACCTTCTCTGTTATGACAAAGCCATCCTATCCCAGGCCATCAGCCTAGGGCTGGGGGTACCCGACGGCAACCTATACCTGCAGAAAATTGTTCAGATATCATTCTGTTTACCGCGCCCAGAAACCTTTGTCTTGCGCAGAAAATTTAGGGATGCCGCTGCCGCGTTATACAGAAAAGTAAACGGGCATGCTCCAGACCGTATTGTACTAGAGCAATTGACACAAGTGGCTGACGTCTACGGGGCAGCATTAAAAACCCCCAGGGAGGTTCAGATGGTACTGAATGCCCTGACCTTCCTATACCCGGGCATGCGGGATTACGTGTATTTCCCGGATCTGTGCTTCCTTCAACTGCTGCGCACAACAAATGCGGGTCTTTATGACTGGGTAGAAGAATATCTGTCAGAACGAGCGGTCGTAGCCGCCGGTGACGGGCATGTAAGTGAGTTAGAGCAGGCAGAGATGGTGGAGAGCCTAAAGTCGCACCTTGCCCGTTATTTCCCTGCCGAAGCCCATGCGGTGCATGCCCTTGCTCGCTGGGTCCCGGGTATCACCGGCTGGAAAACTGACTCGCCCATCAAACTCTTTGTACCGACTCCCGAACAGGATAGTGCCCTGCTGACTGCTGGCAAACGTCTGGGCAGCCAAGCATACTGGCGCTATTATTTCGCTTTTTCCGCCCCACAGAATGTACTTTCACCTGAAATGCTCAATGAGATATTCGACATCGCCGGATATCCTGAACAACAACATAAGCTTGCAGAACGTCTACTCGGGTATATCCAGAGTAAGGGTTTGTCCTCCCGAACCTGGTTTGAACACATTCTGACCCAGCTCACCACACAACAGATTGCAACAAGGACACCAGAGCAATGCCGTGGACTGGCGCAGTTCTTCTTTGATTCCGGAGATAAAATGTTGCAACGCTACCAAGACGAGAATGACTGGTTTTCTATACATGACCTAGACACCTGGAGCGTGACGGACCGCCTCATCAATAAGATACAAAAGGAAAGCGATCAAGAATCTTTCGACTTCCTGTCCACGCAGTTTAAAAACGGTCAGGCCTGGTACTGGATAGCAGAATATATGCGTCATCTGCTGTGGCAGCACGGAAGAGTTGGAGACAGAGCAGTACATGAGCAGCAAAAGTGGATACCATCTTTTCAACTCGACTCCTTATGTGAAACTCTGGCACATCGTCTGAATGGGAAAGTGATCACCGACCAACTAGCCAGTTTCCCTCAGTTAAACGGTTATATCTGGGCATGGCGTGATATCAGTGGCGTTGAAGCAGTTAGGACCTGGGTTCAGGAACAAATCCGGGATGATGAAGCCTTTTTGAAACTACTGTTACAATTGTGTTATCACGGAATCAGCTCTGCAGAAGGACGTTTCACCGCCCTGAAACTGAGTGACCTAGCTGACTTTTTCGGGGAACCAGACCAGATCAGAGAACGCATTGAAAACATCAGGAAAGCAGGCCCACTGGCTGAAATGGCTAAGCAGGTTGAGACGTCGATTAAACGAAATAGGTTTTAGATTATGCCCCTCTTGGTAGTGAGCATCAATGAGTAAGGTCGCAACCAGCTTATTGGTACCGTTGTTTACCACTGTCTAGTGGGAGTTACGTAATGTTCCGGTGACCTCTGTCAGCGCCAATGATATAAGACAGTCAAACATCATGGCGTTGACATCGTTACCTGTATCCGATCCACTGAGGCACCACGACAGAAATTCGCGCCCCTACACTGATGACAAAGCCCCCGAACCTTGCAGCATATTAACTCCGGCACCTCCCAACAACTTACGTGCGGAAACTTAATCCTAATACAACTGTAATTCAGTTGTGTCGTGGTCGGCCGCGGTTGCTTTTTTCGGGAAGCCTGCTACGGCCCAGAATAATACCGTGTTCTTTCTGATCCTGTTTAGCCAGATAGCTAAGGGCGTAACGTAAGTTGTCTACCGCGGACTTATCACTATAGTGCATCACGTGATCGATACGCACCGGGTATTTATCTTTAGCCCGGCACAGGTGAAAATAACCATCCCCTTCCGTGATCCGCCTCCAGATATCTCCCAGTTGCCTGGATATCTGATAAGAGTTCTTGTGACGTTGCCCATCCAGGTAGCCGACAAAATGAATATGAAGCCCTTTGTCTGGTGTATATTCCATTACCCAGTAATATCCCGCCAACATCGATTGGGTTTCGCTAAGTAAGCGGTATATTTCCATACACATACTGTGCTTACAGCCATGACCAAAACTGGGCGTGTCTTTCCTGTAGGCAAAATCAATTCTGAAAGGTAACAGTTTAGAAAAACGTTGAAACAGACCTTCCATGTGTTCATTCACGTCTTTCAGAATCATGAAATCCATTTCGTAATTGGGATTAGCATTATACATTTTATAGTCCTTACTTTATAAAACTGACAGGAAAGTGGAATTACATAAATACTGAGAGTACAGAAACGCCGTACCGAGGCATTAATAAACGAGGTAACCAGCAGCACAGACAACCTGATAAAACTGTTTCGTATTACCTCATTACAGTAATAGGGTAATGATTCAGAATACAGTAAGACTCTCTTAAACTGAGGACCAGAACGAATTACAATAAAAAACACACCTCATATAATTGAGTTTAAGAAAGCACCATTCAATTACTTACAGGAAATAATCTGATCTTCACAAAAGTCAGCATTGAATAGCCACAGGCAACATCGCTATTAGTATTGCCGTACCATTAAGTAAAAACAGAGACTCTGCAGAGAGAGCCTACAGATATTTAATCTCACAATAAGAAGATTATTTCATACAGAAAAGATTATATTTACCCATAAACTGTAACGGAGCTATAACGTACGAACTAAAGACAATATACTCTAATAGTGTTCTGGTACGTAACTAGTGTTAAATACAAACCAGACATACATTCAGTGGATTAACTTTCTCAATATTACGCTATAAGTGTAGTAACATAATTTACACATAACTAAACTCCATACACCACCACACTGTAGTGTATGGAGATATATGCATTACGCCATTACGCACATACAGAATACTTAGCATAAAGAGGAGTGATATTACGATAGAAAGAGATAAGACAACATAACAGATAACATAACTCCCATTAATAATACTAATTAACCTAAATTATTTATTGAACACGAAAACAATGAAGGCCCCACCTCACCTCAGACTAAAGCCGACAATATCCTGAGCAACACTCTATCCAATAGTAAATAGTGGTTACACCAGTTATATTTACTGACTGACCTGTACCAGAGTTTTCTAATACAACGCTGACATGGTAAAGACATTAGTCTCCTCCGCAAGTAGCAGAGGAGACTATATGTACTCAACGATTAAGTCGTTCAGAGGTCAAAGTTAGGTGCGACACACAACGTTTTTCCCTCAATAACCGGTACAACTCTGTTTTGTTCATACAGTAAATCCAGTAACCAGTTGATTTTATCCTTTTTCCGGAAACGGTTCGGACCACGCTGTAAAATGTCATTTTTTTTCATACAGAGGATCCCCTTCTCAATACAATAGCTTTTTATCCAGTTGAAAAGTTCAAGCTCCTCTGGAATGAGTCGCACAGGTACGGTCAGGGCAGAGTTGTCAAAAGTTAACGGATTAGACAACCGCACATACTCATTACCGTACCATATTGCTAATTCTCTCGCCATTTCTGCAGTGTAAGGGGAAATATCCCCCTCTTCACCGCTCGAATGGTAAATAAGTCCTGCCAGTCTTGCCATATACTCTGCATTTTTAGCAGCATATTCCCGGCAATGTCTTAAAGGCCCCAATCCCCCCAGCTTCGATTCCACATCATTGTAATAATCCGTCCAGATTCTGGCAGCCTGAGGAGAAAAGTGAAGGCAACGTCGTTCACCACTCATCGCCAGACTTTCATCAATAAGCTCATTGATCCTCTCTTCAAACAAATCCTGATACTGTGATGAATAATTATCTCCGGTTATTATCCTTGTCCCCTGCGTTGATGTTGGTTGACACATCAAAAACCTTGCATGATGTCCTGACGTTTTCACAATTTCTTTTTTTCGCGTACAAAAACCTTTGTGGTAAACATCAGGCTGAATCATCACCGATATCGTCAGTCTTGGCTCCTTCAAATTAATTCCGGGAGATGATTTCCTGTCGATGAAAAGAGAACCTCCATCCCACAAAGTGTTAATAATTCCCAGTTTACTCATGGCCCGGCTGTCAAAAATTACCCCCCCTTCACTGGATACAAGAGCAAAAGAGCGATTGCTATCGGAGTAATATTTTAACATTCCCTCTATCGTTGTCTCATTAAAAATTGTTCGACGTATCTGCGGCGGAACAGGAGACTTATTCAGATGCGTTTCAAGCTCTGATTCTGTTGCCTTGTAATCTTTACCGGCACGAATCTCTTTATGAAATTTTGATTCCAGCGCTTTTTGTTTTTGCTCCCATATTTCCTTTTCTGTACTGTAATTCTCAACCAGTTTCGCGTATTCTTCCGCCAGGGCTTCATCCCTGAGATAAAATGCTTTCATAAACACTTTATCCACGGTCGTTTTCCTTTCACCGGAATCAGCCAGAATCAGAGAGTAAAGATTAACAGGCCCATGTAAATTTCCAGGTCTGCACACGTCAATCTGATTCTGACAGGCAATTGAGATCGCTGTTAATGCGGATGTTGCCACCATAGCCAAAGGTGCCTGTGTATTTTTTTGAGTTTCAATTATTGCATTTCTCACCAGCGGTGGTAGTGCATATATCGGATAAGGATTTTCTGGTGCAAGTAAGCACATAAAAGCCTCTCTTTTCATTAATGGGTTAGTAAAATAGCAGCAAATCCCGCTACAATAGCGAAAATAGCTGCTATTCAGACCTGATGCTCTGAGAAATGTACAGAGCATTTGTAGATCTGATGTTTAATAAACCGATAAGGTTAATTCAGTGAAGACTGTATTATTCACCACGAAATATCATTCATATTTCTCCTTCTTAATACCTCCAGAAATTATTTCACTAATACCTTTCCCCCGGTCTTTTCCCTTTATCCAGAACCATAGTGTAAATATTAACGGCCCCACGTAAATTTCCGGGACTGCATACGTCAACCTGATTCTGACAGGCAATTGACATCGCTGTTAATACTGACATTGCAACCAGAGTCAGAGGTACTTGTTTATTGTATTGAGCTTTAATTATTGCCTTCCCTATCATTGATGGTCACGCATATACTGAATACGGCATATCCGGTTTGATGTAAGACATAAATGCTTCCTTTTTCGTAATACGTTTCGGTTATAGCAGCAATTACCGCTACAATAGCGACAATAGCTGCTCTTTCAACAATGAATGCTGGAAATTCTGTTTATCAATTAAACTTCTGGCTAAATTGTTCTTATGCTTCTTTTTCCTCCTGAGGTGATCACGTGATGACAAAAACTTATCTGCTCATGGTCATATCTGAAGAAAGCGTATGTCGCACTTCGTCATTAACACCTTTGACTGCTGATCTGGCAGGTACAGTATGTAAAGTAAGCCATTCGTCAATAGCTGATGAACGCCAGCCCACAGAACCACTACCAAGACGTACCGGTCTGGGGAAGGTTGCATCGTAGTATTTCGATAACGGATTCATTTTTTCGTAAATTGTCGAACGAGATATACCTAACAATTGGCTCAGTTCAGGCATCCGTAAGATGCGTGAAGGAGTCCAGCAGTATCCGGATTGATCTGGCATTTTATCCCCCATAGTGTGGTGAACTGTCGTTACAGTTTGTATTCCCCGGGTAAATTTGTCTGCGTAAAAAAATGGGCTGAGCAAAAAGACAATAAATAATTAAAAATCAATACGATAGAAAACAACAGCATTATTGTTATTTTACTTTCACCTTATCGCTGTCGATTCTCATTATCATTCATTGGTAAAAAACAGCAAAAGAGGCCCTGGTAATGACTCCAGTCAGTAGTACAGTGTTTTCGACAAATGAACCAATGGCTTTTCGTGAATTTCCAGGGAGCGTGAAAAGCAAATCGTTTTCCGGGCTGGTCGTTTGATGTGAGTACGAAGTGTCAGATTGTTGCGCTCAATGCGCCGGGTAAATATCTTGCCGACAAGATGCTTATCCTGTGGCATTTCTCTGGTATAACTGCTCCGGTTGTCTCTGGTTATCATGCCTGTGGAGAATGGCTTCAGGAGTTCCGGCAACTCACGACATGTTTCATCAGTGCGAGGACCAAAAGTGTAAGCCAGCACACCTCCAGATTTGGTGTTATACGCATACCAGTGCCACTGCTGACGAGCTTTGTTTTCGACAAAACTCCATTGTTCATCAAGTTCGCAGATAAGCGTCACATCGGCACTGGCGACTGGAGATGTGGTTACTTTGCGTGGTGAGCGTTTTATAAAGTGAGAATGACGGTGTTGATATCCACCTTCAGCGTTCTGGAACTATCGCGAACCCCGACTCCGTTATGAACCATTTCAACAATTTGCTCTTTAATGCCTGGTTTTCGGGTTTCGTAGATGTAATTCAGTTGAAATACACACGTTTGCAGGATTAGCACTGGAAACGCTCATGATCTGAGGTGCTGTGATCATAATGGTACACTTTATAGGAATTACAGCGGGGAGAATGTACTGTAACTGTTGCCATATGGTCTCCAGATACCAATAGAATACCACATTAATCTATCGTCAGAAGGCATCACCGGGGCCTTCTGACATAATCTGTTAATACGTGTACTATTACCCTGTTCAGAAAATATTGATTCAAAAATGAAAACCAGTTAACAGAAAAGCAAAATGATATAATGTTAAAATCTTATATAGTGCAATAAAAGGAGAATGTTATGTATAATTTTATCACTATAATGTATGATGTCTTTTCATGTTTTGGTGTTCTGGCTAAAAACCAGAATACCCGTGACATCCGAAATATTAAAAATTTTTCCTCACATCAATATTCACTGGGCGACATGTTTGATGAATTAATAAACATTATTGATAAAGAACAAGTATTGAGTACAGAACAACGAAAAGTTATATTTAGGAGATATGAAGATCTCTATGTTAAGCTAATGCACTATTCTGTTTTTACAGACAAAACACATCAAATAATAAAACAAAAATATTTTAATGACATTGTACCAATGATTCTCGCACTCGACATCAGGAACACATATCGCCCGGATAATGAGATGGCATTTTACTATCATATTCATTCTTTTCTCACTCAGATACCGAATAATGAGGATGATATATATCATGCTGCAAGGACATATCTGCGAAATTACGTTAAGTTATGTTTATCCGGATACACACCAGCGAATGCGCATTTCAAAGATATCTTTGATGGCGTATATGAATTCATTCGTAATATTCGCAAAAACAGTACACCAGGAAAAACAAAACTTATCGCAACTATCAACACATGCAAAGAAACCTGTAAACATCTGCTTTATTTAAGTAATGAAGACAAGGAAAAAATAATTTCTGACTTAGATAAAGTTCAGGTTGCATGTTATTATCTCACTATATTACTGGCTTTCGAAAGACGAACTTCATTAACAAGCACCCTGGCAACTTTATATAAAATGCTGATAAGCGAAAGAGAAGTTTCAGAATATGAATGCCAGTTATTATATTTAACCAACCCAATAGATGTAATGAATATACTGAACAAATACATATATTACTTTCCTAATGAAAACTCACCATTTTATACACTGAAAATTGACAGTGCATTATCGTGGGATGCCATTGACGCAATACGAGACTATAGTATTTCTGATATTTATCTTTATCCTGAACAAAAAACAATAAATTGTGTCGTTGAGATTGAAAACATTGTCTTTGGCGGTTACATTTATACATTGAACAACGGCGTCACATTACAAAACATAGAAAACACTTTAAAAGATTCTTCATGCCATTATGTCTTAAATGGCTATACAGAATTTGTTAACTGTTTGAGACAACTTACTTCAGGAAAGACTGAAAGTGTTCATCACACCATCAATAAACTGAACTATGAGAAATTACCTTTTGGATTTATCATTGCCGCGTTTGCTATACTAAAGATAGCATTTAAAATAAAATTCAGTAAAAATCATGTAAATATCCGAGCATTATTAAATGACATCAATTATTTTATGACTTATCAGGGCGAGTCCATTAACCTTATTTCACTGGATCACGAATACCCAGAGTCCTGTCTTCAAAATGACACAAACACATATTTATTAGGAAGAGTAATATTTCTGTATAACTCAATGATTTATAAGTTCATAAACTGTCAGGAACATGAAACCAATAACATTCACTCAGCTATGATAAATAACCTATTACAGGAAGTTGATATAGCCCTTGGTAAAATAAATAACATTATAGACAGCAGAAACATATCAGCCCCCCATGAACTGGCAAATATTCTTACCCGCGAAAAAATACTTACAACACGGGAAAAAAAAGGAAACCTGATAAGCCTGTTTGATGGATTCACTTTATTCCATTGTGTTGGAATGATAACCTTTCTTATCCATTATCTCAGAACACCTGAAGAAAAAGTTGAAAATATATTTATGTTATATGGTGCAGATAAAAACAATAAACTACGCAGAAGACTGATTTATGACGCACTAGGAATAATTCAGTCTCAGCAGGAGTGAAACGTTAAAACAGGCAAATTGTTTTTTATAAACAGGAGATTGTTGAGTAATCCCCTGTTTATAAAAATACGCTTTCCTGACGATCTGATAATTATCAGCTCAATACATTTGACATAAAAGCGGTTCCTTAATTACTACTGCCACGATCACATATCAAATCATGATCGTACAATATACATTTTCACTATTATTTATTCACAATTTGAGACATCACATAATCCGCCCATGCCTGCATCATCGGTACACGCTGCTCCAGTAGATCAGTACGATGATATGCCGCCTCAACCTTATTTTTCAGCGTATGAGCGAGCGCCCTTTCCGCCAGATCCCGCGAATACCCCTGTTCACTACACCAGTCCCTGAATGTTGAGCGAAAACCATGTGCCGTGGCAACTCGCCCCGGAATGTCACTGACGGCTTTCTTTTTACGCAGAAAACTTGTCAACACCATATCGGAAAGGATCTGCTGCTTTCTGGGTGAAGGGAACACCAGTTCATCATGCAGGCCACGTATATTTTCCAGAATGTAAATAGCCTGCCGGGATAAAGGAACACGATGCTGTAGCCTGGCTTTCATTCTTTCTGCAGGTATAGTCCATACCCGCTTATGAAAATCAATTTCAGCCCAGCGCATTCCCCTGGCTTCGCCCGAGCGAGTTGCTGTAAGTATCACCATTAATAACAGTGCGCGGGTAACATTATAAGGTTCATCACTATACACACTGGTCGCCACAAAAAGCGGTAACTGCCTCCAGGGCATTGCGGGTTGGTGTTCATCACGTCCTCTTGTCTGCTGAGGAAGCAAATGGTCAACCACATCAACAGGATTTGCCACACAAAAACCGTGCGCCCATCCCCACTGCATAACAACATGAATGCGCTGTTTAACCCGGCTTGCCGTTTCTGACAAGGTTAACCAGACTGGACGCAGTGTTTCTGCCACGTCCGCAGCCGTAATCGAATCCAGCGTTTTTGCTCCCAGTTGAGGAAACGCGTAATTCTCAAGCGTCGATAACCACTGCCTTACATGCTTTGGATTTTCCCATCCAGGAGACAGTTCTGCATGTACACGCCTGGCTGCATCGGCAAATGTTGGGATAACGACTTTCTCAGATTCAGCCTTTTTAATCTCCAGAGGATCATCACCTGCAGCAAGTTGCTCTCGCATTATCCGGGCAGTACGTGCAGCTTCAGCAATACTGACCTCTGGGTAAGTTCCCAATCCAGCATTACGTCTTTTTTGTGTCACCGGACTTACATAACGAAAAACCCATTTCCCCCGCCCCTTTACTGAAGAAGGATGAAGGGTCAGTCCGGTAATTCCCCCATGGGGCAATGGTTTGTCATCAGGTTTGATATGTCTTGCTTTCGTATCCGTCAATACTGCCATACGCTAATTCCCGTCACTCTGGTATGCCATCCAGTATGCCATTAGTCTCTCGCTTCACTAAGAATACATTAGATAATATCGGACAACAAAAAGTGTAATGCATTGTTTATAATGAAATTATATAACACCCCTGGATTAAGTCAGATTTATTTCAGGCGGTCCCCCTCACCGCCATATTCAAAGAAGAGCTCGTACGAAAGTGCGAGCTTTTTTTTCGCATATTGCACTCCAGGGGGGGATGAGAAGCCCCGACCGGGGTTCGACAACTGGCGCAGCCAGTTGGACAG
>ENA-UOZX01000336-UOZX01000336.1-food-metagenome-genome-assembly--contig:-NODE-336-length-18314-cov-56.711868_pt1 | contig 18314 bp, 9 predicted proteins | sample MGYA00249884_ERZ772741 | MGnify/ENA primary metagenome ERZ772741 (study PRJEB29005, sample SAMN08379464) | food metagenome | isolation source: cheese - non spiked | study: EMG produced TPA metagenomics...
TGAGTATCAAAAAGCCGGTTAACTGAAACTGTCCAGGTTTTGGGGTTCAGTTCAGCCGCATCCGGCCTGATATTTCACTCAAAATAGTCCATATCCAGTTTCGGCACCTTCAACAAACGTGAAGAAACCCCTACTTCGTTTTCGATCATTAAGTGCACCAGGCGTTCCCCATCAACCAACACCATACCCTCGACGGATTGGGCAAAGTCACGCGCCTGAGAAGTAAATCCAGAAGTGGTAATAAACACCCCACGTTTCGCTTTTTGCCCAGCCAGTGCGCCGTAAAATGCCTGTATTTCTGGCCTGCCTACAGTATTCTGCCAACGTTTTGCCTGAACATAAACTTTCTCCAGGCCAAGTTTATCAAGCGATATCACACCATCGATGCCACCATCTCCAGTACCGCCAACACGCTGCAAATCATCACGGTGGCCGCCATACCCCAGGCGATGCAAAACATCCAGAACAATGACTTCAAAGCGCGAAGGAGAAACCTGCAATAAGTTTTCCAGAACCTCATCAGCCACCGCATCACGAAGCTCTTTTAGCGCCTGATCTAACCGATCGTCCGGGCTGCTCTTTGCAAGTTCTTCATGATCGGGAGAGTCGGCTTTCGGATCTAAATCGACGGCATCCGGCCGTGACTTAAGTTTGACATTCACAAAATCGAAGGCCAGATGGTTCGTCTCCTGCTCCGTCATTGGCTGGGGATGAGACGCAACCCAGTCAAAACCCGCAGGAGTCAGGCACCATTTGCCACGCGACAAACTTTGCGACAACCCGGCACGTTTTAAACGGTCATGCGCCCAGCCTGCACGATTTTTATAAACAAGTTGTCCGCTGGTAATGACTTTCGCTCGCTGGCTGTCATCCAGTCCTAATGCATCCGCGGCAGCCTCATGAACATCACGCGCGGCTGCACCTTCCGGTTTTGTCGCCAGATAACGCAGAACAGGTTCAATAAATTTGTCATAGGTTGGAACCGTCATAGTACATCCTTGCAGAATCAGGTAGATGTTTTTCGGCTACTATAACACTACCAAAATAGGCGAACACGTTAGAAATGAGTCAGTTGCTGTGACCGTGGTCATTGCCCGGAAAGGTACAGAAAGCTAAGATGCGATGTTATGGGCCTTAAATATTTGGACAGGCCCACACAGCAATGGATTAATAACAATGATGAATAAATCCAATTTTGAATTCCTGAAGGGCGTCAACGACTTCACTTATGCCATCGCCTGTGCGGCGGAAAATAACTACCCCGATGATCCCAACACGACGCTGATTAAAATGCGTATGTTTGGCGAAGCCACAGCGAAACATCTTGGTCTGTTACTCAACATCCCCTCTTGTGAGAATCAACACGATCTCCTGCGCGAACTTGGCAAAATCGCCTTCGTTGATGACAACATTCTCTCTGTATTCCACAAATTACGCCGCATTGGTAACCAGGCGGTGCACGAATATCATAACGATCTCGACGATGCCCAGATGTGCCTGCGGCTAGGCTTCCGTCTGGCTGTCTGGTACTACCGTCTGGTCACCAAAGATTATGACTTCCCGGTGCCGGTATTTGTGTTGCCAGAACGTGGCGAGAACCTCTATCACCAGGAAGTGCTGACGCTAAAACAACAGCTTGAACAGCAGGTGCGAGAAAAAGCGCAAACTCAGGCAGAAGTCGAAGCGCAACAGCAGAAGCTGGTTGCTCTGAACGGCTATATCGCCATTCTGGAAGGCAAACAGCAGGAAACAGAAGCGCAAACCCAGGCTCGCCTTGCGGCGCTGGAAGCACAGCTTGCCGAGAAGAACGCGGAACTGGCAAAACAGACCGAACAGGAACGTAAGGCTTACCACAAAGAAATTACCGATCAGGCCATCAAGCGCACACTCAACCTTAGCGAAGAAGAGAGTCGCTTCCTGATTGACGCGCAACTGCGTAAAGCAGGCTGGCAGGCCGATAGCAAAACCCTGCACTTCTCCAAAGGCGCACGCCCGGAACCCGGCGTCAATAAAGCCATTGCCGAATGGCCGACCGGGAAAGATGAAACGGGTAATCAGGGCTTTGCGGATTATGTGCTGTTTGTCGGCCTCAAGCCCATCGCGGTGGTAGAGGCGAAACGTAAAAATATCGACGTTCCCGGCAAGCTCAATGAGTCGTATCGCTACAGCAAATGCTTCGATAATGGCTTCCTGCGGGAAACCTTGCTTGAGCATTACTCGCCGGATGAAGTGCATGAAGCGGTGCCGGAGTATGAAACCAGCTGGCAGGACACCAGCGGCCAACAACGGTTTAAAATCCCCTTCTGCTACTCGACCAACGGGCGCGAATACCGCGCAGCAATGAAAACTAAAAGCGGCATCTGGTATCGCGACGTGCGTGATACCCGTAATATGTCGAAAGCCTTACCCGAGTGGCATCGCCCGGAAGAGCTGCTGGAAATGCTCGGCAGCGAACCGCAAAAACAGAATCAGTGGTTTGCCGATAACCCTGGCATGAGCGAGCTGGGCCTGCGTTATTACCAGGAAGATGCCGTCCGCGCGGTGGAAAAGGCAATCGTCAAGGGTCAACAAGAGATCCTGCTGGCGATGGCGACCGGTACCGGTAAAACTCGCACCGCAATTGCCATGATGTTCCGCCTGATCCAGTCCCAGCGTTTTAAACGCATTCTCTTCCTTGTCGATCGCCGTTCTCTTGGCGAGCAGGCACTGGGGGCGTTTGAAGATACGCGTATTAACGGCGACACCTTCAACAGCATTTTCGACATTAAAGGGCTGACGGATAAATTCCCCGAAGACAGCACCAAAATTCACGTTGCCACCGTACAGTCGCTAGTGAAACGCACCCTACAATCAGATGAACCGATGCCGGTGGCCCGTTACGACTGTATCGTCGTCGATGAAGCGCATCGCGGCTATATTCTCGATAAAGAGCAGACCGAAGGCGAGCTGCAGTTCCGCAGCCAGCTGGATTACGTTTCTGCCTACCGTCGCATTCTCGATCACTTCGATGCGGTAAAAATCGCCCTCACCGCCACCCCGGCGCTGCATACGGTGCAGATTTTCGGCGAGCCGGTTTACCGTTATACCTACCGTACCGCGGTTATCGACGGTTTTCTGATCGACCAGGATCCGCCGATCCAAATCACCACCCGCAACGCACAGGAGGGTGTTTATCTCTCCAAAGGCGAGCAGGTTGAGCGCATCAGCCCACAGGGGGAAGTGATCAACGACACCCTGGAAGACGATCAGGATTTTGAGGTCGCCGACTTTAACCGTGGCCTGGTGATCCCGGCGTTTAACCGCGCCGTCTGTAACGAACTCACCAACTACCTTGATCCGACCGGGTCACAAAAAACGCTGGTCTTCTGCGTCACCAATGCCCATGCCGATATGGTGGTGGAAGAGCTGCGTACCGCGTTCAGGAAAAAGTATCCGCAACTGGAGCACGACGCGATCATCAAGATCACCGGTGATGCCGATAAAGACGCGCGCAAAGTGCAGACCATGATCACCCGTTTCAATAAAGAGCGGCTGCCCAATATCGTGGTAACCGTCGACCTGCTGACGACCGGCGTCGATATTCCGTCGATCTGTAATATCGTGTTCCTGCGTAAAGTACGCAGCCGTATTCTGTACGAGCAGATGAAAGGCCGCGCTACGCGCTTGTGTCCGGACGTGAATAAAACCAGCTTTAAGATTTTCGACTGTGTCGATATCTACAGCACGCTGGAGAGCGTCGACACCATGCGTCCGGTGGTGGTGCGCCCGAAGGTGGAACTGCAAACGCTGGTCAATGAAATTACCGATTCAGAAACCTATAAAATTACCGAAGCGGATGGCCGCAGCTTTGCCGAGCACAGCCATGAACAACTGGTAGCGAAGCTCCAGCGCATCATCGGCCTGGCCACGTTTAACCGTGACCGCAGCGAAACGATAGATAAACAGGTGCGTCGTCTGGATGAGCTATGCCAGGACGCGGCAGGGGTGAACTTTAACGGCTTCGCCTCGCGTCTGCGGGAAAAAGGACCGCACTGGAGCGCCGAAGTCTTTAACAAACTGCCTGGCTTTATCGCCCGTCTGGAAAAGCTGAAAACTGACATCAACAACCTGAATGATGCGCCGATCTTCCTCGATATCGACGATGAAGTGGTGAGCGTAAAATCGCTGTACGGTGATTACGACACGCCGCAGGATTTCCTCGAAGCCTTTGACTCGCTGGTGCAACGTTCCCCGAACGCACAACCGGCATTGCAGGCGGTGATCAATCGCCCGCGCGATCTCACCCGTAAAGGGCTGGTCGAGCTCCAGGAGTGGTTTGACCGCCAGCACTTTGAGGAATCTTCCCTGCGCAAAGCGTGGAAAGAAACGCGCAATGAAGATATCGCCGCCCGGCTGATCGGTCATATTCGCCGCGCTGCGGTGGGCGATGCTGCAAAGAACCTTTGACGATAATCTCGACAACCTGCTCGATAAATTCAGCGATTATATCTGGGACGAGCTGGCCTGACACGTATACACTTCATCCTTCAGGCTGCCTCTGCGTTGGCTGCGCTCGTTCACCCCGGTCACGTACTTCTGTACGCTCCCGGGGATTCACTCACTTGCCGCCTTGATGCAACCTGAATGATTTTGTGTATATTACCCCCGGCAATTTCTTCTTCTGCGGCCCCAAACAATGCGGGCCGTTGTTTAATTTACGGAACTCACAATGAACAATAACGATCTGGTCGCGAAGCTGTGGAAGCTGTGCGACAACCTGCGCGATGGCGGCGTTTCCTATCAAAACTACGTCAATGAACTCGCCTCGCTGCTGTTTTTGAAAATGTGTAAAGAGACCGGACAGGAAGCGGAGTACCTGCCGGTAGGCTACCGCTGGGATGACCTGAAATCCCGTATCGGCCAGGAGCAGTTGCAGTTCTACCGAAAAATGCTCGTGCATTTAGGCGAAGATGACAAAAAGCTGGTACAGGCAGTTTTTCATAATGTTAGTACCACCATCACCGAGCCGAAACAAATAACCGCACTGGTCAGCAATATGGATTCGCTGGACTGGTACAACGGTGCGCACGGTAAGTCGCGCGATGACTTCGGCGATATGTACGAAGGGCTGTTGCAGAAAAATGCGAATGAAACCAAGTCTGGTGCAGGCCAGTACTTCACCCCGCGTCCGCTGATTAAAACCATTATTCATCTGCTGAAACCGCAGCCGCGTGAAGTGGTGCAGGACCCGGCAGCAGGTACGGCGGGCTTTTTGATTGAAGCTGACCGCTACGTTAAGTCGCAGACTAACGATCTGGACGACCTTGATGGCGACACGCAGGATTTCCAGATCCACCGCGCGTTTATCGGCCTTGAACTGGTGCCCGGCACCCGTCGTCTGGCGCTGATGAACTGCCTGCTGCACGATATTGAAGGCAACCTCGACCACGGCGGCGCAATCCGTCTGGGCAACACCCTGGGTAGCGACGGTGAAAACCTGCCGAAGGCGCATATTGTCGCCACTAACCCGCCGTTTGGCAGCGCCGCAGGCACCAACATTACCCGCACCTTTGTTCACCCGACCAGCAACAAACAGTTGTGCTTTATGCAGCATATTATCGAAACGCTGCATCCCGGCGGTCGTGCGGCGGTGGTGGTGCCGGATAACGTGCTGTTTGAAGGCGGTAAAGGCACCGACATCCGTCGTGACCTGATGGATAAGTGTCATCTGCACACTATTCTGCGTCTGCCGACCGGTATTTTTTACGCGCAGGGCGTGAAAACCAACGTGCTGTTCTTTACCAAAGGGACGGTGGCGAATCCGAATCAGGATAAGAACTGTACCGACGACGTGTGGGTGTACGACCTGCGTACCAATATGCCGAGCTTCGGCAAGCGCACGCCGTTTACCGACGAGCATTTGCAGCCGTTTGAGCGCGTGTATGGCGAAGACCCGCACGGTTTAAGCCCGCGCACTGAAGGGGAATGGAGTTTTAACGCCGAAGAGACGGAAGTTGCCGACAGCGAAGAGAACAAAAACACCGATCAGCATCTGGCCACCAGCCGCTGGCGCAAGTTCAGCCGCGAGTGGATCCGCACCGTGAAATCCGATTCGCTGGATATCTCCTGGCTGAAAGATAAAGACAGTATCGACGCCGACAGCCTGCCGGATCCGGATGTATTAGCGGCAGAAGCGATGGGTGAACTGGTACAGGCACTGGGTGAACTGGATGCGCTGATGCGTGAACTGGGGGCGAGCGATGAGGCGGATGCACAGCGTCAGTTGCTGGAAGAAGCGTTTGGTGGGGTGAAGGAATGAGTGCGGGGAAATTGCCGGAGGGGTGGGAACAGATTGAAATAGGCAACATTGCTGATGTCATCTCTGGTGGGACACCAAAATCGGGAGTCGCTGAAAATTTTGCAGCTTCGGGTGAGGGAATCGCCTGGCTTACGCCAGCCGATTTGAGCGGTTATAAAGAGAAATATATCTCACATGGTGCCAGAGATTTAACTACACTCGGCTATTCCTCATGTTCAGCAAAACTAATGTCCAAAGGCACTATACTTTTTAGTAGCCGGGCACCGATTGGATATGTTGCTATTGCTGCAAATGAGATTGCGACTAACCAGGGTTTCAAAAGTTTTGCTTTTCCTTCAGACATTTTTCCTGATTATGCATATTACTTTCTCCGCAACATCAGACATATTGCAGAGGAAATGGGCACAGGAACAACTTTTAAAGAAATTTCTGGTAGTTCTGCGAAAACATTACCATTTGTTCTTGTACCGTTTGCCGAACAAAAAGTCATAGCTGAAAAACTCGATACGCTGCTGGCGCAGGTAGACAGCACCAAAGCACGTCTTGAGCAAATCCCACAAATCCTGAAACGTTTTCGTCAAGCGGTATTGGGGGGCGCAGTTAATGGAAAATTGACAGAAAAATGGCGTAATTTTGAGCCGCAACATTCTGTATTTAAGAAGTTAAATTTTGAATCTATCTTAACTGAATTACGTAATGGTCTTTCATCAAAGCCAAATGAAAGTGGTGTTGGTCATCCAATACTACGCATTAGTTCTGTACGTGCTGGCCATGTAGATCAAAACGATATTCGGTTTCTAGAATGTTCAGAAAGTGAACTAAACCGCCACAAATTACAAGGTGGAGATCTTTTATTTACTCGCTATAACGGAAGTTTAGAATTTGTTGGTGTTTGTGGGTTGTTGAAAAAATTACAACATCAAAATTTGCTATATCCTGATAAACTTATTCGAGCTCGATTAACCAAAGATGCTTTACCAGAATATATCGAAATATTTTTTTCATCCCCCTCAGCACGAAATGCAATGATGAACTGCGTGAAAACAACTTCTGGTCAAAAAGGTATTTCAGGAAAAGATATCAAATCCCAAGTTGTTTTATTACCTCCAGTAAAAGAACAAGCCGAAATCGTTCGCCGCGTCGAACAACTCTTCGCCTACGCCGACACCATAGAAAAACAGGTCAACAACGCCTTAGCCCGCGTCAACAACCTGACGCAATCCATCCTGGCAAAAGCGTTCCGTGGTGAACTCACCGCCCAGTGGCGGGCCGAAAACCCGGATTTGATCAGCGGAGAAAACAGCGCCGCTGCGTTGCTGGAAAAAATCAAAGCTGAACGCGCAGCCAGCGGGGGTAAAAAAGCCTCGCGCAAAAAATCCTGAACATTATTTTCTGGCGCACCTTTCCGGTGCGCTTTTTATTATTTCACGCCAATCATAACTCACGTAAATATATTTAAATCACTCCAGAAATTGCCTATTTTATTCTATTTTTAGCTGGACTTTCCCTGTATTTACTGATGATATATCCAGGTATTTAGCGCGGTGCGGATGTGCGCCAACACACCCGCACCGCTAATCACAATCACTATTCCTGGAGAATAGCAGTTATGACTGACACGCATTCTATTGCACAACCGTTCGAAGCAGAAGTCTCCCCGGCAAATAACCGTCAATTAACCGTTAGTTATGCGAGTCGCTACCCGGATTACAGCCGTATTCCCGCCATCACCCTGAAAGGTCAGTGGCTGGAATCCGCCGGTTTTGCCACCGGCACGGCGGTAGATGTCAAAGTGATGGAAGGCTGTATTGTCCTCACCGCCCAACCACCCGCCGCCGAAGAGAGCGAACTGATGCAGTCACTGCGCCAGGTATGCAAACTGTCGGCACGTAAACAAAAGCAGGTGCAGGCGTTTATTGGAGTGATTGCCGGTAAACAGAAAGTCGCGTAACAGCGTTTACTCCCGGTTAACCACCGGGAGCCTTCCACTGACTCAATAGAAACTTTCCCCCTCAGTAAATATTTACCTGCCTGATTGTGCAGTAAAAATCTATTGTTTCAGTACGTTGCGAAAGCGATAATAGAGGCTTAGCAATGAGGAAGGCACATCTTATGGAATCAATTCAAGCCTGGATTGAAAAATTTATTGAGCAAGCACAGCAACAAAGTTCACAATCCACTAAAGATTATCCAACGTCTTACCGTAACCTGCGAGTAAAAGTGAGTTTCGGTTATGGCAATTTTACATCTATTCCCTGGTTTGCATTTCTTGGAGAAGGTCAGGAAGTTTCTAACGGTATATATCCCGTTATTCTCTATTATAAAGATTTTGATGAGTTGGTTTTGGCTTATGGTATAAGTGACACGAATAAACCACATGCACAATGGCAGTTCTCTTCTGACATACCTAAAACAATCGCAGAGTATTTCCAGACAACTTCGGGTGTATATCCTAAAAAGTACGGACAGTCCTATTACGCCTGTTCCCAAAAAGTCTCACAGGGTCTTGATTATACCCGGCTTGCCTCCATGCTGGACAACATAATCAACGACTATAAATTAATATTTAATTCTGGCAAGAGTGTTATTCCACCTATGTCAAAAACTGAATCATACTGTCTGGAAGATGCGTTAAATGATTTGTTTATCCCTGAAACCACAATAGAGACGATACTCAAACGATTAACCATCAAAAAAAATATTATCCTCCAGGGGCCGCCCGGCGTTGGAAAAACCTTTGTTGCACGCCGTCTGGCTTACTTGCTGACAGGAGAAAAGGCTCCGCAACGCGTCAATATGGTTCAGTTCCATCAATCTTATAGCTATGAGGATTTTATACAGGGCTATCGTCCGAATGGCGTCGGCTTCCGACGTAAAGACGGCATATTTTACAATTTTTGTCAGCAAGCTAAAGAGCAGCCAGAGAAAAAGTATATTTTTATTATAGATGAAATCAATCGTGCCAATCTCAGTAAAGTATTTGGCGAAGTGATGATGTTAATGGAACATGATAAACGAGGTGAAAACTGGTCTGTTCCCCTAACCTACTCCGAAAACGATGAAGAACGATTCTATGTCCCGGAGAATGTTTATATCATCGGTTTAATGAATACTGCCGATCGCTCTCTGGCCGTTGTTGACTATGCCCTACGCAGACGATTTTCTTTCATAGATATTGAGCCAGGTTTTGATACACCACAGTTCCGGAATTTTTTACTGAATAAAAAAGCAGAACCTTCATTTGTTGAGTCTTTATGCCAAAAAATGAACGAGTTAAACCAGGAAATCAGCAAAGAGGCCACTATCCTTGGGAAAGGATTCCGCATTGGGCATAGTTACTTCTGCTGTGGGTTGGAAGATGGCACCTCTCCGGATACGCAATGGCTTAAGGAAATTGTGATGACGGATATCGCCCCTTTACTCGAAGAATATTTCTTTGATGACCCCTATAAACAACAGAAATGGACCAACAAATTATTAGGGGACTCATAGTGGAACAGCCCGTGATACCTGTCCGTAATATCTATTACATGCTTACCTATGCATGGGGTTATTTACAGGAAATTAAGCAGGCAAACCTTGAAGCCATACCCGGTAACAATCTTCTTGATATCCTGGGGTATGTATTAAATAAAGGGGTTTTACAGCTTTCACGCCGAGGGCTTGAGCTTGATTACAATCCTAATACCGAGATCATTCCTGGCATCAAAGGGCGAATAGAGTTTGCTAAAACAATACGCGGCTTCCATCTTAATCATGGGAAAACCGTCAGTACTTTTGATATGCTTAATGAAGACACGCTGGCTAACCGAATTATAAAAAGCACATTAGCCATGTTAATTAAGCATGAAAAGTTAAATTCAACCATCAGAGATGAAGCTCGTTCACTTTATAGAAAATTACCGGGCATTAGCACTCTTCATTTAACTCCGCAGCATTTCAGCTATCTGAACGGCGGAAAAAATACGCGTTATTATAAATTCGTTATCAGTGTCTGCAAATTCATCGTCAATAATTCTATTCCAGGTCAAAACAAAGGACATTATCGTTTCTATGATTTTGAAAGAAATGAAAAAGAGATGTCATTACTTTATCAAAATTTTCTTTTTGAATTTTGCCGTCGTGAATTACCATCTGTAAATACAACTCGCCCACATTTAAAATGGGATGCATCAAGCATATCGGATCAATCACTTAGCTTGTTACCTCGAATGGAAACTGACATCACCATTAACTCATCAGGGAAAATACTTATCGTTGATGCCAAATACTATAAAAGCATTTTTTCACGACGAATGGGTACAGAAAAGTTTCATTCTCAAAATCTATATCAACTGATGAGTTACTTATGGTCGTTAAAGCCTGAAAATGGCGAAAAAACAGGGGGGTTATTAATATACCCACACGTAGACACCTCAGTGAAACATCGTTATAAAATTAATGGCTTCGATATTGGCTTGTGTACCGTCAATTTAGGTCAGGAATGGCCGTGTATACATCAAGAATTACTCGACATTTTCGGTGAATATCTCAAATAAGCGGTAAGTTTTATAGAAAATACCGCTCCCGACACCACATCGGGAGCGGCTCATCATCAGGAGGCGATCACCTCCACCAGCACATCCGTTGCCCAACTCTCTTCGCTGTTGGCGACATTCCCTTCCTTGCAGGCCTGAGCCATTTTGACTAACTGGAAAGAAACGTCATCGCGGAAATCAAAGTAATGCCATTGCGATGCAAAGTTGATGCGCCAGTAGCCCATCCCCTGATCGAAGCGGATCTTCAATACCTGACCATCCTCAAAAGTCACCGTCAGTTTACGATGGTGAGGGATATCGCGCGGCGAGTCGAACACCGTCAGCTCTACCGGCCTGCCCAGCGCAGCTGCAAACCACTGATCAGCGAAATCCTGAAAATCCGCTATGCTCATCCAGTCATGGAAAGGCCGGTTACCGGGGCGATCTTTATCTTTAAACAGCGTATCCAGCGCCACTTCAGCGCCATCGGTCAGCTTTGTTTTTAGCGGTTTCAGAATTGACCCCAACAACGCCAGCGCAACCGGGTTTTGCAGATAGCGATCGGTATAGTGAACGCCGGTAATTCGCGTGTTTTTCATCAGTGACTGCGCTTCTTCATGGTCGTTAAACAGCACGTCCCAGAAGCGTTGCCCAAACTGCGACAGTGGTCCATTCAACTGTTTGTGGATCTGAATGTCTTTGACCCGCTCGACAGCGTTGGCGGCTTTAGCTGGCAGAATAAATTCGTTCAGTTCTACCGTCTTATAACCGAGACTACGCACCACCAGTTCGTCATTCAGGTGCCACTCCGGCCCCGGAATCGTTGCCTGCTGACTGCGAGAGGCCAGCGTCATCACGCGATCGGCAAAGGTAACCTGGGCAACAATCGGTAATTGCAGATCCTGTTCAACATGGCATAGCCGCACACCCAGCGCAGTAAATTGCGATAGTTCATGCAACAGGTCCGGGTCATCCACTCCCGCAGGAATAACAAGATCGACCTCGACGTTGTCTTTTAGCCGATAGTTCTGAACCGCCGCGCGGAACTGACGTGCGTATAAATCCCACTCATTGGGCGCGCCGGTCATCCACAGGGTGAGCTTTTCAGCGCCTTCGTTAATCGCCCGGCGAATCGTATCGCCAATAGCGCCAGGGCAGTAGCGGGCATCCGGCAGCGAGAATGTCTCTTCATCCGGTAAACCGATGTAATACGTGAAGTCATCGCCAAGCCAGGCCAGCGCCGCTTTGCGATCCAGCAAATCGTGATCGTGGCGAGTCTGGGAATCAAGCAGGCATTCACTGCATGCAGTATCACAATGGCGGCAGCCTAACTGTTTCACCATTCCCTGCAATATAGCTTCAATGTGTACCGGTGCGCTGGAGGCAAAACCTGCACCACCGCTGATCACATCATAAAGCTGTACGGCTAATACCGATTGCCCATCCTCCAGTCTGACCGGACGTACAGAATAGCCGAGTTCTGCGGCGGAGATACCCAGAACGCCCGCCAGCGCCTGACGCAGAGCAACCGCCAGAGTCATGGCAACAATCCGCCCCTCCTCTGTGTTATCTGGCAGATACTCGCCGTTTTGCGGTTTGCGCAGAACCATTTCAAAGACATCGGTGCGCGCCAGTGCGCCCAGGGTGACGTTCTTCATGAGTGCCGTCGAACCGGGGCAAATCAGACGATGATTCTGGCTGTCGCGGTCCGCTTTACCCGGACGCGGTGGATAGTGAGCTTCCATACTTTTCGGTGCATCATTTTCATTCAGCATCGACTCCGCACGGCCACAGCTCAGACACAATGCATAACCGTGTCCACCTTCCCCCAAACTTTGCTGGAAAACATGCCCATCAGCCCCAGAAGCCATATACCCCATTAACGGGTTAGGCAACGGTACGGGCTCTGCTTTAACAAAGACCCAGGCGGGGACAACCGGGACGAATTTCATGGTTTCAATATTGTTCGTTACCGGAGCGTGTGCATCGGTGACAAACCCGGCAGGCTGCAGCACCTGACGGCGATTATCCATGATTATTTTTTCGCCGCAGGCGCTATTGGAGCAAAAGAGCATCCCGGAACTGCTCATCCCCTCTTCATAGCCAATGGTCCCGCATTTGTGACAGCGCCAGGCGCAATCCAGACGCTGGGCTTCATTGGTATCGGCATTAATATTGTGCCAGTGCAGTGAGACACCGGCAGAGCGGAAGACACGGCCATCAAGAATGATCTCTGCTCCCGGTGCATATTCACGAATGGCAACACCGAGGTTACGGGAAGGTAATCCTTTATAACGGGAGACGTTATCTTCACGGTCCTTTTTATCACGACTTTTTTGCGATTTTTCGCGGATATAATCTTCCATTGTGAAGTTATCAAACGTCACTACATCTGTCGGGAAACCGTATCCCGGCAAGAAGGTTCTGGCAGCTAGATCGCGCAGCAGATACTCGCCACAGTGCCGTTTCTTCTCCAGCTCTATGCGCTTACGATAAGGCGTTTGCGGCTGCGACTCACGCTCCTGTGTCACGAGATCGCGATAAACGGAGAGCCACCGCTGCTGCAGGAAGGTGATCGCGTTGATTGTTTTATCCCGCAGATATTCGGCTCTTGCACCATGCAACGCCGTACCTTTCACCAGCCGTTCCAGCGCCGTGTCGATATCAAGAACAGGGCGTTCCAGCCAGACTTTGAAGCGTTCGCATTTTGACTGCCCGTCATCTTCACCGAAAAACCAGAGGCTATCGAGGCTGGTTTTCTCTTTATCGGTTTCGCCAATAACGTTACATAAAAAGTCGGACAGTAATAATGCATTGACGTGACGTTGCACCAGTCGGGCGGAGTTCATCGCGACCATGGGTGCCGGGATCATGGTTTCAAATGGCCAGAGCGGGTTGGCAAAAACCTGCTGGTCGTGTGGGTTACCTTTACATAGGGTGTAAGAGATCGCACGTGATTCTTTACTACGCCCGGCTCGCCCGGCGCGCTGTAAATAGTTGGCCGGATGTGGCGGTACGTTGTTCATTACCACCGCAGTAATGCCCCCGATATCAACCCCCATTTCCATGGTGGTGGAACAGTTGAGAACATTTAGTTGCCCATTCTTGAACATCTTTTCATAGCTTTGCAGACGTTCTGACGACTGCTGGGCAGAGTGCTCGGCAGTGCGATAGTAGAAACCGCCTTCCACGACACGATCGTTGATGTCTGTCCAGACGTTTTCCGACCGCAATTGTGCGATCAGCGGATCATTGCTGACCCAGTCGCGTGCTTTTGCCAGACCCTCTGCGTAGTCTTCCTGTGAACGATCCAGCTTCCAGATTTCCGGCATGGTGACTTTCTGCGCGACAAAAGTGTCATATTGCGCCTGGGTAAGATGCTCGAACGAAATATGGGTAGGCAGATAAGGGGTTAAGCCTTTAAAAGCCGTATCCAGGATTTTATTGGTTACCGGGCAAATCCAGGCATCCGTGATTAATGAAAAAGTCATATGCTCTTTCGGTAAATAAAAACGGTTGCCATCGGGTTTCAGTACTGCAAGCGGTCCGGTAAGTTGGGCCCATGCTTCTTTCAGCCATGTATTGATAATATCAATAGTTGCCGCATTGACGGTTTTGAATCCAGCCCCCAGCATCAGCAACTTCGCTAAACGATGGGATACGTTGCCATTACGAATTTGAGGCCAGCGTCTGTTCTGATTATCTTCAGGATCTTTTGATTCCGGGTTACGGACGAATTTTGATGAAAAACGGCTACCAATCCAGTTTTTCAGCTCATCATCCAGCTGTGTGAAGTTGCTCTCGCGAACGTAATGATCCAACGTAACCTTGAGAAAATCGCGCCAGTCATCCAGCGTTAACCCTTTTTCCTGCCAGTGCAAGGGGCTCTTATGTATTTTCTCCAGCCCCTGGTAACCAACCTGAACCAGCCCCTGTGTTTCCAGGCTGTTAGTCCGTTTAGGGCGACGCATGAATTCCCGGAACAACAACATTTCAGAAAGCTTAAGGGGGCCGCCGTTTTCATTAAACACTTCAGGCTTAAGATAATGGTTATATTGCAGAACCGGCCCGCGGATATCAGCTCTCTCTTTAAGCTCGTTAACCATCTCCGTCCAGGTTCGGGATACCAGGATAGTCGCGGCTTTCCCACCGGTTGCAGCCTGATAAGCCTGTTCAAGCTGTTCAGCCTGTGCTTGTGACAATTTCGCCTGGTCTGGCATTCCCCAGCTTCGATATTCTTCTGCCTGCTCACGGGCTTGCTTCGCCCTGGCCGCTAATTTTTCCAGATCGGCATTGGCATTCGGCGCTGTAGACGTTTGCGTCCTTTGATGCCAGCTGAGAATTTCGACTACGCTTCCGCGTAAGCGACTGCGTTCTGCTTCTTGCTGCATACGCACCGCCATTCGGGCTGTCCCTTGTCGACTGTCTGTAAAGGTGATGAGTCGACGACCTCGTCCTGGCAACGAATCTGGTCCGACGCCCTCTTTGCCTTCATCACTGGTAAAGTCCTGACAATACTCTAGAACGGTGGGAACGATATTAGTAACGTAAAATGGCCCACCTAATAGTGCACGCCGGAAGGGCTGTTTCCCGCTCATGCCTCTGAAGCCACAGCCGCTGGCGCTACAAACCTGTTCAATATCATTAATAATCAGCGGAATGCTGTCATTATTAATAACGCCAATACGGCGCGTCTGACGGTCGAGGCGTTGTAGGGTATAGCCTGTCTCGCTGGTCTCTCCTGCGGCAATAATCAACGGAGGCTGGAAACCGTTCTCTTTTTCGACTTTTTCCTCTGTAGTGTCATGTTCAACAGGTACTTCATCCTGCAAGGAGAACTCATCGCCACCTTTATTTTCCCATTGGACAAGTTTGCCCTTTTTGTCCTGCGCCAGAAGATGAGGCTCATTACAATCATTACAGAACGCCACTTCGTAGACAGGGCTTCCACAGTCGCAATTTTGTCGCTGGTTCACATACACATAGCCAAAGGGCCAGCCTTTTTCGAGCGGTGTACCGTGCTTTAATCTGCAATCTTTATCAACACAAGCCCATATTCCCTGGGTATTACGCTGGAAGATATGCGCCCTGACTTTAAGAAATGCGGGATCCTTTGCATTAGGTTGAGTCCCTGAACAGACATCGATCCAACGCAGTACTTCCTGCTGGCTGTAATGCTGTTTTGTCAGCGCATTTAACCGCTGCGTCATCTCATCCAGTTTCATTGGATTAGGTTGGCTAACCAACATTTCACGTATGTAACGCGCTTCGGGGGAGTGCGTAAGCGCATAAAAGCGCTCAGGACTTATCCCTTTAATTTTATTATCATTTTTATCTTTTAGATCCAGATCAGGTATTTGCTCTATTTCGTCTAACGGAACAGAAACGTTTTTGGATGGTTCCAGTTCAGGAATCACCCGACTTCCGTCCAGAACATCGATGCGCTCCTGCGGGATACCGGATAATTCAGAGAGAAATTTTTTCAGCTGCTTTTCAGCGTCGCTGCCGGCAATGGTCGCAGAGGTCGCTACAAAGCGCACGTCATCTGGTGTCACGCCAAACGCTGTCATCACACGACGCAGCTGGAGCGCCAGTTCAGCGGCCTGCGACCCGACATAGGTATGCGCTTCATCCAGTACAATCCAGCGTAGTGATTTTTGTGCTTTAGATTGCTGGATAATCGGGGCGTCGACCTGGCGAACCATCATATATTCCAGCATCGTGCCGTTGGTCACCAGAATCGGCGCAGGTTCTTCACGCATTTTTTCGCGCGAGAGCACCTCATTCGGCCTTTTTGCCTGTTCACTTTTTACCGAAGCGTGTAGGTTTTCGGTGTTGCCGTTGTAAAGGCAGTAGCGAATCCCAGTACCAAAACCACGCGTCCAGGCATCCAGACGCTCGCGCTGTGAATTAATCAAGGCGTTCAATGGATAGAGAAAAAGGGCTCGGACACCAACCAACGGATTGTTGCCATTTTCATGCAGTTCCCGGTAAAGATCTTCCAGCACCGGAACCATAAAACATTCCGTTTTACCTGAACCCGTACCACTGGTTACCACCACTGAATGTTTCTTTTCCAGCAAAGCTTTCCAACTGGCTAACTGGTGTGTAAAAGGCTTCCAGTCAGCACCAAATCGGTACCGGCCATTACTCTGATTATCCAGTGAATCAACCACTGCTTTGCTCAACAATGCGTTGCCTTCCGTCAGGCTGCGCATCGTGTGATTTGACTCCTTCCATCCAAACATTTGCTGGAATACCGGAGAAGCAAGGAATGAGCCCGGTTTCCCACAATCAGCCCCCATTTGTTGCGCGAGATGTTCACGCAGCTGCGGGTTGGTAACGCCCATGATACTGAGCGTTGCTTCAGTTGAACGAGACAACGATTGTTCAATAAGTGACGAAAAATAGCGTGTAGTCATCCTTATTCCTTTTTATTTTTTAGCAACATAACGCAACAGGCTGCACTGAAAGATGGTCTTAAACCAGCGGGAATCGAAGTCCCTGACTTGCCTCAGGAAAAATACGGCACCGGGTTTACGGTCAAATACAGCTTCAAAAGAAGTATTTCCGCTTGCCACAGCTGCAGCGAAGACGGGTAACCAGGCCACGGAATAGCGGTGATTTGCGTCAGGATTAATACCAATCACTGGATTTTTTTGTGACATCATCCATTTATACAGACGCTTGCAGCCATATTCAGGCCAGCGAGCTTCACTGTGCTCACGTAAAAGCTCCTGATACCACCCGTGGACACAAGATTCAGGAATAGACGGAGGGAGATATCCGTTACTTAACCATTTCTCAATTTCATCGGCATATGTCGGGAACACGAGCCCCAGCCGTTGAAACATATTAGTAACCAGTAATTTCTGGGTTTCCTCCGGTGCACCTTTTTGGCTCAGGAACAATTTGAAACGCTCAGATGCAGCTTTGATCTCAAAGATGGGGAATAACTCCCATAGAATAGGGAACTCATTCTCAATACGACTCAGGTACTCTGCTGACATTTCAAATTTGAAGAGCGACATCGCCAATGCCTGCGGATGCTGCACTAGTGCACGCCATACTTCAAAGGTTGCCAGCGGTAAATAACCAAATTGATCGTACAGGCTACGCATAAATTGCCAGCCGGAATGGGCAGGATCGTTAGCCATCTGTCCGAGAACCAGTGTGATGGTATTAACTTCTGCCTGTGGATTAAAAAGCTGGGTCGCTTTCTGCAATGAGCGGATGTTGCTTTCTTCTACCGGTAACGAAGATTCGCCACGAATGAAGCAGGGGCGAAAAGCCATCTCCTCACCCGGTTTAGGAACAACCAACCATGGCCCATTTTTGTTAACGATTGAGCTCAACTCATATTCACCGACAGGCACTCCCTCGCTCATTCTTGATGCTAAGGGGATGGATTTCCTCTCGGGTTCACTTAACAGCATGATAACGGGTGAAGTGGTCAACAAAAACTGGCCACCGAGTTAGAGTTTTTCCAGTATCGATTT
>ENA-UOZX01000355-UOZX01000355.1-food-metagenome-genome-assembly--contig:-NODE-355-length-17648-cov-125.689365_pt1 | contig 17648 bp, 18 predicted proteins | sample MGYA00249884_ERZ772741 | MGnify/ENA primary metagenome ERZ772741 (study PRJEB29005, sample SAMN08379464) | food metagenome | isolation source: cheese - non spiked | study: EMG produced TPA metagenomics...
TCGTAATGGGCCTGATGTTGCTGGTTTACTGGCGCGCTTCTCGTCTGCTGAATAAGAAGGTGAGCGAATTAGATGATTAATCCTTTATATTCAATGCATTAAGTTTGTTTTTGAGTGGTTTTGCCGTTTAAGGTAACGGCGTTATAGATCCTATCAAAATCAATCAATTGTATTCTGGTTTTGGAGAAAGATTTTTCGAGAGCTTCGGTCTTTAACTAAAACTGATTGCGTATAATCCCAATACCCCCTCCCCGACTATCTGAATGGTCGGGGAGGCACTTCAAGCACAAAATATCATCCCTGCGCCGTTGATTACTCTGCAGGTGAAGTCGGCCACTCAATATCAGGTGCAGTTGATGTATCAACACGGTTCAGCAATACCCGATACTTCTTCCAGGCTTCCAGCAACGAGGTTTCTTCCTCCGTTGCAATTTCCAGATCTGCAGCATCCTGAAGCGGCGCAATATGCTCACTGGCTACCTGCATCAGGCTGTTTTTTGTTTCTTCCGCCTCCCGGATCCGGAACAGTTTTTCTGCTTCCGTATCCTTCACCCAGGCTGTGCCGTTCCACTTCTGAAACTCCCCTTCCGGCGATAACCAGGTAACATTTTCCGGTAACGGACCGAGTTCAGAAATAAATAACGCGTCGCCGGAAGCCACGTCATAGACGGTTTTACCCCGATGATCTTCAACGAGATGCCACGATGCCTCATCACTGTTGAAAACAGCCACGAAGCCAGCCGGAATATCTGGCGGTGCAATATCGGTACTGTTTGCTGGCAGACCTGTATGAGGCGGAATATATGCGTCACCTTCACCAATAAATTCATTAGTTCCGGCCAGCAGATTATAAATTTTTATGGTCCGTGGTTGTTCACTCATTCTGAATGCCATTATGCAAGCCTCACAATATAGTTAAATGCGATGTTTTTGACGGTGTTTTCCGCGTTACCAGCAGCGTTAACGGTGATGGTGTGTCCGTGTGAACCAATACTGAAAGAATGGGCATGAGCACCGATAACAACCGGATGCTGGTGCGCACCAATACCAACTGTATGCGCATGTGCACCGGCACTCACGGCTGTACCGGACAATGAGTGACTGTGGCTGCCCTGACTGTCCGTTTTCGATAAATAAGCAATACCCTGTGTGTTGGTTCCTTTAACTGTGGATAAACTTCCTGTAATGGTTGCTGTTCCATACTGACTCCAGCCAGAACTGTTCATCCTTAAACCACTTGTGTGGGCATGAGCACCCGCGGCCCCTGTTGAACCGCTCAGACTGTGAGCATGAGCCCCCGTGTTATTCGTCGATTTGGTGCCGTAATCGAAACTGCCTGTTGTTTTCGTCCCGTAATCAAACGACGATGTGGTTTTCGTCCCCAAATCCGTACCGGATGCACTGGCACTGTGGGTGTGCGACTTAATTCCATCCTGTTCCTGAGACAATACAGCACGACCGCTGGCGGGTTTCCCCTTGATTGTCCAGCCTCGCATATCAGGAAGCACACCCGATGGATACGCGACAGCAAGTTTTGGGTAGGCTGATTTGTCAAACGCCTGCCCCTGCATCAGGACGTAGCCAGACGGAACGATATCTGATGGCCACGGGATCGGCGCACCTGCCGGAAAGGCCGAATTCTCTCCGGCCCCAAGGTATTCAAGAACATCTGCAACGGAATTTTTTGCCAGAATATCCCTGCCAACCTGAGTCAGTTCAGTCAGGCTGGCGGCATCATTTTCCGCAAAATACGGTAATTTATTTTTCGCCGTGGAAAGCCCTGCCAGCGCCGTCAGTGTCGCATTCTTCGGTTGTTTACCCGCAAGCGCGTTAGTCATGGTGGTAGCAAAATCTGGATCATTCCCGAGCGCTGCGGCCAGTTCATTCAGCGTATTCAGTGCGTCAGGTGACGCGTCGATAACATCTGCAATCGCGGCCAGTACAAAAGCGGTGTTCGCAATCTGGGTATTGTTTGTTCCCCTGAGCGCGGTTGGTGCTGTTGGCGTTCCGGTCAGTGCCGGACTGTCCAGTGGGGCTTTTCTGTTCGTTTCATCCATTACCACCTTAACCGCCTTTGGCGTTGCAGCAAGCGTTTCAGACGTGCTGTTGGTTGCACTGCTGAGCTGCACTATCCCCTTTCTCGTTGTGTCCGCATCCTCAAGCGCGACAGCTGAAGCTATATCTTCTGCACGTTTTGCCGAATTTTCTGCACGTATTGCCGCCGCTTCTGCCGCACTTTTGCTCTGCGATGCTGATACCGCACTTCCCGCAGCCTCTGTCGCCTTCGTGGATGCCGTTGACGCACTCCCCGCCGCCGCTGTTTTTGCGTCTGCCGCGGCAGAGGCGCTCCGTTCCGCTGCTGTTTCAGATGACCTGGCATTCGTCTCGGACGTTTTTGCCGCCCTGGCAGAATTTTCTGCCGCCGTTGCCGAGGAAGCTGCACGACCGGCACTTGATGATGCGTTCGTTTCTGATGATTTTGCTGCCTCTTTTGAGGCCACCGCATCTCGTGCTGAAGTGGCGGCCTCTGACGCTTTCGTGGCCGCGGTGGAGGCAGACGTGGCGGCTGATTGTTGTGACGCTGCAGCATTCGTTTCTGACGTTTTCGCCGCACCGGCACTGGTGGCCGCCGCGTTTTTTGAGGACTCTGCGGCTGCGGCACTTTTTTCCGCTTCAGTGGCCTTCGTGCTGGCGGCGCGTGCTGAGTCAGTTGCATCAGTCACAAGGGCCGCGACCTGAGCAGCTGATGCACTGGCATCGCCGGCTGATTTCTTCGCGTCTGCCGTACTCTGTGCCACCACGGACGCGTTACGCGCCACCTCTTCCACCATCAGTTCAAGACGACGCAGCACCTCCGGCCGGGCATCATCCTCCGTCATGGCACAGAGAAAATCATTCAGCGTCCCCGGTTGTGAATCTTCATACACGGTGATGGTCCCGGCGTGCGATGGTGGAAAACCGTCAACCTGCAGGATGACACTGTACTGACCGTACTCCACATCCATGCTGTAACGCCCGGCTTCATCCGGATTCTCTGAGCCCACCGTGTTCACCACCACCGTGGTGCTGTTACGTCTGGCTTTCAGCTGAATGGTGCAGTTCTGTACCGGTTTTCCTGTGCCGTCTTTCAGGACTCCTGAAATCTTTACTGCCATATTCACCCCACAAAAAAGCCCACCGGTTCCGGCGGGCTGTCATAACACTGTGTTACCTGGCTAATCAGAATTTATAACCGACCCCAACGATGAATCCGTCAGTACGCCAGTCGCCACTGCCGGAGCCTTCATAAGCAATATCAACAACGACGGACGCTGCCGGATTAATCTGTATACCTGCACTCCACGCCACTGAGGTATGCCGCATTGCACTTTCGTCCCTGGCGGTGGTCGTCTCTTTCATATACCCGGGAGTGATTTCCGTCTTACGGTAATCCCTTGTACTGCCGGACCACCGACTGTGAGCCACTCCGGCCATGGCGTACGCACTGACCTGCTTACTGATTTGTAAAACCGGTCCGGCCATCACGCTCACATAACGTCCACGCAGGCTCTCATAGTGAAACGTATCCTCCCCGGTCATCACTGTGCTGCTCTTTTTCGACGCGGCGAACCCCAGGGAAGCCATCACCCCCACACTGTCCGTCAGCTCATAACGGTACTTCACGTTAATCCCTTTCAGATGACTCACACCGGTATCCCCGCCCGACAACGACGGCAATGTACCCGGTTTCACCTGAAAATAGCCCACCGTAAACGTACCATGTCCACCTTCCGCACGGGCCGGAGTGACTGTCACCGCAAGTGCGGCAAAGACAGCAACGGCAATACACACATTACGCATCGTTCACCTCTCACTGTTTTATAATAAAACGCCCGTTCCCGGACGAACCTCTGTAACACACTCAGACCACGCTGATGCCCAGCGCCTGTTTCTTAATCACCATAACCTGCACATCGCTGGCAAACGTATCCGGCGGAATATCTGCCGAATGCCGTGTGGACGTAAGCGTGAACGTCAGGATCACGTTTCCCCGACCCGCTGGCATGTCAACAATACGGGAGAACACCTGTACCGCCTCGTTCGCCGCGCCATCATAAATCACCGCACCGTTCATCAGTACTTTCAGATAACACATCGAATACGTTGTCCTGCCGCTGACAGTACGCTTACTTCCGCGAAACGTCAGCGGAAGCACCACTATCTGGCGATCAAAAGGATGGTCATCGGTCACGGTGACAGTACGGGTACCTGACGGCCAGTCCACACTGCTTTCACGCTGGCGCGGAAAAGCCGCGCTCGCCGCCTTTACAATGTCCCCGACGATTTTTTCCGCCCTCAGCGTACCGTTTATCGTACAGTTTTCAGCTATCGTCACATTACTGAGCGTCCCGGAGTTCGCATTCACACTGCCACTGATATCCGCATTTTTAGCGGTCAGCTTTCCGTCCGGTGTCAGGGAAAAGGCCGGAGGATTGCCGCCGCTGGTAATGGTGGGGGCCGTCAGGCGCTTCAGGAACACGTCGTTCATGAATATCTGGTTGCCCTGCGCCACAAACATCGGCGTTTCATTCCCGTTTGCCGGGTCAATAAACGCGATACGGTTAGCGGCAACCAGAAACTGGCTCAGTTTGCCTTCCTCCGTGTCCTCCATGCTGAGGCCAATACCCGCGACATAATGTTTGCCGTCTTTGGTCTGCTCAATTTTGACAGCCCACATGGCATTCCACTTATCGTTGGCGTCCTTCCACTCTTTCGAAAACTCCTCCAGTCTGCTGGCGTTATCCTCCGTCAGCTCGACTTTTTCCAGCAGCTCCTTGCCGAGATGGGATTCGGTTATCTTGCCTTTGAAAAAATCCAGGTAACCTTCCGCATCATCGCTCGCCCGACCGACGGCCTCCACGAATGCCGATTTGCCAACGGTGTTCACACTGCGGATATAAAAGTAATAATCATGGCCCGGTTTGATATTGATACTGGCGGCTATCCAGTACAGCGCCGTACCAAGATAGCGGGCTGTGGTTTCAACCTGCCTGATATCGGTAATCCGCTTTTCCGAGAACCAGAACTCAAACTGTACCGTCGGGTCATAAACGGCAAGATGCGGCGTGGCGGTTATCTGAAAATAGCCCGGCGTCAGCTCAATCCGCGACGGCGCTGCCGGTGCGGCAATCCGGAACGATACCGACGCCGGATCGCCCTGCTGCCCCCACGCATTTACCGCCCGGACTGTCAGCCTGTAGTTCCCCAGCGCCAGTTGCGTGAAGCGGTATGTGGTTTCCGTCGTCCGGGCCGTGCTGACCAGCCGCTCACTGCCGTCATCCGCTGTTACGGTCAGACGGAGCAGGAAGCTCACGCCCTTCACCACCTTCGGCGTGTCCCAGCGCGCCAGCACCTGATATTCCCCGCTGTCTGCGGTGACTTCGGCGGTCAGGTGCTGCACCGCTGGCGGCGTGACACCATTCACCGTGCCGCTCTGGTCGCCGTCAAAGTGCGCCCCGTTATCCACGATGGCCTCTTTTTCCGGTACATGCTGCACGGCGGTGATGGCATACGTGCCGTCGTCGTTCTCACGGATACTCACGCAGCGGAACAGGCGCTGGCGCAGCGTCGGCAGCTTCAACCCCCACACGCTGTATTCAGCAACACCGTCAGGAACCCGGCTCACTTTTACCTTCACGCCGTCGGTGACGGACTGAACCTCCACGCTGACCGGATTGCCACTTCCGTCAACCAGGCTTATCAGCGTGGTACCGGAGGATGGCAGCGTGATTTCACGGTCGAGCGTCAGCGTCCGGGTCTGGCTGTTCACCGCCAGCACGCGCCCGCCGATGCTGATCCCGGCATAGTCATCATCGCAGATTTCAATGACATCGCCCGGTACATGGCGAAGCCCTTCTGCACCCACGCTGAAGTCCACGGTCTGCGTTTCCAGCAGCTCCGTTTTAATCAGCCACAGCCCGGCGCGGTGTGCCTGCCCCCGGCTGGTACAGCCAAAGGCATCCATCTTCGTGACGTTACGACCGTAACGGGCAATGGCCTGCGTGTCCTCCACAAGCTCTGTCGCCGTCTCCCAGCCGTTGTTCGGGTCAATCCAGTTCACCTCAACGGCATTATGGCGGTCCTTCAGGGCGCTGAAGCTGTAGCGGAACGGCGCGCCATCATCCGGCATCACCACATTACTGCGGTTATAGGTCCACACCTTATCCGACGGTCGGTCCTGCACGAACGTCAGCGTCTGCCCGTTCCATACCGGCATACAGCGCATCGCCGAGCAGAAATCACTGAGCACATCCCACGCCTTACGCTGCGTGGTCAGGTACGCATTACAGGTGATGCGCGGCTCCGTGCCGCCAAAACCGTCCGGCACTGACTGATCGCAATACTGGCCGATGACATACAGCGCCCATTTATCCACATCCGCCGCACCAAGACGTTTCCCCATGCCGTAGCGCGGATGGGTCAGCATATCCCACAGACACCAGGCCATGTTGTTGCTGTATGCCGGTTTAAACGTTCCGTCCCAGATACCGCTGTATTGCCGCGTCTGCGGGTTATAGTTCGACGGCACCTGCAGAATGCGCCCGCGAAGATGATAATTACGGCTCACCTGCTGGCTGCCGAACTGCTCCGAATCCACCTGTACGCCGACCAGTGCCGTGTTCGGGTAGCACTGTTTCACATCGATGATTTCGGTGTATGACGACCAGAGCGTTTTGTTCTGCAGCTGGTCTGTGGTGCTGTCCGGCGTCATCCTGCGCATCCGGATATTAAACGGGCGCGGCGGCAGGTTACCCACCACCACCGAGGCCAGATACTGCGAGGTGGTTTTGCCCTTAATGGTGATGTCTTTTTCCGTCACCCAGCCACCATTACGCTGTATCTGAACCAGCAGACGGACTTCCGACGGATTCCTGTCCCCCTTTGAGGTGGTTTCCACCAGTGCCTGCACACCGAAGGTAAAGCGCAGACGGTCGATGTTTGCCGACGTGATGGTCCGGGTGATCGGCGTGTCATATTTCACTTCCGTACCCAGCACCGTCTCGGAGCCGGAGGATTCAAATCCCTCCGGCGGTGTCTGCTCCTGCTCACCTGCCCGGAACACCACCGTGACGCCGGAGATATTGGTATTCCCCTCACTGTCCAGCACCGGCGTACTGTTCAGCAGCACGCTTTTTAATCCATCCACCGGACCTTCAATCGGCCCTTCACTGATCGCATCAATCACACTCAGTAACTGCGTGGATTTCAGGTTATCTTTCGCTTCGCGAGGAGTGTGCCCCTTGCTGCCACCTTTACCCATTTATCTGGCTCCATTAACAACAAAACCGCCCGCAGGCGGTTTCACATAAAACGTTTTACATCAGCGACCAATCACCACAACCTGACCACCATCACCCTCATCAGCAGTACTGATACTCTGTGAAATCACACGCGACCCCACACGCATCTCACCATACAGTACCGGTAACGGATTCCCCTGGGCGATCATATTATCCAGCGAGGAAAAAAAGGTGTTCTGTTTGCCGTTATCCGCGGACTCCATGGACGGCGTTTTGATGGCCGGTGTCAGCATCTGCGCTATCCCGCCGAGGATCATACTGGCCCCGGCGGCATACATCCCCGTAAGTGCTGCCGCACCCAGCCAGCCCGCGGGGTTCCACCAGGCTACCGCAACAACCACAGCACCCAGGATGGTCTGAAAAATTCCGCCATGCTTTGCACCGGCAAGCCGGGGAACAATGTGGATCACCGCACCGTCCGGTAACGGCTCATGGAGCTGTGCCGTTACCCCGGACTCGCTGACATCCCGCCCGGCGATACGTACCTGATACCAGCCGTCACTCAGTTTCTGACGAAACGACGGAAGTTGTGTGGCCAGCGCCCGGATGGCTTCAGCCCCCGTTTTCACACGAAGGTCGATGCGGCGGCCAAATCGTTGCAAATCCCCGTAAAGGCAGATGCGTGCCATGCCCGGTGACGCCAGAGGGAGTGTGTGCGTCGCTGCCATTTGTCGGTATACCTCTCTCGTTTACTCAGTTGTTCAGGAATATGGTGCAGCAGCTCGCCGTCACCACAGTAAATGGCGGCATGATTCGGCACCGATGAACCAAAGCAGCACAGCAGCACATCGCCCGGCTGCGCCGCTGACAACGGCACCTGATACAGCCCTGTGACCTCCAGATTATCCAGATAGAGATTCTGACCGTGACGCCACCAGTCATCCTCGCGATGAAAATCCGGCATCTCAATCCCCGCCAGATGATAAGCATCCCGGAACAGCGTGTAACAGTCCGTCACCCCGTGCTCAAAGCGCCGCCCGGTGAGATGCGGCACACAGCGGAACTTATGAATCGCCCCCCGGCAGACCAGCCACCACGGCAAATCACTCTGCACCTGCAGCCGCCGGTCGGCCTCACTCAGCCAGGGCAGACCACCGGGGTGGCTGTGGACCAGCGCCACAATCTCACCCTGCATCTCTGCCCGCAGCCAGTCCTCCGGCGACATCCGGAAATAAGCCTCCGGCTCACCGGAGATATTCACGCAGGGAAAATATCTTTCCCCCTCCGGCGTTCTCACCACGAAGCCGCACGACTCCGCTGGCGCACATCGCCGGGCGTGCGCCAGAATCGCTGATTCTGTCTGTGTCATGGGATTTACTGCGAAAGTTTGTTAATGGAAAGGAAGCCGCCAAAGTTGCCGACGTTATTGCGGAACTTACAGCCACTCAGGCATTTGCTGCATTTATCCTTCGTGATATCGGACGTCGGCTGGTCATATTCATCCGCGACAGCCGGACCGTGATAACCGCACTCATCACCGCGATAGGTCCAGGTACAGGTGTTGGCCAGCATGGTACGTCCCGGGAAAACCGCACCGTCTGTCTCCGCTGGCGAGGCCAGAACAAACGTTGCCGTCACCGCCGTCAGATCGCTGCACTGTTCAATACGCCAGTAACTGATCACCTCCTGTTCCGGATCGGCTTCACTGTTTCCGTTAGTAAAATTCACCGCATCCAGAAAACGGGCGTAAACCTTACGCCGGATCACCGTTCCGCCAGCCAGACTCTGTAAATCCTCCACCATCCCGGTAACCATCCCGTACAGGTTGGACACCGTCAGGGTGGGGCGGGCGCTGCTTCCCTTGCCTTTCATTTCAAACCCTGCTCCCTGAACAGGATACACCTCATATTTCCGGCCCTGCCAGGTGACGGCCTCCCCCTTCTCGTTAGGCTCATTACTGAAAAAATAACGCTCCCCGCCAATCTCTGTCAGATCAATTTCCCAGAGTACCAGGCTGGCAGACTGCTCCGTACGGGTACATTCATTCAGTGTTTCCTGCCGGATATCCTGCATCCGTCCTCCTCATACCACGACCTGTTCAAAATTTGCGGTTACCGTGACCCACAGCGCCCCCACACTGGACGACCATTTACGGCAGACCACCCGGACAGGTGTCCAGCCATAAGGCGGTGTCCACTGAAACGCCCTGACCCCACCGTGCCGGGCCAGAAACGCTTCCAGCGCCTGATGCTCCCCTTTACGGACACGGATCGTGACACTGTACGTTGGCAACAGAGGATTCAGTCCCGCCGGACGACGCTGTTCATAACCATCACCCAGTTTAACTGTCACCACTTTGGGCTCTGAATCCACCTTCATATCCGGACGGACTTTCCAGCTAAATATCTCCATCACCGGTATACTCCGCTTAACTGCCCGCCATCACGGGACTGTTGTTGCATAAAATCTTCTGCAGCCCTTTTCCCCAGGTTGTAAACCGCCTGCATGACTTCCGGCCCAATCTGTCCGTTCTGGCCATCATTATTGATCTCGATGTTGTACTGCGGCGCAAACATCACCATCCCCGAACCACAGGTCGCTGCCACAACACCCAGCTTACCGTCAGCCCCCCTGCGCAAGGGCAGGATAGCCTCAGGCCCCGCTTCACCCATCACCCCCGCGCCTTTTGCAAAAGCAAAAAACGTCGGACGGTTAACCACCGTGCCACTGTAGCGACTCAAATCAGCAGACTGATAAACACCACCTTCTGCATTGGTTTTCACATCACCGAAATCAAACCCCATCACACTGCCAATCCCTTTGACAGCCTTCATCATGGTTGCCTGCGCCAGAATTTTTGCCATATCTGACAGCACAGATGAGGTGAAAGATTTGAAATTGAGTTTGCCGGTGGTAACAAAAGTTGCCAGACCATTTCCCATACTACTGAAAGCAGACATAAACATCTGTTCTGCAGTCCCGGCAGCATTATCCGCGTCGGCAGTAAAATTCATGAACGCGCGTTTTGTACCGTTTCTCCACTCCCCCTGCGCAGCATCCATCTGTTGCCAGTAGCGGCGATTCTCATTCAGTTTCCGGTTCAGACTGTCTGTCAGCGTCTGTTCAGCCTTCCGGTATGCGTCAGAACCATACGAGCCTTTCTGCTTACTGTCCCGTTCAAGTTGCTCCAGCTGTTGCTGGTACTGCTGTCGTAGACGCAACTGCGACTGGTACCGCTGCCGTTGCTGATCGCCCATTCCTGCCATGGCAACGTCCAGATCGTGTTGCTGACGCTGTGCGCGCTCTTCCTCAGCCAGTTGACTGGTCAGCTGAATGGTCTTTTTCTTCAGGTCATTGAGGGCAGTCTGCTTCTGCAGCTCCTGCTGTTTTGCATCCAGCAGCGTCAGTGCCTGAATCAGCTCATCCTTGTGAGCCAGTACACTTTTTTCATCTGCTGTCAGTTTTTTACCGGCTAAATCGCTGATACGCTGCTGAAGGGCCAGAAGCTGTTTATGCGCTTCTGTCATCCTTTCAGTAGCCATGCCCGCTGACTGTCTGGCGGCGGCAATCTGTCCCTCCACCTGCGCCTGTTGCTGGCTGTACTGCAGTAATAGCCGGGTGGCCTCATCATTACGGGTGGCAGGCGTTTTTTTCTTAATGGCTTTTTCGTAACGTTCATTTTCACGCTGTATCGCTGCGTCCCTGACCGCCTGATCGGCGTACTGCATGGCATTAATACGCGCAATTTCACGCTGATGTCGTGCTGCTTCCGTTTCGTTCATCCGGTTCAGCGCGGCATTTTCAGCATTCCGGCGTTTCTGCTGCTCCTGATAATTTCGCTCAGCCTGCTCTTTTGCATCCTGCAAATCCTGCTGGCGTTTTCGCTCTTGCAGCGCATCCAGTTGTTGCTGATCGTATTCCCCCGTGGTGGACGCCTTAGTCCACGGAAATTTCTTCGCCCGCTGAATTTTTTCCTGCAGCGACGCAATCTGCGCATCAAGGGAATCTTCCCGACCAATGTTCATGGCCGCATCCCAGAACTGCTTCCACCAGTCAGACAAGGTTTGCAGCGTACTGCCCAGCGCATTGAGGTTATTATCAATATCCGACGTACGTTTACCGGTTTCCTCTGCCAGTGCAGACATGGCTATCCGGGCTGCGTCACTGGTGCGCCCCTGCTCTCCGAGCACACGGATCTGTTCAAGCTGGGTGGCTGTCAGAAAATGCAGTTCATCATCCAGCGCCTTCGCAGCACTGACCGGATCATCCTTCAGCCGTTTAAACTGACTGATGGTGTCACTGACAGACTGCCCTACCGAGCGTTCCATCTGTGCGGCAGCTTTCGCCACCATACCAATATCGTTACCGTGAAATGCACCGCTCCCCACTACCTGCGCCAGTGACCCCGCCATGGCATGTTGCGTGATGCCATTACCGGAAAGATTTTTACTGAGCGCCCACAACTGCCCGGCTGTCACACCGGCATAGTGTCCGGTGAGCTCAAGCTGCCGGTTAAAGGCTTCGCCTTCTTCCTGCCCCTCCATCCAGGCTTTACCCAGACCAATAACCGCAGCAGTGATCCCTCCGATAACTCCCCCCACCGCCAGGCCTTTCGGAGTCATTAATTTATCAATCCAGCCGGCACGGTTAGCCAGGGTGATCCCGGAGCCACGAAGCGCACCGAAATTACCTCGCGCCAGCTCACCAATCATGACCCCCAGCTCCCGACGGGCTGCCGCACTTTTCAGTCCCAGCGAATGTGTGGTGTTTCCGGCTTTCTCCATTTTACGGATGTACACCTCCGCGGCACTGCTGCACCCAAGTTGTGCCGCCTTTGCCCGAAGCAGTTCCGTCGTGGTCATTTTCTGGCGACTTGTCTGTTCTTTCAGCTGACGAATAAATGCGGTTTTCTGGCGGGTGGCCGTTTCCTCTGCCTGTGTCAGAACGCGGGTTTTCGCTGTCACCTCAGAAATCAGGGCCAGATAATCCTGCTGAGCAATCCCGCCACTGTTTCTGGCCTGTCGGATCTGCTGCTGAATACGCTGTAACTCCTGCAGCCCCGCACTGGCCTGTTTTACGCTGTCGATCTGACGATAAAATGCGGCAGCCATCTTATCCTGCGCCGCAGCCAGCGCAGCCGCCTGAACCTGCTCCTCCCGCATCTGACGACTCAGGGCCTCCATCCGCAGGCGCGCCCTTTCCACATCTTCCGCCAGCGAAACATGCCCCTGCGCATGCTTCACCACGGCCTGAGTCTGTATCACCGTCGCGCTGGCAGCCTGTTTCTGACTTTCCTCAAACCGTTTCATACGGGCTTCGGCCCGCTCCGCCTCCCTTGCTGTACCATTCAGCAGATTTTTTACACGCGGAAGCTGCTCTTTAAAATCGGCGGTATCAATGCTTAAATCAATGACAAGGTCAGCAATCTGGTCCAAATCTCATTCCTCCCGATATACCTTCCCCCAGATGCATCAGCTCTTCATCCGTGCGTTCAGGGATCACCCTGTCATCCGTAACCAGACTGAAATCATCCGCCGGAATACGTTCACCGGACACCATCTGAACCATCAGCGACTTCAGTGTGGAAATCTGTGCATCCAGCCAGATATCCCCGAAACTCTGCTTCCGGAAGAAATCCCCCCATTCGCCCAGTTCTGACGCTGACATTTCTGATAACATCCGCCGCCAGTCTGCCCGCCGGAACTCACGGGCAAGCTGCATCACAAACTGCATCTCCCGCGTCAGGACTTTTCCGGTGTCAGGGGAACCTGTTCACCGTTCTGAACATCACCGGTGGAGACCGGCATACCACTCAGGGATAAAACCAGACTGCCCCCGTCGCCAAGCGCGTCATAAGACCAGGTGTTTTTTACATCCTCATTCAGCGCATCCACATCCTGTGACGGGTCCGTATTCCACATTGACCGGGAAACCAGCCAGGCATTGATATCCATCCCCATACGCAGAAATTCAATCTGACGATCCGCCACCGGCATGGCATCATCCAGGGCGTCAAACTCAGCTGTCCGTTTCTGGACAAACGCCAGATACTCCACCCGCTGAAGTCCGGATAATTCTGTCAGTACCACAGACTGATTACCGTAGTTAAATGTGTCCTGTTTCAGAAACATGTCCCCTCCGTAAACAAAAAACCCCGGCATACCGGGGTAAAAAACAGACTGCCAGGTTAATCACCATTAACGGTAATACCGGCCACAGCAACCTGCGCACCACCCGCAGTCATCCCCACAATCGAGGTGCTGCCCGCTTTCACACCTTTCACCGTGGCCACCATGCCACTCAGCGTAACCGTGGCGATATCAGGAGATGATGACGCCACGCTCACCGTTTTATCAGAAGCATCTTCCGGTACTGTGCTGAATGTCAGCGTCGTCGTTGCCCCCACTCTGACACTGGCGGAAACCGGCATTACTGTCAGCCCGGTCACCCCCACAATTTCAGTCCCCTCCTCAGCCAGATACGGACGCCCCACACCGCTGATTTTAACCGTACGGGTCATCACATCTTTTGACGTAATGGTTTTACCCAGCGAACTCAGCCAGCCGCGGAACACATCAACGGTACCGTTAGGGTATTTAATGCGGAATGCACGAACTTCACCGGAATCAAACAACTGAATCAGTTTTTTCTGTCCGCTGTCACCCGGACGCCAGGCCAGCGTCGCGGATGTATCACCAACAGATTTTTGCCCCTGAGTTGTCGTTTTCCAGTCAGCATTTTCATCATCGAGATAATCGTCATCTTCCGCATCTGCAGTCATTTCCCCCGGCTGCAGATCCTTCACCATCGCGAGGCGCAGCCAGTCCGTATCTGACAAAGGATTCGCAAATGCGTCGCCCTTGCCGGTATACATCCAGAACGTCGTCCCCGCCCCTTTCATTTTTTCAAGTGGATTCGGTGTCGTCATTTCCCACCCCTTAATTTGTATATGTGATTTGATACGTGATTTCCGCCATCGCCCATGTTGCCATATCGTTATCACGCTGATAGTTAAATCCCCGTGGGATCATGGTATCGATAAGGCCGTAAAGCGCCGGAATATCCTCCAGTGCCGGGTAAATAATGTTGTCCATCCACGTATCCAGATCAGAATCCGGTGCCTGTGCGCGGATAAAGACGGCGACATGCAGAACTGCCAGCCAGTCATCCTCATCCGTCATTTTTCCGGTGTACTGTGCATCACTCAGCCACACCGCCACGGCAGGCAGCTCCTGCGCATCAATAAAGGCAGGAAGGCCGTCAAACAGGACGGTCTTCTCCCCGCACGTCGTTTTCAGGCGCGACAATACGGCCTGACGAATTTGTGTGTGTCGGTTCATCGGGTCAGATATAACCTCAGTTGGTGTTTCAGGGCATACCCCAGCTGTTTCGGCATCTCGTTATCAATGACGCTTTTACGGGCATCCTCAAATGCCTGTGTCAGCGCTCCGGCCAGCGGGATTTTCACAACCTCCACAGGTAGACGATTTTTTTTCGGTCTGCCCTGATGGTCGCGCCCTGTTGCGAAACGCGCTTCAGGAAGACGTCTCAGAACATGCCAGCGACCATTCGCCAGTTGCCGGATAAACGCGCCACGGAAAAAATATTTCCCCACCCTCAGCCCGTCACCGGCACGCCGTCGCGTTGTGTTCAGTTTGATGGCGGGAAGGTTGCCACGGTTAATGCGGATCCTGGCATACATTTTTCCGGAAGGGCTGGCACTCAGCATCCTGACGCGCCCCCTGACCAGTTTCAGGGGGATCCCCTTCATCTGGTTATCACCGGCTACGGTATCGCGGGCAACCTGTCGGGTAGCCTGAGAAATGGCTTTCTGTGCCACACGATTTATTGCCCAGGCGCTGGCCTGTGGCACCATACGAGTATCAAGGATGTCCAGATTACGGATGGCGTTTTCAAGACCTTTCATAATATCGCCCCGTACTGATATCACCCCGGGAACTGTCACACCGTTGCAGGCGGATATAACAGCATCCCCCGTCGTCCTGAGTAATGCGATCCACCCGAAAAAGATCCCCACCAACCTCCAGCGTATCCAGACGGCGCAGTCCCGTAATATCTGCTGTTTTCACAAACAAAGACGGTGAAGAATCTTCAAACCGTACTCCTCCGGCAACGAACGAAATTTTTTCAGGATCATCAAAAACACCCCTGAGTGTTTTTCCTTCAAGCTGACCGGACGTAATTACCGCCGTAATCCCCATATGACAAAGAATGACCTCGTCAGCCATGGCGACGGCGGCATCAAACGGATTATCGAAATCTGCCACCTTTCCCCCACATTCAACACATTTTCACGAGGCCACTTTCTGCCATGCTGGCTGCCACCACGGCAGATACACGAAACACTTCTCCCGGACGTACAAATGCCACGGGGTTATCCCGTGTGGCGTGGAGTGCATTGACATGTAACATCACCACAGCTTTGACCATGACCATATCCACAGAATTTCGGTTCTCACTCTCCCCACGTTCGGATCGTGTTTCGTTTTTTTGTTGTGGTTCTTCATCATCCTTATACAGGCCGTCTGAACCATCACTTAATTCTTCTTCCCACTCCGCCAGACGTTGTTCAAGATCAGCTTTAGAGCCTGAAATATCGGCATCGCGCCCGAGTACTGCCGCCAGCTCCTGAAGACGCGCTGTTATTTCTTCTTTTGTCATCACATCTCTCCTGTGCGATAAAGAAAAAGGCGGGAATATCCCGCCTGACCTTATTTCACCTGAACTACCACAAACGCGTCCGGATCCGGCAACACCATCAACGGCGCAGACTGCGTCATGGTATATTCGCACCCCGGGTCCCCCACCTCTAACCAGTGTTTCGGATAACGAATTGCAGAGGTGATCCCTTCACTCAGCGCCTGGTTATCCTGGATTGCGCCATAACAACGGACACCCTCCACCTGAGTGTTTCCAAGAATCAGTGTGCCTTCCGGCAGATAACGCTGCTCATCCCCGTTTTCATCAACATACGTTGTTTTCGCCACCATGATGGCCAGATCACCGTAATAACCTTTAAAAGAAACCACGGAACCCAGATCTTTCAGCGCGGTTTCCAGTTCAGATTTTGAGCCACGGCGGGTATCCAGTTTTTCACGAAACAGCTTAAAACCGTTCAGCATACGCCAGACAGTACCGTCCATAATCGCAATATTGATGGTACCGGAAGCAAAATCGCAGTACGCATCCAGATCATGCGTCGGATCAAAGGTGTCAGCATTCTGTTTTGACCATTCGCGTCCCCCTGCCTGCGTAATGTTATTGGCGGCAGAACGACCAAAATCCACTTCCACCGTCTCAAACTGTTCACCGCTCATGGTGTACTTACCCTGCAGAACAGCGCTGACCGCCTGCATTTCTTCCACCTGCACAATCGCTTGCTCTTCCTGTTTCAGGTTGTCAGTCAGAATACGCAGGCGACGGTAGGCCGGGTCATTAAGACGGGCCGGATCTTCCCCCGGAAGACGCTCCACCGCCTGCTGATAATCCAGCCGGTGTTTTGGTTTAACATAGCCGGGGCGTAACACGCGGGTTTCACCACCACGACTGCGCAGTACCTTACCTGACACAACCGGAGACACATATGCCGCAACCGGTGTTTTTCCGGTGATTTTATCCAGCATCACTTCCTGAGTATGGAAAGTGACCGTACGACGAAAAAACAGCTCCAGAAACAGCGCACGGAATTTCACTTTCTGCTCGGTGTAGCCGAGCAACTGACGCGTGGTAAATAACCCCATAATTGACTTTCCTTTAAAAACACAAACGGGCCGCATCACGACCCGTTTTTTCAGTTAATCACTTCACCATCAGGCGTGGCTGATGGCACTTCCCACAAACGCGTTGGCTTTTTTCACCGCATCCACCGAATCCGGCCAGACCAGCGATTCGGTGGCAAACGTACCGCTTTTGTAGTACGTCAGTGTGGGCTCGGTCCCGGCCAGCGCCAGTACCAGCACCCCCACAGCCGTTCCGGCTTTCTGACCATCCCATGCCACCAGTTTTCCGCTGGCGTCATCCAGCATCAGTGGCGTCAGTGAAGGCGTGGCAACACTGATACCACTGGTACCTGTTGCGGTATATACCGGATCGCTTCCGGCAAAAATGCGCCCGTCCGCGCGCTTTTCTGTGGTGGTTTTAATCATTTTCTCAGTCTCCTGATTTATCTGAATCACGGATCCCCGCTTACGGCATACTCATCAGCAGTTCTTCTTCCCCGTTCCCGGCAGTTCCGCCACCGGAAACGGCACTGGCGGCATGCTGTGCCATGAAGCGCTCAAAAAGTGTTACCTGTGACGGTTGCGATACTGATGGCGCAGCTGCCAGCAGCGTTTTCGCCTGCTCCAC
>ENA-UOZX01000369-UOZX01000369.1-food-metagenome-genome-assembly--contig:-NODE-369-length-17115-cov-70.076436_pt1 | contig 17115 bp, 15 predicted proteins | sample MGYA00249884_ERZ772741 | MGnify/ENA primary metagenome ERZ772741 (study PRJEB29005, sample SAMN08379464) | food metagenome | isolation source: cheese - non spiked | study: EMG produced TPA metagenomics...
TTGGTGAGGTTTTTGATGTAGCTGTTGATATTCGTAAATCGTCGCCTACCTTTGGCAAGTGGGTTGGGGTGAATTTATCTGCTGAGAATAAGCGCCAGTTGTGGATCCCTGAAGGATTCGCACATGGGTTTTTGGTGCTGAGTGATACGGCGGAGTTTTTGTATAAGACGACGAATTATTATCATCCAGAGAGTGATAGAGGGATTATTTGGAATGATAAAGAAATTGGCATTATATGGCCGTGTAAGTCTAAAGTGTTGCTTTCTGTAAAGGACGCGAGACAACCCACTCTTAGTGTAGCAAAGATGTTATAAACCATGAATAACATTCTTTTTAAAAATATAGCGTCAATGTTCGGAATACAGAGCATGAACTATATTATACCACTCATTACATTACCATATTTAGTACACAAATTAGGGCCAGAGTCATATGGAATACTTGGCTTTTCTCTAGCACTAATTCAATATTTTACACGTTTAACTGATTATGGTTTTAACCTAAGCGCGACAAAAGAAATTGCGTCGAATAAAAATATAAATGATGTCAGCAAGGTATACTGGAGTATATTATGCTGTAAGCTTATTCTTTTAGTAATCAGTGCTGTGATTTTAGGGCTTGCAATACATTTGAATGGTTTTCTTTCAACGAATAAAATAGTGGTTTGGTGTTCGTTTATAGCACTTTTTGGTAGTTTATTATTTCCGATTTGGTTATTCCAGGGGCTAGAAAGAATGGGTGGAATTGCCATTTCAAATATAAGCGCCAGAATAATATCGGTGCCCTTTATCTTTATATTTGTTAGTCAACCAAAAGATTTATGGATCGCGGCTCTTATAACGAGTTTGACCACGATACTATCTGGTTTATTTGCAATGCTATTTATAGTTAAATATAAAATGATTAAGTTTAGGAGAATATCAGTTACTGATATTACATTTCAATTTAAATCGGGTTTTCACATATTCGTCTCAACTAATGCTGTGAGCGTCTATACAACCAGCGTTCCTGTTATTTTAGGGTTAATTTCAGGGCCGATCGCGGTTGGATATTTTGTTGCGGCTGATAAATTAAGAATGGCATTACAAGGACTAATAACACCTATATCTCAGGCCGTTTATCCAAGAATAATATACTTAATAAGAAATAATAAAGAACAATCTATTTTATTCGTCAAAAGATTATTTGTTATTCAAGCATTATTAACTTTATTTATCACAGTAACACTAATTTTTGTAGCGCCATTTATAGTTCGTCAATTATATAGTGTAACTTATTCCAACTCTATACTTATACTCCAAGTTTTGGCTCCCACTATATTTCTTACGGGTATAAGTAATATTTTAGGTACGCAAGTGTTACTTACACATGGATATAATAAAATTTTTGCAAGAATAGTTATTATAGCTGCGTTAACAAGCTTGATTATAATTTTCCCTTTAGTCTTGATGTATTCTGAAATTGGTGCTGCAATTTCAATTGTGATCACGGAAATAATAGTTGTATTATTAATGATGATTGCCATCATAAGGCTAAAAATTAACCCTTTCGCAGGATAGAATAATGGCTACATATGGTGTCTTGGTCTGTTATTACAGTGAAAATAAAAAAACAGCAACTAATAGATTTAAGAAGATTCTAAATAAAATTGATGACGATAACCATTTGGTTATAGTTAATAATTCAAGTATGCCTATTGTTTATACGAATGCTGAGTATGAGTTAAATGGAGATAATGTAGGTTGGGAATTTGGCTCATGGGATATAGGGTATAATTATATCAACAGCAGAATTAAAAATGAAGATGTATTAATATTTGCAAATGATACGTTTTGTTTTAATAGACGTTTTTCTTTCTTTGACGAGTGGTTGTTTGTGCAGGCATTTAAAAAAATAATGAAAAACAATGAAATTGTCGTTGGGGAGTTATGTGAATTAAACGAAAATTTTGTAATTGAAGGAGTCGAGCTTAATGGCTGGATTTCTACTTATCTTTATGGTGCATCAGCTTCAAAAATAAGGTACTTGTTGCCTTTTCATAATCAAATAAGGGAATTAGAAAATTGTATTGACTTTGAAAAAAGAGAAGTGCACTTATCAAATGCATCTGATAATTTAAATACTCATTTATCTCGATGGTTATTTCCGAAAGATAATCAACATGGATGGTATAAAGCAAAACAAGGAAGTATAGAAAAAGAATTGTGGAAAGGAAAACTTCAGGCAATATATAATGAAAAACTACTCTCAGCAAAAAGTGTTTTATTAGGGTTGAATTTATATAATGTGTATGGCAATCGCTTTTTCAACTTATTTGGAAAAATTCTTCGAAAACTAGTTTTTTAATTTAGAGAACATGAATGTGAGAGAACGTATATACATATATCCAGAGAAGTTACCGGGGAATGAATATCTCATTAATAATATTGGGATCTGGAAAAAAATGGGATACGAAGTTCTTAGTTGGAAAAAAAATTTCCTTAAGTTCATTCTCCCGACTGGATGGAATAAAGATATTATCATATTAAATTTTTATGAAGAAATGCCTTTATTTAAGCCATATTATATAAAGTTTGGTTTCGCTATATTAGCCCTACTACTAATGAAATTATTTAATAGAAAGATTATATGGGTACGACATAATTACAAACCACATGACAAAAGTACAAGTTGGAAATATGAAGTTATTATTAACTTATTAAATAGACTGGTAGATAAAAAAGTTGCACATAGAAATGTTAAAAATTTGAGTATAGATGAGGTGATAACTCACCCGCTTTATAAAGTATCTCTACGCAGAGATGAGAATTCTTTAGTTAAGGACAGGCTTAATTTTATTTATTTTGGGGTCGTTAAAGATTATAAGGGAATTCCAGAGTTGGTTACCAAATGGCCAAAAGATATAGAGCTAAACTTGTATGGGAAATGTTTTGACGAAAGCCTTAAAGAAAAATTAACACGTTCTTTATCTATAAAAAATAATATTAGTTGGACTAATGACTTTTTAAGTTCTAAAGAACTGGAGGAGAATATAATTAATAGTGATTATGTAATCATTCCACACGTTGACAAGTCCATGATAGTATCAGGCGCTTTTTACCATGCATTATCACTCGGTACTAATGTTATTATTAAAGAAAGTGAATTTGCATTATGGTGTAAGAAAGAATATCCATTTATAAAGATTTATAATGATGACAATTTGCAATCTGTATTATTAGATGCAGAAAAAACCAATCATGCATATATAAGAAATTTTGTTGAGGAAAAAAATTCCGACACAAAAATTAGCAACGAGTGGGCAAAGGTTTTTAATTAATGAACAACAAAATATGTAACAATTCTGTTAATTTACTTTTTTTTATAAATGACCCATTAATAGCAAATACAGGCGTTACAAAAAAAATAAAAAGTCAGATAGAGGCATTTGATAATATTTGTAATTCTGTATTTGTTTGTAATTTATCAGTAGATAATCGTAAGCGTTTGTTCTCAGGAGAGGTTGTTTCAGGTAATAAGTTGTTATCTAAAATACCATATTTTTTGCGATATGAATTTAGTGGCATTGAAGAAAAAGTTATCGCTAACAAAATTAACGTTGTATATATTCGATATACTCATTTTTCTTCACCAGCATTTATCCGATTCTTGAGGCGATTACAGAAACTTGGAATTAATATTATAATGGAATTTCCAACATTTCCTTATGATGAGGAATATAAAACACTTCCATTTAAATCAAATATTAAATTGCTTATTGATAAGTGTTTTAGATTGAAAATGGCGGAATATACTAAGCTGGCTGTCTGTTTTACAAAGAATGATTCTATATTTGGAATACCTGCTTTTACCATTTCTAATGGAATTGGTTTTGAAAGGATGGATTATATATCATCCAAATTGAAAAGCACTTATAGAGCAGTTAATACGGATGTTGATTTTATTGCTGTGTCTAGCTTAGAAAAATGGCATGGCTATGACCGATTTATTTCAGGCATCTATGAATATATAAAAAGAGAACCATCAAAAAATATACATCTTCATATTGTAGGTGAAGGAAGAGAAGTTAACAATCTTGTAAGGTTAGTCGATAAATTAGGGGTTGAACCTTATGTGACTTTCCATGGCCATTGCACAGGGGAAAAATTGGATGAACTTTTACTTAAAGCTGATGTAGGTGTTGATTCCTTAGCCAGACATAGAGTAAATAACTTTGAAAATAATTCACTTAAATCAAAAGAATACTTAACATTTGGTCTTCCAATAGTGAAATCTCATCGAGATCATTCTATTGATTCTTGTGAGTATTTTTTCAATGTCCCGAGCGATGAGTCTCATATTGAAATTGATGATATTTTAAATTGGTATTATGTATCTAACTTTAAAAAAAGGAAAGATGAAATTAATCAATTTGCTAAGGAGAATTTTTCATGGGAAAAGCAAATGCAAAAATTATTAATGACTGTTTTACCATGAGAAATGTACAAATACAATCATGGCTAATAGCATTAAGTTTTTACTTTACGTTGCCTATTTTTAATGTTTTTAGTCAGTATTACTTTAATGATGCATGGGTTTTCAACAAAGTATCAATATTGGTCATGTCCACCCTTTTTATTATAAATTTACCGTGGGTGATAAAAAACAAAGGAAGGCGATTTTTTTATATATCGTTTATAATACTTTTTGTATTACTTTATTCTTACATTGTTCCTTTAATCTATAGTTTTAATATAGATGTAAAGGTTAATAACACACATATACTTATATTATTTGTCTTTTTTTCATATTTTGTCCTTTCCAGGAATGGTTTTGATATATCAAGACTAATATTTAAACCTATTTTTATAATTATTTTTCCAGTGGCGGTCTTATATTTTGTAAATCCACATTACATCCAACAAATATCTGCAGGCATAACTACTCTAATTGGAACGAATAGTATCCTAATCGACAAAGAATTCCGTTTTTCAGGTTTTTTTTCTGAACCTAGTAAATTGGCTGTTTTTTCAGGTATTGCATTCTTTTTTTATATGGATAAACATCAAAGATTTATGTCTTTAGTGTCTTTATTTTATTTATGTTTATCTATGTCTAAATTCGCGATAATTTTCGTGCCTCTTTGCATTTTGTTATCTCTTATTTTGAAAAGTTTTACTCTTTTAAGTCGAGCTTTAATTATTTTTTCTTTTATAATATTGTTCCTATTGATTTTGCTAAATTATAATGATTTATTTCAATTGCTATATCATTTTGTTAGTTATGAGTCATTAAATACATATGAAACACGATTTGGATTTCCAATTATAGCAATAATGAATTTACCATATTTTCCAATTGGCATAGGTATATTTGATGGTTATAGATTTATTCTATTAGATGGAGAATATACTATATCTGATTATTGTAATGCTTTACTTCAGTTGGGCGGTAATTGTTATGAAATGTCTTCGTATAGTTATGAGTCGCTGGCAGATTTTTTTCCAAAAGATCTGTTATCTACATTATGCTACTATTTTGGTTTTATAGGACTAATTTTATTTTTTATTATTGCATATCAAGTTGTAAAAAAAATTAGTATTCGTAAATATCGTTTTACTTTCTTATATATATTTCTTTGTTTGTTCTTCGTCACTTCATATGACTATATGATTATTATTTTAACGATGATGATTTTGCACGATGGAGAAAGTAATGAGGGGAGCGAAAAAATGGTGGAGACATGCTGAACTCAATATCAATTATTATAGTTAATTATAATGGAGCCCAGTATCTTAAAAACACAATATCTAGCTGTGTTAATATATTTAGACATAATGGTTTCGATGATTTTGAATTATTAATACTAGATAATGCATCCACTGATAACTCCGTTGATGTTATTCACGACGTGTTGGGTGGGCTTCCTTTTGTAGAGACTATATTTATAAAATCAAAAGTAAATCATGGGTTTGCTAAAGGCTGCAATATCTTATCTAAAATAGCTAAGCGAGAAATTTTATATTTTTTAAACAATGACACTATGTCATTGGATGCAAGTGAGTTTATTGGGCTTATTAGAGCGGGAGATTTTAAAGATAATTCTGTATGGGCATTTAAAACTCTCAATTCAGATGGTACTAGACAGAATAATGTATTTAGGTATCCTACACGTAGTAAATTTTTGGTTGAAATGGTACTGCTGAAAAATAAGTTGCATTTTCTTTTAAAAAAGATGAGGTTTTCAACGTTCAAAGATAACTATGACTCCAGTTATTTTAGTGGTTGCGCATTACTTATCTCTAAAAATGTATTCCTGCAGTTAAATGGATTTGATGAGGAGTTTTATTTCTACCATGAGGAATGTGATTTATTCATTAGGCTAGAGCAAAAATTTAAGAAAAAGTTAGATAAAAAATTGCTTAATGATGAAATAATTCATTATGGTGGTGGTGGTGGTATTATAAGTGATTTTTCTTTTGTTGCATATTATACTAACCTATATAGATTATACTTGAAACACGGGATTATTAGCCAGCGAAGTTTAAATTTTATTTTTAAATTTAACTTTCTGATAAAAAAAATACTATATTTGATGAATATACAATATGAATATAGCCCGTTTGCAAAAACATATAAAATTAGTGGTTCTGAACGCAATCCAGTAGAAGTTTATGAATTGCAAATGAAACTTATGGATAATATTAAAAGAGAGTTTAATAAATGAAGAAAAAAGCATTAATTACAGGTATTACTGGTCAAGATGGTTCTTACCTTGCTGAATTTCTTCTCGAAAAAGGATATGAGGTTCATGGTATAAAACGTCGAGCATCTTCTTTTAACACCGATCGCGTAGACCATATATATCAAGATCGCCACAATGATAATCCAAATTTTCTCCTGCATTATGGTGATTTAACAGATACTTCAAATTTGATACGTCTCATTAAAGAAATCCAACCAGACGAAGTTTATAACCTTGGTGCTCAATCTCATGTAGCGGTTTCATTCGAATCACCTGAATACACTGCTGACGTAGATGCGATGGGGACTTTACGTCTGTTGGAAGCGATTCGTATTTGTGGGCTAGAGAAAAAAACACGTTTCTATCAGGCATCAACTTCTGAACTCTTCGGCTTAGTTCAGGAAATCCCGCAGCGAGAAACAACACCATTCTACCCTCGTTCGCCTTATGCTGTTGCGAAGATGTATGCATACTGGATTACTGTAAACTATCGTGAATCCTATGGAATGTATGCCTGTAACGGTATTCTCTTCAACCATGAATCCCCGCGTCGTGGTGAAACATTCGTAACACGTAAAATAACGCGTGCTATTGCAAATATTTCGCAGGGAATCGAAAAATGTCTCTATCTTGGCAATATGGATTCACTGCGCGACTGGGGACATGCGAAAGATTACGTGCGTATGCAGTGGATGATGTTGCAGCAAGATCACCCAGAGGATTTTGTTATTGCAACAGGCAAACAAATTTCCGTACGTGAATTTGTTCGTATGTCAGCTAAAGAAGTCGGTCTGGAGTTAGAATTCTCCGGACAAGGTGTTGATGAAATAGCAACTGTTGTGAATAAAACATCTGACTGTGCTATTGGTGTTAGTATTGGGGATGTGATCGTTCGTGTTGATCCTCGTTATTTCCGTCCTGCAGAAGTTGAAACTCTTCTTGGTGATCCAGCAAAAGCGAAAAAAGTATTGGGTTGGGAACCAGAGATTACAGTTGAAGAGATGTGTGCAGAAATGGTTGCCAGTGATCTGGCGAAAGCAAAACAGCATGCACTTCTGAAAAGCCATGGTTACGATGTTGCAGTTTCTCTGGAGCGGTAAGGTATGACAAAAAAACGTATCTACGTTGCTGGTCACCGAGGTATGGTTGGCTCTGCTATTTGCCGTCAATTATCACTGCGTGATGATATCGAATTAGTGGTCAAAACACACAAAGAACTCGATCTAACCGTACAGAAGGATGTTGATGCATTTTTTGAGCAAGAGAAAATTGATCAGGTTTATCTTGCTGCGGCTAAAGTTGGTGGCATTTATGCCAACAATACATTTCCGGCAGAATTCATCTATCAGAATCTCATGATTGAGAGTAATATTATTCATTCAGCTCACAAGGCCGGAATTCAAAAATTACTTTTTTTAGGCTCAAGCTGTATTTATCCTAAATTCGCAGAGCAGCCGATGAACGAGTCTGCGCTTTTAACGGGCATACTTGAGCCAACTAATGAGCCATACGCAATTGCTAAAATTGCGGGCATAAAATTATGTGAATCTTATAACCGTCAATATGGCCGTGATTATCGCAGTGTAATGCCTACTAATCTTTATGGCATAAATGATAATTTCCACCCTGAAAACTCTCATGTTATTCCGGCACTCATGCGTAGATTCCATGAGGCAAAAGAGAGTGGTGCACCAGAAGTTATTGTCTGGGGAACCGGAACACCGATGCGTGAGTTTTTATATGTTGATGATATGGCTGCCGCATCTGTTCATGTAATGGAACTTGACGAAGCAATTTATCAACAAAATACACAGCCTATGTTATCTCATATTAATGTTGGTACGGGTGTAGATTGTTCTATACGTGAAATGGCTGAAACAATGGCCTCTGTGGTGGGTTATCAAGGTAAAATTGTTTTTGATGTTACTAAACCTGATGGCACTCCGCGTAAACTTATGGACGTTACCCGGCTCAAAAACTTGGGCTGGCAATATCGCTATAATTTACATGAAGGCTTATCATTAACATATAAATGGTTTATTGAGAATATTAATTCTTTTCGGGGATAGTTATGAACAAGAGATTGGAACGTGAGCTATTTAAAACAATAGTTGAGCATACTCCTCTAATCTCGATTGATCTCATAATTAGAAACGATAAAGGAGAGGCGCTGCTGGGGCAGCGCCTGAATCGCCCAGCACAAAATTATTGGTTTGTGCCGGGAGGGCGAATTTATAAGGATGAGTCATTCGAGGTTGCATTTAAACGGATAACATTTGAAGAGTTGGGCGTTAAAATTAGTCTTAATGACGCCTTATTTCTTGGGGTGTATGAACATTTTTACAATGATAATTTTTCTGAAGCAGAATTTTCTACACACTATGTAGTGCATGGATATGAAATCCAACTTAATCCTCAGCAACTTCACCTACCAACGGTCCAGCATAATTCCTACAAGTGGTTTGATGTAGTAACGTTGCTTAATAGCACTATAGTTCATCAATATACCAAAAATTATTTTATACCAAGGTAATACATATGCTACTTCCCGTTGTCATGGCCGGTGGTTCTGGTACCAGATTATGGCCTCTTTCACGTACACTTTATCCGAAACAATTTCTGTCTTTAAATAGTCGTTTAACCATGTTGCAAGAGACATTGCGGCGGCTTGACAAGATCGAACATAAACCCGCTTTGGTCATTTGTAACGAATCACATCGCTTTATCGTTGCTGAACAATTGCGTAAAGAGGGTTTAAAGCATAGTGGTATTTTGCTTGAGCCTGTGGGTCGTAATACTGCGCCTGCTGTAGCACTCGCAGCACTTCAGGCTATGGTAACTGGAGATGATCCTATTCTGTTGGTTCTTGCTGCTGATCATGAAATCCAGAATGAGGATAATTTCATTGATGCAGTTCTTGCAGCCAAGAATTTTGCAGAGCAGGGTAAGCTTGTTACGTTTGGTATTGTTCCAACATCCCCAGAGACTGGCTATGGTTACATTAAGTTAGGTGAATATCTGGATGGAAAAGGTTACAAAGTTGCGGCTTTTGTTGAAAAACCAGATCTTCACGTAGCTCAGCGGTATATATCAGATGGCGGTTATCTTTGGAATAGTGGGATGTTTATGTTCAGAGCATCTGTATTTATCGATGAACTGAAAAAATTCCGACCAGATATTTTAGCCAGTTGCCAAAGCTCTCTGTCCTCTTCGACACAAGATTTAGATTTTATCCGTCTGGATAACTCTTCATTTTCTTGCTGTCCTGAAGAGTCGATAGATTATGCCGTTATGGAAAAAACAGCCGAAGCTGTCGTCGTTCCATTAAATGCGCAATGGAGTGATGTTGGGTCATGGTCTGCATTGTGGGAAATAAGTTCAAAAGACCAAAGCGGCAATGCCATTCGTGGTGATGTATTGGTTGAAGATGCTACAGATAGTTATCTTTATTCGCAGCATAGACTTATTGGTGCCGTGGGCGTAAAGGATTTGGTTGTTGTTGAAACGAAAGATGCCGTATTAGTTGCTCATAAAGACAAAGTTCAGCAAGTTAAAAATATTGTCGCTCAACTTAAAAAAAATAATCGAACAGAATATTTACAGCATCGGGAAATTTTTCGGCCTTGGGGCAGTCATGATACTATAGCTGAAGGGCCGCGCTTTCAAGTGAAACATGTGATTGTATTACCTGGTCACATTACCGCTAAGCAGATTCATTACCATCGTACTGAGCATTGGATTGTTGTCTCGGGGACAGCTAAAGTTCATCTTGAAGATAAGACTTATCTTGTTTCTGAAAATGAATCAACATACATACCTGTTGGTGTTCCACATGCCATTGAAAATCCTGGCAAGATCCCACTCGAAATAATTGAGGTTAGATCAGGAGTCTACCTTGAAGAGGATGATGTTATAAGAGTTCCTTCTTCTGGAGTAGGATACTAATGCGAATTTCTATTATCACAGCTACTTATAATAGTGAAAAAACTCTCCTTGATACATTACTTTCTCTAGAAAAGCAAACGCATCCAGATATTGAATATATAGTTGTAGATGGAGCATCGAAAGATAATACAATTAAGCTGATTAAGAGTAATTGTACAAAAGTTTCAAAAATCATTTGCGAACCCGATAAGGGCATTTATGATGCTCTGAATAAAGGTATTCAAGCAGCTTCGGGTGATGTTATTGGTTTTTTACATTCTGATGACTTATTTGCTTATGATGATGCTATTGCAGATATAGCAAAAACATTTGAAAGTACAGGATGTGATGCTATTTATGGCGATTTGGAGTATGTTGCCCAAAATGATACGACTAAACGTATTAGATTATGGAAAAGTGGTTCATTTAGTCGTTTCAAGATGAAAGTGGGTTGGATGCCGCCACACCCATCATTTTATATGAAACGCGAATGTTATATTCAGTTTGGTAGTTTTTCTTTAGATTATCGAATATCTGCTGATTATGACTCATTATTACGATATATTTTAAAACAACGTATTTCGATAGCATATTTACCAAAAGTCTTAGTGAAGATGCGTGTTGGTGGAATTAGCAATCGTTCAGTATCTTCAATGGTCAAGAAGTCAATGGAAGACATTCGTATTATGAAACAGAATGGTATTATCTGGCCACTTGCTTTAGCGTATAAAAATATATCCAAACTTCCTCAATTTATTAAAAAGTAATCATCATGTTAAATGTTAAAAAAATCATTAACGATAGTAATATTGCGTTCGGTACTAGTGGTGCTCGCGGTTTAGTGATCGATTTTTCCCATGATGTTTGTGCTGCGTTCACTCATGCGTTTCTTTCTGTTATTGATGACAAATACAATTTTAATAAAGTTGCCTTAGCCATTGATAACCGCCCAAGTAGTTACGAAATTGCTCAGGCATGCGCGTATGCTATAAAACAACATGGATTCGAGGTTGAATATCATGGTGTAATTCCGACTCCTGCATTAGCTCATTATTCGATGCAGAAAAACATTCCCTGCATAATGGTCACAGGGAGTCATATCCCTTTTGATCGTAATGGCTTAAAATTCTACAGACCTGATGGTGAAATCACTAAAGAGGATGAGCTCGCAATTATAAATAGTGAGTATACATTTTCGCCTGTAGGTGTATTACCTCATCTTGAAACAAGCACTCAAGGTGCAGACTACTACCTCGAGCGTTATGTTTCTCTTTTTAATCCCGAGATTTTAAAGGGGAAAAGAATAGGGGTATATGAACATTCTAGTGCGGGACGCGATTTATATGCTCCTCTTTTTAATCAATTGGGTGCAGAGGTCATTTCCCTAGGTAGAAGTGATGAGTTCGTTCCGATTGATACGGAAGCAGTAAGTGATGAAGATCGTATACTTGCAAGAGAGTGGTCTAAAAAATATAATCTTGATGCTATTTTCTCAACAGATGGCGATGGTGATCGTCCCTTAGTTGCCGATGAAAATGGTGAATGGTTAAGAGGCGATATTCTGGGACTACTTACTGCTATTGAACTTAATATCAAGGCGTTGGCTATTCCAGTGAGTTGTAATACAGCAATTGAAGAGTCTAATAAATTTACAAGTATACAACGAACGAAAATAGGTTCTCCTTATGTAATTGCAGCATTTGCAGATCTTGCTAAGCAATTTGATTCAGTCGCTGGTTTTGAAGCTAATGGTGGTTTTCTCCTTGCCTCCGATTTACAAATTAATGGCAAGGAATTAAAATCGTTACCTACACGAGATGCTGTGTTACCAGCATTAATGCTCTTAATAGCTTCTCGCAATAGTACTATTTCTCAACTGATTAATAATCTTCCTCAGCGATTCACTTGGTCAGATAGAGTTAAAAACTTCCCTTCAGATTCAAGTCAACAAATTATAAAAAATGCCATATCGTCACCCAATAATTTCTTTAATAGTTTAGGTTATGAATCATTATCCTGTTCCGCTATTGATGAAACGGATGGTGCAAGATTTACTTTAAATAATGGTGATATTATACATCTCCGTCCTTCCGGTAATGCTCCAGAACTCCGTTGTTATGCTGAGGCCAGTGATGAAAATCAGGCTAAGCAATATGTTACGAATGTGCTGGGAAATATTACCTCTTTGATTTCTTGATGTTATAGGTTTATCTACGCTTATATGTGTGCGTAGGTTTGATTACACGTAGATGCCGGTATACAGAATTGAAGAACGGTATTTGTTGCATTAATGAAATTCAGCACTACACACATTCGTGCAACTTGAGATAACATCTCAATCATATTCAAGTCGCGCATACATCGCGGTGAACACCCCCTGACAGGAGTAAACAATGTCAAAGCAACAGATCGGCGTCGTCGGTATGGCAGTGATGGGGCGCAACCTTGCGCTCAACATCGAAAGCCGTGGTTATACCGTCTCTATTTTCAACCGTTCCCGTGAGAAGACGGAAGAAGTGATTGCCGAAAATCCAGGCAAGAAACTGGTTCCTTACTATACGGTGAAAGAGTTTGTTGAATCTCTGGAAACGCCTCGTCGCATCCTGTTAATGGTGAAAGCAGGTGCAGGCACGGATGCTGCTATTGATTCCCTCAAGCCATACCTCGATAAAGGTGACATCATTATTGATGGTGGTAATACCTTCTTCCAGGATACCATCCGTCGTAACCGTGAGCTTTCTGCCGAAGGCTTTAACTTCATTGGTACCGGTGTTTCCGGTGGTGAAGAAGGCGCGCTGAAAGGTCCTTCCATTATGCCTGGTGGGCAGAAAGAAGCCTATGAACTGGTTGCACCGATCCTGACCAAAATCGCCGCAGTGGCTGAAGACGGTGAGCCATGCGTTACCTATATTGGTGCCGATGGTGCAGGTCACTATGTGAAGATGGTTCACAACGGTATCGAATACGGCGATATGCAGCTGATTGCTGAAGCCTATTCTCTGCTTAAAGGTGGCCTGAACCTCACCAACGAAGAACTGGCGCAGACGTTTACCGAGTGGAATAACGGTGAACTGAGCAGCTACCTGATCGACATCACCAAAGATATCTTCACCAAAAAAGATGAAGACGGTAACTACCTGGTTGATGTGATTCTGGATGAAGCGGCTAACAAAGGTACCGGTAAATGGACCAGCCAGAGTGCGCTGGATCTCGGCGAACCGCTGTCGCTGATTACCGAGTCTGTGTTTGCACGTTATATCTCTTCTCTGAAAGATCAGCGTGTTGCCGCATCTAAAGTTCTCTCTGGCCCGCAAGCACAGCCAGCAGGCGACAAGGCTGAGTTCATCGAAAAAGTTCGCCGTGCGCTGTATCTGGGCAAAATCGTTTCTTACGCTCAGGGCTTCTCTCAGCTGCGTGCTGCGTCTGAAGAGTACAACTGGGATCTGAACTACGGCGAAATCGCGAAGATTTTCCGTGCTGGCTGCATCATCCGTGCGCAGTTCCTGCAGAAAATCACCGATGCTTATGCCGAAAATCCGCAGATCGCTAACCTGCTGCTGGCTCCGTACTTCAAGCAAATTGCCGATGACTACCAGCAGGCGCTGCGTGATGTCGTTGCTTATGCGGTACAGAACGGTATCCCGGTTCCGACCTTCGCCGCTGCGGTTGCCTATTATGACAGCTACCGTGCCGCTGTTCTGCCTGCGAACCTGATCCAGGCACAGCGTGACTATTTCGGTGCGCATACTTATAAGCGCATTGATAAAGAAGGTGTGTTCCATACTGAATGGCTGGATTAATCTGATTTAAATCAATTAATCAATGCAAGGCCCGGAGAAACCCTCCGGGCTTTTTTATTATACAAAGCGGCAGGTTATGGCCTTTTTTTATAATTTATGATTAAAAAAGCGATATAATACAGAGCCGCACAGCAGGATCGCTGCCTTGACAGTTCATCTACATCAGCGTTAAAAATCCCGCAGTAGATGAAGTTGTGGTGGTGGATTAATGACCACTCTAAATGTTTAACCGGAAGAAGTCAGAGCTAATGAAAATAACAATTTCAGGAACAGGTTATGTTGGTCTTTCAAATGGTATTCTGATTGCGCAAAACCACGAAGTGGTTGCACTGGATATCGTTCAGGCCAAAGTGGACATGCTTAACAAGAAGCAGTCACCGATTGTTGATAAGGAGATTGAAGAGTATCTGGCGACTAAAGATCTCAATTTCCGCGCTACGACAGATAAGTATGACGCGTATAAAAATGCCGATTACGTTATTATTGCCACGCCTACCGATTATGACCCGAAAACAAATTATTTTAATACCTCAAGCGTGGAAGCGGTCATTCGCGATGTGACAGAAATTAATCCTAATGCTGTCATGGTGATTAAATCTACAATTCCGGTAGGTTTCACCAAATCAATTAAAGAACGTCTGGGTATCGATAACCTTATTTTCTCTCCGGAATTTCTCCGTGAAGGTAAAGCTCTTTACGATAATCTCCATCCGTCACGTATTGTCATTGGTGAGCGTTCAGAACGCGCAGAACGTTTTGCTGCGTTGTTACAGGAAGGCGCGATTAAGCAAAATATCCCGACCCTGTTTACCGACTCCACTGAAGCAGAAGCGATTAAACTTTTTGCTAATACCTATCTGGCGATGCGCGTAGCATACTTTAATGAACTGGATAGCTATGCAGAAAGTTTAGGTCTGAATACTCGCCAGATTATCGAAGGCGTTTGTCTCGATCCGCGTATTGGCAACCATTACAACAATCCGTCGTTTGGTTATGGTGGTTATTGTCTGCCGAAAGATACCAAGCAGTTACTGGCGAACTACCAGTCTGTGCCGAATAACCTGATCTCGGCAATTGTCGATGCAAACCGCACGCGTAAAGATTTTATTGCCGATGCCATTTTGTCACGCAAGCCGCAAGTGGTGGGTATTTATCGTCTGATTATGAAGAGCGGTTCAGATAACTTCCGTGCGTCTTCCATTCAGGGGATTATGAAACGTATCAAGGCGAAAGGCGTTGAAGTGATCATCTACGAACCGGTGATGAAAGAAGATTCATTCTTCAACTCTCGCCTGGAACGTGATCTCGCCACCTTCAAACAACAAGCCGACGTCATTATCTCCAACCGTATGGCAGAAGAGCTTAAGGATGTGGCAGACAAAGTCTACACCCGCGATCTCTTTGGCAGTGACTAACATCCTGTTATCAGGGCGATTTTCGCCCTGATTCTCTTATGTTCCCTTTGTAATAATTCATTATTTTTATCATTTATCCTATAGCATTCATGGCGATTATCGCTAAACTATGGCGACTTAAAATTATTTCGTCCGTTAGGGTAATGATGAGAGTAGAAAATAATAATGTTTCTGGGCAAAACCATGACCCGGAACAGATTGATTTGATTGATTTACTGGTGCAGTTGTGGCGTGGCAAGATGACAATTATCATCTCTGTCATTGTTGCTATTGCCCTGGCTATAGGGTATCTGGCCGTTGCCAAAGAAAAGTGGACTTCCACAGCTATCGTTACTCAACCTGATGTGGGGCAAATCGCTGGTTATACCAACGCGATGAATGTGATTTACGGTCCGGCTGTACCGAAAGTCTCCGACATTCAGGCTTCGCTTATCGGACGTTACAGCACTGCATTCTCAGCATTAGCGGAAACGCTGGATAACCAGGAAGAAGCAGAAAAGCTGACCATTGAGCCTACCGTTAAAAATCAGTCATTACCTTTAGCGGTGTCTTATGTTGGTGAAACACCTGAAGGTGCTCAGAAGCAGCTGGCGAAGTATATCCAGCAAGTTGACGACCAGGTAAACGTAGAGCTGGAAAAAGACTTGAAAGACAACATCGCGCTGCGTATGAAAAACTTGCAGGACTCTTTAAGAACTCAGGAAGTAGTCGCGCAAGAGCAGAAAGATCTGCGTATCCGTCAGATTCAGGAAGCGTTGCAGTATGCGAATCAGGCGCAGGTGACAAAGCCGCAGATTCAGCAGACACAGGACGTAACCCAGGATACTATGTTCCTTTTGGGGAGCGAAGCGCTGGAGTCGATGATTAAGCACGAGGCGACCCGTCCGTTGGTGTTCTCACCAAACTACTATCAGACACGTCAAAACCTGCTGGATATCGAAAGCTTAAAAGTTGATGATCTTGATATTCATGCTTACCGCTATGTAATGAAACCGACGTTACCTATTCGTCGCGATAGCCCGAAAAAGGCAATTACCTTGATTCTGGCGGTGCTGCTGGGCGGCATGGTTGGCGCAGGGATTGTGCTGGGGCGTAACGCTCTGCGTAATTACAACGCGAAGTAATCTTTTCGGTTTTAAAGAAAACGGGCAGGGTGGTGACACCTTGCCCGTTTTTTTTGTGCACAGAACCCCCCCTGCTAGGCTGGGGGTTCCGGAAAGCTTTCAGCTTTAAGCCAGTTATTAAAACCCCT